>Ga0055584_100002700_pt1 | contig 17562 bp, 18 predicted proteins | sample OSDHelmetaG_FD_58716 | JGI IMG/M metagenome (GOLD analysis project Ga0055584, IMG submission 58716) | Pelagic marine sediment microbial communities from the LTER site Helgoland, North Sea, for post-phytoplankton bloom and carbon turnover... | ecosystem: Environmental > Aquatic > Marine >... | reverse complement strand
TTTTTTTTTTGTGCTATATAACCCTTTTTATTATAAGTATTTCCTTTTGTGTTATTTAACTTGAAATCTTCTTAGTTTCCAGAATAACCAAACAAATAATCTTGGAACTTTAAGAATAATACCATTTCCTCTGACAATTGGTGTTTCTGCGTATAGTCGTCTTGATATTATTTTTTTGTACCAACTTACATTTTCAAACTTACAATCAACGATGTATATATCTTTTGTTTTAGGTAAATCATCTATATCGTAGTCCGACCAATTTCCGAGGTCTACAAATGCTCCGTCTATAATTGTGCGGAAATCATTGACGAATGTACAATTCTTGATGGTGATGTTAGATGCCTGACATTTTATTGTAAAGTGTTGCTTGGTGTTTTTTGAAATGAATCTGCAATTTTCAAACAACATAAAACCACCACGAACAATATCAACTACATCTTCAAACCCACCGATTATAGTAGTATTGGTTACTACAACATCACTACAATAAGATAATTTTAATCCTTCTGCAACTTCTCCTGCTTCAATGTGACAATTATCAATTCTTATTTTTTTGCTTGGCATACCAGGTCTCCACATAAAACCCAAAGCATTGCTTTGTATGCCATTTTCAATATTACCTATAAACCTTTTATTTTTTATCGTGATTACATCAATCACTTAAACTTTCTCTTTATGCGGTCAATTGCATTTTTGTCTGTTACGTTTGTGGAGTTTCCCAAAGACGACCCGAATATATTTAATACCTCATTCTTGCTTAATTTTTTATCGTCATCAAGAGCACGGACTTTTTCTTTTGCGTCGTGTACACCTTTTATTATGTTGCTTGTCATTTGACTACTTGTAATTCCAAACCAGGTAATAAGTCCTGGTATTCTTGCCACCAACCAACCTATTAGTTGCGTAATTATAGGAAGAAGTGCAGGTCCTGCAACTATTAAAACTGCTACTGCCCCTATTAGTCCAAATGTTCCAGTTAACCATGCCCACATAGAACTGAAAAAACCATCCTTTTGTTCTTTTGCTTTAAGTTCACCTAAACTAATAAGTTTTTCCTCTGTATCTTTAAGGTCGTGTCCTAGAATTTGTTTGCGTCTGCTAAGTTCAATTACATCTTGTTCTCTGTCTGTTAGATTTTCTATTGCAACTTCGTTTTGTGCAATAAGGTCTTCTACATGAATTTTGTCACCAGGTTGTGGAAGGCCTACTATGGTTTGTGCTTCTTTTGCTAGTTGAAGTGCCACTAAGTCTTCTGATGATTTATTCTCTGATAAAGATAGTGCTTCAACCGTACCCGTTACATAAGAACGTGTATGTCTTTCAAGTTCACTTTCTTTTCTTGTTATTTCTCCTGCAATTTCTTGTCTGTCTTGTTTTAGTCCCCAATTTGGTATTGTTATACATCCTGTAAAAAGGAAAGATACCAATAGAACTACTGATATATTCATAATTTTTTTAACTTTCATTGTTTTTATATATATCCTGATTTATTCTTTTTTTAAAATTATTATATTCCGAGGTTAAAAGCATTTCTGATTTTTTTCTAAAATTATTTATCTTAAAATTCTTTTTATTGTGTTTTATTAGTGTACGATCCTCGCACACAATATTGTTTTCAAGAATATACTGTTGAACAGGTATTCCGTTTTCTTTCATGTAGTCACAACAATACATCATAAATGTGTCATCTGGTCCATATCCTACAAATGATTTTGGAATTCCTATATATTTTGCAAGTCTAGCAGAAATACAAGTAAACCACCCACCTGCCCATTTGAATTTAGGGCATTTTGTTATCCGTGAATCTCCGTGATTTGTTTTTAGTATTTTTTGAATATCTACATTTTCACACATACCAGTTGGGTTTTTTAAATATAATTGATTCACCAAGCAATCCCAAGTTGTGTCCCACAATCTTACAAGTTGAGGAGTAATAATGTAATTGAAGTTATCTCTTTTTATGGTTTCACTTGCACCGAGCATATTTGTGATTGTGTTGTCGTTGAAATGTAAATCCACATCCAAGAAAATCAAAGAATCATGTGGGGATGCTCTTTCTATACACTCTCTGCGGTGCTCGTTAACTCCAAAGTATTCATTTGTGATAGAAGATGTAATACCTACACTCCTATTGTTTGTTTTGTTGTATTCTTTCATTACATTGATAATATTATCATTGTTTTTTATTACACCATCGTTGATGTTTAAAATACTATCAATTTTAATATCACGGATGTTATTTAAATCGCACACATTAAGAATTTGATTTACCACTCGTCTGTAGTTATCAATTTCATGTGGGAATATGTGAATTATTATCGTATTCATTTGAATAAATTGTAAAACGCAAGTCTTAGAAAGTGCTCTTCTTTATCTGGATTTTTTTCATATTGCTTTAGTATTTTTGAGTAAAACATTTTAGGTTTTCGGTATACGCATTTACGTGGAACTGAAAAGCACGTTCCTGTATATTTGGTTGTATCTTCTGTATATATTTGATTTAGTGTTTGCTTATAATAGTTTCTTATTGTGTTATGATTTTTAATTTTAAGATGGGGGCTTATGTTCGTTTTTGATAAAACTCCATCGATAACACAAAAACTATTTGAATTTAAAATTGAAGACTTAGAAATCTTGCTTGCTATATTTTTTTGTTTCTCGTTGTTGGCAAATACTAAATAATTTGGTAGGGAATTGTAGTGTGTAACAATAAATGATAAAAAAATACCAAATGAACTATATGTTGGTTTGTGTGTGAATGAGTTTAAGCAAACATCAACACCACCGTCCACCAGTACGTTGCAAGAAATTCCAAAATTTTTGAGTGAGAACAATTCATTTTTGGTTCGTGCACCAACGAGTACAATATCACTATCTGTTATTTTGAATTTAGATAGACATTGCTTTGTTGTAAATTTTTCTAATGTTGTTATTTCTTTATTTATACTGAAGTTACAATTTACGTAGGAACTGTCTTTGTATATTTTTGTAACCTCTTCGTTATTTTTCTTTGAAAGTTTTTCGTCTTCTTTTCGGTTTATAAAATACTCTTTTAATTTTTGCTCTAGTGATTTATTTTTTATTAAATAAATTCCGTTATTAAGTTCAATATCTGTCGTTGGGGTGAACTCACATTGTTTTAATATTTTTTCTCGGTTGATGTATCTTCTGTTTACTTCGTTTCCGTGAAACATGACGTCTATGTCTAGATTTGCATAACCAACACCATTTTTAATTTTCTTGTTCCTCTTGCACCAGTTTATGAATTCTAGTTTAAAATCATAAGTGGTATTTTTAAAAAACCTATCACGTAATATTATGTCATGGGTTTCTTTGTAATAATAAAAACCAATTAGATTTAGTAAATCACCACCACCAACAACTGCTAAATCGAATAGCAGATTTTTTTCAAGAAAACTTCTGTGGTAACAACATCCATATCCAGGTTCTCCCTTTCTGTCTAGTAGTATTTGTGTATCATTCTTTTTATTACAATGTGTTAGTTTATATGCAGATGAGTTTTTTTCTTTATTTTCACTTTTTACATTTTCTTTTTTTGAATTGGAAAATATTTGAGCAACCCCATAAAATTCAGTTGCAAGTATTATATCCTTCCACCAATCTATTTTGTTAAACTTAATATCAGCATCAATCCACATTATATATTTGTAATTCTTCACCAATAATCTTTTTATTCCTACATTAAGAAGTTGCTCCTTCATCCAAAACACGGACTCGGTTTTAATTGATATGCAATTTTTTGTTAATTTGTTAACTCTGTATTTTGAGTTTTCGGTATACGACTCAACTACAAGTGGTTCTATATTTGTTGATCTTATTTCCGACAGAAATTTACTAAAATTTAAAAACTTACTTTTATAGTCACATGGATTAAAATAGCAACAAACTACTCCTATATCAGATTGCGGTGGGTTGTAATTTGTTAATTCTTTATATAACCTATTGCTATTTGTTTGGTCGTCTATGCTTTTTATGTGTCTTAAATAATAATCATCGGTATATTTTAACTGAATCCGTGATGTTGCTCCTACTATCTGTTCGTGTAGTTTTTTGTTCCATCTAAGTTTATTATTATTTTTATATATACGACCTTGATAATCTGGAAAGTTAATTGCATTGTTTTTATCTTTGTCAATTGACCACCCATAGTGTTTTGCCGTTTTTTCATCAATTCCGTCAAAATAGTTTAATCTAGGTATCCAAAATAAATCAGAATTATTTTTTAATATAATTGAGTGAACTTCTTTGATTAAGGTTTCTGATGGAAGTTCATCTGAATCTAAGTTGAATATATAATCTCCGTTGCATATAGAAAAGAAAATATTTTTATGAGAAGCAAAGTCATAAAGTAGTTTTCTGTAAATATATTTATCTACTTTAGTTTCAAGATACTCTTTAATTCGTTCACATTTACTGAAATCTGAAATTACTATTATTTCGTCTTTTTCTTTTTTGTGTATGTTGATGTAGTCTACTAATCCTATAAATGACTCGGTTTCCTCACTTACACATATAGCATAACTGATGCTAGGATTTGCTTGCGTCAAACTCATTTTCCGAATCCGCCCCCGGTTTGTCTACAAAGTTGCGTAGATCGTCTAACATTTCATAAAACGAATCTAAACTACCGAATCTATCTGTTATGAGTGTTTTAAATCTACTGTTATTTAAATTGTCAATATCAGACTTCAATATTTTATTTAGTAACATTTTGCTTTGTTTTATTTCAGTCAAACTTTCGGTTTTATTAATAATGGCAGATGGGTGTGTGTTGTTATCAAATAATTTTAACTTCTTCCAATCCAACATATATAATTTTGGTCTTCTGATTTCACTCATTTTATATGTCCGATAGCAATCATAACGAATTAAATTCTTTTTTACATAGTTCTGATAAAAAGAACGTGGTCTATCTATGAGTTCCGAAAACGGCCCTTTTAATTCAAGTTTTCTTTTTATTTGTGAAATTGTATCTTTTAGTATTACTCGTTTTAAAAAAGCATATAACTTACTCTCGGGAATAAATTCAAGTGAAACTCCGTGTAAAAGAGGAGTTCCACCTTTATTAAATTTCCCCAGCACCAAGACGAGTCTATTTACACGTCTTCTAGTTACTTCTGTTCGGTAACGAAATGATATAATATGACCAGGTTGTATTCTTGGTTTTGTTACTGAAACATCACCACCGATAAGTCTTTTTATATATTGGGCATAGAAACTCATATTAATATACTAATGTATATTATATATATGAATTTATTAACTCTTTATACCTATCTCCGATTGTTTTCTTGTTATGAGTAGTCTTGATTGAGTTTACTATACTTTCAACTTCAACTCTATACGATTCGTAGTTAGTCTGTACATCTTTCAACTTTTCTGAGAATTGTTCTATATCTACTTCAAATTTAGAATATTCTCCAACAGAATTATCACTTTCTGTTTTTTCTGTCTTACCCGAGACTTTAAATTTATCTGATGTTAGAAACTCATTTGCGGATGAAGTCTCAGACACGATAACAGGTTTATTGTTTATCAATGACTCGAATATACTCCTTTCAAAAAACTTTCCACGTGACATACTGATTGTGGTTTTTATCTTTGAGTGACGATATAACTCACGAACTTCGTGTGATGTAAAATGGCCATGTAACACATAAATACTTGGATTCTCTATATGTGAGTCTTTTAAAATCTCGGTAATATGTGATTGTATTTTATCGTAGTCGGTGCGACTATAATTAAGGTAGTTTGTACGCAACAACAATGCTGGTTTATTTTTAATGTTTTGTGTTGAATGTATAAAAGAACGTATTAGTGCGTTGATATTATTAACCTCATTGCTTGGACTTACCTTTAAGTTCCAATTACCATCAAATAAAAAACAATATTCTTCTTTGATACTCTCAATGTATTTTACCAATTCACCTGACTTATCATACGATGTAGGTTTGTGGGTATGAATACACCTTTCAATGACTTGTAGATCAGTTTCTGTTTTATCTGAAAGATAATCACTTGCATATTTTGATGGAACTATTATTTTATCCATCTTACTACACAACTCTGCTTCTGTTTTGGTAAAGAGTGTAGTTGATTGAGTAATAATTCCTATATTGTTTTTTCCTATTGTTTTAAAGTCTGATGGATTTCCCATTTTTACATAAAGATCAACATACTCAACTCGTGATGTGTGTAGTTTGCGCTTTAATATCTTTGTTATGCTTTCGTTTTCAAATACAAAGGAACATTGATTACCAGGTGTCGGTGTATCTATAAAAAATATATCATACTTTGAATCTAAGTTACAAATATAATCAGCAACTTCTCGTGCATAGTCACCATTTTCTGTTAAAGAAGTGATTGGTGAATCGTATATTAGTATTGGTTTCATGTTATTTTGCTAAATCTAAATCGTTCGGGTTGTTTATAGTTGTATATTAGTTCGTCAATTTGACTTGATATATTAGAACACATAGATTCTTCTGTAAAATTATTATCTCTCAAGAAGTCCAAATAAGAATCCATTTTAATATTTTTTCTTCTTTTATATAAAGTGTTTATAGATTTTCCAACCGACTTTGGGTCTACATAATCTGCATGAATATATGGAGTTTGTTGTGTTCCCCGTATACAAGTCACACTTGGTTCTACAACTTCTGTCCAATCTTCATTAATTTGATCCTTTAGACCACCTGTGTTATTTACGATGATTGGAGTTTTGGTAGCAACTGCTTCAAGTGTACTAAGTCCAAACCCCTCGTTGGATGCTATATTAATAACGCAACTTGATAGGTTGTACATATTATTTAAAATTGGTTCAAGTACCATTTCATCGGAAATCAATACAGGTAAATCTGAATATAAATCATCCAGGATTGAATTGATGTTTACTCCGTTAGGTGCAGTTGGGTTGGTGTGAATCAATAAAACAACATCTTCTTTATTCTTTTTACTTAATTTATTATAGAATTCATTGAATCCTGACATTAATATTGAAAGTTCTTTTCTTTGAATATTTGTTGCATTGCAAAACAAAACAAATTCGTAATCTTTACCTAAAAAGTCTTTTCTGTTTTGTGAAATCATTTTATCATCTTGTGGATAAAACTTTTTTGTATTGATTCCATGTGGTGTGTATTTTACACATGGGTGATCTGTAACTACATTAGTAACGCACTCATGTGTTAATTTACTAATACAACCTATTGCATCACAACTATTATATATACTTGATAAAAATTTAGGATATGGGGTGTTGTCCCACACATGGTAGTAATATATTGGACATAAACTTCGTACCTCGTGCTCTGCTTCAAATAACCAATTAAATCTATGAGGATCGGTCATTATCAAGATAGCAGATGCAGATTCTGTTCTAATTACACTTCGCAATAAGTCTAACGAACCATACTCGGATGTGCCATATAATTTAAAATATGCTTTAGGATTTTTTGTTGCTTTTGATACAGATTCTGAAATATCTATTACTTCACTTGAGTCTAGACCAGCTGCAATTTGAACAATGTCATACTTTTGTGAAAGTTCTAAGGATATAGCACGTAGAATATTACCGACACCTGTTGGTTGTCGTATATCATCTCCTATTATTACTATTTTTTTATTTTGCACACTTATATAGTATGCTTTTTATCACCAATGTCAATAATTAATACTTATTGTCATTATCAAAGATTTTTGCTTCGTCGAGTTTTTTTTCAAAGTCTCCATCTTTCAAATATTGCTCGATTGCACGATTAACCAATTTTTGTAAAGTCATAGGTGAGTCAATCGTCTTCAATTTAAATTTTGAGTAATTGTCGGACAAAACCTTAACGGTTGTTAACTTGTAATTTGCATCATTCATTTATCATAAATATTAGGGTAATTAAAAAAAAATCATATTTATTATAAAAATTAAAGTTCACTTCCCCACTTTGGTGGGTCTAGTGGACATTTGCTGGTAGATAATAATAATTTACCACTACTACACCCACATTTTAAACACCGTGCAATTTTTGTCTGTTTAATTTCTTGCCAGTGCTGACAACCTCTACATATGTTTAACCTTTTATTCCATTGCTCACTACTAACAACTGGTCGACCTGCTCGTTGCCACTCTACTAATGCTTTAGATAAATTATTTGCTAGATCAAAAAAACCAACTTTACCTTCTGATTGTGATGAACTTACATTATCTGTATTTGCATTATTACTTTCCGATGAAGTGTTTGATTCTTCGTCTTCGAGTTTTTTGTATCGTTTAAAAAATCTTCTGCCCATAATTCTTAATAATATTATTTAATCAAATATACTTATAGATATGGATAATAAAATTTTTAAAATTCCAAAAGACAATAATTCTCTTAAAAAAGATATTAAAAAACGAAAAGACGAATACATGAGACACGTTTATGAATGTTTTAAACAATTAAACGAAGAACAAATTCCCGAAAGACTTAATGTATTTTCTTTTAACGATACGAAACTTGAAGTAGTAATTAAAAAAGAAAGTTATGAAATTAACTTGAAAAATTTAATTAAATACTTTAGTGATATTGAAGAATATGAAATTTGTACTGTTTTAAATAGTAAGCTATATACATTAAATAAAAATAGTAATAATAAAGACTTATAAGTAATAAAGACAATAACTGTCATAACGTGGAGAAATAACGATGTCAAGGAAAAAAACCAAAACTGTAAACAAAAACCTATTAGCAAATGCCCATATAGAAGAGGAGATGCAAGATAATCAACTTACTCCACTTAGAAAGCTTAAAATTAAATTAAATAAAAAATTTACTGAAAAGCAAACTTTGTTAAATAAAATAGCATTAGATAATGATACAAAACTAATTTTCATAGATGGACCCGCCGGAACTGCAAAAACTTGGTTAAGTGTTTATTGTGGTCTCCAATTATTTCAGGAGCAGAAAATAGAAGAGATGATATATGTTAGAAGTGCTGTAGAAAGTTCTGATCAAAAACTTGGGTTTCTACCGGGAGCTCAAGATGATAAAATGGCTCCCTACTTAGAACCATTTAAAGATAAACTAGAGGAACTACTTAACCCAATTGACATAAAATATTTACAAGAAGAAGAACGAATATATGGTATACCTGTTGGATTTCTCCGAGGGGCAAGTTGGGAAAACAAATTTATCTTAGTAGATGAAGCACAAAATTTATCAGAAAAAGAGATGATTACCATAATGACACGTATAGGTGAAAACTGTAAAGTTTTTATCTGTGGAGACGCAATGCAGAGTGACATAGGCAACAGAAGTGGGTTTAATAACATACTCAACTTATTTGAAGATGAGGCCTCAAAAAATCACGGAATTCACACTTTTAAATTCACAGAAGAGGACATTGTTAGAAGTCAATTAGTAAAATTTATAATTACTAAGTTAAAAAGTTTATCAAAATAATATTTATATATCATAAAACAATATATGTATATGTATAGATTCACGGAATTTTAGTATTTCACATGGCCAACCAAAAGATAACAGACCTAAATAGATTAAATAATCTTGACTCAGATGACTTGTTTATAGTCGTCGACGCGGATTCCAAATCTAACTCAGCATCCCCAACGGGTGAAACGAAAGGTATATCAGCGGGATCACTTGCAGCTGAGTTGAATAAAATAGCAAACGGTGAAGTTGGTATTGATTTCAAAAACCTCAGAGATGTACCCGACTCATATTCAGAAAACAGGGGTGGTTACATTAAAATCAACAACGATGGAACTGGTATAGAATTCACCGATTCACCTGGTGCGTCTGAACAAGTGTTTCCTGGGTCGTTTTTAGAAAGTCATGTAAACGGAGAATTGCAATCATATAAAATAGGTGATATATTATATGTCAGTAGCAACAACAAATTTTCTAAAGCAGGATGTACAAGTTTAGATACTGCGGAAGCAATCGGTGTAATTAGAAAAATTAAATACACCAAAGATTCTACTAATAGTAATAAAATAATTGAAAAAATTAGTGTAGTATTCAACGGATACATTGAGTTCGAATGGGATACCTCAGTCATAGGTGGTCCTGTTTCAATAGAAAAAAGACCTATTGATCCAGATGACAACGCAATCACTCGTGTATATGACAATCAATTATTAATACCAGGTAAAACATATTTTCTAGGTACAGGTGGATCACTTATGGATATTGATCCTGCGGAAATTGTTAGTTTAGATACAACAATATCCAAACCAATGGTAGTTGCTACATCAAAAACCACAGGTATTTTAATGAACTATCGTGGCTTAGTATGTTCTTCTGATGAGCAGTCTAATAAGTTTGTTATATATGAACCATCTGCGTGTAATAGTATTAAAACAGGGGATGTTCTAAGAATTAAAAGAAGTAGTGTAAGAACATCGGTTGATAACTTTTTAATAAGATCAGAATATGATAAAGATGAATTATCTGAAGACGTACTTCCTAGTTTTCTAGGTCGTGAAAGTGGAACAACAAATTATGCTTTATGTAACTCAGCATCGCAGAATAAAACTACAACAACCCAAAATAATAATAATCCACCCGTTGAAGATGATAACTACGGGTGTGATATGTTGGGTGTTGTAATTAATTCAACGAGTGACTTTTTTGAAATACAAACAAGTGGAATGGTTCAGTTTGATCCACCCGAGTTTCAGTCTTCCGAAATTATTACTTTACCAAGTGGTGACACACAGGCCGTGAACAAAGATATCACATCAGGATTATTCAAAACAGGATACACTTATTATGTTGAATCGTTTCCAATCAACAATGATCAACTGGCTGCAACAAATCAAACAACGGAACTTAGAAATTGTATATACGATTATGCTCCTGAAGAATTAAGTGAATTTTATAATCTCAAAGAAGACGAAAAGTTATCAGTTCTTGGTGAAAAACTTAAATCTGTGTGCGATGGAACTTCTCCATTTAGAAATACAACAATAATTGATCCATTTGTGCGAGATCATACATCCGGTAAAGTATTATCATATTCAAAACCTGCATTTTATGCAGTTTCTCCTAATAAAATTTTAATATTAAATCAACCACCGTATCCAAATCCAAAAGACAGGTGTAATGCAGTTGATCCCACGACATGGACTCCTTGTGCATACGAAAGTCGTGAAACTCAAAATTACACCATCAACAGGACACGTGAGTTCACAGGACAAACTGAACTTGAAAAGTTTTCAAGTGATTTTCTGAAAGTAGCATGGCCTGATGCAGGAACTAATGATAGAAGTGTAATTACATTTATTATAGAATACACACAGGATAACAAAGCAGTTACTAAATTTGAATCACACGAACTTGTGCGACTTGATTCGGTTGATGGATCAAACTGGAACTATGTAAGGAAATTATCATAATGGGATCATTATACGATATCGGAAACTTTAGATATAAGCACTTTACATTCTTTTCATGTAAAACAAGTGAAGACGATAAAACGTGTGACGCCGCACCACCCAACTCAGTAGATAAAAACGGAGACACCATTGATGAGGTTATAGAATTTCTTGATCGTGTATGGCCACACAAAGGTATTTTTATTGGGGACAGCTCTGAAGGTGATTATAGTTTCGTAACATATGTGCATCAAAATACACAGAAAATTGAAGTAAAACAAATTTATGTATACAAACGTGTTCGTGCAATAAATGTATCTGAAAGTACCGCATCAGCAACTAAGTATGTATTAGTATGGGAACGTGTAATGGACCCAGTTAAGTCACTTAAACCAGGAATTACACAGAATATTTAAGGAAAGAAAAGGTTATGTCAAACTCAGCATTCAATATGTCAAAGTGTGGTTCAAGTGGAGGACGAGGTGGTGCTTGTAATCCAAGTGGTTGGGCCAAAATACAAGACAAAGGTGGAAACGATTTAACAATCGTATCAGATGATAAATTACGATCAGCACTTAGAGAAATCCACACCGAATATTATGGAGATAATAAAGAAGTAGGCGGTTTGAGTGCGGTTAAAGATCACGTTGACCTTGTGTACGATTGCCCCAAAGTAGGTGATGCGATCTTTTACAATCCTGATAAAAAGGGGTGGGACTTGGCATCGGCAGAACTAGATAACTCAAACTACTTTGACACAGAAAGATTAATTGAATCACTTGCAGTTGTAGAGAAAGTGTTAGTTGAATGTAAGCAAGGGGACACAAGTTCCACAAACCAAAGACATCCAGCACGCGTTGTGTTTTTTGGAAAAATAACATTTTCAAGCGAAACCACCAAACTACAACCTGGGATCGTATATTACCTGGCAGATACAATTGCTTTATTAAACGAAGCACAAGAAACAAGCAAACAATCCGCAACGGGTGGTTTAGTTGACACAGGAACCTGGAAACGAGTTGGGTCAAACGTAGTACATTCTAATTATGAACCAACTATAAGTAAACCTGTTTTCGTTGCAACAGGTGAGCACACCGCAATTGTAACAAATTACAGACCCCTAACAGGATCACCAACGGGAGGTCGTGAACTTTCCGAAGAATATAAAATCAAAGTTGACCCACATCTATATACAGAATCGGGTACCGGTAAGATATTGTACACAGGATGGAAAATCAAGGTGGAAAACACAGGTACCGTTACAAGTAGAAATAATCTTGTTGTGGAAATTGCATACAATAAACTTGAAGGTACTCAAGAAAGAAGAGAGTATTCTGATAAAAATGTTCAACTTCCAACACTCATGGGTTCTGAAATTTATGTTTATCATGTGGATATTGGTGTATTGCACAATGAAGCAGAAGCAAATGTAAAAGATGATGATACAATTGTCTCTCACAAAACCGTTGATTTCATTCCAAATCAATTTCTCGAAAACACGGGTATCGGTGAAGTTACTGTAAAACTGAAAGTGATGACACAATCAACTGCAAATATTGACTTCAACGATAGATACAATTCACCCGAAGTTCTGCTTGCTAATCAAGATGAAATGAAAAAGAGTAGAATTGTACCAACCCTTTCGTGGACAGGTAGTTGTGCTGACAATCTTCAAAACGAAAACGACATATACGTAAAAGGAAGTACTGTCCTTCCTGCTAACAATGTTAAATACGAAGAAGGTTCTGTATTTGAAATTAAATTGGCAGACTCCCAAATACCGGGAGTTGGAACAGATAATGTATATAAATTTAAAGTACCAATGCCATATAACATTGGATTTAAAATTGACGCACTCGTTGAAAGTAATGATGGTCAATACACAAATGATAGTGAATGGTCACCTGTAACTGGAACATTTAAACTCTCACTTCCAAGCAAGGAAATGATAGAAATAATTCCAGTTACATCGGGTGGACAAACCGTAGTGGAGAAAACACTAAGAATTTCAGCTGTAACCCTAGACGGAAAATCACTACCATCTACACACTGGGCAAATGAATACTCGGTTGAACTTTTAAAGAACAACAGAGTTGCTTGTCTGTCTAATTCATGTTGTATAGATGAATATGAACAATTTATACCAGAAAATTCTGCAAGTATATCAAAGAACATCACCCCAATTCTTACAAACGGTGACTCAGCACTTATTAACAATAAGAACGGAGCAAGATTTTATAGTAAATCGGTTAATGCTCAGTCATGGCAAGGTTCAAAATCAAGACTTGCTATATCGTGGAAGAACTTCAGAGAAAACACTGTATTCTGTTACCCACCAGTTGACACCGGAGATGAGGCTGCGTTTATGACAATATATGCTGACGAGGCACGTGTAATTGAGTCTATTGAGAATCACGAGAAGACAGACAACGAGTCGGCATTCTACGACCCAAGATACACACTCATGGAAATTGGTGCACAAAATACATTAAATGGACAACTTGTAAGAGTTACTGTAAATTCCGGATCGAAAGTAGCAAACGCACCTGAAACTTGTTATGTATTCAAGTTCAAAGGTAGTTTACTTGGTACACACTTTACAATCAAGGAACTTAAACACCTTGACACATCCTTTTCGGGACGAACAATAGTTAAAAAGTCGTAAATGGATATAGGGATTATAATTCCCATATATAACTTATGCGAATACAGACAACGAAGTCTCGCATTCAATTTACACCATTTGTCTAATTCTAAATTATACAGAAATGTAGTTATAGTTGAACAACACAGTCCATCAACCAATTCCTACGACATAATCCAAAGATTTCCAGGTATAGAACACAAGATTTTTCATATAGAATCTGATGTATTTAATAAGTCTGTATTATTAAATCGTTATATAAACGATTGTACCTTTTCATATATATGGATGTTAGATGTAGATGTTTATTTAGATGTAGATTATGTAACATCTCAAGTACCAAGTAATTCACATTTGATTAGACCTTATGAATTTATTCAAAATTTAAATGAAAAAGAATCCGATCATTTGCTAAAAACAACATACATAAAATTTGATGAAGTCCGAAGGGAAGTAAACAATGCGTTTGGTAAATATAGTTTCATAATCAACACAGATTTAATTAAAAGTATAGGTGGGTATGATGAAGCATACGAAGGGTGGGGATTTCAAGACCTAGACTTAATGAGCAGATTGCCCAAAGACATAGTGCACGGATACACTAAAAATATTGCATTTCATTTATACCACCCAACTGCTTCAAGAAAAAAATATAATAAAAACAAAGAATTATTTAACAAAAAAGGAAACTTTAAAAAACTTGTCCCTAGAAAAAAGAAAATACTTGATAAAAATAAAAATATATAATATAATTTTATATTATGAAAAAATATACCGAATCACAACTAGAAGACAACTACAAGCAATACTTAAAATTTATAGACGACACCTTTACTGGTGAACGTAAAGAAAAAATGCTCCATATGTTTGGAACAGATGACGGATGTTTGGGACTACGTGCTTTAATATCTCCTGCGAGTAGCATTGATCGTTTTCACAATGCTTATGACGGAGGATACATTGACCATGTACTCGGTGTATGTAAAACCGTTCGTGGAGTTAAGGTACTCTTACAAAGCATTGGGGCAAATATTGATTTTACAGATGACGAAATGATGTTCTCTGCGTTTCACCACGATCTAGGAAAACTTGGTTCACTTGACGGAGAACAATATGTTCACAACGAAAGTGAGTGGCATAGAAAAAATCAAGGAAAACTATACAATATAAACCCAGATATACATTGGATGTCTGTTACGGATAGAAGTGTTTGGTTGCTACAACACTTTGATATTAAAATTACCGAGAAAGAATTTTTAGCAATTAAACTTTCAGACGGAATGTACGATGAAGCAAACCCACAATACCTTAAAGCATTTTCAAAGGAGGTTGGACTTAAAACAGAATTACCACGAGTGATTCATTGGGCTGACCACATGACCTGCCTTGCAGAAAAATCAAATATGGAAGACATAATGAAGTTTGATCCTTGAAAAATGAAAATATAATAATATTTATCATTAGAATAATGCTCATCTGAGGTTATTCAACAAATGCTCAAAACGAGATTTGTAACTCAAAAAAGAAAAGTAAAATGAAAAAGTATCAATATAAGTCCAATGGAACAGGACTAAATAAACACGTTCCAAATATGCGAGACGAATTCTTAACTCCATTTGATTCTCTGTTTGACAAAATGGTAAATCAAGCATTTCCAAATTTTGGTCAAGAATTTGGAGTTAATTTTTTTGGGAATAGTTCTTACCCACGAGTAAATGTAGCAGACCTAAGAGACGAAGTCTTGATAGAAGCAGAAATCGCAGGTCTAGGAAAAGATGATGTGTCTGTTGAATACGAAGATGGAATGCTTACCATTTCTGGAGAAAAAAAACCAGAATTAGAAAATCCTGAAATTAGGTATGTATACAAGGAACTAAAACGTTCATCTTTCAAACGTTCATTTAAAGTAGACGAGTCTACATTGAATGTAGAAAAAATATCTGCTAAGTTTGATAACGGTATACTAAATGTTAGAATTCCTAAGAAAGAGGTAGTTGAAACTAAAGCAAAAAAAGTAAAAATTTTGTAAAAAAACATTAAAAACCCATTATAATTTGAGGAGGTAAAGAAATTTACCTCCTTTTTTTATAATTATATTATATTTATATTTGCTAGGGTTTGGAGAATATTTTAAAGAAAGCATATATATTATTATGAAGTTATTTACTGCTATAATCGGAGGACTTGCACTTGCAGTAGCAGGTACAGCTGCGTTCTTTTCCGTTAGAGGTATTGGGTTATTATTTGCAGGTGCAGCCATTGCAGCCATGGTTATGGCAGGAGTCCTTGAGGCAGGGAAACTTGCAATGACTTCTTTTTTGTATCGTTATTGGGAAAGAATTCCAAGAATGTTAAAATGGTATTGCACACTTGCAGTTGTAGTTTTGATTGGAATTACCTCATTGGGTATTTATGGATTTTTAAGTGATGCATACGATGACACACGATCAAGAGTTGAAATGCACGAAAATAACATAGAAACACTTAATAAAGAAATAGTAGTTATTGAAACCGAAATTGAAACACTTAAAAACACAGATGTAACGGTAGAAGATAAAAAGACTGAAACGATTGCAGGTTTTCAAAAAATTTATGATGATTTTGTAGCAGACGGAAGAAAAAGACAAGAAGCACTTGCCAATAGAAACAAAACCGACACAGAATCAAGGGTACTGCGTAGACAACAACTAATGAATCGCCTTGCAGTATTAGATAAATCAAAAAGTGAATTGGAATCTAAACCGGGTGGGTTGTTTAGTAACAACAAAAAGAAAATAGAAGAATTAAGGATAGCACAACAACCTGAAAGAGATTCTATTGCAAAATCACTATTAGCAATAACAGAAGAAGAAACTTCCGCAACAAAATCATATAACGATGCTCTTACAAAGATTGATGATCAAATTTCAAGTGAATACGATAAATTTGTGGAAAAAGTAAATGGTCTTCGTGATACAACAAACGATTTAGATAATGTAACTATCATAGAAGACAAGTATGATAAAATAAAAGAAAACCAAGCAGAGATATTAAAAGAAAAAGAAGGAATCCGTGCAACTGATATCGGTAGTTTTCGTTTTATTGCCGAATCATTTGGAATGCCAGTAGACCAAGTTGTAAAGTGGTTTATTATTGTAATTGTTTTGGTTTTTGATCCAGTTGCAGTTGCACTTGTACTTGCATATAATATCATGGTAGGTGGAAAACTGACTCGTAACGAAGAGTTACCGAAAAAAAAAATTGGGTAGATAACCTACCATTTGCCGAAAATTTCCAAGAAGACGGAGATTTTATAGAAGATACCCCAACCCCAACACCAACTCCAAGTCCAGTTGTTTTAGTACCAACTCCTACTCCAACACCAACTCCGACGCCGACTCCAACTCCGTATCCAACTCCTACTGAAACACCAAATCCGACTCCAACTCCGTCTCCAACTCCTACTGAAACACCCACCCAAACACCAACACCGTCTCCAACTCCTACTCCTACTGAAACACCAACTCCTACTCCAACACCGTCT
>Ga0055584_100002699_pt1 | contig 17562 bp, 17 predicted proteins | sample OSDHelmetaG_FD_58716 | JGI IMG/M metagenome (GOLD analysis project Ga0055584, IMG submission 58716) | Pelagic marine sediment microbial communities from the LTER site Helgoland, North Sea, for post-phytoplankton bloom and carbon turnover... | ecosystem: Environmental > Aquatic > Marine >... | reverse complement strand
ATCAGTCGCCAGCTTCCGGAAGGTGTCTATCTGACAGGAATGAAACAAACCGGCTCACGCGTTGAGATTCGCGGCGTTGCGCAATCCAGTACACGTGTATCGGCTTTGATGCGCCAGATTGATGCATCGGAATGGCTGGCTGACCCCGAAGTTGAAAGAGTAGAGACCAAGTCGGCCGGCAGTCAGCGGCGGTCTGAATTCGTTGTCTATCTCAAACAAAGGCGACCGGGCGCGGAGGACGACGAGGTATGAATATCGTTGAAGAACTCCAGAGCCTTGATATCAACGACGTTGGTCGTTGGCCTGCACTTTTCCGCGGCGCGGTAATTGCGATTCTTTTCGTTGCCGTGGTTGTTGGGGGCATCTATTTCACCATCATCGAAGACAAGCGTCCGGAATTGCAGCGAGCCGAGGACGATGAAGTGCAGCTCAAATTGACATTTGAGAACAAACAACACAAAGCGGCTAACTACGACAAATACAAAGCACAGCTGGCGCAGATGGAACAGTCTTTCGGCACCATGCTCCGGCAGCTGCCAGGAGAGACGGAAATTCCGAGTCTTATCGTCGATATTTCTCAGACAGGTCTGGCGGCCGGCTTGCAGGAAAAATTGTTTGTCCCTCGAGCAGAAATCCCACGTGATTTCTACGCCGAAAAACCGATCAATATTCGACTCTCTGGTGGTTACCACGAGATCGGCAATTTCGTCAGCGGAATCGCGGCGTTACCGCGAATCGTGACGCTACACAACATCACAATTACACCTGAGCAGGCTGGGGAGTTCGATGTGCTGAGTATGGAAGTTACAGCTCAGACGTATCGCTACCTGGAAGACGAGGGGGCAGAATAGAATGCGCGCTTCTCACTTTATCAAACAAGGTCTGGTCCTGTCGCTATTGGCGCTTGGTCTTTCGGCCTGCGGCGGTGGTTCTGACGATCTTGATGCGTACGTTAACGAGGTTAAGAAACGCAAGGGTGGCGTGATCGAGCCACTGCCCGAAATCACCCCCTACGAAGTCTTTAATTATCTTGCTGATAAGCAGGGTATCCGATCGCCGTTTCGACCAGATACTCCACAGTCGGTCGCTGGTAACTCGGGTCCGCGGCCTGACGACGAGCGCAGTCGTGAGTACCTCGAAACCTTCCCGCTGGATGCTTTGGCGATGGTCGGCACGTTGCACATCGATGAAACGATGTACGGACTAGTAATGACATCTGACGGCCTGATTCACCGAGTCATACCAGGAAATTTCCTGGGACAGAATGACGGACGAATTACGGAAATTTCTGAATCAGAAATCGAATTAGTAGAAATTATTTCTGATGGTATTGGCGGCTATATCGAGAGAGATGCCGCGGTTGGTCTTTCGGACTGACACCTGAATGAAACTGGGAGTTAAAGGAATGATGCGCAAACTAAATCCGACAGTTGGCCGCCGTACTGCGGCGATAAAACTAGCTGTTATGGCACAAGCAGCGCTGCTGCTTTTCTGGGGCGCGATCGCTAGCGCGCAGGAAAGTAATCGGCTTCAGGACATTCAGGTGCAGAGCTTGCCCGGCCAGCGAGTCGAGCTAAAGCTCATCATGAGCGAAACGGCACCTGAACCTCTGGCCTTCACAATTGAGAATCCCGCAAGGATTGCGCTCGATCTGCCGAATACCACACTGGGAATGACCTCGCGTCGTCGCGATGTGAATCTGGGACCACTTAATACGGTTCTGACAGCAGAAGCGAATGGCCGTACGCGTGTCGTATTGAATCTTGGCTCAATGGTTGGATACAAGACGGTTCGCAGCGGCAATACGGTTACAGTCACCCTGGGTGACGGAGATGATTACAGCGCAGGATCTACCCAGTTCGCCAGCGCATCAACATCCGATAGCCGTTCCTATGCCGCGCCGGGCAGTCGCTCAATCTCAAGTGTCGATTTCCGCCGTACACGTGAAGGCGGTGGTCGAGTCGTTGTCAATCTAACCGATCCTTCAACACCCGTTGACATCCGCCAGGAAGGCGGTCGTGTGGTAGCGGTGTTCAAAGACACCAGCCTCCCCGCGGAGCTCATGCGCCGTCTTGATGTGGTTGACTTTGCTACACCGGTAACAACGGTTGATACCTTGCGCACCAATCTGGACACGCGCATCGTAATATCCGCTGACGGCAAGTATGAGCAACTGGCATATCAGACAGATAACGAATTCACGATCGAGATCAGTCCCGCTCCGGAAACTGATGAGGCGGAATCCAGCCTGTTCTCCGAAAACAAGGAATACGATGGTCAACGACTGACTTTGAATTTCCAGGACATCGAGACTCGAGCTGTCTTGCAGTTGCTCGCTGAAACGTCGGGCAAGAACATTGTTGTCTCTGACACGGTTCAGGGTAACGTCACATTGCGATTGCGCAATGTTCCATGGGACCAGGCACTCGACATCGTAATGACAACCAAGGGTCTGGACATGCGCCAGAACGGTAATGTCATCATGGTCGCACCCGCCACGGAAATTGCAGCGCGCGAAACGGCTGACCTGGAAGCACAACTCGCTATTAGCGAGCTCGAAGCAGTGTATTCAGAGTTCCTGCAGGTCAATTATGCGAAAGCGTCTGATCTCCTGGCCTTGATTCAGGGTGGCGGTGGTGGTAACACGATGCTGTCGAGTCGCGGAAGCATCGCAGTTGACGACCGAACAAATACTCTTCTGGTGCAGGACACAGCTGAGCGTCTGCAGGATGTTCGTCGCATGGTCCGCACGCTTGATGTGCCGATCAAACAGGTGCTTATCGAATCACGAATCGTTGTCGTCAACGATGACTTCAGTCGTGACCTCGGTGTTCGTCTGGGTGTCTCTGCATTCGATCAGACCAGTAGCGGCATTACGACCATTTCGGGATCGGGCACTGGTACTGATGGAATGATCAACTCGTTTCTTGACGGTCAGAACGACCCCTCATTGCCATTTATCGAGTATCCGGCTCTAAACAACCGTTACAACGTAAGCGTACCGATTGCGGATGCGGCTGGGCGCTTCTCTCTGGCCATTCTGGAGAGTGATTACCTCGTTGACCTGGAGCTATCAGCTCTGCAGGCGGAAGGCCGCGGCGAAATTGTATCGACACCGCGCGTGATTACCGCGAACCAGAGCGAGGCGACAATCAAGCAGGGCGTGGAGATTCCATACCAGCAGGCGGCATCGTCCGGTGCGACAACCGTTCAGTTCAAGGAAGCGGTTCTTGAGTTGGTAGTAACACCTCAGATTACGCCGGATAACAACATTATTATGGATCTCAGGGTCAGCAAAGATAACGTCGGTGAGATTATCTCGACGGGTGGTCTTGGTGGAACGGTACCGAGTATCGATACTCGCTCTGTTGAAACCCAGGTGCTTGTCGCCGACGGCCAGACAGTTGTTCTTGGTGGTATCTACGAAACTGAACGTCGTGAGACGATCAAGAAGGTACCTTTCCTGGGCGACATTCCTTTTGCGGGCGCTTTGTTTCGCAGCAAACAACGCCTCGACAATAAGGCCGAGCTCCTGATCTTTGTTACTCCACGCATTCTTGAGGAAGGATCGAGCATTTACTAAGTTGCGATCCCCAAATGAACTGAAAAGCCAACCTTCGGGTTGGCTTTCTTTTGTGAAATATTGTGGTCTATGAAGCATCCTGGAAATATCTTTCTTATCGGCCCCATGGGCGCTGGCAAATCGGCTGTCGGGCGTTATCTCGCGCGAGCGCTGCATCTGAGTTTTGTTGACAGTGACGACGAGATCGAGTCTCGCACGGGCGTTGATATCCCTTTCATTTTTGAGAAAGAGGGTGAGGAAGGGTTTCGCAAGCGCGAGGCGGTCGTTATCGACGATCTCAGCAAGTTGGACAGTGTCGTGCTTGCTACCGGCGGCGGTGCCGTAATCGATGTGAACAGCCGAAGTCTGCTGGGCGGCCGTGGCTTCGTCGTGTATCTGTTTACCTCGGTCGATCAGCAGGTTTCGCGAACCAGAAAAGGCCGCGATCGGCCCTTGCTTGATAGTGTTGATCCGCGTGAAACGCTACAGGAATTACTGGACACGCGAGATCCTTTGTACCGGGAAATCGCAGACATCGTCGTAGAAACGGATGGGCGCAAGGTCAAGTCTGTCGCCGACGAGATTATCGAACAAGTCTCGTAAGGCCGCGTTCACCGGCTGCACAAGCCTGGATCTATTCATGTACTCTACGCGAATGCCAGCACATCGAACCATCACTGTAGACCTTGGCGACCGAAGCTACCCGATCATCCTGGGTAACGCTTTGCTGGATGGCGGATTCGACCTGTCCGAATTCGTCAGCGGCGACGATTGCCTGATTGTGAGTAATGTGACCGTTGCTCCTTTGTATGCCGAGCGTATTCTGCCCAATCTGCCGGGCAAACAAACGGCGATGATGGAGCTGCCGGATGGTGAGGCGCATAAGAGCGTAGCCACGATGCAAACGATCCTGGACAAGCTGGTCGAATCGGGCGCCAACCGTGATACGACAGTCATAGCACTTGGTGGCGGAGTAGTTGGAGACATTACGGGTTTCGCGGCGGCCTGCTACATGCGCGGCGTATCATGCATTCAGATTCCCACTACGCTGCTGGCGCAGGTCGACTCATCCGTAGGCGGTAAGACTGGTGTCAATCATCCGAACGGTAAGAACCTGATCGGAGCGTTCCACCAACCCCGGGCAGTGATGATCGATACCGATACCCTCGCTACCTTGCCCGATCGCGAGCTCAGGGCGGGCATGGCGGAAGTGATCAAACACGGCGCGATCTGTGATATCGAGTTCTTCAACTGGCTGGAAGAAAACATGGACGCCCTGCTCGATAGAGATCCGGTGGCGCTGGCGCACGCCATCCAGCGATGCTGTGAAATAAAGGCCGGTGTCGTAGCTGAGGACGAGCGCGAAGCCGGTCGCAGGGCGATACTCAATTTCGGCCATACCTTCGGTCACGCGATCGAACATTGTTTGGGCTACGGCGAATGCCTGCACGGTGAAGCTGTTGCGATCGGCATGATCATGGCGGCCGAGCTCAGTGGCATCGAGGAAAAAGAAGTCTCACGACTTCGCTCGGTGCTGGTCGCGGCAGGCTTGCCGGTGACGCCGCCTGTCATCGCGGCAGACGACTGGATGCGGGCCATGGGTATGGACAAAAAGGTTGAGCAGAAGAAACTGCGGTTCGTTTTGTTGCAGTCTCTCGGCAACGCACACGTCACCGAATCCTACGACGCCGAAAGCCTGAGGCGAATCGTCAGCAGAGGTGCCTGATGGACGCGGTACTCGCCTCTTACGCCGCTGATGAACGGCAAAGTCGGGGTAGGCGACACGTCGAGCCATCGTCAATCTATCGTGGAGAGTATCAGCGAGACCGTGACCGCATAATTCACTCGACAGCTTTCCGACGTCTTATCTATAAGACGCAGGTATTCGTCAACCACGAGGGCGATCTGTACAGAACTCGCCTGACGCACTCTCTCGAGGTCTCGCAGATCGGACGGACGGTCGCGGTCGCGCTGCATCTGAACGAGCCGCTGACTGAAGCCATCTGCCTGGCACATGACCTCGGTCATACACCCTTTGGGCACGCCGGGCAGGACACGCTGAATGTCTGCATGAGTGAATTTGGCGGTTTCGAGCACAACCTGCAGTCGCTCAGAGTCGTCGATGAACTAGAAGCCAAGTACGCGGATTTCGCCGGCCTGAACCTGATGTTCGAAACGCGTGAGGGGATTCTGAAGCACTGCTCAGCGAAAAATGCTCGCGAGTTGGGAGATGTCGGCGAGCGATTTCTGACGCGAAAGCAGCCCGGTCTCGAAGCGCAGATATCGAACATCGCGGACGCCATTGCCTATAACAATCACGACGTGGACGACGGATTCAGGGCAGGTCTGCTGAGCCTCGAGCAACTCAGGGAGCAGCCATTGTTCGCGACCCGTTTCGACATTGTTCGCGACTTGTATCCGGATCTCGAAGATCGCCGCCTGATATACGAAATCATTCGACGCATGATCGGTGCCGTGGTCAACGATTTGATCGAAGAAACGCGCAGACGAATTGATGCCGCAAATCCGAAAACAATCGACGACGTGCGAGAAGCCGGGAAGCCACTGGTCTCGATGTCAGATGCCATGTATGAACAACATCTGTCCTTGAAGAAATTCCTGAACAAGCACCTCTACCGGCACGAGAAGAAACTCGCCATGACGCGCAAGGTACAGAAGGTCGTCCGGGAATTGTTCTCAGCGTATATGGAAGACGTCGCCTGCATGCCGGATGAGTTCGCCAAAGCCGCGCAGAGTGCCGATCGGCCAGTCCGCGCGCGAGTTGTCGCTGACTACATTGCCGGAATGACGGATCGCTATGCGATCTCAGCACACGAGGCCCTCACAGGCTGATAGAATGCGCTGCGATCGTATGGAGGACCGTAGTGAAGCACAAGGCAATACCCAATAAAGACCGGTTGATATTCGCAATGGACGTTCCCGACTGTGGGCGGGCCCGTGCGCTGGCTGAAGAACTTGGCGACGCCGTCACGTTTTACAAGATTGGTCTCGAGCTGATGATGAGTGGCGAATACTTTGAGTTGCTGGACTGGATGCTGGCCCGTGACAAGAAGGTGTTCTGCGACCTGAAGTTCTTCGACATACCGGCCACAGTCGGTTCTGCGGTACGTCAGCTCAAAGACAGAGGTGCGTCGTTCGTAACGGTGCATGGCAATCGTTCGATCATGGAAGCGGCCGCTGAAAACAAGGGCGATAGCCTGAAGGTGCTCGGCGTAACCGTGCTTACCAGTCTGGACAGGGGCGATCTGGACGATCTCGGATTCGCCTGCGACATCGAGGCACTCGTTTTGTCCCGCGCTCGACAAGCCCTTGAGGCTGGCTGTGACGGGGTTATTTCCTCAGGCCTCGAAGTGCCAAAACTCCGCGAGTACGTGGACAATAAATTGCTGGTCGTTTCTCCGGGTATTCGTCCGGTCGACAACAAACCCGAAGGCGATCAGAAGCGGGTGGTAACCGTCGAGACTGCCTTCTCAAACGGCGCTGATTATATTGTGGTCGGACGCCCGATCCGCGATGCGGCCAACCCGCGTGCCGCCGCTGAAGCCATGCAGGCAACTATAGAATCCCAGGTGAGTAGCTAATGTCTGAACTTAAGAACGATGTATTTCTTCGCGCGCTTATGCGCCAGAGCGTGCCGCGCACGCCTGTTTGGATCATGCGACAGGCCGGGCGTTACCTGCCAGAGTATCGCGAGGTAAGGGGCCAGGCGGGCGACTTTATGAGTCTCTGTCGCAATCCGGAATTGGCGTGTGAGGTGACGATGCAGCCGCTCAGGCGCTACAAGCTGGACGCAGCGATTCTGTTTTCCGATATTCTGACTGTTCCGGACGCTATGGGCCTGGGACTGCATTTCATTACAGGAGAAGGCCCGAAGTTCAAAGAGCCCGTTCAGTCAGCCGACGCGATTCGAAACCTGCGTGTGCCGGACGTCGAGAATAAACTTTCTTATGTATTTGAAGCGGTGCGAACGATACGTCGTGAGCTGAACGGCGATGTTCCGCTCATCGGTTTCGCCGGCAGTCCTTTTACCGTTGGAACCTACATGGTCGAGGGTGGCTCAAGCCGCGAATTCCCGACCATCAAGGCGCTCGCCAAAGAGTCTCCCGAGGTGCTCGATCACCTGATGAACATCGTCGCGGAAACAACGATCGAGTATCTAAACGGCCAGATCGAAGCCGGTGCCCAGGCGGTACAGATCTTTGATACCTGGGGCGCTGCGCTCAAAGGCGACGATTTCCGCCGTTTTTCGTTGGCCAGTATGCAAAAGATCATCGATGGCCTCATCCGCGAGAAAGATGGACGGAAAATCCCCGTCATCCTGTTCACAAAAGGCGCGGGCCCGTTACTCACTGATCTCGCAGATACCGGCTGTGATGCCCTCGGCGTTGACTGGACCACAGACCTCGCCACCGCCCGCGAATACGTAGACGACAAGGTTGCCCTGCAAGGCAATCTTGATCCGGCAACGCTAAGAGAGAGCCCGGAGGTGATCCGCCAGGGCGTTGCTGACACGCTGGCGAGCTACGGCAAGGGCCCCGGCCACGTCTTCAACCTCGGCCACGGAATCACCCCGGACATCGACCCTGATCATCTGGGTGCGCTTGTTGACGCGGTTCACGAACTGAGCCCGAAATATCACGAGTAGCGGGCCGTATCCTGTCCGCCCAAGCGACGGCGGCGGCAACCACGGCTGTCAGTAATAGCAGCAGCTAGCGACAACCTAACAAGATGCCTGGCGAGATCGTGAACGGTGCTTCGTTGATTCTCATCCATTATTGGAGCGCTGCCCAACGACTAAGCTAACTTCTTGCCCCTGCAAGAAACGTGGCGGAAGTCGGGCATGCAAGTGCAGCGCTTTGTTAGGTGGCACTTGGCATGATCGTCAAGGGTTGTTCTTACTGACGCAGTCATTCCCTTTGCCTGCAAAATGCAAGCTTTGGACATCAGCCAGAATCGGCGGTCAATATGAGACTGGAATTGGCGGCAACTCGAAGGCCCCAAATGCATTTGTAACTGTTGCGACCAATTTATCATCTGGCTCCATAAAAGTTACTGACATGACGTAGCAATTGCGTTGTCTGATATGAGACATGGCCGGATTAGCTTCCAGCTCCGCCAATACTCTGCTCGCAGATTCCACCGAGTCGCACTTGAACAAATTAACGACACGGAACACGGGTTGATTTGGATTGAGATCCACGATGGCCGACCTACTGACACCCTCGATAGGTAATTCTTGCATCTGCAATTGCGCGCTTACTCCCTGTTTACGGACTTCCTTGATGAACATCCAAAACTCGGGAGGCGACGACGGGCTGCCTTTTACCAATCGGTCGTAAATCCAATAAAACGGGGCAAACAAAATGCCGATGAGGGTTTCGAAGAATCTCATGTACTTCGCATGTCGCCTAACGACTAAGCTAAATGACTTCAGCTTATGGCGCGGTTGTTGCGAAAGCAAGAACCGTGACAAAAGCCGAAGTGCAAGTGCAGCGCATTGTTAGGTTGCTCTGCGATGGACGCTCGCCTCGTCGTAGCTAAGATCGGTTTGGCAGGAATTACACCGATAGAGTTTGCGCTTTTTACCTGGTGACCGGAGCATAAGTAACAACTCAATGAACCAAGGAACAAAGGCATGCCGAAATGGATTGACTGAACGATCAAGGTTGTACTCGTCTTTGGCGTAATACGGCTGAACGGTATACACCGGGACCGAACATCGCGGGCACAAGAGATCGTCTTCCGGAGTTTGCGACGTGTATGCCAATGCTCGCTAGACGCTATTTCAATTCTATTTCGAGAATTTTGCACTCCTGAACCACATTCGCGGTGTTGCCGCCGTGGGTTTCTGCGTTAGTCCAGACGACGGCACCGTATTTATGCTCCTGCATGCGTTCGCCGCCCTGGCCGTCATCCTCTAGCCAGGCACAGGTTTGCAGGTAGACGAGTAATCGGTCGGGATGGGCGTGCAGCGGCTGAGTCTCGCCATTTCGGATGGTTTGTTGGATGACGCGGACCCGTTCGTTTTCGAACTCGAGTTCGTATATGTGTGGTGCTACACGGATCGGATCCAGCGGCGAGGGAACGGCGGCACCGACTACGGCTGCCAGCAACAGCAGTGGAAGTAGCGATAGTAGTTTTTGACTAGTCACGTAACTCTCTTCGCAGAATCTTGCCCACGTTTGTCTTCGGGAGATCGTCGCGGAACTCGACGATGCGGGGTCGTTTATAGCCGGTCAGGTTTTCTCGGCAATGATCAATAATGTCCTGCTCCGTCAGGCTGTCGTCTTTGCGCACCACGAAGACCTTGACGATTTCACCCGAACGCTCGTCGGGCAATCCGATGGCGGCGGCTTCAAGTACGCCATCGAGCTCTACGACAACGTTTTCGATTTCGTTCGGGTACACGTTAAATCCGGAAACCAGGATCATGTCCTTTTTTCGATCTTCGATATAAATGTAACCGTCTTCGTCCATCCGCCCGACATCACCGGATCGCAGCCATCCCCCAGGCAACATGACCTCCGCGGTGTCGGCGGGGCGCTGCCAATAGCCTTCCATGACCTGTGGACCGCGAATGCAAATCTCGCCTACCTCGTTGATCGGCAGTGGGTTGCCGTCATCGCCAGCAATGATGACATCGGTGGACGGGATCGGCAGGCCTATCGTGCCGGTAAATTCGCTGTCAATTCGACAGACCACGGCGGCAGGAGAAGTCTCAGTCAGACCGTAGCCCTGTAAGATCGTAGTGTCTGTCTTTTCCTTCCATTCTTTGGCAATAGCCGGCTGCACCGCCATTCCACCGCCGATGCAAACGCGCAAGGAACTAAAGTCGATCGTGGAGAAGCTGGGTGTGTCCATGAGCGCTGCAAACATCGTATTTACGCCGGTGAACAGGTTGAACTGATGCCTGGCTATTTCCTTGGCGAAGCCCTCGAAGTCCCGGGGATTGGTAATGAGAAGGTTCTCACCGCCCTGCGCCATGACCGTCAGGCAATTCCCCTGTAGCGAGAAGATGTGATACAGCGGCAGTGCCGTCACTGCGAGAATAGGGTGAACACCGTCGTAGGCATCGGCCTGCCAAACGATGGTTTGCTGCACGTTGTAAACCATGTTGCGGTGACTGAGCATCGCGCCTTTCGATAAGCCGGTCGTGCCGCCCGTATATTGCAGATAAGCGATATCCGCGTATCCGATATCGACCTCGTCGAGCGCCAGTCCGGCACCGGCCCTCAATGCCTGCCGAAACGAAATGCTGTTATCGAGCCTGTAGGCCGGCACCGACTTTTTGATGTATCGCAGTGCGAAGTTGGTCAGAAAACTCTTTGGAAAGCTGAGCAGGTCGCCGACGCCGGTTGTCACCACATGCGTGACCTCGGTTTTGCTGATGACGTCTTCGAGAATGTGTGCGAAGTTTTCAAGAATAATGATGCACTTCGCCCCAGAGTCTTTTAGCTGGTGCTCAAGCTCCCTGGCGGTGTAAAGCGGGTTGACGTTGACGACGACCAGACCAGCGCGAAATATGCCGCACATGGCCACCGGGTACTGAAGTATGTTCGGCAGCATGATCGCGACTCTTTCCCCGCGAGTCAGTCCGAGCGTCTTCTGCAGGTAGCACGCGAACTGCATCGACAGCCGGTCGAGCTCCGCGTAGCTGAGCGTGCGGCCCATGTTGGTGTAGGCAGCATTGTCGGGGTACTTTTCGAAAGCCTGCTCAAAAAGGTCACGTATCGATTTGAAAGGAGGCGTGGGAACCTCCGCAGGTATGTTGGCCGGGTAGGACTTAATCCACACTTTTTCCAAAATGAGATCCTCTTTAAATCTAGTTGTGTTCTGACTTGCTGAGTGTAGCGCTAATGATCGGCCAGGCGTTATCGAGCAATATGGGCTGCGCCACGGCATTCGGGTGTATACGATCTTCCTGGAGAAGATCATCGTTAAATGCGATGCCATCCATGAAAAACTCGATCCACTGTACCTCGAACTGCTCCGAAACCTGCCGGAAGACGTCTTCGAACTCTGCGGAATACCGCGGGCCGTAATTGGTCGGGATTCGAATGCCCAGTAACACGACTGCCGCGCCGGAGGCTTTCGCGCGCGCGACGATTTTCTCCAGGTTGGCCTTCATGCGCGCCGCCGGAAAGCCTCGCAGACCGTCATTGCCGCCCAATTCCAGTACGATCAATTCCGGCGAAAAATTCGCGATCGCGGATTCAATGCGTGTGGCACCGCCTTCTGTCGTTTCGCCACTGATACTGGCGTTAACGACTCGATGTTCGTACCCTTGCTCATTGAGGCGCGATTGCAACAAAGTGCCCCAGGATTGGTCAACCTCTATTCCATAACCTGCGCTGAGGCTGTCGCCAAATATCAGGACAGTTGGCGGCTCGGCACAGTCCGCTTTGGCGCTTACCAGCAGAAACAGAAGGAAATAAATAATTCGCATGTCGGATCAACTATCAAATGAAAACACGGTTCTCGAAGCCCGGAGCCTGAGCAAACAGGTTAGCAGCCCTGAAGGGACTCTGACCATTCTTTCGGACGTCAGTTTCGCAATATCTGCCGGCGAATCGGTTGCTGTGGTCGGACCATCCGGTGCGGGCAAGTCTACGTTGCTGGCTTTGCTGGCTGGGCTGGACCTGCCGACCGGCGGAAACGTTGTCCTCAACACGGCGAACCTCTCTGAACTTGACGAAGACGGCAGAGCGCAACTTCGGGCCGAAAGCGTAGGTTTCGTATTCCAGTCTTTCCATCTCGTGCCATCATTGAATGCCCTCGAAAACGTCATGTTGCCACTTGAGCTGGCGGGCCAGAGCAACGCTCGCAATGCAGCGCTTGAGATAATCAGGAAGGTCGGCCTGGGCGAGCGCTGGAGCCATTATCCGGCGCAGTTGTCGGGTGGCGAAAAGCAGCGTGTCGCGATTGCACGCGCTTTTGCGACGGAGCCAGCCGTTCTCTTCGCAGACGAGCCCACCGGCAATTTGGATAGCCGCACCGGCGCAAACATCATGGAACTGATGTTTGAACTCAATCGCAGTTCTTCGACCACTCTCGTGCTCGTAACGCACGATCAGGCCCTTGCCGAGCGCTGTGACCGGATCTTGTCCCTGGATATCGGCAAGCTGGTCGGTGACGAGAGGGTTGCCAGGTGAAGGCTATTGTTTTCGCGCTCAGGAGCTTTCGTCGCGAATTGCGATCTGGCGAAGTACTGGTACTGCTGGCCGCCATAGCGCTCGCGGTCGGCGCGCTTACCGCCGTTGGATTTCTGACGGACCGAATCGGCAAGGCAGTTGCACGCCAGGCGAATGAGGTGCTGGCAGCCGACCTCAGATTGCGTTCACAGGAGCCCATAACCGAGGAATGGCGAGATCTGGCGCATGATTACGATCTTCAGACGGCCGAGACAATGAGTTTTCCATCGGTTGTCTTCAACGGCGATGAAAGCGCGCTTGCAACGATCAAGGTTGTGAGCGATCAGTACCCCTTGCGCGGCAGCGTCAGGATCTCGGACACGCTGTTTGGCGAACAACGTGCCGTCGATGGCATTCCGGCACCCGGTGAGGTCTGGGCGGATGGCGCTTTGCTCGCTCGCGTTGGGGCAGACGTTGGCGGAACGCTGGCGGTCGGCGGGCTGGATCTCCGGGTCTCGGCCGTACTGACCTACCGGCCGGATCAGTCGATAGGATTCGCTTCGCTGGCGCCGTCGTTGCTTTTGAACATAGCCGATATTTCCGAGAGCGGATTGATTGGCGAAGGGAGTCGTGTTCGCTATGCGCTGCTCGTCGCGGGGGATGAGCAGGCAGTCTCTGACTTCAATGAGGCTATTTCTGACAGTTTGCCCGAGTCAATTCGAGTCCGAAGTCAGGAGGACAGTAGCGAGCGCGCATACAATGCAGCCGATCGGGCACAGCGATTCCTGTCGTTGACCGCCGTGATCAGTTTGTTACTCAGCGCGGTCGCTGTCGCGATGTCAGCCCGCCGATTCGCGCAAAAACGCATGGATACTGTTGCGCTGATGAAAAGCCTTGGCGCGACGCAGGGCTTTGTGATCTCGACTTCTTTGGTACAGCTGATCTTATTGGGTGTGCTGGGAATCGTCGCCGGGAGCGTCATCGGGTTCGTAGCCGAAGAGGCCTTATCGAGAATCCTGATCGACCTCATGCAGCAATCGTACCTGCCGGAAACGGGATTGCGCCCGGTAGTGCTGGCAAGCACCAGCGCAATGTTGTTGTTGCTGGGATTTGCACTGCCATCGATCATTCAGCTTCGCAATACGCCGCCACTTAGAGTCCTGCGGCACGATGCTATGCCCCCCGCGCCATCACGAATTCTGGTTGGTGGCCTCGCGTTGGCGGCGGTCGCTGCGCTGTTGTACCGATCGGTTGGGGACGCGCGCATGCTGCTCATTCTGATCGGAGGAATCGTGATTATCGCCGCATCGCTCTACCTCGTCGGGCGCGGGATGGTCGCGCTTCTGGGGCGAGCGCGCTCTGGCGTCGGTGTGGCCTGGCGCTATGGGCTTGCTAACGTTGCACGCCGAGGACGAGACAGTGCTGTTCAGGTGGTTGCCTTCGGACTCGGCATTACGGTGCTGCTGTTGCTGACGCTAGTCAGAACCGATTTGCTTGAAGGTTGGGAACAAACGCTAGCCGACGATACGCCCAATCACTTCTTGATCAATATTCAGCCACACGAAGTCGAGTCAGTTGCAGCCCTGTTCGAAGCGAACAATCTCGACAGACCGAATTTTACACCGCTGGTTCGTGCGCGAATGACGACGATCAACGAGGAGTCGGTCAAGGAGAGGGAGTATCCGAATGAAGATGGAAAATGGCTTGCCAATCGCGAAGCCAATCTTTCGTGGACCGCCGAGTTGAGTGCGAGCAACGAATTAATCGAGGGTGAATGGTGGCCAGCGGATTACGCCGGGCCGGCACTCGCGTCCATCGAGGAAGAATCCGCGACCAATGCGGGATTGAAGATCGGCGATCGCATGACGTTTTTTGTTGCTGGTCGGGAGGTCGAGGCAGAGATCGCGAGTACCCGAAAAGTGAATTGGGATTCATTTCAACCTAACTTCTTTATCGTGTTATCGCCGGGTGCGCTTGACGATATGCCGACGACCTACATATCAAGCTTGCGTATCCCCGATGCCAGCACACCTATGCTCGTTGATCTGGTTCGTGCGCATCCGAGTATCTCGGTTATCGATCTGGGGGCGATTCTTGAACAGGTTCGCGGCATTATCGAAAAGGCGAGCCTCGCTGTTCAGGCTGTTTTCCTGTTTACGCTGGCCGCAGGCATCGCCGTCCTGTTTGCCGCGGTGCAGTCGACCATTGATGAACGTCGCTTCGAAAGCGCCATGCTGCGCGCACTGGGCGCCAAGCGGCGGACGGTATTCGCGGGCGTCATGGCCGAGTTCGCAGCTCTTGGAACGGCGGCGGGAGTCCTGGCTTCTGCCGGTGCGTCAGTGCTGGCCTATCTCGTTGCCACACGGCTGTTCGAGCTGCCCTACGAATTCAGCCCGGCAATCTGGCTCGCGGGCGTGTCCGGCGGTGTTCTTATCGTCTGCATAAGCGGCTATTTCGCAGCGCGTGGTGCGGTGAATGCCCGTCCGGCAGACGTTCTCAGGGGAGTTAGCACCTGATGGAGCACAAGCTGTCCTGCGGCGTGGTGGTCGTTCGCCGAACGGACGACGGTTGGAAGACGATTTTGTTACGCGCATACCATCACTGGGATTTTCCGAAAGGTATTCGAGAATCGGGTGAAGACCCGATGCAGGCCGCGCTCCGCGAGGTGGGTGAAGAAACCGGGATCGACGATCTTGCTTTCGACTGGGGTGATCGTTTCTTTGAAACCGGGCCGTACAGCAAGGGAAAAGTTGCGAGGTATTACCTCGGCGTCACCCACAAGGAAGAAATTGTCATGGGCATTTCACCGGAGACGGGCGAGCCAGAGCACCACGAATGGCGCTGGGTCAGCTTCGATGAGGCCTATGATCTGGGTTCGCCCCGGGTGCGCGGTATCGTGCAGTGGGCAAGACAGGTGGTTGGCGCGTAGCGACGCAAATCCGCTTGCCGATGTTCGTCACACCACCCGGTTCAGTTCTTCGCCCGCCAGGAATGCATCGATACAGGCTGTGAGCTGATTGACCGCAGCTTGCCTGGCTTCGTTGCTGGCCCAAGCTATGTGCGGTGTCATCAGGAGATTGGGCCCTTTGTAATCGAGCAGCGGGTCCCCGTCGACCGGGGGCTCCTGTGGCAATACGTCAAGTGCCGCAGCCGCTATTTCTCTGTCGTTCAACGCAGCGACGAGAGCCGCAGAATCGATCAGTCCACCGCGTGCCGTGTTGATCAAAATGGCGTCAGACTTCATTTTCCTGAACTCAGCCTCGCCAAATAGCCTGATCGTGGTGTCGGTCAGCGGACAGTGAAGAGAAATGACGTCGGAACGTCGCAGCAACTCATCAAAAGAGACCCGTCCGTCGTCGACAGCGTCGGCACCTGGCCTGGCTGAAACGATGACCTGCATGCCGAACGCCTCTGCGACATCGGCGACGCCTTTGCCCAGGCTGCCATAGCCGACAATGCCGAGCGTCATCGCCGACAGCTCCCGGATCGGATGGGTCATCAGGCAAAAGTCCGCTGATTCTTGCCATTCGCCCGCGCGGACCGAAGCGACATACTGCCCGAGACTGTGAGTGAGATTCAGAAGACTCCCGAATACATGTTCGGCGACTGATTGCGTGCAGTACGCTCGAATATTGCAGACCGCTATGCCGCACTGCTTCGCAATCTTGATGTCGACGTTGTCCGTTCCGGTTGCCGTGAGCCCAATGAACTTCAGTTTCGGGGCGGCTTTCAATATTTCGCCCGTAAGACGTACCTTGTTGGTAAGGACAAACTCCGCGTCGCGGATACGCTCCGCGAGCTGGTCGACGTTAGTGACGTCGAATACCGTCAGGTCCGGAAGCGATGCTCGCATGGCACTGACATCCAGGCCGGGTCCCAGCGTTGCGAAATCAAGAAAAACAGCTTTCATATGGCGAATCGATGTTGAGTCGTGCAGAGTGTCGGACGATGAACGATCAGTTTTGGAAACGCAAATCACTTTCACAAATGTCGCATGCCGAATGGGAATCTCTGTGCGACGGCTGTGCCCTGTGTTGCATGCACAAGATTGAAGACGAGGACAGCGGAGAGGTTTTTTATACGGACGTCGCCTGCCGTCTTCTTGATCTCAAAAGCTGTCGTTGTTCAAATTATCCGGACCGGGCGAAGCAGGTTGCCGAGTGCCTGACACTGACCCTCGACCAGCCGGAGGCCTTTCAGTGGCTGCCGAGCACCTGCGCTTATCGTTTGCTGGCGAATGGCGATGATCTCGCGTCCTGGCACCCACTGGTTTCCGGACGGCCCGAAAGCGTCCACGAGGCAGGCATCTCCGTAATGGGCCGCGCGGTTTCGGAAAACGACACCGAAGAATGGAGCGTTCTGCAAAAAAGGAGTTGATGTGACACGTTATGCAACCATCCCACTCGCAAATTATCGCGAATACCCCGTTGAGGAAATGCGTGAGCGGATTGATGCGTTCTATGCGGACATAGGCCGGCGCAGAACCGTTCGAGAGTTTTCCGACAGACCGGTACCTCGGGACATTATCGAAACCGCGCTGAAAGCGGCGAATACAGCACCGAGCGGCGCGAACCTTCAGCCCTGGCACTTCGCCGTGGTCAGTGGCCCGGAAACCAAAAAGAAGATTCGCGAGGCGGCGGAAACTGAAGAACGAGAATTCTACGAACACCGCGCCTCAGAAGAATGGCTGGCCGCACTGGAACCTCTCGGCACCGACGACCAGAAACCTTTCCTTGAAACAGCGCCCTACCTGATTGCGGTGTTCCTGCAGAAATACGGTGAACTTCCGGACGGCCGAAAAGTAAAGCACTACTACCCATCCGAATCGACCGGCCTCGCAACCGGCAT
>Ga0055584_100002698_pt1 | contig 17565 bp, 11 predicted proteins | sample OSDHelmetaG_FD_58716 | JGI IMG/M metagenome (GOLD analysis project Ga0055584, IMG submission 58716) | Pelagic marine sediment microbial communities from the LTER site Helgoland, North Sea, for post-phytoplankton bloom and carbon turnover... | ecosystem: Environmental > Aquatic > Marine >... | reverse complement strand
AACTACGATCCACCGATCGTCTCGAATGGAGCCTGGCCAAAAAACGAAATCGACTACTTTGTGTTGTCAAAACTTGAAGCAAACAGCATCGCTCCTTCTCCGCGTGCTGACCGAAATGCCCTTATTCGAAGGCTCTATTTAGACCTAATTGGGCTCGCGCCCACTGCGAATGAAGTGGCTCTTTTTGTCAACGATCGCTCTCCTAATGCTTATGAAGACCTTGTAGATCGATTGCTCGCTTCGAAGCATTTCGGTGAACGAATGGGAAGGCACTGGTTGGATCTGGCCCGTTACGCTGATTCGAATGGTTATGCGAACGATGGTTTGCGATCAATCTGGCCTTATCGTGATTGGGTAGTCAATGCATTGAACGCAGACATGCCGTTTGACCAATTTACGATTGAGCAGCTCGCCGGTGACCTGCTGACTCGTTCAGAAGATCCCAAAGTCAATGAATCGAGACTGATTGCAACAGGTTTCCATCGCAACACGCCACATCAAACCGAGGGTGGTTCCGATCCTGAGCAATATCGTGTCGAACGTACAAAGAATAGAACCGACACGACCGGAGCGGTTTGGCTGGGCTTGACCGTCGGATGTGCTCAATGCCATACGCATAAATTCGATCCAATCACCCACAAAGAGTACTATCAACTTTACGCATTTTTTAACAGCTCGGACGAACCGACTTATTCATTGAAACTGCCGAAGGAATCGGAAACCAAAACCAACAGGATCAAGTCAGAATTGGCAGCAATCGATCGTGAATTGCGGTTACAGAAGCAAAAAGCAACCGATTTCAAAAAACAAGTTTCAACGACGTGGTCCCAAGCCAGAATTCTAGAAGCAAAAAGCCTGCAAGGAGCAACACTTTCGAAGCTAGACGATCAATCAATTCTCGCCAGCGGAAAGAATCCCACGCAGGACACGTACGTGATCAACATGTCGGTAGACGAGCCGATTCAAACTTTACAACTCAACACGTTAACGCATCCATCGTTACCGCAAAGTGGTCCAGGTCGAGCCGGCAATGGAAATTTTGTCCTCGCTGAAATAAGCGTTGCCTCAAAGGGAAAACCGATTCAACTGATTGCTGCATTTGCTGACCATTCGCAGAACAATTATGACGTGCAGGATTCGATCGACGGCGACTTCAAAACGGGTTGGGCCATCAATGTTACGGGGGGCAAGTTAAACACAAACCGGAACGCTAATTTCGTATTAAAACAACCGATCAACGGCAAATTCGAAATTCGAATGACAACCTACGAACAAGGCGGTGGGTACAACATTGGACGTTTCAAATTTAAAGCCAATTCCTCGGCAATTCTCAAAACAGATCCCCGAACGGCTGAACTCGAGTCGATGAAACGAAAATTAGTCGCCGAATTAAAACAACTGGAGACTTCTCGGGCCAAAACGTTAATAATTAGAGAACGACCAAAACCGCGAGATTCGTTTGTTCAAATTCGTGGCGACTTTTTGGATCCAGGTCCAAAAGTTGAATCCGAAACGCTTTCGGTGCTCCATCCGTTGAATCGGAAAGACGCCAGCGCAACCAGGCTCGAACTTGCCAAGTGGTTCGTTTCTCCCGACAATCCGCTGACGCCTCGCGTGCAAGCGAACCGCATTTGGCAGCATATGTTTGGAATCGGCTTGGTCGAAACGGAGAACGACTTCGGTTATCAGGGCGCTTTGCCATCCCATTCAAAATTGCTGGACTTTCTTTCGACTGATTTGATCCGTGGCAATTGGAAATTAAAACGAATGTACAAAACGATTGCCATGTCAGCGACTTATCAGCAATCGTCGAAATTTCGTAACAAGGTTTTCCAAATCGATCCCAAAAACCGTTTGGTCTCAAAACAGAATCGATATCGTGTTGAAGGCGAAATTGTTCGTGACATTGGGTTATCCACCAGCGGATTGCTCAGCAGAAAAATGGGCGGTCCGTCAGTGTTTCCACCCATTCCACCGAATGTCATTGGAACAAGTTCGGCAAACCACAGGTGGCCAACGAGCAAGGGTGCTGACCGCTTTAGGCGCGCCATCTACACGGCAGTCTACCGGGCCAATGTTTACCCGATGTTATCTGCATTTGATGGGCCGGATCGCGACAACTCCTGTACCCGCCGCTCCCTTTCGAATACCCCCATTCAAGCACTGGCAATTGCGAATGATGCTACCTTTATCGAAATGGCTCAGGCATTTGGAAAGAAAATCATGTCAGCAGCAAAAACTGATGTTGAAAGAATTGAGCATGCCTTTTTGTCGGCCTTTTCTCGGCTACCCAACAAACAAGAGTTAAACCGCATCTTGGAATTCCAGCAAACACGCTTTGAGTTTTACAAATCCGATGCAACACAAACTTTTGCATTGTCCAATACAGATGATTCGGAACTTGCATCGTGGGTCGCCACCGCCCGAGTGCTTATGAATCTGGATGAGTTTATCACTCGCGAATAATGTGCCTAAAAGCAGAATTTAAATGACCAAAACAGACCATCAAAAATTTGATTCCGCAATTCTAAGCGACCAAACCCGTCGGCATTTCTTTGGAAAATGCACAACTGGTTTGGGTTCGATTGCCCTCGCTAATCTTTTGAACGACGGCCAAATCTTCGCAAACGACGCCGACGACGCGAAAAAAGCGAGTCCATTCGCACCCAAGAAGACTCACTTCAAACCAAAAGCAAAAAAGATCATCTATCTGTTTATGGCAGGTGGCCCGAGCCAATTGGAGTTATGGGACCACAAGCCCATGTTGAAGAAATTCGACGGCAAGGAACCAACTGAAGAGATGTTGAAGGGAAAGCGGTTTGCATTTCTGAAGGGCAACGAGAAGCTGCTTGGGCCGACACGCTCGTTTGGGAAATATGGCCAAAGCGGAACCGAGGTATCCGATCTTTTGCCAGAGCATCGAAAAATCGTCGACGATATTTGTCTCATCAAAACAATGCAAACCGACGTATTTAATCACGGTCCGGCGAAAATTTTCATGAACACAGGCTCTGGACAGACGGGCAGACCAAGTATGGGATCCTGGCTAAGCTACGGAATCGGTTCGGAATCGGACAGCCTTCCCGGGTTTGTTGTGCTACAAAGTGGACCGAGAGGCCCCCGAAACGGATCGCAGCTTTGGTCAAGCGGTTTTTTGCCATCGACCTATCAAGGAGTTCCATTTCGTAAAGGCTCAACGCCGATTCTGAATCTGAACACACCAAATGGAATTGGGGGGCAAGATGGTCAGGGCAAATTCGTTGATGCGGTTCGCGATATGAATAACTTGCGACTCGATTCAGTCGGTGATCCGGAAATCAAGACCCGAATTGCCGCGTATGAAATGGCGTATCGGATGCAGTCGAGTGCACCAGAACTGATGGATCTTTCCGGTGAATCCAAAGAAACACTTGACTCATATGGCGTCGAACCTGGCAAACCATCCTATGCGAATAACTGTTTGCTGGCTCGCAGACTCATCGAGCGAGACGTCAGGTTCGTTCAGCTTTATCACACGAATTGGGATCACCATGGAGGTGGCGGCGAAAATTTAATCACTGATCTGCCGAAAAGAACGAAAGAAATTGACCGCGCAAACACCGCATTGATTCTTGATCTGAAGCAACGCGGTTTGCTTGAGGATACGCTCGTGATTTGGGGTGGTGAATTTGGCCGAACACCCATGGGCGAAGTTCGTGCCTCGGTTGGCCGTGACCATCACATCGAATCATTTACGATTTGGATGGCTGGTGCCGGAATCAAACCCGGTATTCAGTACGGCCAAACCGATGAGCTTGGATTTGCGCCGACTGAAAACCCAGTTCACGTTCATGATTTACATGCAACGATTCTGCATTTGATGGGCATCGATCATCAAAAATTGACGTATCGCTTCATGGGCCGAGATTTCCGGTTGACCGACGTCGCAGGCAATGTTTTGACAGAAATTTTGAGCTAGGTCCGGCTCTTTAAGCGGACAAAATTGTTAGAACCGAAATAATTTCACGTGTCGTGATTTTCAGATGCGGATGCCAAACATCAACAATTAATGGGGACGACAATTGATGCGGACATTCAATTGAGAATCGCTTCATCAGATGGTCAATTCTGCATTTCAAGCAAAAAACCGTTGGTTATTTTCACGATTGAGCATCTATGAATCGTGACCAACAGCGGACGGAAATAACGATCTCACTCAGATCGATCGAGGCTTCCCGAGTTCATAATCGCCCAAATCAAGCGACACCCCAGAAGAAAACTTAAAAAGCAGCCGATGATCCCAATAATAGACAGTTTCTCAATCCCCCAAAATGGTTCATTGGGAAACAAAACAGGTGGGACGTTTTGGGCTAACAGGATCGAGGAACCTAAAAACAGTGCGCTGGTCATCATTCCTAACACCAGCCGATTTACCGACGACCCCAACCGGCGATGATCGATATTAATGTCAATTTTTCCGGTACGAATTTGATCCACGATCCCCGACAGTTTTCGTGGCATCGACTCGGCTAACTTTTCAACCTGCATCCCTAACCTTTGAAACTTTCGAATTTGCCGGGACGGAGATAACCGGCGGAAAAGCAACTTGCGATGCAACGATTTCAAAACATCCATGATCTCGAACTTCGGACTTAATGCTCGCGCCGTCCCTTCAAGGGTGACAATCACCCGCAGAAGCAAAATCGCCTCTTGCGGGAGACAAAGTTGATGCTGACGAATCACATCAAACATTGCGTTGAGTGCACTGCCAATTTGAAAGTCTTGAATTGATCGCGTCGAGTACTGCCCTATGAAATCGGAAAGATCGTTCTCCAACATCGCCTCATCAAGTGCGACAGGAAACTCACACAATCGGGCCAACGCCGCGGATAACAACGGCACGTCGCTGCTCATCACGGCATACAACATCTCTTCAATGTCTTCGCGGGTCGCCTCACCAATGCGTCCCACCAATCCAAAATCTAGTAGAGCGATCCGCCCGTTTGGTTCCACCAAAATGTTTCCAGGATGTGGATCGGCGTGAAAAAAACCATCGTCAAAAATAAGTCCAACGTTTAACTCAACCAGTTCCTTCGTCAATTGATCCAAATCCAGCCCATACGCCTGGAGCGCATTAACGTCCGTCAGATTTTTTCCAACAACAAACTCCATCGTGAGTACTTTCGGAGTCGATAGTTCGGTGATTGGCTTGGGAATTCGGACCTTTTTATCATTTTCAAATTTCGCATAGAACTGATAAAGATTCCGCTCTTCACTACCAAAATCGAGCTCGCGTTTTAAGGAACGGGTCAACTCGGCGACAACCTGCTTGGGACGATACGGTTTGAGGTCATCAATTTTTTCCGCAAGCTGCCCCAAACCTGTCAATATTTCGAGATCACTTTTTACCGTCTCAGCCACGCCGGAACGCTGAATCTTAACCGCAACCACCTCTCCATTTTTCAATACTGCCTTGTGCACCTGACCAATGGATGCGGTGGCAGTTGGAGCGTGATCAAAGTGGGAAAAGCTTTCCTCTACCTCTTGTCCTAACTCAGCTTCCAGGGTCGCACAAATGCTGTCATAGGACTCTGGTGCGACATGATCTTGCAGCAGGCTTAATTCAGCCGCCATTTCCGAGCCGATTAAGTCCGCACGTGTACTTAACAGTTGTCCTAGCTTGATAAAAGTTGGACCAAGTTGAGTTAACGCCAACCGTATCCGACTTTCGTGCGACTGTCTCGCGAGCGACTCTCCTTCTGGCGACTTCAAACTGTCCTTTACAAAATCGATGTTAAGGCGACTGATCCAGTCAGCCAATCCGTATTTGCTGAGAATCGAAAGGATCTCGGTCCAACGACGAAGGTTCCGATAAAGCTGCGGGATCGAGTGTATTGGCGATCTCATTGGACGTCATTCAAAATTCGGCATCAAGGAATTTCTTTATTCTATTCCAGGGCCATTCATCCGGTGGGAGTCGAACAGAAAAAGAACAGCAAACCAGTCAATTGTTTTCGGATTCTCAGGACACCCGAATTTAGTCGGGCAAACGAACCATTTCCCGCGAAACTGTGCTAGTGGCATGGCAAATGCTATGCTTTTTAATGATATTACCAAAGAACAAAGCGGAAAATGCGAAATATTCGCCGCCCGTTTAATTGTTCCATCGATTCGTTCGATAGGGAACTTAATCCACTTTCCTTCAATTCGGAGTCAAGCCATGGGCTTATCAGACGGTGTCAATACGATAAACAGCGTTGTCCGTACCGCCATAATTGCCGTTTTGGTAGCCATTGTCGGCTTTGGCGGTTACTTCGGGTACGTGACTCTGATCCAGCCATTGCTCAAAGATCGACAGGCACTCGCCAAAGCCGAGTCTTTGCTGGAAGCAACGCAGGCCGATCTAAGTGCCAGTAAGCAAAAACTGCTTGCCGCCGAAGACAAGATCAGCGAGCAAGTCGAGACGATCAAAGAACAATCCGTCCAGATTACAATGCTTGCTGAGAAAATCGAAAAGCTCGAAATCGCCATGCGACTTCTTAAAGTCGATCATCGCTTGGCCCAAATTACGGTCAATGGAATCATTGAGGATCCGAAAACCAAGGAAATCAAAACAAAAATAACTTTGCAGGAGATTAACGACGAAGGTAACCCAATTGATGACCCTCGTGAATTTGAAGTCGATGGTCGAGAAGTTTTTTTACAATGTTGGTTAGCAAAATTCGAAGACAAATACGTCGAACAAAACGATAACTTACGATCAACGACGCTTTGCATGTTCAAAAGCGTGTACGGAAATGATCAGGCTCCGTCAACAGGCCACAGAATCGAGAAGCCTTGGACGCGACCACAAGCCTATGCCAGCGGTTCGAAAATGTCAGAGTTTGAGAAAACCATTTGGCAGGACTTTTGGACGATTGCGAATGACGCGACCAAATCGAAAGAGCTGGGAATTCGTGCAATACATGGTCAATCGGTCTCCTTCCAAGCCGTCGAGGGAAAAACGTATACTATAAAGCTGCGTGCGTCGGACGGATTGAGCGTCGTCGATCTCAAACGTGACAACCCCGCTGACGACAAGGCTCAAGCTCCTCAAGGTTAAAGGAAAACGAACGTGGCTTCCAAGATCGGCATCATCGATTATCAAATGGGCAATCTTCGAAGCGTTCAAAAAGCGTTCGAAAAAAATGGCTTCGCTGCAGAAATTTTTTCTGATCCCAACCAGATGGCGACTTTTGACAAAGTAGTCTTGCCAGGTGTCGGAGCGTTTCGTGACGCAATCTCCGAAATCAAACAACGGGGTTTCGCAGGACCCATCCAAGAATGGATTGCTGCGGATAAGCCGTTTTTAGGGATTTGTCTCGGGCTTCAGATGCTTTTTGAAAAAAGCTTTGAGGATGGCGAATACGACGGACTTGGGATCATCCAGGGAGACGTCGTCAAATTCGACTTACCGAAGGAGTTTAAGGTTCCGCACATGGGTTGGAATCAAATCCAGCGCTCCCGTTGGTTTCACACTTTTCCGTCGATTAAAAACGAAACCCATTTCTATTTTGTGCACTCGTATTACGTTCGCCCGAACGATCAATCTCTGGTCGCATTAACCGCGAATTATGGTACCGATTTTTGTGCGGCGATTTCTCGGGGCAACCTTTTTGCTTCGCAGTTCCATCCTGAGAAAAGCCAGCAGTCGGGGCTGAGTTTGTTAAAGCATTTCGCTGAAGGCACAAACAGCGCTGCGACGCCCTAGCCATCCGAAAAGCAAAATCAATCATTTTGTCGAAACAAAATATGAATACGGACGTCGCGTCGCTTTGCAATTGATCATTTTATGCGAATAACAAATCCGACTCGATGTTAATCTTGATTTGTTCAATGTGAATTACGAGGAGACTTCGGGCGAATTTTCTAACGAGGCTTCGACGGCCTTAAAGCGGCTGGAATACATCAGCTTTTGAAACCAACTCGGCTTTCGCAGACGGGAATCACTTTTGTTAATTCGATGCTGCTTGCCCTTGCGTGTTCGCAACAGAAATTGATCGCCTTCCACAGCTTCAACGATCCAAAATTTGTCGACAATGTAGGTATAGTTCTCGCCTTTGGATGATGCAGTTGTTGCTTTTGCTCGGGGCCCCGGCGAACTACTTGCTTTTTGCATTTTGTAGATAACCCAGTCACCCGGGCGAAGTTCTTCGGCTGCCATTTTATTTTTCATTCCGATCGGAATCACGTTAACACTTCAATACCCTAGACCAGCAGCTTAACAGAATTTTGGTAGGCCACATAACCACTGATTCTTCAAAGACGTCGCTGATTCATCATCGCAAAGGAATACGATCGCAGCCAGAAGTTCAATCAATATGATTTAAACCGATCAACGCATTTCTCGCCGCCTTTTGTTCAGCCTCTTTTTTATTGCGTCCCCATGCAGATTCATACTGCTGTCCATCCACATGCGCCGCCACCTTAAATTGCTTACTATGATCCGGACCTGATTCAGTGACCAGCAAATAGGTCGGAGGTGCACCAAACTGTTTTTGCGCAAACTGTTGAAGGACACTTTTGTAATTTTCAGCCGTTCCGTTCTCAATGGACTCGTAAATCGCGTCTTCAACGTATCGCAAGATAAAACGCTTCGCTTCGTCCATTCCACCATCCAAATAGATTGCAGCGATGAGTGCTTCGAAAACGTCTGCCAGCAATGAGTCAGGCACGGTTTGACTATTGCTAAGCCCCTTGCCCAGAATCAAAAGCTCCGAAAGCTCAATTTGCTTACTAATTTTCGTGCAAGTATTCCTGCTGACGACAACAGACTTGATCTTGGTGAGATCGCCCTCTTGGTAATCAGGAAACTCTTGAAACAGCCGTTCGCAAACCACGACTCCCAAAATTGCATCACCCAAAAATTCAAGACGCTCGTTTGAATTAGCTCGGCAATCTGCTCCCGACGCATGCGTCAACGCAGCTCGCAATAAATTCTTATCTTGGAACCGATAGGCAATTTTTTCCTCGCAAAGCGCAAGGCGATCATCCCGTTGATCATCACCAATTTCATTTTGCGGATTCAACAACTTAAAAATTCAAATGGAGGGGGTCGGAAACAGTGAGATGGTGCCAACGACCTTCACGCTAACAACAATAAATTCTACTGTCAATGTAATGTGGCTCCCCAGAACAATCCACGACATTACAAATTCTCAATGACGAAATCTGCCATTAACTTCCTCAAATGGCGCATCTGTTCGGGGACTCGAATCCCATGGCGATTCTTTGGATAAATCATCAAATCAAAATGCTTACCCGCGTTCTGAAGTGCATTCATAAACTGAAAGCTGTTGCCTATGTGAACATTGTCATCTTGCGTCCCGTGAATCAAAAGCAATTTTCCGTGTAAATTCTTTGCCGTTTTGACGACTGATGATTCGTCGTAACCCAATTGATTGTCAGACGGCAATCCCATGTATCGTTCTGTATAAATCGAATCATAATTTCGCCAATCGGTTACCGGTGCTCCAGAAATTCCGATTTTGAAACTCTTGCTGTGAGTCATTGCGTAGGCCGTCATGTACCCCCCATAACTCCAACCCCAAATCCCGATGCGTGAACCGTCTACCCAGGACTTTTTCTTCAGCCAACTCAAACCATCTTCGATATCTTCAAGTTCTCGTCGCCCCAGATCCCGGTAAATCGGGTAGGCCTTGTCCAGGCCTCGGTACGATGCACTTCGATTATCGCACATCCAAACAACGAATCCTTTTTGTGCAAGCATTTGATGCCACAAATAGGAGGTGCCGCCCCACCGGTTTCGAACCCGCGGTGCTTGGGGACCAGAATAGACATGCACCAAGACTGGGTATTTTTTAGACTCGTCAAAATCTGGGGGCAGAATCAGCATCGAGTCCAACTGGTCTCCGTCGCGCGTCGGGACGCGTTGGAATTTTGGCTGAACGACGTTGTAGTAATCCAACTCATCCACCAAATTCGGGTCGATGTAGCGAACTAACGATCCATCCATTCGACGAAGCGCGGTCTTTGTAGGCATCGAAATGTTGCTTTCGAAATCAAAGAAATAGGACAACGCAACGTTTGCTTTCACACGATGATCATTCATCGCATCGGTAAGCAGCGTGACTTTTCCATTCAGACCAAGCCGGAAGAACTGGACACGTGTTGCATCATTCGCGGCCGCCGCTGTGAAAAACGCGCCGTCTTTGGTGACCCCCACTAACGATCGCACCTCAATTCCGTCGGACTTTGATTGTGTGAAGCCATTCTTGCCGTCAACCAATTCTCCGGTGTCCGAATAGGTAGCGATTTGACGACGACCTGACCGCAATGTAAACCAAACGAAATTGCCTTCGCCTCCGTCAATCCAAATTGGATTGCCGGGTGATTCAATCCAACCCTTGGTTTCGGACTGCGAAACGATCACCTTCGCTCTGTTGGTTTTTGGATTCCAAGAAACGAGTCGCATCTCGTTTTGGATCCGATTCTGCAGTTGAAAATACAATTCGCCTTTCGGACTCCAACAGACCTGCGAAATCAATGGCTCAGAAATTCCAAACGGTGCCAGGTCCAACGTTTTTCCATTAATCGAAATTGCGACGGTTGGATTCGGATCGCCCGCCTTCGGATAGGGATAGATCTCATGTGACTGACGCACTGGAATATTGTCGGTGACTTGGAAGCGTTTAACCTCGGTTTGATTCAGTGTTAGATACGCCAACGACTTTGAATCAGGTGACCACCAGAACCCTTTAAAGTTTCCACGTCCGTATAATTCTTCCTGGTAAACCCAATCCAGTTTTCCATTCAATATGTTTTCTGATGCTCCGGTTGTCACACGATCAATTTTGCCGGACTTCAATTCGCATCGATAAAGATCGTTTGCCTTAATAAACGCGATTTGGGTTTTATCTGGGCTGACCACGACCAACTCTTCCCCAATCGAATCAGATGTCAGCTGTTTTGCGGCATCCTCGACTTTGGATACCCAAAACAAATCAACACCATTATTGAAAATAACAGCATCATCCAAATCAATTTTGTCCGAAGACACGATCCGTTGAGCATCTGCGACTTCGATTTCAAGTGCGTTACTCAGCCGAATGGACGCCACTCGGGTTGCCAATGTTGGCACACGTTCCAAATTTCCAGTCTCTGCGTCGACGACGATTTCTCGCCCACCCCAGGTCGTTTTGTACGTGGTATCGGAGATCCATTTCAAAAGGGATGGCGATGAGCCATCAAAATTAACTTTGCCTTTGTCGCCGTAAAGTTTCGTCAAATCCAACGTCGCAGCGGATGTAACTTGTGCTATAGATTTCACGTCCAAATCGGTTTTGGCTGGCAAAACACCAACGGGGAATACGTCATCGACCTCAACCGCCGCGTCAAAGAAATTCCATGTAACGAAACCGTCATTTGATTCCGGTTCCAGCATGTAGGCAGCCAAACGACCAAGCGGTTGGGCGGTGGGAATAAAATAGTCACCGGCCTCAACCTTGATTTTTGTTTCGGACCATTGCCCTTCCAACGATACCATTTTGTGCTTTTGAAATTCTCGGCTGGCGCGTTTCATATTGCCGACGATGAAAGTTTCCGCGTCGACCGTTTGACTTTTAGTAAAGCTATGGACGCTAATTCCGTGCATCAGTAAACGATCCGCAATGCGACCGTGTTCTTTCGCTAGAACGTATCCAAACGGGATCGGCTTGGACTTGGTCGCGACGTAATCACCAATGAAGTCGACGGTATAATCCTTCGGTTTCTGCGACGCCCCATCGTAGCCCTTCAAAACAAATTTTTCTTTGAATGGCGTGACTTCAGCTTCAAGCGAGAGGCTCGCCGAATCACCAGTTTCATTTTTAGAATCACCGTCAATTCTCGCCAACAATTGCTTTACTGCGGCCTTGTTCTGCTGCACATAATTCACACAGGATGTCACGAAATCTTTCGTCGCAAAAATCCGATCTTTATAACTAATGTACGAGTAAGCTTCCGATAAAATCGACAAACGGCCTCGCAAACCGACATACTCGGTGCTGTAACGTGGCTCAAAACCGTAGGTGGTCCAACTCGTTTGATCGCGGTTAAAATTGCCATAGTAAAAGGTCGAGACTTTTTTCTCGTCTTCCAATTCTTTCGTTACATCAGGCATCATTTTGTTACGAAGAAAGTCCCGCAAAGCCTTCGGTGCGGTTGGATTGTGCGGTATATCGTAAGTCAGCTGATATCGGTGACGCGAACCATTCGTTGTATGACAGTCGATAAAAAGATCTGGATTGATGTCGTCGATCAGTTTGACCAGCGACCGAGCCTCAGGAGATTCAATTTTGATGAAGTCGCGATTCAAATCCAACTGTTGCGCATTCTCGCGAAGCCCCATTCCGGCAGAAGGACCGATTTGACCAGGTCGATGAATTTCGTTTCGACCGATTCGATCGTTCCCATCCGCGTTGTAGTTCGGTAGACAAACCACCACTACGTCCTTCAGCCACGGATGATCCTTGGTTGAGGCGACGTCTCGGAGGAGCATCAGTAATCCTTCTTTACCGGCACATTCTCCCGAGTGAATGTTCCCCAGCAGTAATACGACCAGACGCGACTCGGTAGAGCTTCCAAAGTTGTATGCGGGCTCTGCAATGATGGTCGCCTGCATCGATCGCCCGTTCACCGTTCGCCCAATTTCACGATTGCTGACAATAGAAGACATCTTTGCAAGTTGGTTTTGAAATTCGATCACTTCCGAGTGTTTTGATGTCGCAGTGAAATCACTCTTTTCGGCTACAGTTTTCAGCTCTGAAAATTCGTCAATCGCGAATCCCGCTTCGTTAAAAAAATTAGAAATCATGCAGGCAAAAAATAAGGTTCGGATCACGGCTTTGAGCTTCGTAAAGATATGGAACGACTTCATTCGATCAACTGCTCAGTTTTACCAAATATTCTCTACCACGATTAGCGGTCGAAAATGTGTGACACGCAATTCAGAAAACCATTCCAATTGGTAGACCTGTTAAGATGGCTGAGGCATGTAACGTTTCTCGTATTGATTCACTTGAATTTCACGCTCGTTTGCTGAATCTGCAGCGTGCTGAATTTTCAAAGCACAATTCATTCCAGAATTTTGTTCCAAAAAACAATCGATTTGCCGGGTAATCACCCAGAGGTCTGTTGCCCTGGCACATCTTCGTTTGACGATACTTACCATGAACTCAATCGATTTAATCAAAATAAAAACCAACATGAAAAAGCTACTCTACAAGAACGGCGGCGTTTGGCTCGGGTTAGTGATGGCGATATTGGGATCAACATCCAATTCACAGGAGTCAGCACCGCAGATCTACCGACCCAAAGTCGGCGAACTGCACGTTGATTTCTGCCTTCCTCAGATCGGATCCTCAAAGCCTGTTTCACTTTCAGACTATCGAGGAACGAAAGTTCTTTTGATGCATTTTGCATCATGGTGAGCTGGCTGCAGGAGACACGTGCCAGGTTGGCATAAAGCGGCGAAAAAATGGATCGACGAAAAAAAATTCGTCATCGTTGGTGTTGTTCAAGAACAGCATCCAGAACGCTGCGCGCTTTTTGCGCAGTGGCAAAAGTTTGATTGGCCGATTTTGCATGATCCTATTAATCTGCTTGGCAACAGTGCAGTTCCTGTCACGATTGCGATCGACGAATATGGTGTGGTCAGAAGCACTCGCCCCAATCCAAGAACGTTTGAAAAAGAATTTCTCAACCTCAAATTTGACAAGCCGACCAACAATGCAAATTCCATCGGCGTACGCACCAATTGGAAATTGTTGTTGAAGACCGCAGAAACCAAACCAAATTCTATTACGCAAAAGAATGCGGGCGATGCGATACTGCTTTGGGGCGGAATTAAAAATATTGGGAAAGCGATACAACTCTATTCAGCCGCCTCAAAATCGAACGAAAACGATCCATCCCTGCTGTTTCGCTTAGGTGTTGCACATCAAATTCGAAACGAATCGGTTGAACGTTTTGACCAAGACTTTTCTGATGCTGTTAAGTACTGGCAGAGTGCACTTTCGAAAGATCCAAACCAATACATATGGCGGCGCCGCATTCAACAGTACGGCCCGCGCCTGGACAAACCCTACCCCTTCTACGATTGGGTCGCGCAAGCTCGCAAAGAAATCACCGCTAGGGGGGAAACGCCGATTAAACTGCCGATCGAACCGACCGGTGCCGAGTTCGCAACAAAGTCAAAGAGCCTGCCACGAACTGAATCGGAAGTGAACCCCGATCCGGACGGAAAGATAGCACGTGATTCTTCTACCGTCATAAAAATCAAATCAACGGTGGTGCCCCATACTTACAAACCAAAGTCTTCCGCGATGGTTCACGTCGAGTTTACTCCAAATGATAATGTTACCTGGAGCAACGAAGCTGGACCGCTCGAGGTCTGGATTGACGGTGATGAAATTCAACAATCTCGCAAACGATTCAGCCTCATCAACAAAGATGCGGTTGAGTCGAGCGAAAAACGAAAGTTGGAATTCGAGATCGCCCGTCAAAAAGTAACAACTCAAGATACCCTGTTGGGATACGCACTGTACTACGTCTGCGAAAAAGAGGGACAGTGCAAGTTTCTCCGCCAGGACTTCGAAATCAAGTTTTTGAAATAACCGGCACCACCTCGTTTGATCGCAATGATCCAACGTAAGAAACGTTTTTTAGCATTGGTAATACTAATAAATAAGAACCCACCTTTTTCTGGGAACCTCACCTGAGGATTTCGCAGTGGAACTTCATTTGCGGAGCCATTTGAAATACCGCAGTCGTAAATAGACTGACTTAGCCGCTTTATAAGGCCACAAGGCGATGTTGAGATTGCCCGGTTTCGCGCAGGTTTCGAATTGGAATCTGAATAGAATCGGTCGAAAGGAAATAACAAAAACGCCGTGAAACGTGGCTTTTTCGGCGGACTTTGGCTAAGCTGTACTGGTATTCGGCTTTTCAATGAATCTGATTCGGGTAAAATTCCGTTATATTACTTTAGAAGTATCCATTCGATCACTGAACTCATTTTCATAAATTACAAGAGGTGAACATGTCAATTGTCCTTACGGAAAAAGCGGCAAAAGAAGTAATGCGAGCGATGGAAGACCATGCTCAGGACGATGCGGCGATGCTACGCATTGGCGTTAAGGGTGGCGGATGCAGCGGATTTCAGTACGCACTTGATTTCGTTAGTAACTCTGATGAAGACGCTGACACCAAAATCGAACAGCATGGCGTAACCGTTGTTGTCGACAAAAAAAGCTTAATGTACCTCGAAGGTACCACTCTCGATTATTACGAGAGCATTGAGCATCGCGGGTTTACGTTCGATAATCCCAATGTGACGAAGAGCTGTGGGTGCGGAAGTTCATTCCAAGCTTAGAAAAACTGCTCTTCGCAAAATATTTGACATGAGTGTGGGCAATTTGCAAACAAAACACTTGGCCGGTCAATTCGACCGGTTTTTTTATGCGCCCTATACTCAATGGATGATTTGTTTTTAAATTCAATCAGCCCTCTTTTACGTGACGCCAGTGAAATCACAAGCAAACGCTCTGGGCATAATGATCTCAAGATCGGCGAGCAAATCACATTATCATTTCGTATAAGAATAAGAAATCACTTCGCCTTTCCACGGCTCCAACATGAAACGCCTTCCTCTCTTTTTCTTTGTAGCAGTTTTCTCCGGACTGATTACGTTTCTTAGTTGTGGCCCGTCCAAGAAAAATCCAGTCGCAAAATCATCGAGTAAATCGCGGGCAAAACGATCGAATTTTGTCCATCCGAAACCGGTTTCTCAGGATTACGTCGGCAGTGAGTCTTGCCGTGAATGCCATGCGGATATCATGAAGGACTATGAATCGCATGCGATGTCTCAATCGATGTCTCTGACGCGTCAATCGTCCATCGAAGACTACATCTCCGAACCTAAATTCGAAGCGGCAATCGGTTTGGCTTACGCAGTCCAACGCGATGTCGACAATGTTGTTCATAGGGAAATCGTAAGCGACAAAACGAATGTCGAAATCGTGAGTCATGATGAAGTCATTGATTTTACCTGCGGTTCAGGCACACGTGGTTGTAGCTACTTTGTGTTCCGTGATGGCAAGCTCTTTCAATCCCCAGTCACGTGGTATGGAAAGTCAAAAAAATGGGATCTTTCTCCCGGTTACAATCCCCCCGCACATCCGCGGTTTGAGCGGATGGCGTCTGACGGCTGCTTGGCGTGTCATGCAGGAACGATGAACCCCGTCCCCAACCAAAGAAACACGTTTGATGAAGTTAAGCCATTTCGCGAACTTGCGATTGGATGCGAAAGATGCCACGGCCCGGCGAAGTCACATATTGAATTTCACAACGCGACTTCGCGGAAACCGGATGACGTGGATCCGATCGTAAATCCCATAAATCTCTCGCCGGAAAAACGGGACGCGGTCTGTTACCAGTGTCACCTGCAGGGAGAAAATCGCGTAACTCGATACGGACGAAGTGAATACGATTTTCGACCCGGTATGTTTATTTCAGACATTTGGGTGCCGTTTTTGAAATCCGGGAAAGCGATCGATGGGAAAACGGAGGCAGTCAGTCAAGTTGAACAAATGCGACAAAGCAAATGTTTCACCGAAAGCAGCGGTGCAATGGGTTGCATCTCATGCCATGACCCGCACAAGTCACCAAAAGAAGATGGCAGAATCGAGTTTTACCGAGATCAATGTCTCGAATGTCACCAGGACGATGATCAACCCAATTGTGGATTAGCGACGCCCGAACGTCTGGTTAAATCTCCAAAAGATTCCTGCATTCAATGCCATATGCCAAAGCTCAATGCAGGTGATGTTCCGCATACACCGCAAACGGACCACCGAGTTCAACTCCCGGGCAAACCTTTCAAATATGAATCCACAGATGTCGAAGGTTTTCGTATCTGGTCTGATGGCCAAATCCCAATCGTCGAATTGGCTCGAGCAAAAACAATTTCGCTCGCGGAGAAGGCCTATTTCTCTCGAGATCCGCAAGTCATTGAAAAAGCGATGGAAGGACTTCAGTATTTCCATCCCCCGGCCGACGACGACCTACTTCTCAACGAGGCTTTAGCGCAACTTTACTGGGCACAGGGAGAACAAGACAACGCACTGATTCTTTGGAAAAAGTTGCTGCAAGGGAATCCAAAGGACGAGTTCCTGTTGGCGGGAATCGCTTTTTCCTTGCAAGAGTCAAATCGAATCGCCGAAGCGTACCAGTATTACAAACGGCTGATCGCAGTAAACGATTCCAGACCGGAAACGTTACGTGGATTCGTTGATGTCTGCACTCAACTTCAAAAATACGGCGAAGGAATGAAAACAGCGCAACGCATTCTAGAACTTGATCCTGGATCACAACTGGCTCACGCATGGCTCGCGAAAGCGTATCAAAATAGCAAAGACGTTGAAAAAGCAGCGTATCACAGCGATATGGCAAAAAAGCTCGCCGCAGCACAAGCGAAATAAAGTACCTTTGGTTTCCTATCGCCATCACGAATTGGTGGATGCGAATGAACTTAGTTGATCCGAATGA
>Ga0055584_100002697_pt1 | contig 17566 bp, 17 predicted proteins | sample OSDHelmetaG_FD_58716 | JGI IMG/M metagenome (GOLD analysis project Ga0055584, IMG submission 58716) | Pelagic marine sediment microbial communities from the LTER site Helgoland, North Sea, for post-phytoplankton bloom and carbon turnover... | ecosystem: Environmental > Aquatic > Marine >... | reverse complement strand
AAAGAAAGTAAAACAACTTGAAATTTTACACAGAAAATTCTATTTAAGTTGCTGATATACAGTAAGTTATATTCCTTTTTTAACTCATTCGATAAAAGTTCATATATATTCCTCTGACTATCAAATGGTCTTATTGATTAGTGGATACTAGATCGCAAAATAGGATCAGTAATTAGAAGGGTGAAAATGGAATTAATATTTTATCGATGCCTCTTTTCTAAAATATGACAGACATCATCAAGACAATATCCTTTTGCTTCAAGAAGTACAAGGTAATGGTACATGAGGTCTGCAGCTTCATTTAGAAAGAGTTCTTCGTTGTCGTCTTTAGCTTCAATTACAATTTCAACTGCCTCCTCTCCTACTTTTTGAGCCACCTTATTGATCCCTTTTTTAAATAGCTGAGAGGTATAGGACTCGTCGTTTGGATTTAAATGCCTGTCTTTTATTACATTCCCTAAATGATTAAGAAAATGTACTCCAGAAGAATTATTTACTTGATCCCAGCAGGTATCACTCCCTGTATGACAGGTAGGACCTTGCGGTTGTGCTGTAATAAGTAGCGAGTCATTATCACAATCTGATATAATGGATACTAGGTTCAAAAAGTTTTTACTCGTTTCTCCTTTGGTCCATAATCTCTGTTTAGACCGGCTAAAGAATGTTACTTTTCTACTTTCTATAGTTTGATTTATTGCTTCCTCATTCATATATCCTTGCATCAAAACGACCCGTGTAGAGGCGTCCTGAATGATTGCGGGTATTAGACCAGTATTATCATCAAATTTGAGCTTTTTTGTATCTATTATCATGGCCTAATGTTATTTCCTTTTTGAATCAAATAATTCTTTAAATCTGGTATTTCTATTTCACCAAAATGAAAAATACTTGCTGCAAGTCCAGCACTTGCATTGCCATCATTGAATGCTTCATGAAAATGTTCCATATTTCCTGCGCCCCCAGAAGCAATAACAGGAATACTCAATAATTCGTCTATATAGGCTAAGGCCTCAATAGCAAATCCAGCCTTTGTACCATCGTTATCCATAGAGGTAAATAGAATCTCACCTGCTCCTAAATCTTGCACTTTTTGTACCCATTCAAATAAATCCAAATCAGTAGGCCTTGTACCTCCATGAGTATGAATCAGCCACTTTCCATTTACTTGTTTTCCATCTACTGCTACAATGGTACACTGAGAACCAAAAGCATCAGAAATTCTTTTTACGACTAATGGGTCTCTGACTGCAGCAGAATTGATGCTAACCTTGTCTGCTCCATTCTTGAGTATTTTTTCTACTCTATTTACTTCACTTATTCCACCTCCTACTGCAAAGGGAATATTTATGCACTCACCGACTTTTTTTACTAAATCATAGATAGTCTCTCGTTCTTCTAATGTGGCTGATATATCCAGAAATATTAACTCATCTGCTCCTGCATCTGAATATTTTTGTGCCAACTCAACAGGATCTCCAGCATCTCTTAATTCTACGAAATTGACACCTTTTACAGTCCTGCCATTCTTAATATCCAGACATGGTATGATACGTTTCGCTACCATTATGCCATTTCGTTTACTAAATCCTCAATACTTAAGTGGCCTTCATATATGGCCTTCCCTATAATTGCTCCATCACAGCCTATCTCTCTTAAAGTATAGATCTCGTCTAGGGTTGTTACACCACCACTTGCAACTAATTTTATTCGAGGAAAATTCTCTAAGATTGTCTTGTACATTTCTATTGAAGACCCTTCGAGCATACCATCTTTAGAAATATCAGTACAGACAAAATATTTCGCTCCATTATCTACATATTCATCAATGAATTCCATTAGATCTCTATCTGAATTTTCTTTCCATCCACTAACGGCAATTTTTCCATCCTTAACATCTGCACTAATTATAATTTTTTCTCTGCCATATTGATTAATCCAAAATTTAACAAGGGCAGTATTTCTTACTGCTAGGCTCCCAATGTTCACTTGTTCGGCACCTGCTGTCAGTGCAGAAAGCAATGAGTTTCTATTCTTTATACCTCCTCCAAAGTCTACTCTTAAAGAAGTTTCAACAGTAATTGAGTTGAGTACCACTAAGTTCTTTGGTTCATTTGCTTTTGCCCCATCTAGATCTACAAGATGTAAGTACTTAATTCCTTTCTTCTCAAAATCCATAGCAACATGAACAGGACTTTCGTCATAGATTTTTTTCTGATTATAATCTCCTTGTGTAAGCCTTACACACTTCCCGTCAATTATGTCTATAGCTGGTATGATTCTCATAATTCTACAAAATTTTTAAGGAGCCTTTCTCCAATAAGGCCACTTTTTTCGGGATGAAATTGGACACCAACAAAGTTATCTCTACAAATCGCTGCCGAGTATGATATACCATAATTGGTCGTACAAATGCTATGTTCATTTTGAGGCATGTAGTAGCTGTGAACAAAATAGACAAAGGAGCCGTCATTTATGCCAGCAAATACGGGATGATCAGATGTTTTATGTATCCTATTCCAACCCATATGTGGCACTTTCATAGCATTACTATCAAATTCGAACCTTTGTACAATATTATCAACAATCCCTAATGCTTGTGTCGGGCCTTCTGTACTCATACTTGCCATAAGTTGCATACCTACACATACTCCCAAGAAAGGTTGCTTCGAAGCCTTAAGTACATCTGTTAGATTTCTTTTTTCTAGGTTATCCATGGCGGCCTTGGCATGACCTACACCTGGAAGTATGATCTTATCAGCTTTTTCAATATCCAAAGGATCTGCTGTCAAAATATGGTCAATATTAAGCCTATTGAGGGCATTGATTACTGAACAGGTGTTTCCCGCATTGTAGTCCACAATTGCAATCATAAACTGCCTTTAGTGCTTGGAATACTCACATCTGAGAGGTCTCTATATTTAGCCAGCTTAATGGCTCGAGCAAATGCTTTAAATATGGATTCTATTTTATGATGTTCATTGTCCCCGTCACATTTTATATTCAAATTACATAAGGCATTATCGGCAAATGATTTGAAAAAATGATAGAACATTTCTGTAGGCATTTCTCCTATTTTGTCTCTCTTAAATTCTACATCCCATACAATCCACGGCCTTCCTCCAAAGTCAATAGCAACTGTCGAGAGGCAATCGTCCATTGGCAAACAAAAGCCATATCTCTGAATGCCAGTCTTTTTTCCCAATGCTTCTTTAAAAGCAGCTCCTAAAGCTATTGCTGTATCTTCAATAGTATGGTGCTCATCCACTTCCAGATCACCATCTGTCTGAAGGAATATATCCATGCCTCCATGTTTGGATAATTGATCTAACATGTGATCAAAGAAGTGCAAACCTGTATTGATATCTGATATTCCAGACCCGTCAAGATTCAATCTTAGATTGATCTTTGTTTCATTTGTGGTTCTTTTTAAATTTGTGGTTCTGTCTAGTGCTGTTAAATGAGTATAGATGTCTTTCCAGCTATTAGTTTTAAGCGCAATTACCTCTTCAGGCAGTTTGTCAATATTTTTGCCAATATTGTAATCTTCATGAATAAATATTCCTTTTGCACCAATGTTTTTAGCCAGCTGAGCGTCTGACCATCTATCTCCTAATACAAAGGAATTATCCAGGTCATAACTGCCATTCATATACTTTTTAAGCATTCCAGTATTAGGTTTTCTATTTGGAGAATGATCGTCTTCGAAGCTTCTATCTATTAAAACATCAGCCCATGGAATTCCTTCTCCTTCTAAGGTATCCATCATCAGATTGTGATAAGGCCAAAATGTATTCTCCGGATATGAATCAGTACCCAAGCCATCTTGATTCGTGACCATTACAAGTTCATAATTTAGTTCGCTGACTATTTTAGACAGAAATTTTAATGCCTCGGGATAAAATCTCAACTTATCTATAGCATCTACCTGATAATCACTTTTGGGCTCCAAGATGACAGTGCCGTCTCTATCTATGAAAAGTACTTTCTTCATTTACTAAAGGATTTTATAAGGTTTAGCATTCTTATATTTTCATCACTTTTTCCTATTGTCAATCTTAAACATCCTGAACATAAAGGCGTAGCCGTACGATCTCTCACAATTATACCTTCTGATTTCAACAACTCATAGATTTCTTTTGGGTGCTGAAATTGTACCAATATGTAGTTGGCTTCACTGTTGTGAACTTTGACGACTGATTTACAGTGTTTTAGTTCAGATTCGAGCCACTTTCTTTGTGATATAATTTTGTTCACTATTGATTCATGGCTTTCTACATCTTCTAATAGTTTTAATGCCCTATTTTGAGATAGTTGATTTACATTGTAAGGAGGTTTAATCTTATTCAAGAAATGGACTATCTCTTTATTCATAAACCCCAGCCCTACTCGTAGTCCTGCTGCTCCCCATGCTTTTGACATGGTTTGTAATACAACAAGGTTGTCAAAACGATCTAACCTAGAAATCATTGAGGAGTGATCAGAAAAGTCAATATATGCCTCGTCAATTATAACAATTCCTTTAAAGGAATAACAGATTTCATCCAAGTCAGAAAGGGAGAATATATTTCCCGTTGGATTATTGGGACTGCAGAGGAAAAGTAGCTTGTCACTGCTTTTTACATTAGATAAAAGATCTGTTAAATCTATAGAAAAGTCATCTCTTAGACTTGAATAATGAATGTCGACTGCATTGATACTTGCACTCACTTTGTACATCCCATAACTGGGAGAAAGTGCATAACAAGTATCTTTGTAAGGCTCGCAAAAAACCCTGAAGAGTAAATCTATGATTTCATCCGATCCGTTCCCAATAAAAATTTGATCTGAACGGACACCCTTAATCTTTGCAACCTTTGTCTTTAACAGTCTTTGATATGGATCTGGATACCGATTAATATCGGTGTCATATGGATTTTCATTAGCATCTAAAAGTACATAATCCATGCCCCAAAATTCATCCCGTGCCGAGCTGTAAGGAGCCAAAATTTTCACATTCTCTCTAACTAATTCCTCGATGCCCATCACAAGTTGTTTAGTCTGATTTCTACGGCTCTTGCATGTGCTTCTAGTTGTTCTTCTCTTGCCATAGTCATAATAGTCTCACCCAAGTTTTGGATTCCTTTTTTACTTAACTTTTGAAAGGTGATTTTTTTCACAAAAGCATCAAGATTCGTACCGCTATATGATTTAGCATATCCACTTGTCGGAAGTGTATGATTAGTGCCTGAAGCATAATCACCTGCACTTTCAGGACTATAATTACCAAGAAAAACTGACCCTGCATTCTTAATCAGTGGGATGTATTGATCTGAATGGTTTGAAGCAATGATGAAATGCTCTGGAGCATAGTTATTTATAAAATCAAATGCTTTATTCTTATCCTCAATAATGAGAGCAACACTATTTTGAAGGCATTGCTTTACAACTTCTTTTCTTGGCAATGAAGCGGTTTGAGTTATGACATAATTTACTGTTTCAGCAGCTACTTTTTCATTTGAAGCAACTAATACAACTTGACTATCTACCCCATGCTCAGCTTGTGAAAGAAGATCAGCTGCGACAAAAGACGGTTGTGCTGTTTCATCGGCATATACTAATACCTCAGAAGGACCTGCTGGTAAATCAATGGCTAATCCATATTTCTGTGCTTTTTGTTTTGCAGCAGTAACATATTGATTGCCTGGGCCAAAAAGCTTATCTACTTTTGGAATAGATTCAGTGCCAATTGTCATTGCGGCAATGGCCTGACTTCCTCCAACTCGATATATTTGACTGATTCCACAAAGGTTTGCTGTATACATAGTAGCTGGATGAATTTCTCCATTACTCTGAGGAGGACTGCATAAAATAACATTTTCGCACCCTGCAATAGAAGCAGGAATACCCAGCATAAGGACAGTGGAAAACAATGGTGCTGTTCCACCGGGAATGTAAAGGCCAACAGATTCAATAGCACTTGTACGTTGAAAACACTCTACTCCTTCAGTTGTGATTACACTTAAATCATTCATCACTTGAGCGTCATGAAATATTTTGATGTTTTGGTAAGCAATTTGAATAGCCGATTTAAGTGATTCAGAGAGTTGATTTCCTGCATTCTTTATTGTTTCTCCGCTTACTTCTAGTGAAGCTAAGTCTACATTGTCAAACTGTTTAGTGTAATTTACTATGGCTTGATCTCCTTGTTCAGAAACATTCGTAAATACATCATTGATTACATCTTCTAATTGCTCCGTGTTTATACTTGGTCTTTTGAGTGAAGCTGCTAATTGTTCGTCATTTGGACTGTTAATGATCTTCATTACATTACCATTTTTTCAATTGGTGTAACAATTATTCCTTGAGCACCTAAATTTTTCAATTCGCTTATTACCGACCAAAAATCATTTTCACTTATCACAGAATGAAGAGAGCTCCACCCCTCTTCAACTAGAGGAAGTACCGTTGGACTTTTGAGCACTGGTAAAATATTACTCACTTCTTGTATTTTATCATTGGGTACGTTCATTAAAATGTACTTATGACTCTGAGCTTTTTGTACTGATTGAATTCTAAAAACTAATTCATCTATCAGTTCTCTCTTTTTTAACAAGGCGGTTTCATTGACCGCAATTGTAGCCTCTGAGAATAGCATTACATCTTTCTCTTCCAATCCATTTTTGAAAAGTGTACTTCCAGATTCCACTAGATCACATATAGCATCAGCTAAACCTATGTTAGGAGCTATTTCTACTGAACCTTGAATAAAGTGAATCTCTGCTTTTACATTATTTTCGTCTAAAAAGGATTGTAGAGAATTAGGATATGATGTAGCAATTTTTCTGCCTTCTAATGATTTTACACCACTATACCAGTTATTGTCTTTAGGTACTGCAATGGAAAGACGACATTTTTGAAACCCAAGATCCATAATGGTCTTTAATTCAGGAGCTTTTTCCTTTATAGTGTTCTGACCCAGAAAACCCATATCTGCTACACCATTCGCCACATATTTCGGAATATCACTGTTTCTTAGAAACAGAAGATTTGCATCAAAATTTTTAACCTTTACTTTAAGTTGATCGCGACTGTTGTGGATAGAGAATCCACATTTTTTAAGTAGTCCAATGCAATCATCGTACATTCTTCCTTTCTTCTGTACCGCTATGTTGAGTTCCTTCATCTTATATTTCTCTAAATGAAAAAAGCTCCCTTGAGACCAAGCGAGCTTTGTATTTTAATATCACAACAGGCTTAATCTTTAGATTGGAGCTTTATTGTGATGATGATGTGTCATAATATTTTGTAAATGAGTTGCGAATATATAACATTTACTTTTAGAGGTGCAAATGACTTTTAAAATATGTTTTAGCATTATTTACCTTTCCAATTTGCCTTTCTTTTTTCAACAAAAGCTGCTGCTCCTTCTTTAAAGTCTTCAGTTATTGAAAGTTCTGAAAATGATGCTATTTCTTGTGTATATCCATTTGCATTTTTGTCAAAATACGTGTTTACACATTTAATGACTTCTGAAATGGCAAGTGGAGACTTTGTGCCGATCGTTTTAATTAATTCTTTTGCTTTTTCTATCTCCTCACCATGCGGCACCACATGATTGGCAAGTCCAAGACGTAAAGCTGTTTCAGCATCAATCATTTCAGTGGTCATCATCAATTCTAGCGCTTTAGCCTTACCAATCAATTGAACAAGCCTTTGTGTCCCGCCATATCCAGGAATAATACCAAGATTAACTTCAGGTTGTCCGAATCGTGCTTTATTACCAGCTACTCTCATATGACATGCCATAGCAAGCTCACAGCCTCCTCCAAGAGCAAAACCATTAACTGCTGCAATTACAGGTCTTTGAAAGTTCTCTATGCTGAAATAAATGTCATGAACATTTGATCCACGCTCCATTGCTATTTCTCTTGTCAATCCTGAAAATTCCTTAATGTCTGCTCCAGCAACAAATGCTCTTTCTCCAGCACCGGTTATGATTACTCCATCAATTTGAGAAATGTCTGCTTCATTCTGAAAAAAATGATCTAATTCATTTAGAACACCCTGATTCAAAGCATTTAAGGCTTTAGGTCTGTTTATGGTGATAGTTACTATCCGATCCTCCTTTTCTAATATTATATTCTGGTATTCCATATTCTCTTTGAAATTGTTTTTTGCAATGATAAATAATTGAATCATCCAATTTGGTTAAACAATTAAAAGATAAATAATACACTCAAAATGGTTCAATTTATTTTAAGCTTTTCATATTACAATTATTCACATATAATTGGCGAACAAATTGGAATTTTATAAAAAAATGAACTACATTTAAAACATATCCTTTATATAGTTAAAGGAAGTAATTTTTGAAATTATTTAATCACTATAAATATTTGATTCATATGGATATTAAAGTAGAAAGAAACGAATTGGAAGGAGTTACAGGATTTGAAAGTGTAGTAAGAGAAAAGTTGTCCAAATACTTTTCCAATTATCCTTTTCTAGAATCAATAAGAGTGTTTTTTAGAGGTAAGAAGCATAAGTATAAAAAGATTAAGCTTCAAGCCCGACTCAAAGGGAAAGATGTTTTTGTGGAAGCTAATGGCCACAATCACGAACTGGCTTTGGACTTGGCGACTCAAAAGCTTTACACTCAAGTAGAGAAATATAAATCCAAGCATTATTTTCGAAAATAAATTAGAGAATTAAATTGTAAGGCTGTGATCATTGATCATAGCCTTTTTTATTGACGTCATTTATAACCTAATAGGCGAAATGTTGAATTAAATTGAAATTAAATTGTTAGGGTTATGAAACGATTATTTACCATTCTATACCAAAAGTGGCCGGAATATCTAATTGAAATTTTAGTCATAATAATTGGAATTCTTGCGGCATTTACATTGAATAACTGGAATGATGTCCGGAATACAAGAAAACAAGAAAATGTACTCCTTTCAAACTTTCTGGAAGATGTCAAGCTAGATTCACATGCATTAAATAGTTACCAAAATCGAATAGCCACCCAGAGTATCTTAAACCAAAAACTTTTTCTTGTCTCTAAAGGGAATAAACCCATTCATGAAATTGAAAATCTTAATATCATTCGATGGAACATGAACATTGGGCATATAGCTTATTCAAATAATCCAGAAATTGCTACAAACTTGTCGAGTGAAACTATTAGAAAGGCCATCAGAGAATATTATTCAAGAATAACTCTTCACGACTTCATCGTGAAGGAGTATAATCATGTTATCATTGATATAGTGCGTCCATTTTTACGCTCAAAAAAAATCTTAGAAACTGATGGAATATTTGCTCGGTCAACCTTTGATACAATTGATCATGAATTGTTCATTTTTCAGGATAGCCAGAAGATATCAAATTCACCAACAATCGATCAAGAGAAATTTTCAATGATTGCTTCTTCTGAAGAATTTGAACAGGTACTATTTGAAATTTCTGCAAAGACTGGTGTCCTTGAACGTGAGTATGTATCATTAAAAGCAGCAAATCAAGAATTGATTGCAATTATTAAAGAGTTTTTAAATCAATGAATCATTTAAATTATCTCTATTATTCAATATGGTTTATAAGTAATAGCTTATTCAAATGTTCCAATTTGAATTCCCCATTGCAAGAAATAATTTAAATGGAAAGACGAATTACCATATTCCTCCTTTTTGTCAGTGTTTTTTCCTATTCTCAAAATGAAGACTATAGAACTATTCCATCAGTCAGTGAATGGCTTGAAGAGATAAATAACTGGCCAGATACAATTTATCGCCAGGATAGATTGATTATTTCTATAGATCCAAAATTAGACTCAACACATGTTTTTTTCCCTAAAACACTTAACCTTCCACAAAACCACATTCCATTAGTAGATTCGAAATATATTGTTGACAAAGAGGTTTGGGTGACCGACATTATTTTTGATATCTCCTTTATTGATGGTGTTACTAACAATTTTTCTCTTGCTTTTAGAAATCTACAGTTTCTGCGTCCTTTAAATTTGGTTGGAATAAAAAATGGACGAGTTTTCTTCTCACATTGCCAATTCGATGAGCTCTGGATTGCCAGACCAGAGATTAAATACAATTTAGAATTTCATGATTGTGATTTTAACCAAAGAATGGGTATTTCAAATCCTTCTCATCCAACAAGAGTAAGATTTTACAGTTGTAATGGTAAGGAGGTGTCAGTAGGTGGAAGGATTGTTAATCCTTCACTAAGGATATATAATAGTAATATTGAATTACTGTCGATCCCAAGTGAAACTACTTTTGGAGAGGTAATCATCAGTGACAGTCATTTCAGTCATGGCCTTGATTTTCAGCGATCTACTATTTCAAACTTTTTTAATCTTTCTAGATCTGGGGTTGGTGGAATAGATATTGGAGGTACAGACTTACCTATGTTCAATAGCTATATTCCTTTTGATTCACTCCGCAATAAACTGACAGAAGACTTGTGGTATGGCTATAATAATACATCCTCTGGAAATTTTAAAATGTATCAAGGCCGGACAGAAGAAGAGCTACAAGACAAACCTTATTACGATCGCATCATAGCCTCATATTCTAAGATAATATCCATTTACAAAACGCGCAATCAGATGGAAGATTACAATACGGCTTACATCGAAATGCGTGATAAAATGACTGCACGTTCTAAACTTTTATATCAACAGAATCCTTCATTTAATTGCTACTTTGATTATCAAATTAATCGCTTCACGAAAATGTTCAGTGATTATGGCACACGGCCAGCAAAGGCTATTGTAATCTTTTTCCAAGTCGTTCTAGCTTTCAGTATCTTCTACTTCTTCTTCCCTAGCAGTTGGAATAGTACTAACTCTAGAAAAATGATGAAGCATCTGTCCTATTTAGGTGGTTACTTTAAATCAGATCAAGGGCTATCTGATCTTTTCGAAAAGGAATCGAAAGCCCAATACCAAGACTATAATGAGTTTAAGGCTTTCATGGATAGTAGTGAAAAGGAGCTTCCTATCTATTTTCAGTGGTTGAGTAAGCCTTTATATCATATATCCATTAGTAAGTTTAATTTCTCAAGATCAGTATTACAAAAAAGTGATATTCTAAATGGCAAATGGGTTCAGCTACCCAAAAGACGAAAAATGATAACTAGTCTAATCATTGCAATTTATCTCATCATTTACTTGCTTTATATCTTGATCATCCGTTGCTTAAATGCTATTACTCTTAGTTTAAATGCCTTTTCCACCCTAGGTTTTGGAGAGATTCCAACGCGGGGATTAGCCAGATATGTTACCATAATCCAAGGATTCATAGGCTGGTTTTTATTGAGTATTTTCCTTGTTAGTTTGATTGGCCAGATTTTGAATTAACGATTCATACTTCAACATAAGAGGTCAAAAGGTTCTTAATACGAAGATCGTTTAGGTTTTCATTTTCTTATCTCAGTTTTCTTTACTCTGAGCGATACATTTCAGAAATTCATGATTCAATCATACGACAATGGATAAATTATTCTATACAGAAGAACATATCCTTTTTAGAGACAGTCTGAGAGACTTTGTAAAGGCTGAAATCACACCTAATATAACCAAATGGGAAGAAGAAGGAAAAGTGGAACGAGGAGTTCTAAGGAAGGCAGGAGAGATGGGGTTCTTAGGCCTAGAAGTAGATGAAAAGTACGGTGGAATGGGGTTAGATTTTATGTATAGTGCTGTTTTGTGTGAGGAAATTGCTCAAACTGGTGGCTCACCAGGATTTTCTACAGTTATTGCTTCTCATTCGTATTTAGCGATGAATTATTTGGTTAATGCTGGTAGTTCTTTTATAAAGGAGAAATATCTGGTGCCTAGTGTTACCGGTGAAAAGATTGGATCTCTAGGTATGACTGAACCATTTGCAGGTTCAGATTTGAGAGCACTGAGGACTACGGCTAAAAGAGATGGTGATTTCTACATTATTGATGGTTCTAAAACATTTATCTCTAATGGGTACTATGGAGACTATTGTGTTACTGCATGTAAGACTGGAGAAGGAATCTCGATGATCATTATTGATTTGGATAGTGAAGGTGTTTCTCGTTCTAAATTAGATAAAGTAGGAATTAGGTGCTCTGACACAGCAGAGTTAGCGTTTAATAATGTCAAAGTTCCTGTGCAAAATTTAATTGGAGAAGAAGGAAAAGGATTCTACTATATGATGGAAAGCCTTCAGGAGGAAAGGCTAACATTAGCCATAGCCAATATAGGAACTATGAGATATGCTCTTGATATTACTTTGCAATACATCTCTGAGAGAAAAGCATTTGGTAAGTCTATAAATCAGTTTCAAGTTCTAAGACATAAAATAGCTGACATGGAAACAGATTGGGCAGCATGGAAAACATTTTCTGACCATACCAGCTATAGACTATCAAAAGGTGAACATGTCGTGAAAGAATGCTCAATGTTAAAATTGAAGACATCTGACCTTTTAAACAAAATGGTGTATGAATGTTTGCAAATGTTTGGCGGTTATGGATTTATGGAAGAATACCCAATAGGAAGACTCTACAGAGATGCCAGAGTGATTCCAATCTATGGTGGCACATCAGAGATTATGAAAGAGATTATTTCAAAAATTGTAGTCGATAAAAAGAATTATAAGCCAGCATATAAAAAGGCTTGATCAATTTAGATGAAGTTCAATACATAGAAAATCAAGAATTTCTGAACAATCTCCTATCAAATGGAAATTTTGCCATCTCTATGATTTTGACTTTTTTGAAATAAGGATGAAGAGGATTGATTAGATAATTAAAATCCCCTAAAACCACTACAGATGGTACTTTCAGTAGCAGATGTTTGCTTTGTTTGACGAATTCATCACCAAATCTTTGAGTGTCAGAAGCATGTGGAAATGTATTCCAGTCTGCAGGTAGACTTTGCTCATTTAGTTTTCCAATTGAGGCACCTTCTGGAATTTTAATAGTAAGCATCATATAGTCATGAGCAAGAGTCGAATAGGTAAAATATACGGCTACCTCTGACATCGCCAAAGCTCGATTGGCAGCTGTATAGATGATTTTAATACCCTTTGAATTCCATCTTCCTCCTCTTATGGCAGCCCCATCTCCATTCAATACGGATGCGTATTTTTTACGACTTAATCTAAAAACCTCCATTGTCTAAAGGACATATACAAGACTAAATGAATACCCCATGCTCTGCGGACACTAATACATCAAGTACTAAATCCTTACCATAAGTAGAGGTCAATAGATCTAATGGCCTTTGCTGACCAAGGCCAAAATTGGGAGCAAAGAGCCAGGTTCTAAACTTTTCGGCATCTTCAAAGTACTCTAAGCCTATGGCAAAAACTTCAGACAATTCCAATATCTTTTCGGCTTGTAGAGGCTTGAATATGCTATTACTCTTGGCATAACGATCCATAGTTTTAGTAGAAACTTGAAGAAATTTGGCCCACATATCATCCTCAAATGGGCTCTTATCTCTTATCCTGGCATATGTCCGATAAGAGATGCCATTATTAATTGATTCAATGATATACAATGGATCATTTGATCGATGAGATGTTGTAGTAGTGGCATAGGCCACAAGGGGCTCATTCACAGCTGATTTTGAAACTAATTTATCAATATACTTTTTTACCATTTATGACATTTGTCTCAAATATACGACAATTGTCTTGGCATTTCAAGTATTCAAGTTTTTACTTCGGAGCACTGCATATGAATTGATCATTATCGAGATATTTCTTCCCTCCGTTCCAAATTTGCTTCTACATCTCTTCTTTCAAACCATGCATCTCGCATTTTCTTTTGAGAAAACAGCTCTAATTGATCACCTATGTGTGGATTGCCCTTTTGAGTAGCGTTTCCATAAGTTAAAAGCACTTTTGCCTTTGGTCTATCTCCAAATTCTATGACAGCTACATAGGTGTCTCCTGCCACGGCATAATTCGTCAAAGCCTCAGGAGTGCCTTTTTTTGCTAAAGGTGTATAGTAGACAGTTCTGAATTCTCCTAACCAACCGTGGCCGCCATTTCCAGCTACTTCTTTATCTCCAATTCTTAACTTGTTTACATCGCCCCATTTCACATTGATCTTGCCATAATTTTCTTTCAATTCTGATGCAGCTTTATCAAGAGCAGCCAATGCCCCTTCACCATCTTTCAATCCATCAGGAGTAATGTCAGGAGAGTCTAGAGACCAGTCTTTTTCAAAGTAGTGATTGCCATAAGGCCTTCCACCACTAACATTGAGCAACCAGTTTGCAAACAGAACTCCTCCTTCTGAATCCACTTCAGCGTGTCTGTCCCATTTCTTGAGTATTTCAAAAGCTTCAGATTGAATCTCACTGATGTCATCATTTTCCAGAGCTAGTAAATCATCCATCAATCTATCAGCTATTTCCATTTTGGTATCGTGCTTATATTCCACTAATTCATCAAATGTGACAGATTCATCTTCCATCATAATATGAGCAGACCTTTGTGGTCTAAATTCCATTTCTAATGGAGCCATGTAAGGAGGGTAATCTTTAGGATTTATTTCAATTGGAATTGTAGATGTATATGGAGGATCGTTGGCATTTTGCAGCCAGCCAGATTTGGGGTTTAACAGCTTAGGCATGTCGTCATAAGAATGATATGAATCCCAGATATACTTAGAGTCATCACCCGGAACTTCATTACTCCAAAATTCCCAATCTCCCTCTACCCTTTCAGGTATATATCCAGCAAAGTGATAAAATATATTTCCTTCTTTATCGGCATACATAACATTAAACATCGGAAGGTCATTTGCTTTTAGTACCTCTTGGAATTCTTCAAGGTTTTTCGATTCTCCCATTTTCTTCCATTGGTGATTCATATGACCAGGATCTTTTATTCTCGCCAATCTCAAGGCTATAGCTTCATTTTCGCTCTCTCTTACTATAGGCCCATGCTCAGAATCTTTAACTATTAACTTTTGTATGGTGTATCCTCCATCTTCTCCAAGAATCTCTATATCATAACTCCTTGTACTAAAAGACTTTACCTCATCATCTAATACATAGCCATCACCTGACAATTTTAATTTGTATAAATCAGCAGCATCCAATGTATTTACAGTGTGACTCCATCCCAGATGTTCATTAAATGCAATGCCTAGAGTGGGCAAACCTATGAGAGTAGATCCATAAATACTGTATTCATTAGTATTCAAATGAGCCTCAAAGAATAGCCACAAGTCATCGTATTGTAAATGTGGGTTAGCCACTAACATAGCCTTGCCTGATGTTGACCTTTCAGGACTTACTGCCCATGTATTAGAGCCCATTTCAATGTTTCTAACCTTAGACAACTCTCTATTCCCTATAAATTCTACATAGAAATCTCTCAAGGAGTGGCCATAAACATCAGTTTCTTTTATTGGTAAAATGGCCCTTAAATTCTCTGCAATGTGATCAGGATTTTTTTCAGCATAGGCATTGATACCATCTACAAAATCTGAAAGGACGGTCTTCTCTTCTTCATAGAGCTGAGAGTAGTGATTCCTTGCCAACTCAGGAACACCTAAGGTGTGAAGTTTCTCCGTTAATTCAAGAGCACTCTCACCTAAATATTTTGGTGCTTCTCCCCTAGCCTCTACATATAATTTCATCAACAAATCTCCGTGACTGTGCATCTGTGCCCATCCCATCTGATAATACAAATCACTTTCGTTATCAGCATATATATGAGGTACTCCCCAGGTATCCCAAAGGATTTCAGATTTTGTGATTTTGGATGACAGTCCAGCACTACAAGAATTAAGTAGGAGTCCTGATATTATGATTAGTGCTGTGTAGAGATTGTTTAAAGACATAAAATAAGATTTTATTGAGAGCAAAATACGAATAAGTTGATTGAAAGAAAATTACAACTTTGGCACTAAAACAATTTCATTTGGGAGGAATCATCCTTTGATTTTTCATTGATTTTGAAATTGGATGAAGTAAGACCTATCAGTCGGATTTTTTCAAATGAATCCATATTTTCAGTTAACAAGTGGAATGCAATAGCCTTGATCGCATTCTTATCTTTGATTGGTTCATCTCTCGATTTACTTCTGGTAAGGATCTTAAAATCATGAGTTTTGAGTTTGAGGGTTATTGTTCTACCAAAGGATTTGTTCTTCTCTAACCTCTCATAAAATTTGTCAAGTACATGATTCAATACAGGTGTTATTTCTTCAATTGTACTAAGATCTTTTTCTAATGTTCTTTCTACAGCCAAAGACTTTCTTTCTCTGGATGTCACTACCGGACGATTATCAATTCCTCTTACAATATCATAATAGAATGCTCCAGGTTTACCAAATTGTTTGGTCATTTCCACTTTCGACAGTCTTTTCAGATCAGCACCTGTATGGATACCCATACCTTCCATTTTGGCTGCGGTGACTTTTCCTACTCCGTAAAATTTTCGAACTGGCAATTCTTCTAAAAATCGTTCTGCCTGATGAGGTTTGATGATGCAAATGCCATCAGGTTTATTGATATCAGATGCAATTTTAGCTATGAATTTGCAATATGATATCCCGGCAGAACATGTTAATTGAGTAGTCTCCTTGATTTCAGATCTAATTTTATTGGCTACGACTGTGGCTATAGGTTCGTTAATTTTGTTTTGTGTCACATCGAGATAAGCTTCATCAAATGACAACGGTTCTATGAGGTCTGTGTAATTCTTGAATATATTTCTAATTTGTTGTGATGCCTCTCTGTAAGCATCAAATCTAACAGGTACGAAAATGAGTTCAGGACAAAGTTGCTTTGCCTTAAATCCTGGCATAGCAGACCGCACACCATATTTTCGTGCCTCATAACTGGCAGTAGTTAGAACTCCCCTATTGCCTCCACCACCTACAGCAATAGGTTTGCCTTGTAACTCGGGATTATCCCTTTGTTCTACTGATGCATAGAATGCATCCATGTCAATATGTATTATTTTTCGAGTGCTCAAGTAGGTGAAAATAATTCTTGTAAAAATAATGAGTTTATGTCTTGAAAAGCACAAATTGAAAATTCTGAAACCATACGATTTCCAAATGATTTGCTACTACCTTGGCTACTTGATGATTATCATGAGTTAAAACCAATCATGAAGAGATTCGATGCTAGGATTTACGCCTTTCTCATTTCCACTTTAGGTCTTTTTGTGCGCTTACCTAATATAAAACCTATTGTGATTAGGATTATATCTTAGGCCTTTGATATATTGCTATTGTCCATCACTGTTTGTTGCATTTTCTTTTTAGGCATAAGTCTTCATTGATGAAAAAAAATAAATAAACTTTCTGTCAATGTCGCATTGGTTGGTATCCCTATATTTTCATTTATAATGAGCTATATGAGCATATTGTGGACTGTAACAATTGTGTAATCTTTATAATACTCTTTTGTTTATTTCATACTGAGGTTTCAAAAAAGGAATTTGACTATGAATTCCATTTTTTGAAATTTAATGACAAAAATATTTATTTAGTCATTATTCCATAATGAAGACTTACGATACTTAAGACAGTTCATAATTTAAATAATAGTGTTTAATCACCC
>Ga0055584_100002694_pt1 | contig 17574 bp, 13 predicted proteins | sample OSDHelmetaG_FD_58716 | JGI IMG/M metagenome (GOLD analysis project Ga0055584, IMG submission 58716) | Pelagic marine sediment microbial communities from the LTER site Helgoland, North Sea, for post-phytoplankton bloom and carbon turnover... | ecosystem: Environmental > Aquatic > Marine >... | reverse complement strand
ATCATGCAGCCTTGTGACGTTTAGTTTGAGGTGATAATCATCAGGAAAATCTATGGCAAAACAACGATGCCCCATGTGCAACGGTGTCGGATCGCGCGGCGAGATTCACTGCGACGAGTGTGATGGCAGCGGTTGGGTGGCAGCCAGCACCGGTTCAGGATCCAACAGCAACGGCATGCCTCAAGGCTGCGCCATCATCATTCTCATCATCGTCCTCTACACTTTCATCAAGAACATGTAGCACCAGCGTGTCCACGAGTGTCATAGATTCACTCGGCAATGCGTTGTCCAACTGCAAGATCAGACCTGCCTACGACGAAGGATCTTCGATATCAAGCCGGTCGCCTGCATGATTCCTTGGTGAAGATGCAGATAATCCTCATCCCGTTCCTCCTGACAATAGGATGTCGTCCCGTGAAGGAAACGAAAACCGAACCGGAGGTCACCCAACGGACTACTGAATTGCGGGTTTACGCCGACGTGCTGGGATTGAAGCCGTCTGACCAATACCGATTGCGGGTTCGCGTGGCCGATCCCGCAGATTCCTGGCGTCCGGCTTTTGCCTTCATCACCACCTGCAAGGACCGGAAGCAATCCAATGACAACTACTTCCTGCCCCTGAAAGATTGGAGCAACACCTACATCAACTTCGAGATGGACGGCCCGGTTGAGGTGGAGATCAGTCGGGGCAATGATCAGCCGATCGTGAAGGCGGTGGCCCATCCCGGGCATCGCGTGGCTTCGTGCGAGGTCCGGGATGGCAAGGCCTACGTGAGGATGAAGGAACCGGGACTGGTCGCGGTTGATATCGACGGCCAGATGGATGACCAGAATACCGGCAAGGGATACAAGGGACCGCCCATTCATACCGTGACGATTTTCGCGAACCCGGTAATTGAGGATCGACCCGAGGTGGACGAGGAAGGCGTGTATGCGCTCAAGCCGGGAGAAACGCCGCCCGGTGAGGGAGATTGGGACACACTCTATTTTCTGCCAGGCGTTCATGACATCGGGGTCGGCTATCAACTACAGGCCGGCAAGAGCTACTACCTTCCCGGGGACACCATCGTCTACGGCACGATGAACAACCTGAATCAGAAGGGGCATGGCCGGAATATCCGCATCTTCGGTTACGGCACGCTTTCGGGTGCCCGGACGGCCCACCCTCGCTTTGCCAAGCCGCGCCCGAAGCAGGATCAGATGCACACCCCGATTCGGATTCGGGGAGCGGCAGACGTCACCGTCGAAGGTATCACCTTGGCGGACTCCGCCTATCATTCGCTGATGCTGTTGCATCGACATCGGCCTGACGAACCGACGGACATCCGCTGGGTTAAAATCTTCACCTGGCGCGGGAACGGCGATGGCATCAATCCGTTCGACAATGGCCTGATTGCAATGGCCTGATTGAAGACTGTTTTATCCGGACGCAAGATGACAGTTGCTACGTGAATGGTCGTGGCATCCGCCGGGTGACCTTTTGGAACGATTGGAACGGTTCAACTTTTGTTCTCAGCGCGTTGCCAAATCGCGAAGTGATTGTGGAGGATTGTGATATCATCTACGCCCGGGCCGGGTGGCACCATTGGACCGGTGGACGAGTGTTCAACATGCGCGGTCAAGGCGCCCGCAACTGCGGCCAAGGGGTCGTATTCCGAAACATCCGGGTCAGCGATCCGCGGCCGACGCTCCAACATTTCCTGATCGCGATGCAGAGCCTCAATCCCTATTTCAAAGGTGTGGGTGAAGTTCGCCGAAAGCCCGGACATCTCTCCGGTGTTCTCTTTCAGAACATCGATATCGCGGCGCCCAGTGTTCTGGGGGAACGCGACATCCTGTGGGGAGATGAGGGTGCCGAGATCAAGAATGTGACCTTTGACAACGTGACCATCGGTGGGGAAAAGATCTCCGACGCCAGCCACTTCAAACACAACGAATACGTGAAGGGTCTGGTTTTTAAGTGAGCGAATGGCAGTTGGTGGAAATCCCTGGCCGAGCGCTCGGTTAAGCTGTGTTGAAACGTGCGTGGGGAAGAATAAAGAACCTTGTAGGATGGACATTCCTGTCCGTCTTCGGAGGTGTGAATTGGCAACCAAATGGTGAGTCAGTCTGCAATCGTCCGAACGTCGCAAGTGCCGATGGAAACGCCACGAGACGGACAGGAATGTCCATCCTGCGGTTCTATGCACGAACCCAACTGCATTGTTTCGGTTAATGAGAATTGTTGAGAGCCAGGCTTGCAGTCGGTCGGCTTCACAGCTGATGCTGCTGCGACATGAAGATTCTTGCTGCCATTGCCCTTGCTTTTCTGGCCCACAACCTGACCGCCGCGACTTTCAATCCGGCGGACTGGGACGTCCGGTGTTGGGATTTCAGCAAGCGCCTTTGGACGGACCAAGGAATCGACAAGATGACAATCGTCCACGGCCCGGATTCCACCAAGGTCATCAATACAAGTGGAATCCACAAACACGCCCATCTTGTCTTTCCGGCAAAGCTGACCGGCGACTTCACTTTCACCATCGAATTGAAAGGCGGCTACGAACTCGGCTGGCTCAACCGTAATGGAAAGGACGAGATGCTCTATCTCGAACTTGGCGAAGCAAACAAATTTGAGACCTTTGAAATCAAACGGACGGGGACACGTTTCACCATTACCCGGAACGGGAGACCGCGTTCCGTGGTCCACCACAAGTTCGATTATGGCCAAGACGCGTTGATCACTCTCGCGATCAAGCAGGGTGATATTGCGGAGATAAAGTCCTACCGTTTGAATCAGTCGAGGTCCGACTGAACCGTCCCCCCTGTGTGCCCGGTTTGTACCTGGTGAACATACGATCGATCGACCGTCAACTTTCGTTGCCGATTACCATCCTCTCACAAGAACAGCATATCTCAATGTCCACAAACGATTTAACCAAAGGCGTCTGTTCCAAATGTGACGGACGTTTTGAATTTCCGGCAGATGCAGTCGGGCAATCAATCCCTTGCCCGCATTGCGGTGAAGCCGTTGAACTCCGTCCAGCGGCTTCGGACCAAGGCAAGGCCAGTTCAGGCCAGTTCAAGCGTCACCTCGTTGTCGCTGGAGCATTGGCCTTGGCCGTACTGGCGACGGCGGTTGGTATCTGGCAGCCGTGGACGTCTCGCCCGACAGGGCCACAGAAGACCACGGTCCCAGATATTGCGAAATCACATCACGCCAAAGGCCGGGCTTTCGAACAAGGCAATGGTGTGCCGAAGAGCATGAGCAGCGCGATCGAATGGTACACCAAAGCCGCCGAGATGGGGTTCGCCGACTCTCAATACCGTCTCAGCGTCATTCACAGGGAAGGAAAGGGTGTCCTGATCAACTACCAGGAGGCGATGCGGTGGTCCACTCTGGCGGCCGACCAGGGGGATGAGAAAGCGGCGTACAATATCGGCCTGATGCACTACAAGGGAAAGGGCGTACCGAAGGATTTTGCCAAGGCGGCGGAGTGGTTCAGAAAGTCTGCCGGCCTGGTTGAGAGTCAGTATACCTTGGGCCAGATGCACGAGTATGGAGAGGGCGTGAAGAAGGATATTGCTCAAGCGGTTGAATGGTGGAAGAAAGCCGCGGCCCAAGGTTCAGCGCGAGCCCAGTACAACTTGGGCACCTGCTACTACAACGGTGAAGGCGTGCGCAAGGACATCGGGCGAGGGGTGGAATTGTTTGAAGCGTCGGCCAAGCAGGAATACCCCCATGCCATCAACGCGCTGGCCCCGATTTACGCCCAAAAGGGGTCCAAGTATTTTCACGAAACGCGGGCGCTCAGGTATGCCTTGAAAGCGGACAAGCTTGGGTTCGCCGACGGAACCTATCTCCTGGCGGTGTGTTACGCCCAGGGGTGCGGTGTCAAACGCAACGATTCAAAGGCCCTCGGATATGTGCGGAAGGCCGCCCGCGCAGGCAACCGGAATGCCCAGGCCGATCTCAAGCGGCATCAACAACGGCAGATGATGCACCTGTTGGGTGCGGCGATGAGCATTGGATTTGGAGGAGGGGGAAGCGGGGGAGGCGATTCCTCCTTCAACGTGACCGGACGCAACAGCGAACTGGACGCGGCAGCCCAGCAGTGGGCAGACGAGCGGGCTCGCATGCGTTGAACGAGTGACGCCGATTCCCGGGCCAGCCAACCCGGGAAACTCACGAATACGTGAACGATCTCGCCTTCAAGTGATCGCAGCGCGGCTTACGCGCTGCCGCAACCGATTCAGAGCCATATTTGTTGAATGGCAACTGATTGATTTGGATGCTATGCGAGTCTTCGTCCTGCTTCCCCCTCGCACCGACCTCCGCGGTCGTCAGTTGCTGAGGGACGACAAGAGTTCGCCTTCATCTCGCTTGGCTCTCTGAGCTTGAAATTGTCGGATGCAACCCTTCTGGTCTTGCTCGTGCATGCATTCAACAACTCCCGGATGGTTTTCAATTGTTTCACGCTCACATTCGCTTGCGCACTACTGTGCATCGGCGGTGCGGCTCGCGCGCAGGTAGTTGCCGTCCCCAAAGGAACGATCGGCGGCGCGGCAGTGGGCCTGTCGATTGGCCGAGGGTTGGGGCAGACGGCGTCGGCGATTTCTGAGGGGCGCCGCCAGATGGCAGCTTTTAACTCGCAGATCGCCTCGGCCCGGAAACGGTATTTCGCGCTGCAGCCTAACCGGCCAGGATTAAATCAAGCAGGCGCGCAGTTCTTTGCTTTGCTGCGGGAAAAGGACATCGGGTTGATGGGGGAGCAATTGGCGACTGACATCCAGAAGTCCCTGCTCGGCAGTGCGGGCAACACGGCGTTGATTGCCAATCTCACGTTGGGCAAGAACCGTTGGGACAACGGGGTGGCCCCGGTTACCCGGAACGCTTTCGATGCGTGGATGCGCACCGCCACCGTCAAACAGGGCGGCTCGCCGCTGGCCTGGATGTCGAACAGCTCCAAGCTGGCGGAAATGTTCAAGGCGGCTTCGCCGGCGTATGAGCGCTACCGGCGCATCCGTGATTGGAACGAGTATTACAACGCCGGGAAAAGCGAACTGTTCTTCGGTTCGTCGGAAGTTCACGTGCAGTTCCTGTTGCAGTTCTTCTGGGGAGGATCGCGGGCGGGCCTGACTGATGAGCGGGTCTTGGAGATCTACACGGGCTTGGTGGGGAGATTCGGGGAAGACGCGGTTGCGGCTGCCAGCGAAAAGCTTCGAACCGGGGAGCCGTCACGCACGCTGGCAATTCGCGACCCGCAGCAGCTGGGCCTGCCAGACTGGGCGCGAAAGCCAACCGTCGGCTTGATGTATCTGCTGGCTGAATCGGCTGATGACAAGAACTTCGCCATAACGCATCTCGTGGATTCCATGCCGGGCCTGGATCTCGCGGACGGGATCACACGCTATGAGGCGATGCTGAAGCAGCATGGTGCCGCGAAGGTGAGTTCGGAGATCGCCGCAATTCGCAAGGTCGGCGTGGACGAGGAAGGTCTCCTTGTATCCGGGCCACATCAGAGGAGCAACCGCCAGCAGGCTCTCTTGACGGCGCTGAAGCTCAATCCGGACCCGGTCATCGTTGCCCGCGAGGCAGCCCGGGCGGAGGCGAAACGCCTTCGCGCCGAGGAGATGGCCCGGTATGCGGAGCGGCAAAAGAAACTGCAGGCGGAAAGGGTGACGAAGGGGAAGACGCTCGCTGAATCGCATCTCGACGCCTTCCTGCTGGCTCGTGGTTTGGCCGCGAGCCTGGACGAGGAACAACTCAAGACTCTCAATTCCAGGAGGGCGAGGTCGCGCGGCCGCTACAAGCAGCCGTTGCTGCGCGATTATCGTGGATACCGGGATACCATTTACGCGATGGCCGGGCTCTGGAATGAGTTCGCGGAGAAAGAAGACAAGAGTATTGGCCGCTTGTCGGGCAATCACATGAGGGCCGCTCCGTTCTATCAGTCGCGCGAATTGAAGAGCCTCTTGTCGTTCACGTCCCGGTCTTTCCGGACGGATGTCAAGAATCTGCCTTCGCTGGCACAGGTGCAGGCGAAACGAATTGCGGAGGGGCAACTGAATGCTTCGGCGGCGCTCGATCTCAGCTATACGGCCCGTCACGACGAGATCATGCTCAAACTGAAACCGCTGCGAGAATCGCTGGCGGCGTTGGGGACGGACAGGTCCTTGAACACCATCAACATCAGACGCGATATGTACCAGCAGCGGGTCGCGGTCATGGAGAAACAACTCGAGGATCCGATCATTCGCCCGGGGCAGACGGCGGCCGACATCGCGGGCGAGGATCAATATCGGCGGATTCATTCAGCGCGAGAATTGGCAGTCGCGGGCGATCAGTATCTGCTTATCAACATCAACAAATACCGGGGCTATAAGGAACTTCCGCTGCTGAAACGGCGAACAGAGATGGAGCTGTACCTCGTGGCTGCGGCGGGGTTGTGGGACGGCTATCTGCGGAACAATGACCCAGCCTATCTGAACGCAGCCAAACAGGCGCTTTTTCAATATGGCAGACGTGACCGGTCGTCGCAGGCCGGAAGTTTCTGGCTGGTGGAATTCATCCAGAAGGGAATCGCCACGGGAGCGGAAAAACCGATCGCGCCTTCTGTCATCCAGAAGATTGAGATTGAAGCCGGTCGCCTCAAGCCGGAGCAGGCAATCAACCTGGACACCACGCCAGAGACCTACGCGCTCATCGTGGAACTCGAAAAGAACCGCGCTGCCTTGAAGAAGTTGATGCGGACTTCCCCCGGTTCCCGGCCGGAAGACAAAGCGCGAAGGCTTGCGGATATAAAAGCGGCAAACGCCGCGATCGATGCCGTGAAGAAGAAGCTGGATGAAATCGACTTTAAGAATGGCAACCCGTCGCGGTTTCCTAAGTAGAGCGCGACCGTGTCTTCCTTGAAGACAGTCATCATAACTCACTGATCCCGTTCTGCTGCCTTCCTAAATTTGCAACCGATCGCAAATTGGATAGGAGTATGGGGTTACCAGAAAGCCAGCACGCCGGGACGTGATTCGGCGGTGACGGCTCCGGTCAGGCGACCGAAGTCCTCGCTCACGACCATGAAGACTTGGCCCACGTTGCAATCAATGCGGCGACTGGATCGGCCTTTCACCGTGGCTTCGCGAAACATTGGGCCGGGCCGAGAATCATTTCCCTGGTTGCGGAAAGTGTAGATCAGATAAGTGCGGGATGAATGGTTGTCGATTGTGACCGCGGTGGTGGCCCGGGAAGGTGTTCGGCCGAGTTTCTTGTGCCAATCGACCTGGGGGCCTTGCAGAGCGAGGTAGTTGATCCTGACGGGAGCGACCTTTTCTACGGGCTCCGGCGTGTTCCGCGGACGGGAGCTCGATTTGAAACCTTTGAAGGCAGATTCAAGTAGTGACATCGCCGTCAGTGCGATGATTCCGAAAACAATGATGCCACCACAACCGTCGCCGCCGCCTCCTCCCCCACCGCCACCATCATCATTGCCATACGGATCGCCATTCATCTGACTCATCAAAAAATCGCGCTCGTTGGCAGAAGGCGTATTGGGGCCGTATTCCGGCTTGTTCGGATCGTAGGCGAGACTCATTGCTTGCCCTCCTTTTCCTCGAGCACGACTACCCGCTTGATGGCCCCTCTCACAATTCGGTAGGCGAAGTCGGAGATTCTGTCTTTTTCAAACGGCTGCTCTTTACCACCCGTTCTCAGGAATTCCGGCAGATCCCCGTCATTGACCTGATCAACGTAAGCGGACGGCAGGCATCGCAAGTCGAAGGGATTGCCGGTAGCGAGGTGAACCAGCGCGATGGATGAACCCCGCTCAGCGTGGCTCGTGAGAAACGCCTGCGCCAACGGATCGATTTGGATGTTCTGCTTGATGTGATCCTCCATTGGCCAGCGCTTGGTCATCAACTCGGCCAGCACCTGGCGATTCTCACGGGCGTTGCGATCGGCAATATTGATGCGCGAACCAGAGGGTTCATTTTGTGGCATCAGCGCACCGTGGATCAGAAACGTGGCGTTCAGATCGCCTTTGTTTGCGGCGCTTGCATACCAGCGGATTGCCTGGGTGAAATCCTGCCAGGTGCCATCACCCTTTTCATATCGCAATCCCAACTCTACCTGTGCCGCCACGTCCCCTTTCTCCGCCTTCTTCAAGGTCCATTGAAACATCAAATAAGGAACACCGATGAAGTAAATCCCCAAGGAGACGATCAGGAGAAACAGCTTGCCGCCATGTGGTCGAATCCGTTGCATCAGATTCACGCCTCCAGCTCCGGTGGCCGGCTGACTCTCCTCCGGGGCAAAGGTCTCCACGCCTCCGATTCCGCCATCGTCCAGTCGCTCCAGATGGATTCCCTCGTCGCACTTCGGACATCCGATGTCCACCGCAGGATTGTCACGGGGAAGTGCGATTGGCTGATCGCAGGCGGGACACTTGAGTCTTACCAGATCGTCGTCAGACATAGTTCATCGGTTTACAGGGAATGGTCTCAAATTTCCTTCTCCGGGCCTCGTTCATTGTATGAACAAGAACTGCTGGGTATTCAGCAGCGTCCACACGATCTGTTCTTCACGATTCCGATTGTTTAGGGAAGTCATCTTGGTCTGAAGCAATCGAAGTTCAGCATCCGTGGGGTCCCGGGTCAGCACGGCTCGAAAAATCGTCCGGATCTTTGCGCTCACGTCGCGCTCCGCGTGAATTCGATGGCCGGTCGGCGAATAGCGATTGGCGATCACCGTTGCGGCCGAGCCGTTCAACAGGTTCAGCGCCTGGGGAATGGAGGCATTGTCGTTGGCGTTTTCGATCACTTCCCGATCGCTCTGCCCGAAGTCGCGAAGGAAATGTCCGCGCGGCGCCGGGGAGGTCAGTTCAGAGGCTCGTGCCATGCCACGGATGAGTTGGTCATATTCTTTGAACTCGGCTTTCTGAGTCGCGTACCAGGCTCGGGCAGCTTGCGGGTCAAGATTGGCGGGCGCTTTCCCGAGCGCGACAGCGGCCAGTTTTGTCGCGCGTCGGGTGTAGAATGCGCCGGCGGAAGGATTAGTTTCCGAGTCGGCAAAGTCTGATTCCTTCAGGCCAAAGGGTTTGAGCAGGTGGGAGATTTCGATTTCGCCGCGAAGGTGAACGTAACCAATGTTTCTGATCTTCCGGATCACCTGGACGCGATACTCCTTCATCTCGCTGCGCAGGCTTCCGATACGCGCCCGATCACGTTTCTTGCTGGCAGACTGTAGTTGTCGCCGGAACTGCGTCTCTTTTCCTTGCAGCTCCAACATCAGCGGAGCGAGTACGTTCAGCGTTGCCTGAAACTCCTCCAAGGTGCGGCCTTCGAGACTCTTGGAGATCAATCGCAGTCTCTCAATATCGGACAACTGGCTCTTCAATCTCGGTTTGAATCCATCGGCGTGGGGAACGGAAAGGCTGACGATGGAATCCCACACCTGCTCCGCCGTCATCCGTCGCAGCAGGGGACCTTCGAAGTGGTAGGGTTCACCTGGCTTGAGGTCGCGTTGGCTCGCCACACGCTGGGAGGCCTGCGTGTTATGGAGGATCCTGAGAAAGGCTTTGATATCAAAGTCGAGTTCGCGAAACAGGTCTTCCAGGTAGGCCAACAGTTCAGGGTTCGACGGCTTGGTGTAGTCGGTAATGTCGTCCACGGGTTCAATGATGCCGATGCCGAAGACCTCCTTCCACAGACGGTTGACGATCACCTTTGTAAACTGCGGGTTTGAAGGCGCGGTCAGCCATTGGGCGTAGTCCTGAAGCGAACTCTTGGGACTGACTGAGCCGACCCGGTCGCCGAACATGGTCAAGGGTTTCACCACGTCCAAGGGTTTGGCGTTGTCGTATTGATAGTCGAACGGGAGCTTCAAATCCCGCGCCGTGGTCGTCACCGACATGCGCTTGAGTGGACCGTATAACTCGGTGAGGACCATAGTTGCTCCCCGACGCATCTCTTCGGCGCGGGCCTTGGCGTCCTTGCCGATGTCCCGCAGTTCCCGCAATCGTTGTTTGTCCAAGCCATGCTTCTGCATCCACGTCCGGCCTTTGGCGCTGGCAAAGAGCTTGTTGATTTTCTTGTCGCCACTGCCGAGGCCAGGGAAGTCCTCGATCCCGGTCACCTTGAACACGGCATCCCGATAGGCTTGCTGTTCCGATTTCTTGTAGCGTTCGACCACTGCAACCCGATTCAACGCTCCTTCCGTCTTGTCGAACTTCGCTGTCTGCACGCCGTAGGTGAAGGCCGCCATCCGGTAGAAATCCATCTGTGTCCAATCATCGAAGGGATGATCGTGGCACTGGGCGCATTCCAGCCGAACCCCGAGGAAAACCCGGACGGTGTTGGCCATGTTGTCGAGCGGCATGGCGCGGTCGCGATCGTAGTAACCAATCGCACCGTTCTCCCAGATATCACCCTGGGCGGTGATCAATTCGCGAACAATCCGGTCGTACGGCTTGTTCTGGCGAAGTGCGTCCTTCAGCCAGAGTTGGTAACCATCCGAAACAGCGCCGTCTTCCCCTTGGACCCGAAGCAGGTCGGCCCAGAAATGGTAAGCGGTCGAAAGGTAGGCTTCGCCTTCCAGCAATTGATCAATCAATTCGCTGCGCTTTCGTGGCGAGCGGGACGATTGAAAAGTTTCGAATTCCTCAATCGTCGGGACGCGGCCGGCAAGCCCGAGGTAGGTCCGGCGCAAAAACGTCGCGTCGTCGATTCGAGGATTCGGGGCCAGTCCGCGGGACGCGATTGCTGCATCCACGAGCGCATCCACACGTTGGACCGGCGTGGCACTGCGGGCCGGGATTGCGGGCGTCAACAAGACGATCAAAGCCAGCAACAGCCCAGGGGTTGAACGGATCAGCATGACCAATAGTTTTCTATCAACGCATAAACTGCTTCGGGTTCTCGGCTTTCCATTGGTGATAGGCTGCGTCCATCTGATCGCTGGAACTCGATCCGCCACCGCCGCCACCAAAACCGATCTGAAAGGCCGCACCGAGAATGCCCATCATCTGCTGCCGCCCCATTTGCTGAAGAGCTCGTCGTGCATCCGGATCGCCCGCTTTGGCTGCTTGCTGCACCAGGGCTTTCGCCTTGCGATCATCCGTTCGGACGCCGACGCCGTTGGAGTAGCAGCAGCCCAGCTGAAACGTGCCTTTGGAATACCCCGTCTTGTGAGCCCTTTCGGCATACTGGAAGGACTTGGCCGCGTCTTCCCGGCCGTAGCTCTTGTCGAAGTGAATTACGCTGAGATTGTGGAGGGCTTCCGGATAACCCAAGTCCGCTGACTGCTCGTAATAGTCGATCGCCTCGTCGATATCCCGGTCGAAGCCGTCACCGTTTTCGTAGCAGTTGGCGATATTGAACAGGCAGATGGGGTGATCTTGGTCAGCGCCCTTTTCCCACCACTCGATGGCTTTCATGATGTCCTTCTTCACGCCTTTGCCATGGTCGTGCATGCGGCCGAGGAAATACCGGCTTTCGCCCAGGTGATCGGACTCCTGAAAATACTCCAGCGCCTTCTTGTAGTCACGGCTCACTCCCCAGCCTTCGTAATACATCTCGCCGAGTTTGGCCTGAGCTTCCGCATCTCCCTGTTCCGCGGCTTTCTCATACCATTTGAACGCCTTCTTGTAATCACGGCGAACGCCTTCGCGATTGGAGTACATGTTGCCCAGATTGAATTGCGAATCCACGTAGCCGTTCTCCGCGGCCTTCTCATACCACTCCAACGCTGCTTTGACGTCCCGGTCGGTGCCGTTGCCAAAGTCATACATCGCCGCAAGTTGGTGCTGCGCTTTGGCACTCCCGCGATTGGCCCACATCTGCGCCTGCTCCAGATCCGACTTCCATGGTTGATAAAAGGCCACCCAACCGATCAACAGAACACCCAAGGCTGCGCCTCCAATGGTCAGCTGTTTCTTGAATCGCTTCGGATCGGCTTTCAGATCGGCCACCGCGGATCCAAGCTTGGCCTTGAGTTCTTGACCCTTCTCAGATTCGGACATCTCCTTGACGGACTCCGAGGCCTGTTTCGCCGTGATGGATGCCGCCTGCGCCAAGCTCGACAATCCCGCCTTGAGCGCGTCCATGGCCTTGGGCTCATCTGTTTTCAAGGCACTGAGAACCGTCTTCTCTCCGCAGTGAGGGCAATCGATTGTCTCGCCCAATCCGGAAGTGGGGAATTCGAAATGTGCCGCGCAAGCTGAGCAGGCGCCCTTGGTGGTGTCATTCATGGTTATGAGGAAAAGTTACGTCTGCGTGTAATTGAAGGCGGGTTCAGCGAATCAGTTTCCGGGCCTCACCGATCGCAATTTTGGCGGTAATGACATCGTTCCAGTTTTGCTTGGAGCGAGCGGCCTTCTCCGATTCGCGTTCCGCTTCGGCCAACAGCTTGCTGGCCTGGGCAGAATTGCCCTGTTTGAACGCAACCATCGCGCCATAGGCCCGGGCGAGGATTCTTTGGCCGGCATGCTTCCCGTTCAAGGGCTGGCGGAAGGACTTCATCGCACCGGTCAGGTCTCCGGTCCTGTATTGCGCCATGCCGCGGGTCAGTTCAAACCAGATTCGCATGTGGCCACCCTTTTTGAGCGACCAACGTGTTGCCTCATCGGCCTTTCGCAACAACGCCGGATCGTCAGCACCTGGAAACAACAGGTAAGCCTTCGCCGGACGTTCAGCGTGTTCTCCCCACTTCCGTTTCGCGTATTTCGCGAAGAATCTCTCGCAGAAGGCATGGTGTTTCTCCCTCTCGCCCAACGCCGCATAGAGCGTCGCGAGGCCCAGTCCACCCATTGTGCTCATGGCAGAAGGATCCGCTGTGAAAACTTCCTCCAGCATTTCGGCGGCGGCAGCGTGTTTGCCGGCTGTGGCCAAGGCATGTGCGCGTTCTACGGATAACTCGCCGCCCGACAATCGCCCGGCCGTTGAAGAAGCTGCCATTGGACGAAACTTCAGATCTCGAACCTCGAAGCGATACCCGCCGTTCGGCCGGTACTGCAGCGCGATGCCTTCGCCGGTGGAACGATTCTTCGGATCGCGATCGTGGATCTCGTTCGCAAGCACGCCGTTCAGAAACAGTTGGATATGCCCGCCCACCGCGACAACACGACAATGGTTCCACTCGGGCGGTTTGCGGAATGCCTGGGCGGGAACAAATTTCTTTGGCAGCGGCTTGGTCGAGATCCTGCCACCGGGATGCCCGCTCGATATGAGATTGCGCTTGAACATGTGGGATCGCTTGCCGTCGTGGATGTGGCCGAAGAGCTTTCCATCTCGGATAAATCGTTGCTTCGAATAGAGATTACAGGTGTCGAGTTCCGCCTGGTAACTCGGGAGATTGGGAAGGTTCTTCGCATGCGGACGTTCCACCCGGAAGTTCACGCCGGCGTCCTGCGGTGACTTCGCGGTGATTCGATACTCCAGGCTCAGTTCGAAATCCTTGCCGGTAGAACCTTTCCACTCAAGGTAATGAATCTTGGGCAAGGTCTTTCCGCCCTTGGATTCGGCAATGAAAACTCCGTTCTCCGTTCGCCACCATTTCCCCGGATCACTCCATTCTGAAAGATCGGCCTCAACGACATTCCACTCAGCTGCTTGAACGGGTGAAAACGAAAACGAGAGCAGAGCCCCCACAAAAAACTTGGCTATTCTCCGAAGCACGGGGTGAGGCTAGGTTGCTCACAAAGGTGAGTCTACCGGCAATGGTTCCCATGGGCGTAAGAGAATTTCCGACACGCTACTGCTGTCCAAACCGATGCGGATTTTTCGCAACCGGAATCGGATTCAAGAGACGTTGCAGACAACTTGGCTGGGAGCTAGCCTGCCTCCGAAATTTCATCTGATGAAAATACATCTCTTACTGGCTCTGCTCTTTCCGATTGTCACCTTCGCTCAACCCTTCATCGTTGAGCAGCGAACACCGCGGGCGGAGATCATCATCTCCGACACGCCCACCCGCACCCAACATCTCGCGGCTCGAGAACTCCAAATCCAGATCAGGAAGATCTCCGGTGCCGAGCTGGCGATCCTCTCGGCGCCCTCCGGCAAGCTCCCCATCAAACTTTACGTCGGCGCGAGCGGGCACACGGAAAAACTCGGAATCTCCGCTGCTGGGCTCAAGTACGGTGCCTACCGTATCGTCTCCGGCGAGGATTGGATGGCCTTTATCGGGGACGACACGGACTTCGTGCCCATCGAACCCTGGCCGCGCAACAGCAAGGACAACAGCAGCGGCAAAATGCAGGAGGCTTGGAACGCGATTACCGGCACCCACTGGGGCTATCCGCAGCGGCAACTCTACAAACACTACTCCGGACCGAATCAGCTTTTCGGGACGCCCGACGAACAAAAGGTGGACCGCAACGGCAACATCAACGTGTGGACCTTTGACGAACGCGGCTCTTTCAACGCCGTCTGCGGCTATCTCCGGAGTCTGGGCGCCCACTGGTTCATGCCCGGCGAAATCGGAGAAATTCTCCCGCAGCTGGATTCGATCATGCTGCCCAAGATCAACCAGACCACGCATCCGGATTTCGCCATGCGCAACTTTCAGTTCCGGCCCACTGGCGGTGGCAGAGATGCCATGATGTGGGGCTTTCGCCTCGGTGTGCGCCGTCCCTACGGCCGCCAGGCCGCCCATGGCTTCCGCGACATGACCGACAACGGGCACACCCTGACCCATCATCCCGACTGGTTCGCGCTCTACGGGGGCAAACGTCACAACCATCCCGACACCAAGAACAACCAGCTGTGCTATTCCAACGAAGAGCTCTTTCAGGAAGCCGTTCGCTTTGCACGCGCGCAATTCGATCACTTCAAAATGGACGTCGTCTCCATCATGCCGCCGGACGGCTACACCGCCATCTGCCAGTGCGAGCTTTGCGAGGGCAAAGCATCGCCCGAGCTCGGTCCGCGGGGAAACCTTTCCAACTACGTCTGGGATTTCGTGAACCGCGTTGCCAAGGAGATCGCCAAGACCCATCCCGGCAAACGCATCTCGAACTGCGCCTACGGCGTCTACACCGAACCGCCGGGCAACATCGCCAAACTCGAACCCAACGTGCAGGTCATCATCGTCGGTGGACGACGCCCCAAGGATCCGGATCAGGAAAATATCCGCCGGATCCGGGAAGCCTGGGCCGCCAAGACCGACAACCCGATTGAAATCTTTGAGAACTACCCATTCACCTCCCGCAACTTCTACCTGCCCGTCTTCAACCTCAACGTGCTGGGCGAGGGCATCAACGCCACCAAGGGGATTTCGCGAGGGGAAGACATCTGGCTGTCGCTGGATTTCAGTGACAAGGCCGTCGGGCTGAACCACTTCATGGTCTACTTCACCGCGAGAATGTATTGGGGTGGCAAAGATCAGGACATCGACGCCCTGTTCGACGACTACCTCGCCCGCTTCTACGGCCCCGCCGCCGAGCCCATGCGAAGCTTCTTCACCCATTGCGAGGAACACTGGTTCGCCATGGATCAGGACGCCGCGAAAGCCGGTCGCGCCCTCGATCTCTTGCAAGCGGCCAAACAAGCCGTTCCCGCCGATTCGATCTACGGCAAGCGAACCGCCCTCATCGGCAACTATCTCGACCGGCTCCGCACGCGGCTCACCTTGCTCTCCCAGAAACGCGGCCCCGTACCGAGCGTGCGCAAAGTCGGCGGTGATCCCCTGCCGCCCATAATCGTCGATGGCCGCCTCGACGATGCTCCGTGGAAAAAGATCCCCACCTCCTCCACCGGCAAGTTCAGGGAAAACCAAACCGGTGAAGCGCCTGAGTTGCCCACCTCCTTCATGTTGGAATGGCGCAACCGCACGCTCTACCTCGCCATCCGCTGCGAGGAAAAGCCCGGCGACACTCTCAACATCGCCACGCGCAAAGACGAAGACCCCGCGCTCTGGTACGGGGACACCATCGAGATCCTCCTCGAAACCGATCGTCACAGTTACTACCAGATCGCCGTGAACCCCGCCGGGGCCATCATCGATCTGGATCGCAGCATGGATAAGAGCAACCGCCAGCGCTGGTCTTCCCAAGCCGAGGTCGCCACCCACATCGCCGACGATCATTGGATTGTGGAAATCGGCATCCCGGTGACCAACGACGAAAACGATCCCTACCATCGCGTCATCGGCAACCAGCCCACCCTCGATCTCCCCTGGCACATCAACCTCTGCCGCCAGCGCGTTCGTGACGGAAGCACCGAGCATTCCGCTTTTGCCCCCACGGGAACGAAGAGCTTCCACGTCCCCATGAAATTCGGCCACTTCCACAAAGGCTCCTCCCACCGCTTCGAAGCCGACCCAACCGTCACCGATTTCATCATCGAAAACGGCAAAGGGAAAAAGCTCATCCGTCAGAGAAAACTCAAGGAAGCCCTCGCCATCTACCTCGCCCTTGCGGACGACAAGAAGGCCACCCCGCTACAGGAGTCGCACGCCCTGAAACAGGCGATCCAAAGCGCCCGCCGACTCAAGGATAACTCCTTGGTTCAGAAACTCGAAGCGCGCTTGAAAAACTGAACCCGGACCGTCCCGAAGAAGATGTTCCGCAGTGCCAGCGGTTGCTCTCAGGCGAAGACAGATAACAGGCAGAACGCCCGAAAGCACGAAGCGTTTCGATGAACTCATTCCGACAGCCTTGAGTCCAGTAGCTCATCGGATTTGGAAAAGGCTTGGTCGGTGGTGAACTTCAAGTGGATATTTTTTTGGAACACCGGTGCCGCACCCTGTTCCCGAACGTTCGCGTTTAATACGGGCCGGGGTCTTGCGGGTTGAAACTGAAATATGATTGTGAATCTGAAACTGCGACGAGCGGCCGAAACTCTTTCTTTGGTCATGTGCCTGATTGTTGTCGGGACAATTGTGCCGGCGGGGCTAACTCAGGATCTTCCGACAGAAGTTCAAGCGAACCTGCTGCTGACAGAGGCGCAAAGGAATCTGGATCGAAACAATTGGCCAGCGGCGGTGGGGGCGATGCGCAAATTGAAGGCTCTGAATGTTGCCTTGCCCGATGAGTTCCACTTTCACAATGCGAGGGGATTGAACGGGACGAAGGATTACGCGGCGAGCCTGAGTGAGGTGCTGTTGTATTTGAAGAAAAGCGGAGGGATTGGGAAGCATGAGGAGGACGCTCTGAAACTGTTTCTGGAGGTGAAGAACCAGAAACTGAAAGCCCACGCGTTGGTATTTCCTGAAAGACTGTCGGCAGCTCGGCAATGCGAGTTGCTCCGGGCGTCGCTTCAGGGCGAACCAATTGACATGCGTCCGGGCGGCCGTATTTCTGTGGAATCTCTGGCCATACGAGTGGGCGCGAGCCGGCGAAGTCTGGAGCTGGCATTTCAAAGAACGGTCGGTGCCTCGCCCAAGATGTATTGCCGTATTACCTGTTTTCGACACCTCTATGATGCCGTGTCCAAGAAGGAATCATCCGTGGATTGGTTCAAATCGCATTGGACTCGGGCTTTTTTGATCAACCACACTTGATCCGAGATTTCCGCCAATTCGCGGGCAAGTCTCCGACTACGTTCCTGGCTGAGTAAACGTCATTCGCCCATTCGGTGAATCAAGTTTAGCGGTTGCGCATT
>Ga0055584_100002693_pt1 | contig 17578 bp, 15 predicted proteins | sample OSDHelmetaG_FD_58716 | JGI IMG/M metagenome (GOLD analysis project Ga0055584, IMG submission 58716) | Pelagic marine sediment microbial communities from the LTER site Helgoland, North Sea, for post-phytoplankton bloom and carbon turnover... | ecosystem: Environmental > Aquatic > Marine >... | reverse complement strand
GACTGTAGATCAGTGCGGGTATATCCGATAATCGAACTGCGGCGGTACGACATCATAGTGCGCTTGTAAAAACGCCACCAGATCGATGAGTTCCTGTACCGTCATGTGACGATTGTACGTGTACATGTTCGACTTGCCGTCTTCGGAAACCTTTTCCTTCGCATACCCTGCGGCCAGTTTATGCGAAGGATTGATGATTGACGTAACGAGGTCACCGTAGGTCTTAACCGTTGCTATCCTGCCACCGAGTTCGACGTAGGGGGGGTCAGCAAACGGAATAGCGGGTAGTTCAGTTTTAGCAATGGTATGGCACTGGTTGCATTGCATGTACAAGAAGACTTCTCGGCCCTGATTGGCGTTGCCATCGGGCAAGCGGAAGCCGGCTGCCGACTTCGGGTTCTGGTTGCATCCGCTGATCGTGATTAAGAGAGCAAATAGCAAAAAGAGCGGGGCTCGCGCGTTCATGGCCTGTCTCCAGAATGTTGACTGGTTCCGAGATATATTTGACAGAATACTGCTATCGTTTCAATACGCAATCAGTACATCTCGCAGCCACTTCCGGTTCCTACATACATGATATATCCGTATGAAAATCAATAACCTACTGATTATCACCAGTTTCATTTTTCTGCTTGTCTCGTTCTGGAACAGGAACGACTTGCCGGGAAACATCGACTATGTACCGGCGATCGAAAATGACCCGCTGCAGGCGAAAACTAACAAACACCCATTCGATGTTGCTTATAAAGACGTTCAGTATCGCGTCACCCCGGAGTTTGAGTACGATATTGTCGGCATGATTGTTTCTTACCGTCATCACGACAACAACAGTCGCATGCACCGTCTGGCGAATGATCACCTCAACATGCTGGACGTATGCGTTGTCTGGGGCGATAACACGACAGCTGCACAACTGGACAAAATCGATTTTTGGAACGGCATTTTCACCTGTAATTTCGAGACCCGGGATCAAGCGGCCTGGGATTCTTTCGAGGTGAATCAGATATCGAACAATCACCTGATTTCAGACGACGACAGCATCCGTGATCGAGTCAGGGATATCAGCATCGGTGATCAAATCCGGGTGCGCGGCTATCTTGCCAGTTACGGCAGTCCAGGCGTCATCCCGAGAGGTACCAGTACATCCCGAACGGATAGGGGAGATGGTGCGTGTGAAACGATTTACGTCGAACGCTTCGAGATCGTGCGGGCTGCAATGAGTTCCTGGCGTATTTCGATGTACGTTTCCTTATGTGTCTTGCTGGCTGGGTTATTCTTCTACTTCAAGCGACCTGTTCGCGTCCATTGAGATCGAGGCCAGAATGAAGAACTGCAATTCCTGTGGGAAGTGCTGTGAAACGGCCGGCAATGGCGGGCTGTCGGCCTCGAGGGAAGAAATCGACTGGTGGGAAACCTATCGCCCGGATATCGCTCGCTATGTTCAGGACGGGAAGATCTGGATGGATCCCGATACCGGCGATTACTTTGCGCGCTGCCCATGGCTCAAGCCGTCACCGCTTGGATCAGGAACGGTCTGCGAGATTTATCATGATCGCCCGGAGGATTGTCGTCACTATCCCGTCGACATCGAACAAATGATTCGGCATGACTGCGAGATGCTTGAGCCTCGGGACCTGAATGATCTCAAGCGAGCGCAGATCAGACTGGATACCTTAATGTCGGACAGCCGCCCACCGGTTATCAAACAAGCTTAGTGATGTATCGGCAGCGGCGCGACTGGCTGTATTAGTAGCGACCGTGCTGTTTGAAAATATAGTTGCTCAGCTCGATAAACTCGTCGTTCATCTGGTGCATGATGCGATGTGCTGAGCGAGCCACGGCACGCATGACTTTGTAGACGAGCTGTGGATTCTTATCGACGATACTTTCAAAGTCACTTCGGGCCAGGCTAAGGATCTTGCTGTCACACAGCGCTCGCAGGCCGACTGTGTGGGTGTGTCCATCGATAAAGCTGAGTTCGCCGGCGAGATGGCCCTCACGAACAATGGCGATGCTGGCCGTGCCGTCAGCAGCGGTTCGTTTCACGACTTCGAGATTTCCTGCCGCCAACACGTGCAAGGAATTGTCGACCGTGCCTTCTTCTATGAGGTAGTCACCACTGCCGAGCTGGCGTGCTTGCATAAGTTCGGCAAGTATCGCGGCTTCCTCATCGGTGAGTTCGGCACCGAGGTTTGAATTCAGAATCTCTTTTGCTGCTACGTTCATGGCGTTTCTCCCTAGGCCACAAACTAGCCGCCCGGATGTATCCGGTCTATTCGGGAATACCACTAAAAGAGTGGCACCCCGACTGGACCTGGCGTTGCTGTCGGGTCAGGGTGCGGCGGCGACGACTGCGACAATGACTTCGTTGGCATCAATACAGCCATCTGCTTCCGAGATCATGCCGAATAAATCGACCGCGTCACCAACAGCAAGATCGGTGAACTCGCCCTTGGTAACTGTCGAATTGTCTGCATCGACCAGAAGAATATACGCTTCGGCATCGACTCGGGCGCAGGCGGTAGTCCCATCCGACATTGTCAGCTCAAAACTCCTGAATTCCTCCGCAATCGAATCCGTGATCGTTCCGCCGATTTGATCATCGTCCTCCGCTTCGACGAAAACCAGTGCTGCGCGCATCAGGTCCGGATCAGTCTCGAGGGCCTTCGGCGGCTTGACACCTTCGACTTCGACGGCGGCTGCGAGCACCACGGCATCCGCAGCAATCTCGCCCTCAGCATCGAAATACTTGGTGCCGGGCTGTAATTCGATCACCAGGTTGGTGCTGTCGTCTGCGAGCAGGAGGAACTGACCGTCCACGGGATCGCTGACAACCTTGCCTTTGACTTGCTCGGCATTGCCACCGATTTCGAGTACCAAAGCGTTAAGCACTATTTCAGGGTCAGTTTCATATCGACCGATGACGACCACCGGGTCGAACTGGGCAAGGCTGTCAAAGTTGGTAGCCAGGCCCTCGTTGTTGAAAATGCTGGTCATGCCATCGGTCATGACATCGACACAACTTTCCGGTGATTCGATATCGCAGAGGACAAAATTGCCAGCAGGGTCTGGAACTTCACCGACGGTGCCCTCAACTCGGGCAAGTTTGTCCTGCAAGCCACCGTCCATGATTTTGACTTTGACCACGGGCCGGAAATTGTACTTGCCGCTATTACCTGCAGCGGTGATCTTGATGGACTTATTCGCATCGATATCGATCGCTATCATCAAGGTTCGGCCTGGCAGTACGTTGAATCCACTCGAGTCGAGCAAATCGATTTTGCCGTTGGCGGGAAGTTTCGGAGACTCAGAACTGCCGTCGTGCCGGACGAGCTCCAGATCATTAATGACGAGCCGCAGTTTGGTATACATGCCAACTTCGACCTCACCGAAAATAATCGGCTCGTTGAAGTTCTCCAGGTCGAGCAGGTCAATGGGCTCAGAACCTTCGAAGAGCACTTGTTGACCGTCGTCGTCGCCAATAAGGATCGCTTGCGTCACGTTCAGCTTGATCGCGCTGAACTCGTCGGTTGGAGCATCTGTAAGAAACAGCCCTACGGTACCGGTTGTCAATACGGGGACGGTTGTCCCTACGGGATCGATTACAACGGGGGATTCAGTTGTTTCGGATCCGCCGCCACAGGCTGAAGTGATAAGAAGTACGCTTAGTGCCAGTGCAAGCGAGCGGAGTTTGAGGACCTGAAGTTGAATGGACATGATTTTTCCCGGGGTCTTGGCCGATGCTTCTCTGTGGAATGCTCGACCGTTAATTGTATAAGGCCAATTTACCACTCCTGCCGTATGTAACAACCGTCGCGAAAAAGAGACATTTACATAAGCTGGCAGACTCCAGAGCATTCAGCAGACATTCGGAAAATCCGGGTGAGACGGGGTAGCTTTTACATCCTGATCCGCGGCTACCCCATGTATATTAAGGCTTCCGGAACAAAAGGGTGAACCGGTCTGTGTTGCCGGTAACCGAATGCCGGCCTACCTCGTACTCCAATTCATCGTCAGCGCGGAAATGCAGGTCGGAGTAGCCGACAAACTCGAAACCAACATCGAGCATTTCCTTGATGACGAGTACCGGATCAATGCGACGTCCATTTTCGTTATTATGCGCTTCCATGTGACGGCGCGTGTGGTCGACGGCGCCATACAAGCCGCCGCTCTTCAGAGAGTCGAATACTTGTTGGTTCATCATGGTTCGCGTTTCGGCACCAAAGTTGTGCAGGTTTCGAAACGTTAACACCATGTCCAGGTCGGAAATGCCAAACTCAAAATCATCCATTGCGTAGAAACGTTCGCCTGCTGGGCGATGCGTGTTTTCATTAGTTTCGAGAACTTCAATATTTTCGAAGCCCGGTGTTCCTACGATGCGCTCCGCGACGCGTCCGGTGCCCAGTGCGACATACAGTTTTCCGTTCTCCGCGAGTACCGGACCCAGAACTCGTGTGTACCAACCACCCCCGGGCAGAAGCTCCAGAACCCGCATATCGTCTTCAAGGCCGAAGAACTTCAGCGTATCGAGAGGCCGACGATTCCGGTCTCTGTCGCGGTCAGCTTGTGGACGAGACTCGGCTGCGAGAGCTGCTTCGACTTTGGCATCTATTGTGTCGTCGGCTTGCGCGTAGACAGACAGAGAGAGGAGCAGGGCGGTGATCAGAAGTTTCATTTTGGTATCCTTTTGTTTGACTGGAATGAAGCCTACCAGTTTCTGCGAAACGTGTACTATTTCTGCTGGACCGATTATGGGGATTTGGCCATGGAACTGGAACGATTTATTGCTGATTGCGCCGCTGCTGTCGGCGACAGCGCGCCAACGAAGGCTGTTCGCGACGTGGTGGCCCGTGCGGTGGAGAATTCGACGTCGCTGGAAAAAATTCTCGGTACGCCAGAGCGGGGAGGGGTTAATCGCATCCATGTGTCCGAGGATCTCACCATTCTCAACGTTATTTGGGCGCCCGGTATGACGATAAAGCCACACAATCACAATATGTGGGCGGTTATCGGTGTGTACGGTGGGCGCGAGGACAACATCTTCTGGCGCAGGATTAAAGATGATCCCGCCGGTTGCATTGAGGCGGCGGGCGCGAAGTCGATTGGCAAGGGCGAGGTCAGGCCACTGGGCGACGATATTATTCATTCGGTCACCAATCCAACGGGCAAACTGACCGGTGCTATGCATGTGTATGGCGGCGACTTCTTTGAGGTGCATCGCAGCGAATGGGAACCCGAGAGCCTGGAGGAACGACCCTATGATATTGATGCGAACATGAAACTGTTTGTCGATGCTAACAAGATGATGGAGGTGTCTTGATGGAACCCGGAATTTTCGCGGCCGTCATACTGCTGGCGACAAGCTCGTTACAGGCGATGACCATGCTGACGGAATTGCAATCAGCGGGTTACGCTCTGCTCCGCTAGACGCTCAGGCGTTGCCCGCTTTTCCATGCGGTCTTGCAGAAACGGAATAACACTAAGTGCAAGAACGACGAGCGCAGCGTCGACATATAACGCGACAGCGTAGCCCATGCGTTCTGCAACCATTCCCTGCCAGTAGTTGCCCATGCTAATGGCAACATTCGAAAACGCCATGTAGGCCGTGAATTGCGTCGCGGCAACAGCTGGATTGGTCATCCCCATGAATATCGCGATTCGCACCGCGAATGCCATGCCGAACAGCAGTGCGTGACTCAGGATGAGTGTATGGAAAAGCCCGCTGGGAATATTGCTCAGTCCAACGCTTGAGATTTGCGAGGCGAGGACGATGGTGGGAATGACCGTTGCAATGTAGAAAATCGCAGTAATACGTTTGACGCCGAATCGACTTCCCAAGATGCCGCCGACGATGCAACCGACAGCTGACGTTAGAGCGACCCCCAGCGCAAGTCGGGATATTTGCGTCTCGTTGAGCCCATAGTCGACTTGCATCGTACCGAGTAATGCGTAAGCAAGCGCCATGGCAGCAATAGGCAGAAAAGCGAACAGCAAGCCAAATCGGGGCCCGCTGCCGGATTCGACAAAGCCGGTGTAGACTTCGCGAACAAACGTACCAAGCGTTCCAACAAAGTGGGCGAACTGACCGACTTTGCGTGGTGAGTCGACTAACTTTGCATCTTCATCGAATATGAAGAACAGAATAAATAGCAGGTTCACGAACAACAAAGAACTAACGAAAAATAGCGAGGCGTTGATGCCCCACAAACTGGAGACGAAAATCGCACCACCGCCGCCCAATGCGATACCGAAGTACTGACCGCCGAACATAAAACCGTTACCACTCGCTCGCTCGTCTTTTTTAAGTGTGCTGACGGCGAGAGAATCGATTGCAACGTCCTGAGTCGCGCAGAATAGATTGTTGAGGACGATCATCCAGAGCAGCAGTCGGAAATTCTCGACGAAATCGACTGTTGCCGTAACGACCAACGTGACGATCATCATGATTGTGCAAGCACTGATCCACGCTTTTCGGCCGCCAAATCGGCGCAGCTTCACGATATCGATGATCGGCGCCAACAACCATTTAAAAGACCAGGGAATAAAGAGCGCGGCAACAAATCCGCCGATCTGTTCGATTGACAGCCCTTCTATGCGCATAAACGCGACCATCGCGGTGGTCGTAAAGCCGTAAGGAATACCTTCGGAAATGTACAAAATACCGAAGGCTGACAACCGTCCCTTACGGCTATGCAGCATGTTCGTCCGCATTGTTGTTCTCATTTTTTGGGAGCGCCAACCCTACCCGAAAATCCGTGTAAAAGCTCCGGGGTCAGTGAGTGCGACAAACAACAGGCCGCTGAAGGCACCACAAAGGTGAGCGTCGTGATTGATACGACCGGTATTCTGGGTCGATGCCCAATAAGAATAGGCAACGTAACCAATGGCAAACAGGAATGCGGGGATCGGCACGGGAATGGGAATGATCATCAAGGTTGTTGTAGGAAAATAGACGATGTATGCAAAAAGCACGGCTGAGATAGCGCCGGATGCACCCAGCGATGCATAGCCCGGGTTGTTTCTGTGTTTGTACCACGTACAAGTGTGGCTGATGACAAGACCAAAGAAGTACAGCAGCAGAAAAGGAACCGTACCGATGAATCGCTCCATCGGAAATGCGAAAAAGTAAAACGTGAACATGTTGAACAACAGATGCCCGACGTCGGCGTGTACGAAGCCACTCAATATCATCGTGCTGTACTGTCGCTTGGGCAGGAAGTGATAGGGCCGGAACAGGCACAAGTCGATTATGCGTGGCGATTGAAAAAGCCCCATCAGGCTAATGCCGATGGTCAGAATCATGATCAGAGGTGCCGCTATGCTGCCACTATCAAACATCACTGGTCCTCATAGACGATCTGACCGTCAAAAATAGTTGTTCGAACTTTCGATTCGCTTATCTTGGTCGCGGGAATCTCAAACAGGTTGCGATCGAGTATCACGATATCTGCGCGCTTGCCTGGCTCAATAGAACCTGTTCTATCTTCCTGATGCATTAGCCAGGCTGCATTAACCGTGTACATTTCTATCGCGGTTTGCAGATCCACAGCGTCGTCAATATTTCCGACCGGCGCGTCTTCGTCATTTACGTTTTGACGAGTAATGGCAACCTCAATGGACTCCATCGGATTCAGCGGACCGTAGGTCCAGTCGCTGCCGCCCACAATGTTGCCGCCCGCTGATTCAACAGACTTGATTGGATAGAAGCGGTCCACGCGGTCTTTTCCGACCACTGGAAGGTTCAAGACCATCGTCCAGGGGTTTGGGTGCGCCCATGCTGCGGTGAAGTTTGCAGAAACATCCAGCGCAGCAAAGCGCGCGATATCATCTTCGTGTATCAATTGAAGATGCGAGAGATGGTGGCGCAAGTCACGACTCGCTGAATTTCCGGCATTCTGTTGTCGGGCATACTCGATCGCATCCAATCCGTTGCGGACGCCGCCGTCGCCAATAGTGTGCATATGAATTTGCAGACCCATTGCATCGTAACGAGCAACACGCGTTTGCAACTCTTCTTCGGTGTGGTTCAAAACGCCGCTGTGACCAAGTTCGAGGTAGGGTTTAACCAGAGCAGCCGTTTCACCTTCGAGAACACCATCGACCATGATCTTGATGCTGTCATTGCGGATCAGATCAGATGAATAGTCATTTCGAATTCGCAGGAGTCGCTCGAAATCTTCACCAACGTGTTTTTCAAAAACACCTTCATCAATAATGGAGTTCACCAGGCGCAAGGTGAGTTCGCCGGAATCGTCGAGCGATTTGTAGAGTTGCATTTCCAGCTCACCCGCCCAGGCGTCTACTGCCGATGTGATACCAACTGCATTCATCGCCTTGATGGCGTCCTGCATGGCGTCTCTTTCGTCACTAAAACTGGCTTTCGGTCGAAACGCACCAACAATTACGACAGCCGACTCTCGCACAGTCCCGTTGGGCTCATTGGAATCGGCGCGCCGTTCAATGACGCCCTTGTCAGGGTCAGGCGTATCGCTGTCAAAGCCCGCGAGTTCGAGGACAAGATCATTTACGAGGGCACTGTGCCCGTCCTCCCCCTCGATATAGAAGTACCGATCCATAGCGATTTCGTTCAAGGCTGCGTAGTCCGGACCGCTTTGTCCAAATAAAGACAGATCCAGTCCGAGTCCGACAACCCATTCGTCGTCACTTTCTGCAGCGCATTGACGAATGTGCTCGAAAACAGCGTCGGCTGAGCTGTGTATATTCGAAAGATCACAACTCCGCATCAGGTGACCGCCCTCCAGCGGATGTACATGCGCGTCGTGGAGGCCAGGAAGCGCCATGCCACCGGTGAGATCGATTGTCAGGGTATCGGCACCAGAAAACTTCGCGATTGCATCGTTGTCGCCAACAGCGACGATCTCGCCGTCAGCGATGGCTGCAGCTTGCGCCCAGGAACGATCGGCATTGACCGTATAGATGCCGCCATTGATCAGGATGATATCCGCCGGTTCAATCGCAGGGTCGCTTTGACAGGACACTACTGATGCCGCGATAGAGAGAATCAAAGTAAGCCTGATTATTCTAATCAACTACCTGTACCCCTGTGCCTGAAGGTTAAAGAGATGTGCATACTGTCCATCTTCGGCCAGCAGACTGTCGTGCGTACCGCGCTCCAGGATCTTGCCTTTGTGTATCACGATGATTTGTGCAGCGGCACGTACGGTTGAAAATCGGTGCGAGATAAGGATGGTCATCTTGCTGCTGCTTGCCGTTCGAAAATGCTCGAAGACTTCGGCTTCTGACGAAGCGTCCATCGCGGCCGTTGGCTCATCCAACACGAGAATGTCGGCATCGCTGCGCATGAACGCTCGCGACAGAGCGATCTTCTGCCACTGTCCACCCGATAGCTCCCGGCCACCCTTGAACCAACGGCCCAATTGGGTTTCGTAGCTATCGGGCATGTCTTCAATAAAAGGTGCTGCGAGTCCGGTGGTTGCTGCGTCTTGCCATTTTTCTTTGTTATCGATATGTCGAACATCACCAGCACCGATGTTTTCGCCAACCGAAAACTGGTAGCGGCCGAAGTCCTGAAAAATGACGCCGACACGCTGGCGCAATGCCTCAACATCCCACTCCTGAAGATCCAGCCCATCCAGCAGGATCCGGCCCTCAGTCGGGTCATAGAGGCGCGTGAGCAGTTTGATCAGCGTTGTTTTGCCGGAACCATTCTCACCGACCAGCGCCAGGCTCTCGCCCGGTCTGATTTGCAGGCAGATGTTGCTGAGCGCTTTTTCCTTTGCGCCGGCATAAGAAAAGGAGACATTTTCAAATTCCAACCCACGCTCGGGTTCGGGCCCGTAGACGGCATCGCCGCGTCGCGCTGGAACCGGTTGTTCCAGGTACTCGTACAAATTGGACAAATACAGGTTGTCTTCATACATGCCGCTGACGGCGGTCAGAATGGCCGAAACGGAGGCTTGTCCTTGCCGGAATAACACCAGGTACATCGTCATGGCGCCCAGCGTGATTGCTCCCGCGACCGTTGTGAGGACTACCCAGCCATAGGCCGCATACAGGGCACCGGTCGAGATCAGCCCGAGCAGGAACCCCCAGGTATCCCGACGTATCGTTAGCTTTCGATCTTCAATAAACAACTTTCTGAAAATGTCCCGATAACGTTGCAGAAGCCGTGGGCCCAATTGAAAGAGTTTCACTTCCTTGACGCCATCTTCACGCGCGATCACTGTCTCGAGGTACATCTGCATGCGGGTATCGGGAGATCGCCAGCGAAACAGTCGGAAAGCATCCCCGGAAAATTTTGCCTCTGCAAAGAAAGAAGGCAGACCGGCCGCGACCAAAATCACAACGGCCCAGGGGGAAAACGCGAACAGCAAAACCGAGTAACTTGCCAGCGAGATTGCATTTTGCACAAGACCAAACGTCCGGGTGACGAGACTTAGAGGTCGGCTGGATGCCTCCCGGCGCGCCTGCGTGAGCTTGTCGTAAAACTCGGAGTCCTCAAAATGCGCAAGCTCGAGCGTCATCGCTTTTTCGAGAATCATGACATTGACGCGTTGGCCAAGCAGGGCGCGCAGCAGCGACTGGCTCGCCGATATGCCGCGTTGGGTCGCTGCGACCGCGATCACAACCAGCGCTTCGAGCCCGACGAGCAGGAGCACGCCACGGGTATCGGGGTCCGCAGCCTGAGATGCACTTAGCACGCCGTCGACAATGAGTTGGCCTATATAGGCGATGACCGCTGGCAATATGCCGCCGATCAGAGTGAGCAAGCCCAGAGTAATCGTGAGAGGCCGGCTCGTTGTCCAGACAAGGTCAAGTGCGCGCCGGCTGTAGCCGAACACGCCGAGAGCCCGCCGCAAAAATCCAGCGTCAGAGTTGTTAGTATCGGCCATTGACGCCTAGAATACTCGAAATGAAGGGGGTGGATATGAAGATCATGTTTCGAGTTTCAAGCTTGCTGGTTGGCGCAATCCTGATCGCCTCGTCAGCAATCGCAGCGGATACCGACGAGCTCAGCGCCATGCTGCAGCAGTTTCTTGCGACGTCAGGTGAGGAGGCGGCACATGAGTCATTCTGGGCCGATGATCTTATCTACACGTCGTCCGCTGGTTTGCGCTTTGGAAAAGCCGAGATAATGGCCGGTTTCGAAGGCACTGACGCAGACAGTAATTCAGCTGAAGATCCGCCGCCTCTCGTCTATTCCGGCGAAGAAGTCGATATTCGAATTTACGGCGATATGGCGATCGTGGCCTTCAAACTGGTAGGTAGACCTACGGATAAGGCCGCTGGTGGCGATGTGATGTACTACTTTAATACAGGCACCTTCCTGAAACGAGACGGTGTGTGGCAAGTTGTAGCCTGGCAAGCAACCAAGATTCCGCCAACATGAAAAAAATGCTGGACATCAAAACTCCGGAAGACATCGTAGAGGTTGGTGCTGAGCGGATCTTCACCAAAGCTGAGCCGGTGCCGCCACCTGCGGCTACTTTTACGGTATCCGCTCGCAACAAGCCCCGCGATTTACCGGTTTTTCAATATCTCAGAAAAAACTACGGCAATCTCCGTATCAATGAAGTTGACAGCCTGTTCGGTTTTGTTGAAAAAAGCACATTGTACGGTGGCCGCGGATTTACAACGCGCGAGCTGTCAGACAAGGACGTAAGGCAGCTCAACAGTGCGGGCATTGGAATCCGTATTCCGATGTCGAATCACACCGTCGATCGCAAGGAGTATCGGCTCAATCTCTGGCTCCTTCGCAAGTATCATGTGCCCGGCAATTCGATCATCTGCACGAACGATGATCTGGCGCTCTGGATACGTGACGATTTTCCCGATTATCGGCTCGATGCAAGCGTCATCAAGAACATCAAGACACATGCAAAGATCGAGGCGGCGATGGAGCTTTACGACTCCGTCGTTTTACCGATGCCGGTTAATGAAGAACTCGATTTCCTCGCAGAGATCAAGGATAAGGACAAGATCACCTTATTCGCCAATGCTGGATGCGCGCTGACCTGCCCATCGAGAATCTGTTACGCATCGATTTCCAAGATCAACAAAGGCCGCGGTGGTGAGTTTCAGTGTTCACAGCCACTCAAAGACCGTGATATGCACGGCATGGTTGATTTTCCACTGCAGCCGTACATCGAGCTTGGCTTTCATCGCTTCAAATTGCTGCGTGCCCGCCCCAGCGCCATGACCGGATTCTAGGCGGTCATAACCAGTCAAACTCAGCTGAGAAGTGTCGGAGAAATTTCGGCGCTTTGACGATTTTCATACCACCAATAGTCGAGCGACGCTCCCATACCAGCGTGATCGCCTCAAGCACGTAGTCCATATGACTTTGCGTATAGACGCGTCGTGGAATCGCAAGTCGCAGCAAGTCCAGGCGGGCCGCTTTTTCGTCGCCGCTGTGCGGATCGGAACCAAACATGACCGTACCGATTTCAACCGCGCGTATACCGCCTTCGAGATACAGTTCCACCGATAGTGCCTGGCCGGGATACTGCAGCGGCTCTATGTGTGGAAGAAAGCGTCTCGCATCAAGGTAAACCGCGTGGCCACCGGCGGGTCTTACTACTGGTATGCCGTTTGTGTGAAGACCTTCGACGACGTATCGCGTGGAAAGCAGGCGGTAGTCAAGATAGTGTTCATCCAGGATCTCGCGCAGCCCGACGGCAATCGCTTCGAGATCGCGTCCGGCCAGTCCGCCGTAGGTTGGGAAGCCCTCAGACATAATCAAAAGATTGCGTTCCTGCAGAGCGAGCTCTGCATCGTTGCTGCACAAGAATCCGCCAATATTGCAGAACGCATCTTTCTTTGCGGACATCGTGCAACCGTCGGCATAACTGAACATCTCACGAGCGATGTCGATTGCCGCTGTATTTTCGTACCCCGGTTCGTTCTGCTTGATGAAAAACGCGTTCTCTGCAAATCGGCATGCATCGATATAGAAAGGTATGCCGGCGCTTCTGGCGATGCGGCTGACCTCTTGGATGTTCGACATTGAAACCGGCTGACCGCCAGCCGAGTTATTGGTTACTGTCACCATGATCACCGGGATGCGTTCCGGACCTTCTGCTTTGACAAGCTCCTCCAAAGCAACGATGTCCATGTTCCCCTTGAATGCAAAGTCAGAGTCGATGTCGTTAGCTTCATCGCAGATCAGATCAAGCGGTTTCCCGCCGACGAATTCGATATTCGCGCGAGTGGTATCAAAGTGCGTATTGTTCGGGACGATCGAATCCGGCTTCACCAGCATGCCGAAAAGAATGTGTTCGGCGGCTCTGCCCTGGTGAGTCGGTATGACCTGTTCAAAACCGAATATGTCCTGAACGGTATCGCGAAATCGAAACCAGCTTCTGGCACCGGCATATGACTCATCGCCCCGCATCATGGCGGCCCACGCATCCGATGACATGGCGCTGGTGCCCGAGTCCGTCAATAGATCGATAATGACGTCTTCTGCTCGCAGTAAGAACGGGTTGTAGTGGGCCTCTCGAATCAACTGCTCGCGTTCTGCACGCGTCGTGAGCTTGATGGGCTCGATCATCTTGATCCGAAATGGTTCGATAATTGTTTTCATATGAAACAAATTAGGCGATGCATGACCCGTTCGCGATACGTAAAACTACTGCGAATACAGTTTGCATTAGTAATACCCCTGATAGTTTCAGGCTGGACCCAGTCTATTATCAATTACCAATTATGAATACAAAAGACCTGACACAACGCGCGGATCTTACGCGCCATGCCCACGGTACCGGTGCGTTGCGAACGCGACGTCCCGCCTACGTGGATTTCCTGCCACCGTGTAACGATGCGTGCCCAGCCGGCGAAAATATTCAGGCCTGGCTGGCGCTCTCACAAGCAGGCGACTACGAAGCCGCCTGGCGTGAACTGGTGAGCAACAACCCGATGCCTTCAATTCACGGACGGGTGTGCTATCACCCCTGTGAAGACGTTTGCAATCGCGCGTTCACCGATAGCCCCGTCAGCATTCATGCTGTCGAGCGTTTTCTCGGCGATATGGCGCTGGAAAAAGACTGGCAGTTTGAGAAGCCACAATCGAGCAGTGGCAAGAAGATCTTGATCGTTGGCGCAGGACCGAGTGGCCTGTCAGCTGCGTATCAGCTTGTTCGAATGGGTCATGAGGTTGAGATTCGCGAAGCGGGTCCCGTTGCCGGTGGCATGATTCACTTTGGTATTCCGGCTTACCGCATGCCACGAGATGAGCTGCATGCTGAAGTAAAACGTATCGAAAGTATCGGCGTAAAAATTACGCTGAACCATCGTGTCGAAGATGTACTCAAGGAAAAAGAAGAAGGCGGTTTCGATGCTGTGTTCGTCGCCGTAGGTGCGCACATCAGCAAGAAGATCGACATCCCGAACCGCGACGCTGGCAAGATACTGGATGCTGTTAGTTTCCTAAGCCAGGCGAATGACGGCGGCGAGCCGCCGAAGATTGGCCGTCGCGTAGCGATCTACGGCGGTGGTAACACGGCAATGGATGCTGCGCGTACTGCCAAGCGTCTGGGCGCTACCGAAGCGATGATCATTTATCGTCGCGACCGCAGCAGCATGCCGGCGCACGACTTCGAAGCCGACGAGGCGATAGAAGAGGGCATCAAGATCAACTGGCTGCGAACCATCAAGGAGATTGACAAGTCGACCTTCAAAGTCGAGGTCATGGAACTTGATGAAAACGGTCGCCCTCAGCCCACCGGTGAGTTTGAAGAACTGGAGGCAGATTCATTGATTCTCGCTGTTGGTCAGGACACGGATACCGGTTTTCTCGAGTCCGTCCCCGGTATCGAGTTTCAATGGGATCATACCGTTGTCGTCAACGATCAGATGATGACAGGTCACGACGGCATATTCGCAGGCGGCGACATGGTGCCCAGCGATCGTTCAGTCACCATCGCGGTGGGCCATGGCAAACAGGCAGCGAGACATATCAATGCATGGCTGGACGAGTCGACGTATCAACGTGGCCCGAGAAACGAGCTCATCGGTCATGAAAAACTGCATATGTGGTATCGCACGGTGGCGCCACAAATGGAGCAAAATCGACTCGCCGTGGATGACCGTGCGGGAGGCTTCGACGAGATCATGCAGAACTTGTCTGAGGCCGACGCGCAGTTTGAAGCAAGACGTTGCCTGTCCTGCGGCAACTGCTTCGAGTGCGACGGTTGCTACGGAGCGTGTCCGGAGGATGCCATTATCAAGCTCGGACCCGGAAATCGATACAAATTCGATTTTGATAAATGCACAGGATGTGCGGTGTGTTTCGAGCAATGCCCTTGCCACGCGATCGAAATGACGGATGAACCGGCAATCGAAGGATCAGTCTAGTGACAACGAAAAGCGCTCTTGAAGGCAACGAAGCGGTTGCGCGGGTTGCATACGCCGTAAGTGAAATCTGTTCAATTTATCCGATAACGCCGTCGTCACCGATGGCGGAGTACACGGACATCTGGTCGGCGGCTGGAAAGAAAAACATCTGGGGAAATGTTCCCGATGTTATTGAGATGCAAAGTGAGGGCGGTGCCGCTGGTACGGCGCATGGTGCGTTGCAGACGGGAGCGATGACCACCACGTTCACTGCGTCTCAGGGCCTCATGCTGATGCTGCCCAATATGTACAAAATAGCCGGCGAATTGACGTCAGCCGTGTTTCACGTTGCATCACGTTCGCTGGCAGCTCAGGGATTATCAATTTTCGGCGACCATCAGGACGTGATGGCCGCTCGTACAACAGGTTTCGGTTTGCTGGCGTCCTCATCCGTGCAGGTTGCACAGGATCTGGCACTGGTTGCACATGCATCGACACTCGAGTCACGCGTTCCATTCACTCATTTTTTTGATGGCTTCAGAACGTCTCACGAAGTCAGCAAAATCGATCTGGTGAGTACCGAAGATATCGAAGCGATGATCGATTCGAATCTGGTTTACGAGCATCGCAGCCGTGCGCTGAATCCTGACAATCCGTTCATACGCGGTACCGCACAGAATCCGGATGTCTATTTCCAGGCTCGCGAAAGCGTCAATCGGTTTTATGACGTAACGCCTGCGATAGTGGAAAAATACATGGATCGGCTCGCAGGGCTGACCGGCCGACAATACCGCTTGTTTGACTACTACGGCGATCCAGAGGCAGACCGCGTGATCATGCTCATGGGGTCGGGCGCGGATACAGTACAGCAGACCATTGACGCCTTGCCGAACTCCGGCCTGGGCATGATAAATGTTCGCCTGTACCGACCGTTTTCCAATAAACATCTGTTGGCGGCGCTTCCGGTGACCGCAACGAAAGTTGCCGTACTCGATCGCACCAAGGAAATTGGTGCCAGTGGTGAACCCTTGTATCAGGATGTCATGACGGCCTTGGGCGAGGCGGTCAGTGACGGCTCGCGGGAAGCTATGCCGAAAGTCATCGGTGGGCGCTACGGTCTTTCCTCAAAAGAATTTACCCCGGCTATGGTGAAAGCAGTTTTTGATGAACTTAAAAAGGATCGCCCCAAAAATCATTTCACAATTGGTATCAATGACGACGTTACTCACACTAGTCTCGAATTCGACAGCAATTTTCAGATTGAAGGCGAGGAGGCGACACGGGCATTGTTTTTCGGTCTGGGATCAGACGGTACTGTCGGTGCGAACAAGAACAGCATCAAGATTATTGGCGAGAATACAGACCTGCATTGCCAGGGTTACTTCGTTTACGACTCCAAGAAGTCGGGCTCGAGAACCGTATCGCACTTGCGCTTTGGTCCGAAGCCGATTCATGCTCCCTACCTGATCCAGTCGGCAAACTTCATCGCCTGTCACAAGTTTGATCAAATTAATAAAATAGAGATACTGGATAAGGCGGCGGACGGAGCAGTATTCCTGCTCGACAGCCCGTACTCAGCCGACGAGGTTTGGGAAACACTACCGGCATCGGCGCAGCAAATTATTATCGATCGCAACATCAGTTTCCATGTCATCGATGCTAGCCAGGTAGCTCGAGAAGCGGGTATGGGGAAACGCACGAACACGGTAATGCAGGTGTGTTTCTTTGCGCTGTCCGGTGTCTTGCCGCGCGATGAGGCGATACAGCAAATTCGAAAGTCGATTGAAAAGAGTTATCGCTCCAAAGGGCAGTCGGTTATTGATCGAAATTTCGCGGCCGTCGATGCCGCACTGGATCACCTGCACCAGGTCGCGGTACCGAAAAGCGTTAGCAACGAGCGCGGACTTGATGATGTTGTGCCGGCGCACGCGCCGCAGTTTGTGCAAGAAGTCACCGCACAAATGATGCGTGGTCATGGCGACGACTTGCCGGTCAGCAAAATGCCGGTCGACGGGACCTACCCAAGTGCGACCACTCAATTTGAAAAGAGCAATGTGTCCGATCGGGTTCCGCTATGGGATCCGGACCTTTGCATACAGTGCGGTAACTGTGCATTTGTTTGCCCGCACAGCGTAATTCGGGCCAAGTTCTATCACGAGAGTTCACTGGACGATGCGCCGGACAGCTTTCCGTCAGCGCCGATCAGCGCCCGCGGATTTCCGGAAACGCGTTATTCATTGCAGGTATATCCCGAGGATTGCAC
>Ga0055584_100002691_pt1 | contig 17580 bp, 14 predicted proteins | sample OSDHelmetaG_FD_58716 | JGI IMG/M metagenome (GOLD analysis project Ga0055584, IMG submission 58716) | Pelagic marine sediment microbial communities from the LTER site Helgoland, North Sea, for post-phytoplankton bloom and carbon turnover... | ecosystem: Environmental > Aquatic > Marine >... | reverse complement strand
GTGAGAACTAGGACTTAACCGATGACGACTAATACTTCTTCGAGAACAGTTATCTTCAGCCTCATACGAAGAACCTTCTTTTAAAAAATAAATAGCATTCTCTCCCAACCTTCTCTTTAGTCCAGAAACAAGACTTTCGTATCCTGCAATCTTCTCTCCCCTGAATTTACTACTAAAGAAATCCATTCTAGTACTCGAATCTTTTGGCGCATCAAGTACTTTCAATCCAAGAGAAGACAAATACCTACCTGCTAGTTTCCGTTTCGATAGATAGCTAACTAATGATTTTATAATTAACTCTCGACTCGAACTATCGTCACAATATATAGATAAAAAATCTCGATAGTTATCATTACCTTCTAGCCGCCAAATTAATCGAGAGGGCATACTTTGTCTTCGGAATAAATAAAGGCTTAATTCGCGCAAAAGTTTCTGGGCCGCATGTATTACTGATTTAATTTCAGTCACTTCGCTGCGGAAATGAAAAGTGGATTCAAAAAATTTCCTGGGAGTAAACTCTTCCACGCACTCCGGCTTATCACCAAACAAGCAATCTAACATGTCTACAAAATCAGATGACAATCTTTCTCTCAGTCCAATCCGAGGGAGGCGCCTACAGTCACCTAAATTTCGTATACCTAAACCTTTAAGATTTTTTTTCTCTTGACGACTAATTAATAACGCAGTGACAGAAGTTGTAGACAATACTTTTTTTAAATTCGTTTTATCTGATATGACTATATTGGGCTTATCTTTACAAAGTACAACAGCAGCAGAAGGTATCGGAGCGACGGCAAATTCAGGCCTATAACCTAAGGATTTCAACTCAGTCACCATCTGCTTCATAAGACTCCCGATCCCACCGAATAATTTCAGACTTCCCTCAACTTCAAGTAAAAGTCCTTGATAGCCTACCTTTGACATTCTCGGAGTAAATTTTAAGGCCCAGTCGCACAGAGATTCTAAAGCGAAGTACTCTACTTCCTGATTACGCTTTAAAAGCTTTACCCGTTCATTTATATAAAACGACTGCACAGACATCCCTGACTTTATACCTAATGCCTGAGCTTGAGGGTTGGCTGCCTCTACTGTGATGATCCCTTTAGTTTTTGTAACTGAGGCACACGGCTGTTTAGCAATCGTATTGCCTGCCAAAACTTCGATTGAAAAGTAAGGGAAATATAAATAAACCCACAAATTCTCCGTGCTTCCGATAAATTGTGAGCAGTTGATTCTTTTATTCTTTTTAGTATCAAACGACAAATTATTTTTTGTTGAAGAAGCTACTAATGAATCAGAGTTCATATTTCTAATAAAAACTGTTGTCCTATCGAATAGCTAGAACCTTTAATAATGGTTCCTTTGAATTTTGTTGACGATAGATTGTTCGAAGTAAAATGGCATTTACTTGGTGGTAATGTGTCTAACCGTATTCGTAAAGATGCAGGAGAAGAATAATTCGCAAACTTAGTAGATCTAAAAACAATACCCCACGTATCTCCCCTCTCTGCAGCAAGGTATAATTTACGCAGTTCCGCGGTACTCATTTCGTCTCCCCAAAATAATGCAGCACCACAGTCATCGAATCTTAATGCTTGTTCATAAGCCCAAAGGGTATTTGTTCTATTACTAGAATCAGATTCTGGCAAATCAATAACTAAAATTTTAGAGACATCAGCACCAGCTTGTCCCCATGCTAAGGAAAAAGGGGTGTATGGAGGACTGACCAAAACAACCCATTTTTTATTACTGATTTCTGCCAACGCCGGAATTAAAAGACGCAAAGCATTTGCATTTATAGTGGGGATTAGAATTTCAGTTATCCCAACGCGGGGCCATCCACCGTCGGGTAGTACCCGATCTAGGACGTCAAAAGTACTTGAGTAGGTTTCTTTATTAGTAGTAAGTGTATTACCATAAGTTAATTCAACTCCATCATGAAAAATTTCATTTTTTTTCATGACACTTCGACTCGAAGAACGCCAACGCCTAGACCTTCAACAAAGAAATCTACTTTATCTAAATCAATTTTTATTGTGGGGAACATAGGGTTTTCGGCGGACAAATGAATAATCGAACCGATTCTCTTAAATCGCTTTACAGTAACCTCATCATCAATACGGGCAACAATAATTTGCCCATCTGTTATATCGCGTGTGGATTTTACGGCAAGCAAATCCCCATCTAATATGCCCGCGTCGCGCATACTATCCCCTTTGACACGAAGTAAATAATCCGGACGTGTATGAAATACCGAAGGATCAACAGAACAATATTGCTCTATATGCTCGATAGCTAATACAGGATGCCCTGCAGCGACCTGTCCAACGACAGGTATTTTGTAACTATCGAAAGAGTTATCTTCTATGAGTTTAATTCCTCTTGACGTGCCTGGAATCAACTCGATAAAACCCTTCCGCGCCAACGCACGCAGGTGTTCCTCAGACGAATTAGCGGACCGAAAACCAAAGTGCAGTGCGATCTCTGATCGAGTAGGCGGCATACCAGTGCTCTTGATATGCCTTTTAATAAGATCAAAAATTTCTTGTTGTCTAGATGTCAGTGATAAAGCCACGGCAAATTATCTTGTATAAATAAACATACTGTTATTATATACAGTATGTTTATTTATACAAGATAATCACACATCAAACAAAATCGTACGTAAATAGTCAATATAATAAACTATAGTTACATCAGTGCTTTGCGCTATAATAGTAAAGTTAGTAGTCTATTTGGCAAACCTTGAACAAACAACACTCCCAAATCCTATGATTAATGTGTCCCGCTCCAAACCACACGGAATTGCCAGACTAAAAAACGCATTTGGTTATTCTATAAAAGGCCTCCAACTTGCTTGGCGACACGAAGAAGCCTTTCGATTAGAAATTTATATTTTACTTTTCGGAATTCCTCTAGCTGGGCTAATTGGTAATAATTTGACAGACTATGTACTCTTAATCGGTTCATTGCTCTTGCTAATCATAATCGAACTAATCAATTCCGCTATCGAAGCCATCTGCGACAAAATTTCCATTGCAAACGATGCACTGATCGGTCGCTCTAAAGACTTTGGTGCAGCCGCTGTATTTGTAGCGATTATTGGTACGCTTGGAACATGGATAGCCACCTTGGCCAAGAATTGGTCCTAAAAATTTTTATCACTTCGTTGTGATGTGCGCCTCATGTAGGTAGCGATATAATGCTAAGTTAAACAACAAATATTTAGAATACTCAAATGTCAAATAACGGGAATAGTAAATCATCAAATTTCATTAGACACATAGTGACTAACGAAATAGAGTCGAACAAAATCCAGCAAGGAATCATCACTAGGTTTCCGCCGGAACCTAATGGTTTTCTTCATATCGGACATGCAAAATCTATGTGTTTAAACTTTGGGCTGCCGCTCGAATTCTCAGGCTATTGTAATCTACGCTTTGACGACACAAACCCTGATAAAGAAGAAGAAGAATATGCCGAAGCCATAAAAGCAGATGTCAAATGGTTAGGTTTCGATTTTAAAGGGCATCTACATTATGCTTCTGACTACTTTGAACAAATATACAAATTTGCTTGCGAACTAATCGAACACGATAAAGCGTATGTAGATGACCAATCAATTGAACAAATACGCCTAACTAGAGGGACTTTAACCACAGCAGGAACAGAAAGTCCTCATAGAAATCGTAGCGCGAAAGAGAACTTAACTTTATTTCAAGGAATGTATGACGGTAAGTTCGAAGAAGGATCTCACGTGCTGAGAGCAAAAATAGACATGGCCTCCCCCAATATTAATTTACGCGATCCTGCGCTATATCGTATCAAGAGAACCACTCATCACCGCACCGGTGATCAGTGGCACATATACCCACTTTACGATTTCACACACTGCATTTCAGACGCTATTGAAGGAGTTACTCATAGTCTTTGTACTCTCGAATTTGAAGATCATCGGCCACTTTATGATTGGGTACTTAATAACATCTCAATTGATTGTCATCCTCAGCAAATAGAGTTCGCCAGACTAGAATTAAACTATACGGTAACCAGTAAAAGAAAATTACATCAACTCGTGACGGAGGGGTATGTAAATGGCTGGGGCGATCCCAGGTTACCTACCCTCAAAGGGATGCGTAAAAGAGGATACCCAGCCGAAGCAATAAAAGATTTCTGCGACCGAATAGGCATTACTAAGAAGCAAGCGGTAATCGATACCGCTGTCCTAGAAAATTGTGTTAGGGAAAATCTAGACACTAACGCAGCCCGAGCTATGGTAGTTCTAGATCCAATCAAAGTAATTTTAACAAATTTCCCAGCTGAAGAAACTAAATGGATAGAAGTACCAAACCATCCGAAAAATGATGCTTTTGGTAAGCGAAAAATTCCTTTAACCCGTGAGATATACATAGAAAGAAATGACTTCATGGAAAACCCGCCGAAAAAATTTCACCGTCTCAGTGAACAAAGTGAAGTTCGCCTTCGTTATGGGTATGCGATCACCTGTGAAGATATTGTTAAAGATAATAACGGCAACTTAATCGAGCTACATTGTAAATACGACTCACAATCTGGCGGCGGAAAGACTTCTGACGGTAGAAAAATAAGAGGTATCATACATTGGGTGTCAGCCACCTTAGGGCAGCCAATGGAGGTCAATTTAATTGATAGGCTCTTCAATTCTGAAGATCCAGCTAGCGCAGACAACTTTCTTGAACATATCAATTCGAACTCGCTCATTAAATGCGACAAAGCCGTCGGCGAGCCCAGTCTCGGGAAAGCCAAAGAAGGCGACACATTCCAATTTGAGCGGCTAGGATATTTCTGTCGCGACGAACAAACGAATGCCGAAAATACTGTTGTTTTCAATCGAACTGTTACACTACGTGACACGTGGGCTAAAATCACACAGTCATGATCGCAAAAATTTCTAAATTCACCGTTTCTGTATAGGTTTCTAAGGCCCGGTAGTTCAGCTGGATAGAACGGTCGCCTCCTAAGCGACAGGTCGCAGGTTCGAATCCTGCCCGGGTCACCACCTAATCTGAATCAAAATAAGGGAAAAATATGAAATACCAATGTATCAATTGGGAAATCGAGGACAACATTCTTACATTAACCTTAAATCGGCCAGAAAAACTCAACGCTTTTAACCCTCAAATGCTAGACGAATTACTAAGTGCTCTGGATAATGCGAATCATCAAGATGAAGTCCGAGCTATTATTATTACCGGAGCTGGCAAAGGGTTTTGTGCTGGCGCCGATCTTTCAGGAGGACAAGAATCTTTTGAAAAAATGGGCGCAGCAGAGAACCACAGAGACGGAGGTGGTATTCTTGCTTTAGCGATGTACAACTGCCAAAAGCCTTTAATTGCCGCAGTAAACGGAGCCGCAGTTGGAGTCGGAGCCACAATGTTATTGCCCATGGATATCCGAATTGGATCAGAGGATTCTCGCTTTGGTTTCGTGTTTGCGCGTCGTGGTATTGTCCCCGAGGCTTGCTCAAGTTGGTTTTTACCGCGCGTAGTTGGAATTTCTAAAGCATTGCACTGGTGCTTCTCAGGTCGCATTATCGATGCTCAAGAGGCGCTCCAAAGCGATTTGATATCGGAGGTGGTCCAAAAAGACGAACTTCTCATTAAGGCTAAGACAATCGCGCGGGAAATCGTCCTGAATACGTCGGCCGTTTCTATTGCCCTAACTCGGCAAATGATGTGGAAAATGTTGGGCGAAAAAGACCCAATGGCCGCACATCGCATCGACTCAAAAAGTATTTTCGCCTTGGGAAGATCTAATGACGCTAAAGAAGGTGTACAGTCGTTCCTAGAAAAAAGAAATCCAAATTTTATCGACAAAGTTTCAGTAGACATGCCAAAATTTTACCCTTGGTGGGATGATGATTCCTTTTGAGATACCTTCTTCTCTATTAAATTACTCCTACTTCTCTGAGTGTTATTCATGAAAAAAACTAACGGCAATAGACTAATGAACATCAGCGCCACTAACCAAAACACATCATTAAACGCCGCCATTTCGGCATGCCGAAAAAGCTCTTCCCCTAACTTCACGGCGGCAGTCGGCTCATCGATTACAATGTCAGCTTTTTCCATCCAACTATAAACATTTGGATTCACTTCGCTAATATTGGTTCCGAGGTTATGCCAATGGATCTGCTCTTTTCGCACTAAAAATGCACTAGTAATTGCGATACCTACTGACCCGCCTATTCCTCTAACTGCGTTGTAAATTCCAGCAGCATCTGAGCTTTTTTCTGGGGCAATCGTTGAGAATGTCGCCGTAGAGAGTTGCGCAAACACACAAGCCATCGCAAGGCCCATCAGCAACCCCGGTGCAACAAGGGAAAATGTGCCGGCATCGCGAGACAACCCTGCCATCATCGAGGCTGCATAAGCTGAAAAGATTAAACCAATTCCAATAATCCAACGCATATCTACACGAGGGGCCAGCCACGTTCCAATAGTAATCATCATTATCGCACTTACCACGCCTCTGGGAGCTAAAATCCAGCCAGCTTGGTCAGCAGGATAACTAAAAACTGATTGAGCTAGAAGTGGCCACATCACTATGTTCGAGTACATAGCCATGCCATACCCCGCCATAAGAAGGCAACCAAATGTGAAATTTCGATCTGCAAACAATCGTATATCGATAAAATTATCAGTTCTACCGTGCGCTCTCGCGATGAAAAGTAAAGCGAAGCAAATAGAGATCCAAGACAATATCCAAATAAACCTAGACTCGAACCAATCTCTCATATGCCCTTGGTCTAGTACTGTTTGAAAGCTAGCCAAGGCAATTGCTAAGTACAAAAGCCCCCACCAATCCGCATCTACTTTATTGCCTTTAGGAAGAGACTTATCTCTATCAATGACTAAAAATAACGCAATACAACCCAAAGGAATATTAATAAAAAACACCCAAGGCCAGCTCCAGTATTCAGTAATATATCCTCCTATAACAGGTCCCATCACTGGAGCAACCATGATGGCTAAGCCCCAAAGGGCCATAGCCTGATTCGCCTTCTCACGCGGGTAAGCGTTAAGTAAGATTGACTGAGATATAGGTACCAATACTGCACCAAATGCTCCCTGAAAAAAACGGAAAACTACCATTGAAGTTAAGCTCCATGAGAGACCGCACGCCAAGGATGTAGCAGTAAAACCAACAACACCAACAAGCATCGTCCTCTGGCGACCATAACGAGATACAAAGTAACCCGTTAGCGGCATCACTATGACAGTAGCGATAAGATAGGAGGTGATCATCCAAGTCACCTGATCGGGCGTCGCCCCAAAGCTGCCCATGATATGGGGAAGTGCTATATTCACTACGGTGACATCAAGCACTTCTAACGTGGCGACAAGCATTACCCCGACGACTAAAGCGACCGAAGGCTTTTCCTCGTCACCTTCAAGCCTAGCGCTCATTCCCTAACGTCAACTGTGACCGTCGCACTAGCCCCAACCCGCAGTGGCCTAATATCATATGGATCATCGTGTCGCGACTTAATAGATATACGGACTGGGAATCTCTGTGTAACCTTCACCCAATTTCCTGTGGCATTTTCAGGAGGGAGTAACGAAAATACAGCTCCTGATCCAGCACCTAGACTTTCAACATGTCCTTCGAATGTTAGATCCGGGTACATATCCACTTCGATGGTAGCCTGCTGCCCAGGTCGCATCGACTTTAAGTCTGTTTCTTTGAAATTTGCTTCAACCCACCACTCGCTATCTTCAACAATAGAAAACTGCGAGCGACGAGCTATCACCATAGCCCCCTCTCGTAAAGAAAGGTTAGTGACCCAACCCGAAACAGGCGCAATAACCTTGGTGAAAGCTAGATCGAGTTCCGCGGTAGTCCTTTCAGCAGAAGCTTCTCGGAGACGTGCGTTATCTTCACCCTTCGCACCCAACTCACTTTCTGCTCTTCGAAGATCAGCACTTGCGCTCGCTACAGATGCTTTTGCTTCGGCATATGTCGCAGTCGCGTCATCAAATTCAGCTTCAGAAATTAATTTTGATTGCGCCAGCGAAGTGGCTCTTTCTAATGCTCTCTTCGCTCTAGAAAGAGTTACCTTACGTTCTTCTAATGTGGACTTAGCCACTCCCACTTCGGCGTCGCTTGCCCCAGTCGACTGAGCAGCAATCTCATAATTAGCCAACGCTCCTTGAACAATGGCATCAAAAACCGAGGGATCAATTTCAAATAACACATCGCCCTTATTTACGTAATCATTTTCAGATACACGTAATTTAATAACAGGACCAGACACGCGGGATGCAATATTGACAATATGTGCTTGTACGTAAGCATCCTCGGTTGAGGGGTGCGAATCCTTATAAGAAAAGTATTGAATAAGCGCGACTCCACTGAGTAAGGAGAAGACCAAAACTGCCGAAAAACGCCTAAAGCGCATATAAGATACTCCGATTAACACATAACTTGACGAATAGATTATTTTAACTCTATATGTAGATAATAACGACCAGTTCAACTAATGTTGAAATACAGCAAACTGCTGGGGAGATATAAGTCAAAAAAAATCCTTACAAACTGAAGAGTACTTAGTAGCCCATGGGGAGAAACAACTTGTCCAGTATAAGCAATAAAAACTACAGTCGTGTCCAACGTTGTCTAAAAATTGGTAATCTTCACATAAAAAATAGAATTATGATGACTGGGCACACCCAGCTGTATGGGAAAGATGGGACACTTAGTGAACGTCATATAAATTATTATCGAGAACGCGCTAAGGGTGGAGCAGGATTACTCATTTTAGAACAACAAGCAGTGCATCCCACCGGTCGAAACTATGCCGCAGGCTGCATGGCTTGGGATAAGCGCTGTGTTCCTTGGTACAAAAAATTAGGTGAAGCAGTCCATGAATTCGACTGTAAGCAACTAGTCCAGCTTTTTGCCTGTGGTGCGCAAGGCGATGGCACGCAATACATGGACGATTGGAGACCATTGTGGGCTGCATCCCGAATTCCATCGGCTGTTACCGAGGAGATGCCAGTCGCCATGGAGTTGGAACACATAGATGAATTAATTTCTTACTTCGTAGAATCCGCGACTAATGTTTCAGAATCAGGACTCGATGGAATCGAAATACATGCGGCCCATAGTCAGTTACTGGGGGAATTTCTAAGTCCAGCTTTTAACAAACGTACTGATATGTATGGCGGTACCATAGAAAACCGCTGTCGTTTGATAATTGATATCGGCAAAGCTATTCGGAAAAAACTTGGACCAAACTTCATCATGGGGCTTAGGCTGTCTTTTGATGAATACTTAGGTGATGCTGGGATCACTGCAACACAGGCAGAGAAACAACTAGAAATTTTTAAGTCGAGTAATCTATTCGACTTTTATGATTTGTCAGCAGGTGGTTACCACACTTTACACGTCGCTGTAGCTCCGATGGGAACCATGAAAGAAGGCTTTCTAGCTGAAAGTGCTAAAAAAGCCCGAAAAATTATTGGAGATGATATTCCCCTATTTATAGTTGGTCGTTTCCTGACTTTAAGTCACGCGGAAAGGATGCTAGCTAGTGGCGATGCTGACATGGTAGCGATGACGAGAGCACATATGGCAGATGCTCATCTGGTGAGTAAAAGTTTGGATAATAAAGAGAAAGACGTCACACATTGTATCGGTGCAAATATTTGTATAAGTAGGCTAATCAATAATAGAGAAGTGACGTGTTTTCAAAATCCCGAAATGGGGCGTGAAGGATACTGGGGAAAAGGAAGTATATCGATCGTAGACTCGCCGAAAGAGATATCTGTCATCGGTGGTGGGCCCGCAGGTCTTCGTTTCGCCGGAACTGCCGCCCTGAGAGGGCACGCAGTGACGGTATTTGAATCTGACGCTGACCTAGGCGGCAGACTCAATCTACTCAAAAAATTGCCAACTCGAGCAGCTTGGCAAAAAGCAATAGACAACCTAGTGACTCGCGCGATAAATGCTGGAGCGAAAATTAATACTTCAAGCGAGATGAGTGAAGTAGAGATACCGGATGGTCTATCTGTCTTTGCAACTGGCGCTCGTTGGGCCACAACAGGTTATAGCCCATACAGGCCTGAAAGAAATAATATCCCAGGGTGTCATCTTCCGATAGTTACGGATATAAAGACCGCAATTGAGGCAGTTCTGGCGTCTCCTGATAGCCTGGGAAAAAACGTCATTATTCTAGATGAGACCGGAGAATATCTTCCTCTAGGCCTTGCTGAGTTGTTAGCTGGTAGTAAAATTTCCGTAGAGATCATATCTCCTAGATCGTTTATTGGAGCTGATACACAGCGAACATTGGACATGCCCTACGTAATGCCGCGCTTAAAAAATTTGAATGTTCGACTTAGTCCGCTGCACTTTATCGAGGAGATATTTGAGGATTCTATTTCGGTTTACGATATTTGGGGGGGGGAACCCGAATATCGGACGAATGTCTCCGCTGTAGTTATGGCGATGACTCAAAACCCCAATGATGTCCTATATTCTGCGGTTAAAGAACGCGTCCGCGCGTACAAATTAGGGGATATGATCGCGCCCCGACGCATTGAAGCAATAATTTATGAAGCAGAGAAACTCGGACGCGACGTGTAACACGGGTAACATCACAAACCAAATACCCACAAACACTTGTCGACTCCCGAATAACCTTTAATATACAAGCGAGTCAAATTACAGAACAACAAAACTAACTCCGGAAAATAAAAAATGACTGGAAAACCAAAGATTTTTATTGATGGCGAGGCGGGAACAACTGGCCTTAAAATCTCTGACATGCTTCAGGCCCGACAGGATATTGATCTAATTCAACTGCCACTTAGAGAAAGGAAAATAAGAATCTCGCGTAAAAATGCAATTAATGCTGCCGATATAGTTATTCTTTGCCTTCCTGACGAAGCTGCGAAAGACGCGGTATCCTTAGTAGAGAATAGTGCTACGACCATCATAGATGCGTCTTCAGCACACCGAACAAATAGTCATTGGTCCTATGGCTTTACTGAATATGATAAATCTCAAAGAGATGAGATTAAATCAAGCAAGCGGATAAGTAACCCGGGTTGTTACGCCATCGGGGCCGTTTCTATCATTCACCCTCTTATATCATCAGGTCTCTTCGATGGCTCTGAGACTTTTTATGTCCATGGATTGTCGGGTTACTCAGGAGGAGGTAAAAATCTAATCTCACAATTTGAGCAAGCTCCCAAAGAAGGATCGGTCACCTTGAGCGGTTACGATTACTCACTAAACCTCAATCACAAACATGTGCCAGAGATAAAGCTCTGGTCCGGGATAAAAAAAGATCCCACCTTTCTGCCAACTGTGGGGCCATACAAACAAGGAATGCTGGTTCACGTGCCTTTGCCACTGTGGCAAATTGGAAAAAAAGTTACCGCTACTGACATTCGTCAAATATATTCGGAACATTACGAAAATGAAAAATTTGTTAAAGTTATAGAATCAAATTACACCGAAGCAGATGACTCGCTGAACCCGCAGGCCCTAAACGGCAGTAACCAACTGCATCTTCATTTGCTCTATAACCAAGAGAAACAACAAGCCATCATGGTGGCTCAGTTGGATAATCTAGGTAAAGGTGCCTCGGGCCAATGCGTTCAAACTGTAAATTCACTTATTGGCGTTGACGAAGACACTGGCCTCACGTAATTACAATTAATGAATTAGTTTTGAACAAACTTGTGAGGCTATCTCAAACGAGGTCAGTCGTGCCTTGTGCTCATATATTTGCCCTGTAAGCATTAGCTCGTCGGCGCCAGTAAGCTCGATGAACTCCTCAAGTTTCTCACTCACTGTAGAAGATGACCCGACCACAGAATGAAGTAGTGCTCTCTCCACGCCCGCTCGTTCAGCAGGGTTCCAATAGGCGTCCATAGAATCTACCGGTGGTTGTAATTTGCCAGGGCTTCCTCTAAAAAGATTGGTGAATTGCTTTTGTAACGAGGTAAAAAGTCGCTGAGCTTCAATATCTGTTTCCGCCGCAAAAAAATTTACCCCGACCATTACATGAGGTTCTGCTAAATTCCGAGATGGCTTGAAATGAGAGCGGTAGGTTTGTATCGCCCCTAACATAGAATCGGGCGCAAAATGAGATGCAAACGCAAAAGGTAAGCCTAATGCTGCAGCAACTTGAGAACCAAACATACTCGAACCAAGTATCCAAATTGGGATCTCTAGTCCAGAACCAGGGACAGCTTGCACGCGCTGAGATTCTCCAGGAGGAGAAAAAAAAGCCTGTAACTCACCTAAATCTTGAAAAAAATTGTCTGGATTGCTTTCTAGGTTTCTTCGAAGTGCGCGCGCCGTAACCATATCACTGCCCGGGGCACGACCTAATCCAAGATCTATCCGTCCAGGATACAGGGATTCAAGAGTTCCAAATTGCTCCGCGATTACTAAGGGAGAATGGTTAGGCAACATAATCCCCCCCGCACCGACTCGAATTGTTTTGGTACTCCCAGCAACATGCCCTACGACCACTGATGTTGCAGCGCTAGCTATCCCAGGCATATTATGGTGCTCGGCCAGCCAGTATCTAGTGAACCCCCAACCTTCGGCATGCTTCGCCAAGTCGGCTGCATTCCGGAAAGCATCTGCTGGTTCAGACCCCTCATTGACAGGTGCAAGATCTAATAGCGAGTAATTTTTTATCGTCATATTTTTTTAGGCAAAGCCCAATAGTCTAAATCAAAAAATTATAATAAAACTGACCTACTAGCTGCAGTCTCTATTCTGCTCTCCGGCTTTTGTTTTAGTCTTACAGATCGTTGCCTCGATCAGTCGCGAAGCATCGATTTCGATTGTCGACAAATCGGCACCTCTTAAATCGGAACGTAGCAGGTTAGAATTATATAATTCGGCACCACGCAGATCAGCATCAACGAGCACAGAGCCATTCAGATCTGATTCCGATAAATCAGCGTTGGTCAAATTTGCTCCAGTCAAATTTGCACCACTCAAATCAGCGGCTTTCAAGTCTGCTCCTGATAGATTAGCGCCAACTAGCATCGCATTTTTAAGATCAGCGTAGCGTAATTTTGCGTCACTCAAGTCGCATCCCTTACACATTCTTAGCAACTTCAGTCTCTTGACGTCTTTTACATTTGCCGAAAATACAGGTTGAAGACTAGCAGATAATGCCACTAACAAACTTAATAGTATTAAATTTTTCATATTGTCATCATGCCAGATAAAGAATGTATTGAAAACAGGCTCTTCGCGACTATTTTGGAGTATTTTAAATATCACTTCCAGAAAACATCGGCGATCATTGCCAAACATGCGTAGTTAAACTTATGAAATAAGTGTTAAAGTGTGTTTAGTCTAAATTTGGAATAGTAAATGAAGTTATTTGACTGTGGAATGGCTCCAAACCCAAGAAGAGCTAGAATATTTATTAAAGAGAAAAATCTTGATATCGAAATGCAGGAAGTCAGCATTATTGATGGCGAAAACTTGCAGCCCGAATATATAAAGATCAACCCCTGGGGTACTTTACCCGCATTACAGCTTGATGATGGTACTGTAATTACAGAGGCGACTTCTATTTTCCGGTATATAGAAACATTATATCCGGAACCAAATTTACTAGGCGAGAATCCGATTGAAGCTGCAACCATAGAATCGTGGGAAAGGTTCTCGGAGATGCAAGGCATGCAAGCCGTTGGTGAGTATTTCCGTAATAGCAATGAGCTATTCAAAAATCGCGCAATGCCCGGTTATTCTGGCGTATCAACTATCCCAGAGCTTATTACGCGCGGAAAGGCTCGTGTTGCTTGGTTCTACCAGCAATTAGAGTCCCGATTAACAACCGAGCAATACTTGGCAGGAGAACGATACACAGCTAGCGATATAACTGCTCTATGTGCAGTTGATTTCGGAATTCGAGTGGGCTTAGCAGTCCCAGATGACTGCTCGCACACTAAAAATTGGCATTCTAAAGTTTCAGATAGGCTCGGCACTCAGGTCTAGCAAATAGTTAGTCCGCGCCTATTGGCACCCGTAAGCCTTTTCTCTCGAGACGAGGGATCACTTCCTGAATAAAAAAAGGAAGTTCTCTATTGTAATTGACGAATGACATTGAAATGCCGCCGAAACCCGCTAGCGAGATTTTTTCAATCTCATCAGCCACAGTATCAGGGTCTCCGATAAGCGGATATACCCCGTGCCCTGCGGCAAAATTTGTTCTAAGTGATTCAATTTGCTCTCGAGGGAACGAATGAGCGTGCATCCCCATCAAACCCATTAATCTTTCAACGGCTTCGTGATCAGCCATGTCCTTTGCGTAGTAATTATGATAATCAATAGCTTCCTGAGCAGTGGACCGGCATACGACATATGTAGTTGTGAAAACATCAATATCTCGCCTGTAAGTTCTAGCCGCTAGCTCCTTAACAGCTTGGACAGTTGCTTTGCCACTTTTAATATCTAGCATCACCGTGAAAAGAAAATCGCAATTCTTTGCCGCAAAGGCCTGCCCTTGCGGTGACGATCCCGCGTTCATAATAGGCGGTAGCGTTTCCAAAAATGGATTTGGAGTGCAACGGCCATTCTTGATTTTAAAAAATGTATCTTCCCAATCAAATGGCTCAGTCGAGGTCCAAGAACGACGGATTATATCCCACCAGGATTGCCCCAACTGATAACGCACGTCATGGCTTTCTGATAGATCCAAATTAAACATTGCGTATTCTGGTTGATTCCAACCACATACGATGTTCAAGCCAAAACGACCTGCGGCAATTTCACCAATAGTCGCGAACTGCTTGGCCGCAACAAGAGGATGGAAGAATGCGCTGTGTGCCGTAGCAAATACGGTTAGCTGCTCAGTTTTTCCGATTAAACCTGTGGCCCAAGTAATTGTTTCTAACGACTGTTCCTGAAATGCTGTATCGCCTCCGTAACCTACCCAGCGGGCGATCGGTAAAGAAAACTCTAAGCCTGCGCTATCCATCATCGCAGCTAATGTCATGTTATTTTCCCAAGTTGCATCCCAACGCTCTTCAACTTTGGTAATAGCCATTCCCCCAGAGCAATTCGCGGAAAACACGCCTAATTTAAAATGCTGCGGTTTATACATATTAGAAATTTGATTCCGCATTCATCGCCCCTTGTGATTAATAAAAAAGTGGAACATGTTAGTATCCCAATAGAATAACATTAGACAAGCGGTACAAGGGGGAAACGTTGAGTAGCAAGGAAATCGAATTAGCATTAGGAGCGAGTTACGGTGCGGTCACTGCTAGAGCACCTGAAGACGCGCACGGTCCGGGAATCTTGGTATTGTACCCAAAGGGGTATGATCAAAATATCATTATCAAAAATACAACACTATACGCAGCCGAAGGCTATAACTGTATATCGCTGACAACCGAAAATTCGGACGAGGACATAATAAACTCGCTTATCAACAAGGTCACATCATTAGAATCACTTGTTGGTCAGATCGCAGTAATATCGTTCGGTCAAGCAGCGCCCGTCGCGATTGCTATGGCCAAACACTCCTCTATTAAATGTGCCGTCTATTACGAGCCCCCGCATATCGATGTAGCAAAATCCAGATGTGACGTCATTGTACATTCAAGTACCCCCGAAAAATTTAGTCACCTAGAGAGTCATGATAACTTAAAAATCTTCTCTTATCCGGACGTCTCAAATGACTTCTTTTCGCCGACAAGTGCGGGCTACAACAAGCCAGCGACCTTGATTGCTTACTCCAGAACATTGGAAGCTATCCGAAATAAAATAGGGCCTATATATGACCTGACTGCACTTTGGGAACTTCATACGCAGTATGAGTTCGGTGAGCGTAATGTAGAGGCGACGATGTCGACGATGGTTGATGAGCCTTATGTCAATCATATCCCAACAATGACAGGTGGCGTTGGGTACAAAAATCTCAAAAAATTCTACACAAACTTCTTTGTAAATTCGAATCCACCGGATACGAAACTAGTACCGATCTCCCGAACAATCGGGAGCGATCGATTAGTGGACGAAATGATATTTTCGTTTACTCATACCTGCGAAGTGCCCTGGATGCTTCCTAATATGGAACCGACTAATAAATTTGTGCAGGTTCCGCTGGTGGCCATTGTGAACTTTCGAGGAAACAAACTGTATCACGAACATATCTATTGGGATCAAGCATCCGTACTCGCACAAGTCGGAGCCATCGATCCTAAAGACCTTCCGATAGTGGGGTCACAGGCTGCAGAAAAACTCATGGACGAAGGCCTTCCCTCTAACGAACTCATGGGCAGCGCGTGGACTAATATTCCCGAGTAAAAAAAAGGCCGTCGTTCAGACGGCCTTTAAAACAATTGTTTTTAAATAATTTAACGACCTTCAGTTAGGTAGTTAACGTCAAGTACACGTTTAGCTCTTCTCAGATCCTGATTAGGAGCTTCTGTTCCCCGACATGGAACAAGTGTTCCTCGGTTATTTTGTAGATCAATTACATTGATACTTTGAAACAACTGGAAGTTGGTTCCCTTAGGACTGAACTGACCTGGTTCCTTCCATGCAAAAGGGCTACCCTTTCCATCTAAAACAACCCAAGGATCTTCAGTCCAAACCTTAGTCAACTGCCAAACTTTCCACAGCTCACCTGCTTTATCAAAAGCGTTAGCGTAGTAAGATTCGCCAGTCGCACGGTCTACATGGATAAATTTGAACGAGTAAGGATGAGCCGAACTCTTAGGAATTTGTTTTACAACATCTGTTTTCCTTAAAGCATAATCATCTTTTACCGCCCAGCCATTAGGACCGTAGTAAACAGTTTCACGATTTCTTGACCGCGCAACTACGAGAATGTTGGTAGCACCTACGTACTCCCAATCATGCTCCATTGGTCGACCATTGAAACCATAGAAATCTTCTAAAGTATGATCTGTTCCTAGCAATGAGTCAGATTTTACCTCGACGGAGATTCGTCGTACGCGTCTCAAACTTGGAATATATGCCCAAGAGTCATCGGCTTTACGAGGATCGTCGTATCGTAAAATCAGGAATGCAGTACCAGCGATGTCAAAAGGAGATACGAATCCGGTGTATTCACGGAATTCTGTTCCTTTAGCAAAGCCTTTACCACCATTCACGCGGTAATCAGTCGCACCGTGTTTAGCGTTGTGTGCCATTAAATAGCGCTTATAAGGGCCATTTAACACACGCTCGAATGCACCACCACCTTCATAGTACTGAGCATATTTACCGCCTGAACGAGTCATGATTTCATGTTTGTTATGGTTGCCACCGCGACGTACCCAAACCCACTCAACTTCACCAACGTTCACGCCATCATTCTGCCAGCGGTAGTTCCAGTTCCAAATCATTTTCCATCCGCTATCAGCGCCTGGAACAAATTTTTCCGGATCAAAAGGACGACCAGCTTGATAATTTTCGATCGCGCCATCAGACGCTATCGTAGCAGTACCATAATGCTTTTTAGTAGCATCTAGGTAAACTTGGCCATTCTGCATATCACCAGCATCTTTAATGGTCATTTCCATTCCTTGAAAGATCCACTCA
>Ga0055584_100002690_pt1 | contig 17581 bp, 10 predicted proteins | sample OSDHelmetaG_FD_58716 | JGI IMG/M metagenome (GOLD analysis project Ga0055584, IMG submission 58716) | Pelagic marine sediment microbial communities from the LTER site Helgoland, North Sea, for post-phytoplankton bloom and carbon turnover... | ecosystem: Environmental > Aquatic > Marine >... | reverse complement strand
TTCTTACTGCTGGATGTTTGACACGAAAAGGGGTGTTTATTCTACTTATATCCCCTTAGGATCCCGTCTTCATATACAGGAACAAACATGGGTTAGAATGAGGCTTAAGGATAACCTGGTAATCGTTACGGGCGCATGGGTCTCCCCACAGACTTCGGCGGACCATGTGCGGTCTTCGCGTCGGAGGACTCCCGTTGGGTGACCGGGGCCATCCTCAACGTCGACGACGGCACAACAGTCCTGAATCCAGGGATCATGTCCGTCATGCGAGAAGTAGAAGCTAGCTAAGCAGAAAGGTATCGCGCAATCGTCAGTCACGGCCGATCGCACATGACTGACGCAAGCGGACAATCTCAGGCGCTCAATCCAGTACCACCTTTACACCCAACAAAAGGGGTACAGAGGTCCGTCCTGGCACGTCAAGAAAGATAGAGGCATTTACATTATTTACATGTGTAATTCTCTTTCGCAAACTCCTCAGATATATACCCTTCCTTTAAATCCTTTTGTATAAGTTCTGGATCCCGCTTTTTCGGGTCACCATAACCACCTCCACCTCCGCAATGTATTGCGACCCTCGTGCCCTTGGGTAGAGGCATACCGGTAATCTTACCAATCTTTTCCTGCTTACCATCTGGGTAGGTAATCGTAACGCCATTGGTTTTGCCTGATTTACCGCCCTGCGCCGCCCAGCCGGGAACCTTGGTGCGTTCAACTGTTGATATTAATGAGACATCTTCGAAGACTTCGAAAATGATATCGAGACCAAGACCACCTCGGTGTTCACCTGCACCAGCGCTATCCTGAGTGAGTTCCAGTTTTTCAAACTTCCATGGATAGAGTGCTTCCCATACTTCTATAGGAGGAAAGCGTGCTGCAGCTTCGGCAACGTGGATCATCGTATCGCCATCGCCGCCAGCGAAGCCACCCTGTCCCATTGGGAAAGGACTACCACCGACCCAGGGTTCGCCATACTTATTATCATGTGAACCCCAGGCGAGGACAGCGCAAATATCGGCTGCTGACCCTGCCGGCACGTCTGTTGGTACAGCTTTTGCCAATGCTTCATAAATTCCTTCCATTGCTGATATCGCGGACCAGCCATACAGATAACAGGGAGAAGGCGGCAGAGGATGAAACATGGAACCGGGTCTGGTGATGACTTCTACAGGTCGAAGATGGCCTTCATTAGGTGGTTCACCTGCACCTGCCAGCATGGTAATGGCTACTCGTGAAGCGGATACCGTTGATGGCAAGGGGCAATTAACCGGACCACGTTGTGCATCGGGCGCAGTAGAGTAATCCATACGCACGGTTGATCCGTCGATCTCGACGATAACATCGAATTCGATTAGATCAGTATCGACACCATTGTCATCCATAATGCCTTTGCCGAAATACTTGCCATCATCAATATTTTCAAAATAATTTCTTATCACGGCTTCGCCAGCATCGAACATACGTTCAACGGCGTATTCAAATGTGTCTTTGCCAAAACGATTCACGACCCTTAATAATTCTTTCGCGCCGACTCGTACGCTGGCGATCTGTGCATTAATATCTCCGAGCACACCGACTGGCATACGCGAGTTGGCTTCAACCATCTTGAAAATGTCCCTGACTTTCTCACCTTTGCTGTAGAGTTTGACGCCGGGAAAGATCACACCTTCCTGAAATACGTCAGTGGTGTCCGTACAGTAAGGCTCCTTGGCAGCGATATCGAGCCAATGCGCTTTATTGGTTGCATAGCCGATGAGTGTCTTACCATCTTCGAGAAAAATCGGCATTACAATCGCCGCATCCTGAGCATGGGAACCAGTGCCATAAGGCAGGTTATAAAGTATCACATCACCCGGTTCAAGGTTCTCTTCTCCTCCGACTCCTTCTACGGCAGCTTCAATGCAGAAACTCATGGTTGCCATGAAGATAGGTAAGCTAGGAGCCTGAGAGAGAAGCCGTATTTCCTTATCGTAAAGCGCCACCGCAAAGTCTAATACTTCATAGACGGTCGGTGAGAATGATGCACGAATCAGTGTGCGTTTCATCTGATTCGCCGCAGAGTTGAGTGCATTACGCACGATCTCGGTAGTGATCGGATCATTATCCTTTACTCCGCTGGCTTCACCCTTACCTGCGCGGTAGATTTCTATGTCTTTTACTTTGTCGTCCATACCTTGTTACCTCTTGATAATATGTCGTCTGTGACAATTGTTAAAAACCCGGATTCTGACATTCACCAGAATGACGCCAGGCAAGTGATAATAATGGTTCACGTTCGGCCGCTGTGATTGATAATCAAACAGCCATCTTCGAGGCTGGTGAACGAATCATTACTGTCTATATAAATCGTTGTCGTTTGCTCGGTAATGATTGCTGGCCCTTCATAGGTCCGATCTGACTGCAGTGCAGTTCGCTCATAAAGTTGAAAGTCCTGCCATTCACTGGCATGAAAGGAAAAGGCTTTGAGACTACCAACTTCACTCGTCTTACTTTCAGAATAGTCGGCTCGCGCATATTTTCTTGAAGGAAGAGCCTGACGTAAGGTTGCTCGAACGGACACAATCTCGGTTGTGGTTTCCAATGAACCGCCAAAACTTTGCTCGTAGGCTTTAACAAAAGCATTTTGCATTTGTTCTGCCGTGTTGCTGATACGACCAGCTTTAATATCCGGACGGATGGTGAGGGAATGTTCCTGACCACGGTAACGCATATCTATAGCTACTTCTTTTTGCCACGCATCAACATCATGACTGCTGTCACGGCTTTCAAGATCAGTAAAAAGTTGATCCAGAATGCTATTAGTATGTGCAATGTTCTCTTCATTTACCGGCATGATATGACTACGGGCGGTGGCCTTGAGTAAATCTGCGCCTAGTAAACCCCAGGCAGAGAAGTTACCGGCATAAGGCGGCACAATTATGTTGGTGATATCGAGTTCTTCCGCCATCAATGAAGCGAGTAAGGGACCAGCACCACCGAAGGCAAGCAACCCCATTTCTCTCGGGTCATTGCCCTGTTCAATGGTGATCTCTCTGATAGTCTCAGACATACTCGCGCAGGCGATACGAATGATACCTCGCGCAGTTTGTTCAATATTCATATCGAGTTGCGTGGCTACACTCTTAATAGCCGCTTCTGCTTTCGCCTTGTCCAGTCTTACGTTTGATGCGAGTTCACCTTTACCGAGCATGCCAAGAAAACAGGCAGCATCGGTAACTGTGGGTTCTTCACCGCCGCGACTGTAACAGGCAGGTCCGGGTACCGAGCCGGCAGATCGCGGACCAACTTTCAATAATCCACCTGCATCAACATGTGCCAGGGAACCACCACCCGCTCCGATGGAACGCACATCCACCCAGGGTGTCTGCAATGGCAAGCCTTCTACTGTACCTTGATAAAGAAGTTGAGGACGACCATCAATAATTAGGCAAGTATCGAAACTGGTTCCACCAACATCGGCGGTGATCAGGTCACCAAGCCCAAGCGCCCGAGCAAGTTCTCCTGCACCTTCTGCACCAGCCACCGGACCAGACATTATGGTTTCAAAGGGTCGAGCTTCTGCTTCAGCAAAGGTCATACAGCCGCTACCCGAGCGAGTGATAAGACAACGACCGTCAAAACCTGCCGTTTTCAAATCTGTTTCCAATTGACTCATGTAATTTTGCATACGCTTACGTACAAAAGCATCGACTGCAGTCGTTGTAGTGCGTTCGTATTCACGAAATTCGCCGGAGACTTTGTGTGATAAAGAAATGGCCCCACTAAAGCCTGCTTCTCTTAGTATTACTTCGGTTCTTAACTCATGTTCCGGGTTTATATATGAATGAAGGTAAGTAACAGCGATACTATCGACACCCTCCTCTTCAAAAGTCTTTAATGCCGTAAGTACATCTTCTTCTGTGAGTGAAACATTTACAGAGCCATTGGACAACATGCGTTCATTTACAGGAAGACGAAGATGCCTGGGCACAATGGGTGGTGGTGGTGTCCAGATAAGATTATACATTTCAGCACGATCACCACGACGAATTTCGAGAATATCGCGAAAACCTTTTGTTGCAAGCAAGCCTACTTTCGCACCTTTTCTTTCCAGCAGGGCATTAATCCCAACCGTGGTGCCGTGAAGAAAGTATTCGGTTTCTTTTAATAAGTCGTTAGATACCGATGAAGAGATTGCGTTGAGGCAACCCTGTTCAGGATGATCGGGAACGGTCGGAACTTTCTCTACGATGTAAGAATTCGTCTTGTCGTCATAGAAGAGCAAGTCGGTGAAGGTACCGCCAATGTCTACGCCTATTCTTTTTGCCATATGGTTTTCCTAGTTCGTGACTTTGCACTTTGATAGAGGGATATCATTCTTATTTTTATATATGTTAGTCGACAAGGTCATCTCGCCACGGTATTTCGTGAAGACATGCTGGAGATCGTTCGTCTTCCAGAAATATTGCTTACCAACTGTGCTGAGCTTGAAGTGTCGTAATTCATTTTTTGAGACGATATCATGAGTTAGTTTCATTTCGCCATTTTCTGCGGTGAAAATAAACTTGCCCAGTTTAGGATGTTCCCAACACTCAGACTTGTTCACAATTTTTTCCTTTACTGGTACCGGCTTAGGCTTAGGTTCTGGCTCCGGTTTCGACTCAGGCTCTGGTTCTGGCTCCGGTTCCGGTTTCGGCTCAGGCTCTGGTTCTGGTTCTGGTTCCGGTTCTGGTTCCGGTTCTGGTTCAGTGACGGGAGCCTGTACCAGAACGGGTTCTTCAAGCGATTCGGGAACGGGGTCTTGTTCTCGAACGGCGACAATAGCCTCTTCTTCTAAAACTGGCTCCAGAGCAAGGTGTTCTTTTTTAGCCTTTTCTTCAATTGGCTTTAACGCAGGACTTTGCTTTTGAACCTCGACAATGGTTTCTTTTATCGGGACCGGTACCGACTCTCTCTCCTCCGGTATATCTTCGATGACTTCAGTTGCGGGAATCGGTGTTTGCTGCGGCACAACAGATTCAGTCACTGGCAACTGTTCCAATTCATGAAGTTCACTCCCACTAAGAATATTGTTACCGATATTCTCTCGTCCTTTCATGCGGCTGAACCTGTCAGCCGACAACTGAATACCTCGATTGCCTATTTCCGATTTAGCTGTGTCTGAAACTTTTCCACTTACCCGTGCGACTTTGTAAATTGACTGCAGTTCGTCAAGCAGCTTTTCAAGTTTAACTGTCCACAATAAGTTGTCTGCCACGATTGCGACAACTTCGTTATCGCCGGTATCTCGCCAATATAATTGATCATTGTTAATCCATAAGGTGTTGATTTTTTTTCTTCGCCTGTAGTCCCACGCTAACTCCATCATGTGCATTCTTCTACGGCATTCATTCTCATCTTCAGCCTCGAGGGCCCAGGAAAACAGCTCTTGATTTAAGTCCGGTAGGTCTATGCTAATCAGGGCACCGGCGGCGGTTACCGCATGTCGCAAGGAACATTGGCTGGTATTTAGTAGCGCGTCAATCTGATCTGCCTGAAAGTCTTTATTAGAAAGATGTTCGTTAATTTTAAATTTCAGTATTTTGGGAGAAGTCAAAAGATAGTGTTGGGCTCCTTCCTGCATCATCGACGCTGTTTTTCTCACCGCACTGGCGGCTCCCGGTGCTGATTGTAAAGCGACGTCCAATGATGCACCACCTGCAACAACGGCAGTAGCCAGATCCTCAAGATTTTTTTGCAATATCTCATTTGACGAGTAAGGGTCCACACCAAATTCAACCGCAAGTTTGCGTTTTTCGCTATAAACACCCAGATACTGCTTTATCATGCTTTTATCTGAGTTCTTTGTACCAGAGTCTTTAGTCACACCCTTACTGTATTCTGAAACTGTAGCGCCGACATTATCGAGAAAACGTGAAAAACCTTTCTCCAGATTCTTTACCGCTTTTTCCGGATCATTAAGCGCTTGCTCAGTGGCCTTCATGGTTGTGTCCACTGATGCCTGAAAACCTTTCATAAACGCATCTGTCTGCTTGATTTCTCCAATAGCCTTAAGGATGCTCAGCTCGTGAAGCCTTTCTCTTGCAAACTCATTTGAAGCGACATTAAACGATCCAGAGTTCTCAGTCAGGACTTGGTAATGATTAATAAAACCATCATTGCGCACATCGGGAGCCAGATTTTGGTTCTTGAGGAAATCACTATTTTGCGGAGAGGGAGTTTCGTAGGAAGCTGCCTGTGTATAAAACGACGAAAGCACAGATAAACAGCTTATAAGGAAAAGCGAGTGGAGCTTGATGTCAGAATAATTATTCATATTATTTCTAAAACAAAAAATGAGAAAGTCACTCCCAGCTTATACAAAAGAATCGTTTTCAGCGATGGTTTATTCGTCTTTGTTTCGCTAAATTTCATGTGCTAACCCTAAGAGAACAAAGACTTATTTCAATTCACACACCTTTACTAATCGTTCCAGTGCCTGTTTCAGAATCGTACGTGGACAGGCCAGGTTGATTCTCATAAACCCATCTGCATTGGCTACAAACATATGTCCACCCTCGAGGATAATGCCTGCGTGCTTGGCGAAATAAAAAGTAAGGTTCTCCTTTTCAGGGAAATAGGCACGCATATCCAGCCACGCGAAATAAGTGGCGTCGGGAATATTGAAAATCGCTTTCGGTAAATGTTCTGCGAGATAGTTCTTTGTAAAAGAAAAGTTACTATCCAGGTAAGTGCTTAATTCGTTTAACCAGGGCCCACCTTTTTCATAGGCAGCCTGCGCTGCCGCAAGACTCAGCGGATTTTCAAACATATAGTGTTTGCGTTTCCAAACTCGCCGCAGTTTTTCATCAGGGATGATGATATTAGCGAAAAGGAAACCGGCAAGATTAAAGGTCTTGCTTGGCGCCATACAGGTGATGATATTTTTAGTATCTGGAAACAATTTTGCCAAAGGCAGATGGTCAACACCTGTTCGAGTGATATCACAATGAATTTCATCGGATATAACAGTGACATTATTTTCAATGCAAATATTGCCAAACTCAAGTAGCTCTTCCTTGCTCCACAAGCGCCCGCTTGGGTTATGAGGATGACAGAAGATACAAACCTTTACCTTTGGGTCTAAGCATTTTTCCCTGAAATCATCAAAGTCCATGCAGTAGTTATTCTGCTCATTGAGTAGTGCTGAATAGACGATGTCAATATTGTGAAAATCTGCTGAACGCTTGAAGTAAGTATAGGCTGGCGTGAAGGTGATGATCTTATCGTCAGTTTCACATAAGTAATCGAGTAAGCTATAGAGTGCCGGGATAACTCCGGCAGTACTAACCAGTTCTTCCTGCTTAAATTCCCAGTCATAACGCGAACGAGTCCAGTTAACAAAAATATCATAAAACTTTGAGTCAATTATCTTGGTATAACCAAAAATAGGGTTATCAAGACGTTGTCGGATAGCTTCCACAATTTCCGGTGCGGCAGGGAAAGCCATATCAGCAATCCAAAGTGGAATAAGTTCTTCATCGGGATAGATGAATTCGGCGACCTGTGCCGGAGTGAAGATGTAATCTTTGAAGCCATGCAGTGCTACAGCGTTGGCATCCTCTCGTTCAACGATTTCATCGAAGTTATATTTATTCGATGTCATGGTATATTCCTATCCCGCTTTATAACCGTAGTCCAGACTAGCTTGTTCCTCGGTTACGTAACCGTTTTTAATGTCTGACGATATTTTCTCGTGTGCTCGTTTTTGTGGATCGCCAACACCGCCGCCACTGGCGGTAAATATCCTGATTAATTCATTCTTTTTTACTGCTACTGTTGTACACATATGATGGCGCTCAACATCTCCATCATGACGGTGTATTTCTGCATAGTTGTTAGACCCTTCCTGACCACCATTCATACTCCAGGGTCTGGATTCGGTTCGGGTCGCGGCATAAGTGAGATAGGCTTCGTCTGAGGTGACACGATAGTCCAACACCACACCTTTGCCACCACGATACTCCCCTGCTCCACCATCTTCGTTATGAAAAGCATATTGCTCAACCTCTAAGCCGTAGCGTGATTCAAACAGCTCAACAGGAATATTGTAGGTCTCGCCATTACCACAACAAAACTGTCCGTTATCACCATCAAGTTCAGTTGAGGCACCCCAACCACCTACTAATGGTTCTCCCATAACAAAGAATTTTTTCGTGTCAGGATGAACACCGCTCACAAAAGTTGCACCAACACTGCGTTGGTGACCCGCGGGGAGTCTATCCGGGACAATAGGTGCCAGTGCTTTCCACATCACATCAATAGCAGCAATGAGTGCTTCATAGTAAATCGAGACAGGTGCAGGTGCAGTAGCACTTAGCAATGTACCATCAGGGCAACTGACTTCAAGTAAGCGGAAGCAACCACCATTAGCGGGGATTTCGGGGTTAGTAATGGCTTTGAAAATACAACGTGCGCCGGTAACAAGACCAGTAAAGGAACAATTGAACGGTCCGGGTACCTGTGGGTCAGTACCACTATAATCCACCAGTATTTTTTCATCGGTGATAGTAACCTTTGCACAAATCTTAAACGGTCCATTGCCTAGCCCATCATCCTCAACTATGTCTTCCGCATAGAACTCACCTTTTGGAAGTTTTAACAACTCTGCGCGCGTCATACGCTCACCATAGTCGAGTAACTCTTGCATTGCATGAATGACATTGTCGCGTTTGTATTTGCTAAATAACTCTATGATACGGTTTGCGCCTACTTTGGCGGCCGCAACACCCGCATGCAAATCTCCCATTGTGCTATCTGGCAGGCGTACGTTGCTTCTTATAATCCCTTCCAGTGCTGCGTTAATTTTTCCTGCCTCATAGACTTTTAGAAAATTAAATTGTAATCCTTCCTGGTATATTTCAGTTGAACGTGTGGATACACTACCTGGCTCTGCGCCACCGACTTCGGTCCAATGTGCTTTATTGACTGTAAAGGCGACCAATTCGTTTTCGAAAAAGACAGGGCAGATAATCACCACATCAGATAAATGCGAACCACCACCTTCGTAAGGAATATTAGTAATAATAATATCGCCTTGGTTTATATCGCCTTTATTCGGGTATTTTTCCAGGGTGGCCACAACTGCCGTATCGAGCATAGCCAGAAAAGCGGTAACGCCGTTGCCTTGTGCAAGTAAGTTTCCTTTTGCATCGGTCGCGCCTACCGCAAAATCATTACTCTCATAAATAATAGGACTCATACTGGTTCTAATCATCGCATTGAACATCTCTTCACCGACCGCAACCAGTGCATCCTTAATCACTTCTGCTGTGAAATAATCTTTATTCATGACTGTACTCCTGTCAGAAGTACATGATAATTACCAAAACTATCCACTTCGGCATCGTGTCCGGGTGAGATAACTAATGTAACCGAGGGTTCCTGAATGATTGCCGGGCCCTGCAATTGCATGCCTGCTTCCATTTCCAAGCCGTTATAAACACTGGTCTCGTGAATACCGTGTTGATCGAAATCGACTTTTCGTGAATGCATCAGTGTATCTTCAACCTTCTTGCCGCTGGCTTCCTTTCTCGCCAAGGTCGGTTTTTCTACGCTGATAATTGCAACCAGATGGAAGTTAACAACTTCAATGTCAGTCTCAAGTGTGTAGGTATAACGTTGTTCATGAGATGAATGGAAGGTAGAGGCAATTTCCTCTAGATCAAATTTCCCTTCATTATTAAGGGTAGCCGGCACTTTGACCGTGTGTTCCTGTCCGTTATAACGCATATCGAGATTGTAACTAAACGTTGGCTCGGCGATATTGTTATCACTTTTCTCTGCATCAAAATCTGCTTTAGCTTGTTGCTGCATATCAGCAAAAAGCGAACTGACATTACTGATTCCGTTTTCATCCAGACGCAATAATTTTGTTTGTACGTAATCTCGTCGAATATCGGTAAGTAACATACCCATTGCGGAGAAAACGGCTGAGTTCGCCGGTACTATCACACGAGGGATGTTAAGTTCTTCTGCCAGTGCCACTGCATGCATGGCGCCACCACCACCAAATGCAATTAGCGAAAACTCGCGCGGATCATGGCCTTTATTGGTCGAGACCAAACGCAGAGCATTCGTCATATTTGAATTTGCAACTCTAACGACACCACGTGCAAGTTCCTCGCGTGACATGTTCAAGCTTTTTTCGAGAGGCTCGAATGCTTTATAAACGGCATCCAGATCAGGTTCTACTTCGCCGCCAACAAAATTATTTTTATCTATGCGCCCCAATAACAGATTAGCATCCGTTGTTGTTGGAAAGGTACCACCCTTTCCGTAAGCCGCAGGTCCGGGCATAGCACCAGCCGACTGTGGCCCCACATGTAATTTTTTACCCTCATCAACCCAGGCAATACTGCCACCACCGTTACCTATCTCGACGATTTCAGAGACAGGGGTCTGAATTGGATAACCAGGGTTAGTATTCGTTTTTTCGATATGATAATCAGTCGATACTCGGATTTGACCGTTTTCAATCAAGGTGCATTTCGCTGTAGTGCCACCGATATCCAACACCAGCAAATTATTAGCCTCAATTTCTTTGCCCAACCAGGCTGCAGCAAATATTCCACTAGCAGGACCTGATTCAATCATACTGATGGGGTTTTCCAGTACCGCTTTAACGCTGCTAATACCAGTATTTGACTGCATCAGATAAGGTGCTTGTTTAAATCCCTTTGCAGCCAGTCTTGCCTGCAAGGATTCAATATAGGTTTTGGCTACCGGGTGTATGTAAGCAGAAAGAACAGTAGTGTTTGTACGCTCATACTCGCGCCATTCACGAGAAATCTGATGCGACGCAAGAACAGACACTTCAGGCCAAAGCTTTGCAATTGCCTTAGCTGCGGCAATTTCATTTGCCGGGTTGATATAGGCATGCAGAAAAGCAATGGCGATTGCCTCCACCTTTTCTGCTTTCAAAAATGCAAGTAAGTCAGGCAGCGAAGTGAGATCAAGGTCTTTGCTTATCTCGCCTTTATAGTTAACACGTTCGTCGAGCTCAAGTCTTAAGTAGCGTTCAACAAAAGGTTTGGGTTTACGAAAATTGAAGTTAAACAGGTCCGGTCTATTACCCCGGGCGATTTCCAATACATCTCGAAAACCCTTTGTCGTGATCAGTGCAGTCTTAACACCCTTTCTTTCTGTGATGGCATTGATGATGACAGTGGAACCATGGGCGAAGAATTCAATTTCATCGATATTCACTCTGGCTTTATTGAGGGAATTTATTACACCGCTTTCAAAGTCAGGTGGCGTGGTATCGACCTTGGCAGTATGTAGTTTTCCATCAACATTATAAACAAGATCGGTAAAAGTACCGCCTACGTCTGTGGCTACGCGCATTTATTATTTACCTGTATTTTACAATCGCCAACATGGCGATGTGATAAATGAAATACTACTCAGGGTTTACAATCAAGTAATACTTTTCCACTTCTTCCTGGTGCACATGAAGCTGTCATCGCTTCACTTATCTGTCCGAGACTAAAGCGCTGTCCGGCCTCCGGCATACTCAATTTACCATCAGCGATTAATCCCCATAAAGTGTTTATGCATTCCCATTTTTCTTCATCGCTGGTCTTACGCATCCACGTTTCCTGAGTCGACCAGCCTTTTAGTGCATTATTTTTCATAACGATGTCGGCGACTGTATTGAGTGTAAGTGTGACATCACCGGTCATAGACCCGTAAATATACATGTCACCATTAGGGCCGAGCAATTCAAGACAAACTTTTAGAGTCTCGCCACCGACAGCTTCAATACAAAAATCAATATTGCGACCAGGGAAGTCGACAGAGATAGCGGCTTTCATTTTATCGAGTGAATCGCTGCTGCCGTCATACACATACACGGAATCAATTCCCAACTCATTTTTTAATTCGTCGGCACTTTCCTGGCGACGAACAATATTAACGGTATCGAAATCGTAAATCCGGCTAAGCTGGATCATCAGTTTGCCCAGCACTGAAGCCGCAGCAGTTTGCATAAGAATTTTCCCTGGACCAAGCCCGAATTCCTTAACCATGGCTAAAGCGGTGAGCGGGTTGATCACGAACTGGGCGGCAACATCATCTTCAATACCATCCGGCACAGGAATGAGCGCATTGTCAGGACAGACTACGTATTCGCTCCAGACACCGTTCCAGTTTGACCAATCACCAAATAGATAGTTGGCACCGAGATGTACCCGTTGTCCTACTTTCCACTTATCTTGTAAAGATGCACCAACCTGGTCAATAACGCCGACACCTTCCGCACCGCCAATACAAGGAAACTTAACACCATTGACTACGCCCATTGCACAGAGCGTGTCACAAGGATGAATGGGTGCGCAGATCATACGTACGATGAGCTTATCATCGGGAACTGAATCAGGAAGTGTGGCCTCGTTTAACTCGTGAACTGTGTGCGGGTTTTCGAAACTGAATTGATTGTAAATTACTTGTTTGTAGTTTTTCATATTCGTTACTCTCTTTGCTTAGGAAGCGCCATCCCCAGGGAGTTGGGTAGAACTAAAACGGGCTAGTAAACTACATCCTGTCTTTTTTATTTTTTGGTCGGAAACGAATAACCAATAATATCTTTTGCTGGTGGTGTCTGATAAGCGTGACGAGAATGAGATAGCTCGCTACTCACCATCGCTTCCGCCATTTGAATCGCTGCAACAAGTGGATCAATAACAGGCACATCCAGCCCGCGTTCAAGCAATTGCGTACGAATACCCTGCGCGCAACCAAGCATACCGGTGCATCCAAGTATAATGGAGTTGGCATGCTTATTTTCAATTAGCGATACTGATTTTTCAGTCATTGATTTGACAAGGGCATCCAGATCAGATTCGAGATCCAGTACTGCAATATTGACGTAGTCAAACCCAACATAACGCTGACTTAAATTGTATTTTGCTGCCAGATGTTCAAGCAGCAACCGTACATTATCAAGCACAGAGATGACGGCAAAATTATCGCCAAGCATATTTGCCAGATGCATCGATGCCTGACACGGACCAACAACGGGGATACTAACTATTTCGCGAGCAGGGTTCAGGGCCGGATCACCAAGACAATTGATAACAATCGCATCGCAACCCTCATCTTCTGCTTCGAGTACTTTTACCAGAGTGCCTGGTTGTGCGAGCGCTTCATCAAAGCTGGACTCGATAGAGGCGGGACCTGTATCGATTCGAGTATGAGACAGCCGTATGCGATCACTCGCATACGGCTGTAATTGTGCTTCTGAAAATAAATCACTGACTATCGGCGTGATAACGCGGATATGGTGACTCATCGCATACTTCCGTTAGAAACTCTGTTTAGAAGTTATACTGAACATCTACTCCGTAAGTTCTACCTCTTGCCAGGAAGCCAATATCACCAAAGGCTCCTGAGAATGTTGCAGAATTGTAATCCTGCCAATATGAGGTGTCACCAATGTTCTTACCCCACAAACTCAGGGTAATATTCTCGGTTTCAAAACTTAGTCTGGCGTTTAACAAACCGAATGGATCCATTGAATTAGCATTATCGGGATGCCAGTACTTACGCCCACGATGTTCGTAATCGACACGTAAACGACCGGTAATATTACCCATTGTTTGTACATACTGAGTACCCACATTTAATGAGTATTTTTGATTCTTCGGTGTGCGATTACCTTCGTCCTGAGGACGAGAAACTGATTTCTTGATTTCCGTGTCGGTGATACCAAGCGTGCCATATACTGACCAATCATCAGTCAATAAGGCCTGCACTTCCAATTCACCACCATAGATATCAACTTCTTCAATGTTGGCGATAACCTGTGATGCGGTGACCAGATCAACAAAGAAGAACTGGAAGTTATCACTGAGACCATAGAAGAAGGAAGCGTTCACTCGTAAACGACCATCCATCAGATCTGACTTAACACCAATCTCGAAGTTATCCAGAGTTTCCTCATTGAACTGAGGGCTACCAATTGCGGGACCATTGAAGCCACCTGATCTAAAACCACGACTGTAACCGGCATACATCAGCAAATCGTCAGAAAAACGTTTTGTTAAAACTGCTCTGGGCTGTACGTCGGAAAATTTCTTTCTTGGCGCCGTGGTGCCGCCGCCAATCACTCTGCCATTATGACGGCGTTTATCCTCGTCATAACGCAGACCAATAGCAAGTTCCAGATCCTCGAAAATATCATATTCAACCTGACCAAATACGGCCCAGGCATCGTTATCATTTTCTTCTGCAAGGTCTACAAACGCAGCCCCAGAGAACGCGTCTCGGCTAAAAATAGGCGTTGTTGGAGTGAAATCGAAATCACCGGTCGTGGTCAATCGGCGTTCTGTCTCCAGGTAATAGACACCACCTATCCAACGCAGGCGCTGATCCGCAGCGGAGGCAAAACGCAACTCATGGCTGGTAAACTCAACATCAAGTAGTTGTTGTTGATTGGCGCCTACGGGCAGACCACCGAAGAATACGTTGGTAAACAAAAAACCAAGGCTGTCATCAACGCCTTCCGTGAAATCGAGATCGGCAAAATATTCTTCCTCAACATCGCTGTGATTGAAAATATAAGTAGCGTCGACTTCACCCAGATTCCAGTTAATTTTGAGTGTCGCATCAAAGTTCTGCAGTTTGTCAGTTTTACCGCGGACGTTCATCCTTGGTTTATTATATTCATTGTTATTTGGAGTAGGTATGCCAGTTGGGTTCGGCGCATTTCCAATCAGCTGATTGAAAATAAAGGTATCACTACAGCAACCACCATCCGCATCGGAGTAGGCAATTCTTGCTTCAACTGTAATATCGTCCGTCGCATTCCATATCAACTTGCCACGTATATCCTTGGTTTCATAAAAATCCACTGTCTCATCAAGAAAGGTATTTTTCACGACGCCATCGAAATCCTTGTAGGCACCGGCAATCCTGAATAATAATTTATCAGGAATGATCGCCCCGCTTAAACCACCACTGACTTTTTTCTCGTCACCATTGCCATAACCGGCTTTTACGAAGCCTTCCAGCTCGTTGGTAGGTGCTTTAGTAACAATATTAATAGCACCACCGATAGCATTACGTCCATAGAGAGAACCTTGTGGTCCTTTTAGCACCTCGATACGTTCAATATCGAATAGCTCTTGTTTGAACTGCTTCTGGTTATTCTGAGGTACACCATCAACAACGATGGCGATCGGAGAATCAGCATTATTGATTTGCGCAACACCACGAACCTGTACAAAGGTATTACCCAACGTAAACGAATCATCAAGTGTCACGTTTGGCGTCAGGTTAATGAAATCCTGTGTAGTCTCGATACCGGCTCTAATGATTTCGTCAGCACTAAACGCGGTAACAGCGACAGGCACATCCTGCAGGTTTTCTTCACGGTATTCAGCAGTGACCACGATTTCTTCCAATACACCTTGTGCCTGTGTTGTCAGTGGCAATGCCAATATCAGGCTAAAAGCCTGGATTAATATTAGTTTAGTATTACTAAACAATGAGTTACGGTTCATCATACTCTCCTCCAATGATACTTCTGTTGCGATTAACCTACTATTATACATTTAAACAACATTATGGATCTGTTCAATCCGTAAAAATTCTTCTTCAATCCCAAACGCATGCGGCCCAAACACTGCTAATGATTCCGGGGTTCGCATAACTGGTGCTGCGCTGGTACCAATGACTTTTACCCGCTGGCCATAAGCAAGACCTTCGGTAGTGATGGTCTGACCTGTTTCTCTGTCGACGACAGAAATAAGATCGGGAACGATGGCAACCGTCTTGCCATTAACGCGAGCCACCAGGTTCTCGTTCTGAAACTCAATGTGCATCTTGTCTTCACTGCCATCAATAGCCTCTATGTGACAGTGTCCGATGGAAAAACCGCGCGTTGTTTCCCGACGCAGGTCAGTAACCTTACCATCGAAGAGCACGATACAATGATTGTAATATTGCGTCGACCTGAGAAATTCCTGCATAGCCTGTACAGGCTCACCGCGTTTTCTGCCCTCGACCAGTGCTCGACCAATACCCAGTGCGATGCGTAAGGTGCCGGTGACACCATAATCTTTCACTTGCTTACCAGTTAGTGGGTAGGCTGAAATCATTACACTCAAACCCATCTGTATCGCACAAACACGAATTAAATCTTCGGCCCGCTTCGCATCGGAGGTTTCAACAATAACGCTTTCAAGGTGTTCATCAACGATGACGGCAGGTGTTGTCGGGACACCGTAAACATTATAAGTAACCATCTGTATTTCAGGAAAGGCGCGTCCCATTCCATCACTGTTCACCAAGGGTAAACCCAGTCTTGCCGCGGCAACTATTGGGATCATTGAATTCATACCGCCAATTTCGATCGGTGAAATAGCAACCGGTTTTTTGCCGATAAATTGAGCAAGTTTGTTTATCGATAAATCAATGTCGTCACCGGAAGCTGCTTTTTCAACCAATACGGTCGGCGCACCCAGCATGGCTGACGTAAACACCGTGTCATCGTCATTCAGATCTTCCGGCTCAATGATCTCCGGCATACCGAATTCCTGGATGGCATGTCGAGCCAGTAACATGCCGACATAAGGATCGCCTCCGCCACCAGTACCAAGGAAAGCGGCACCCTGAGCGAGGTCTTCCAGATCGTCAAGACCAATATTTTTATCTGTTAGCGCGTCTTGTGCGTGAGTCATGATAGTACCAATTCACCTGCGGCTTTTGCCCGTAAGCGTACCGAATTACCCGGCACATACTGTAATGGCAATTCTTCAAAATCGATTATCTCGATGCTCTCTTTTCTAGCCCCGGCATCGAGTGCTTTTTGTATCGCTTCCTCTTTTGCACCGGCAATAGTGGCTTCGCGACCCTCTTTATCGTATGAATACACTTTATCTACTTCACCACCAACCTGAGCAATGGATGCTCCAATGGCATTCGCTACCGCGGCGTGTTCCGGTACGATAACTTCAGATGTGCCCGGGATATCATCCCGGATGAGTACAGAACCGCCACCAACCAGTATCACTGGCATTGGCTCGGAACTTGTTTTCATTCTGTCCACGCCTATGTTTACTATCTGATGAATAGCATCAACCGCGGCCGTAACAAGATCTTTATCCAGGTCGGCAACTTTCGAGGCGTCGCCAAAATCAGCATAAGCCGCAGCGACCGCAATATCTGATGCGGTGAGCACGTCACCGCCAAACACTATGGCCTTCTCTGTGAGTTGATAACCAACAGACTGTGGACCAACTGTAATCGCGCCATTACTTTGAACGAGACTACCGCCACCCAAACCCAGCGCGAGGATATCGGGCATACGAAAATTTGTTCTCACACCACCAATATCGACAGACACTGAGGATTCGCGTGGGAAGCCATTAATCAACATACCCACATCGGTGGTCGTACCACCGATATCGACAACCAGTGCGTTCTTCAAACCTGATAGATAAGCCGCACCACGCATACTGTTTGTAGGTCCGGAAGCGAAAGTGAGTACCGGATGCTTCTCAACAAAATCAGCTGACATTAAGGTGCCATCATTCTGGCTTATAAAGAAAGGTGCCTGAAT
>Ga0055584_100002689_pt1 | contig 17583 bp, 14 predicted proteins | sample OSDHelmetaG_FD_58716 | JGI IMG/M metagenome (GOLD analysis project Ga0055584, IMG submission 58716) | Pelagic marine sediment microbial communities from the LTER site Helgoland, North Sea, for post-phytoplankton bloom and carbon turnover... | ecosystem: Environmental > Aquatic > Marine >... | reverse complement strand
CAAACCTCATCCGACAAAAAGAAACTGCTTGATACCCCGGACTTTTGCCGATGTTACGAATTCACAATTTGGGTCGTGCTGGGAGTCTTAGTGGTCTCCCTTGCAAACTACGTTGCCGGCGTTGTGAAAAGTTTTCGCTCAGCAAGGAAGTTGAGCAAAAAGGGAAAAGGGTTTAACGGCAAACTCTGGCATTTCTTCGCTGCATTTATCTTTCTTGCGCTCTACGATCTCGCGTACGAGCCTTTCCGCAAAACTCACATGTTTAAAATTCCTGCTGCATCAAGTTATCCTCAGTTGGTCATCGGCGACAGGATCATTACCACAGTTGTAGATTTATCGGAGTTACAACGAGGCGATATTGTCGTTTTTGTTCCATCTCAGAACTCTGAAGCACATTTCATCAAAAGGTTGATCGGGCTGCCTGGCGATGAAATCAAGTTCGTCGACAAAAAAATCCAGCTCAATGGTGAACTACTAGAGTACAAAGACGCAGAGCTGAGCTCTCAACCCACGTACAAGAGCCGTGATTACACGAAGACCAAGCATCAATATCAGTTCTTAACTGAACAGATGCCAAATGGGAAAAGTTATAACGTCGCTTTGAGCAAAAACACGGGCAGTTTTTTTGGTTATGATAAAACCTATATTGTCCCTGCGGAACATTATTTTTTTCTGGGTGATAACCGAGATCAGTCTATGGACAGTCGGTTTCAGTCTGTGGGAATGGTTCCGGCCGAAAACATAGTTTCTAGAGCTCAAATGGTGCTCTACAACTCTTTCTGGTCGCGTTTTTTAAGTTGGGATTTCTCTGAGCTTCGTTTTGCGAAAGAGCTTTAGGCCTGAACACCCATCACTCGTTGGCTTCGATCTTTTTCAAGAGGTCCGTTGCTTCTCGTACACCTTGTGCTGCTGCCTTTTCAGCCCAGAATTTAGCTTGTTTTCTGCTCTTCAGAAGTCCGTGCCCGTTATTGTGCTCGCTAGCGAGAATAAACTGTGCCGTTGGGTGGCCAAGTTCAGCTGCTTTTTTGTACCATTCTATCATTTTGTCCCAATCTCGGTCTACGCCGAACCCGAAGGAATAGCAGCGGGCAATAAGAACGGCTGCTTGGATATGGCCCTGGTCAAAGGACTTTTCGAGCCATTTCACACCTTGTGTCGTTTCGGCGTCGTCCAGTGCCATAACCAGATGCGCGCCGTAAGCGGCTTCGGCCTTTGCGTAACCGTCTTCGGCTGCCTTCTTCATCCAAGCAACCGCTCCGAGATCGGAGCCTGACCGTGCTTCCTCTTTGAGAAGGGCTGCAGCGAAAGCATAGATTGCTCTGTTTTCGCCTTGCTCCGCCGCTTTTTGAAGCCAGTCTAAAGCGAGTGCTTGGTTTTGTTCGATCCCAAAGCCCGATTGCAAGGCGAGACCTAGGAGGAGCATCGACTTGGCATCTCCAGCTTGCGCTTTAGCTCTGTGACTTGCCACAAAAACACGTCGTTCAATCTCATTTGCTGCAAACAGCTGCGCAAACAAGGGATGTTCAGCTAAATAGTCTGCTCTTTGAGCTTCATAATAATTCTGAGCCGAGGCGGTATTGATTCCAATAGTCATTGAAATCAGAAAAATGGAGAGGCTGAACATCTTTGCAAACATGAGTTTTCCTTTTCCCGAATTATGAACGCTTTGTTGAGATATCATCAAGCAATTCAGTGCCGATATCTTTGTCAAATCGCCAAATTAGGATCACATTGGCGTACAGACCCAGGATTTCCGGGCAATGTGCGGGCATTCCCGGCCGGCTGCGGAAGAGATAAAGCACAGCATTCCAAAGATAGTTAACGGTACAAAACCATTTTGATGACCTGACAAAGTGGACTTCTTCAGCGGCCGCAAGGCATCGTTTTGAATATCCGGCGACAATCCAGCTCTCTTGATCTATCAGTGCCGCTATCGCGTGCTGCCTTTCTTCAAAGGTGGCGAGCTTCCATCCTGGCTGCCAGTAAATGGTTTCGAGATCAATGAAGGGAACATCAAGCTCTTCGGCTCGCTGCCTCGCCAACCGCACGGCTCTTGATCCCAGATTACCGACGAAAACAACACGTTTCACTGGCTTGAACTAACCCCCTAGCCGTTCATCAAATGGGTACTTGGAAAGAACTTCGACACCTGTTTCGGTAATCAAGATCTGGTCTTCTAATTTGACGCCAAATGTGCCGCCGACACGACCCGTGTATGATTCAATGCAGATCGTCATGCCAGGCTCAAAACCGCCGGAATGTTTCTTCTTGGGCCAGTCTGGTAGGTAGGGAAGCGCTGGGTACTCGTCGGCGAGACCAACGCCATGAGCGAGAGACCCGTAACGGTTGGGCATACAGTTTTCTGGCAACTGTTGAGCTTTCTCAATATATTCATTGAAGGACATGCCAGGACGAACGATTTCGGTGTTGTGGTCGATTTGATCTTTGGCGATTTTGAAGATTTCTTTTTGTTCGTTACTGGCTTTTCCATCACCGCAAAGCCAAGTGCGCGAGATATCGGCGCAATAGCCGTAGGGGCCAATCAGATCCGTGTCGAAAGCAACGATCTCGCCGTCATTGATCACCTGGCTTGAGCACTCTTGGAACCAAGGGTTTGTGCGTTGTCCAGAGGCCAGCAATCTGGTTTCAATCCACTCGCCGCCACGGGCGATGTTTTCTGCGTGGAGCACTGACCACAAGCGATTTTCGGTAACGCCTGGAATCAGGGTCTTTTCCATTTCAGTCATAGCGACCTCACATGTGGCGATGGCGCACCGCATGGCTTTCATTTCCTCTTTGGATTTTATGAGACGCGCGGTTTCCATGACTTCTTCGCCGTTGAAGATTTCGACACCAAGCCCTTCCAAATGATGCGCGCCTTCAGGATTGATGTGGTCGATAGCCAGCCGCTTGTTGCCGCCGCCGTGTTGTTTGACTAGGTCCGCGATTTCCTTTGCCCAAGCCTCAGCAAAGTGGTCATAGTTCTCGCCAGTCCGCATGTAGTAAAACGCGATGGAGGGGCGGATTTCGTTGATCAGTGGATTATGCATGTGAAGGTGTCTGGTCGTATTGCCATAGTCAAACAACACCACGGGCCCTTCCGCAGGGACGAAAGCATAACGGGTCGACATGTGCAAACACCAGACCTGCATGTTGGTTGAGTCCGTCGCGTAGCGAACATTGACCGGATCAGAAACAAGAACCCCCGCGTAATCGAAGTCCTGAATGGCCTGCCTTGTACGCTCTAATCTGTACGCGCGCACTTCATCCATGTCAGGCACGGGTAATCCAAGCGCGTCCCATTCAGATATGGCGAGATCACCCGGGCCCAAAACATGTTGGTTCAACTGACCTGCGCGTTGAAGACCAAATTCCTCAAGTTCAGCCAAACTGGCATTGTCGCCAGGAAAGGAGAGAGGAGCAATTTTTCGTTTGTGACGGCCGAAGCCTCCAGAGGTCGTTGACATCGGAATTCCCTATCTGATTAGGTGCAGTTTGCTTCAGAGTTTTAAATTCTGCAATAAATCATTTCACACGAGCCAACACTAATGCTTCTATCCTAAGAGGGTAGGCTCTGCTAAAGCGAACGAGATGTGCCAAAATCCGCCTAAAGCCTGCATTCTCTGCTGTTACGAAGACCCAAGCCCCTTTGTTTCGGTTAAGGGGCGAGACTATTTTCACTGTGAAGTCTGCGATCTGGTTTTTCTACATCCAAGTCAGAGGCCAAATCCAGAAGAAGAACTTAAGGAATACCAGCAACATAACAATGATCCCTGTGATCCAGGATACCGACGACACTTGAGAAAGTTGACGGACCCCTTGTTGGATGGGTTGCCAGTCAGCGTAAAAGGTCTCGACTTTGGCGCGGGTCCAGGGCCAGCGATTTCCGCCATGTTAGGAGAACAAGGGTTCGAAGTAGCAAACTACGATCCTTATTTTTCACCAGACAAAGGCGTTCTTTTGAAGAGATATGATTTCATATGTTGCTCGGAAGTGGCTGAGCATTTCTATCAACCCGCAGAAGCCTTTGACTTGATCGGGTCGCTACTTGCCTGGGGAGGACGTTTGGGTGTGATGACGCAATTCAGGCCAAAGGAGATTGAATTCGCGGATTGGTACTACATCAAACAGAGTAGTCACGTGACGTTCTACAACGAAACAACCTTTTGTTGGCTTGCAGAGACCCAGGGATGGTCTATTAAGCATTTGAAAGACCCTATCGTCATTTTTGAAATTTTAAACTCGTGACCCCTTCAAATTCTAACAGCCTTCTAGCTGTTCTCTTCATTAACATTACCGTTGTGGGCTACGTTGTTCACGATGCACTTGTGAAAGTCGCGACAAAGACTTTTTCTGTTTTTCAGATTGCTTTGTTCGAGAACGTTGGAATCTTGTCCCTGCTGTTACTGGTCTTTTTGCCCATAAAAGGGAGGGCGTTTTTCCGTACAAATAGGCTTGGGCTTCAATTACTGAGAGCTTTGTTCTTTCTAATTTCGATGTTTTTGTTTGCCACAGCATTGAAGCATCTGCTGTTGGCGGATGCCGTGGCGTTGGTGCTCGTCTATCCTTTGTTGGTTACCGCCTTATCGGCGCCGATGCTCGGCGAAAGGGTTGGCCCTCGACGATGGGCCGCGGTTGCAGTAGGGTTTGTCGGGGTGCTCATCATTGTTCGACCTGGGTTATCTGTTATCCACTGGGCATCATTTTTGGCGCTGGCTGCGGCGGTCATGAATGCCCTGATCCAAATAACAACAAGAAAGCTTGGGGAGACAGAGGATAACTTCACCACGATGTTCTATGCAGCCTTGATTGGCACCACAGGAAGTTTAATCGCCGTTTCTGTTACGCCGGTGGGAACTGAACCGTTTGTGGCTATGGCTTTTTCTGCTAAAATAGTGGCCACGTTTTGGCCAAGTGATCCTTGGTTTTTCGTTCTCCTAGCCGCTTTGACGTTAACAACATTCATCGTCGCTTTTACCATTTTTAAGGCTTATCAGTTAGCAACAGCATCGTTCTTGGCGCCGTTTACTTACACAGACATGGTCTGGGCCATAATTTTTGGTTTTCTTTTTTTTGGAGAATGGCCGGACAACTGGACAATAGTAGGGTCCGTCATTCTAATCGCGGCGGGCTTATATGTGGTTTACCGGGAGCAAGTCGTGGCGAATGACGCTTCTCGCTAAACAGCCACGAGTGATTTTTCAAATGCTTCAACAAAGGCACGTTTGCCTTTACGACGGATAGAAAAACCTTCAGCTTCCAACTAGCTTGCCTGATGGTCGATGCCGCCTGGGTATTTTGGGTTCAGCTCTCCACCAGCTTTGAGGCAGCGCCAATAAGGCGTTACTTCACTTTCTGGTGTGCCGAGTTCGCGCTTTTCTTCTGTCGCTTTCGCTGAGATGTTCATGAAAATTCCTGTCGTCAAAGGACAGGTGATGTCAGTTTTGTGCTTGGTAGACAAGCGGGCACGGATTTCGGTCGTCGTGATCAGTTTCCCCTTAGGCACGGTTGCCATAATTGCATCCACCTCCTTGGGCGTGGAAATGACCATCGAAGCACTGGGTGGTCCCCATTTGTTTAGGGTGTCGGGTAATTCGGTGATTTTGATTGTTTTGTCTTCGAGGATTTTTTCAATCGCTGATTTGGCCATAGCTTGTACCTCCAAATTGATTTACATCAGCTTACCAAAGGAAAAGCTTTCTTGGCCAGAGTGTTAATGGAAAAATTCGCAGTGCTTGAATACAACAATCCGATTGTAATGGTCGGCGGAGGTTGGGTTGATTGGGCGTTGCTTCAGCAATTGGTGGACAAAGGGTACGAACTGATCGCAGCTGATGGTGCAGTGGAGGGATTGGTCCAAAAGGGATATTCTCCATCAGCAGTTATCGGTGATATGGATTCATTGGATCAGTCGGTCGATTTGCCCTCAAGTATAGAGAGGGTTGCACTTGAGGAACAAGACACAACAGATTTCGAGAAGTGCCTTTATTCGACCGTTGCGCCTAGGTACGTCGGATTGGGCTTCTTAGGTAGGCGTCTTGACCACAGCTTAGCTTCACTTTCTGTCTTGACCAAATATGCCAAGTCCAAAAGGATTGTTTTGGTTGATGAAGTAGATTTAGTTTTTGCGCCTGACGGAGAATTTAGATGCCGGCTTCCTGTTGGCAGTAGGTTCTCGATTTTCCCGCTTAACGCAATCCAATTTGAACGTTCCGAAGGTTTGGTCTATCCTCTAAATGACTTGAAATTAGAGATCGGCGGGTTGGTTGGTACCTCCAACGAAACGAACGCACCGATAGTCAGGGTTAGCCCAAAGAAAAATAGCGGATCTTATGCAATTCTATTTTCGAAGGTTCATCTTTGGAAATTGTTGCAAAATTTTTAGCGATTTGTTCACAATTCAAAGCTTCTATTCGATGAATTCGAGTCAAAATCACGGATCACGGTGAGTTGTCTAAAAACGGCCTTTATTTTTCTATTTGACAGGTCTATCTAACCAGAAAGCGGAGTGCGACAAGTTTTCAGTTTTTGAAATCGTAAGCGTTTCGTGTGATCCATCAACCAAGAGGCTTCGTCACAATGGCACCCCTTGACGTGAGTAGCGCCGAACAGGCCGATCTACTCTCCGGTAGCAATGCCACTTTCATTGCAGAGCTCTTTGAGCGTTTCTCAGAAAATCCTTCTTCCGTCGATACCAGCTGGGCTGATTTTTTCCGCTCACTTGGTGGGGAAGCTCAGTCCGTTATACAGGAGTTGTATGGGCCGAGTTGGGCGCGAACGCGGTCGACCGTTATCGGTGCGGGAGAAGAGAACGAAAAAGTCGAAGCAAAGACTTCGTCTGTTCCGCTGGATGTCGAACAGCTTAGAGCTTCAGCTCGAGATTCTATCCTCGCTTTGAACATTATTCGCGCATACCGTATTCGTGGACATCTACAAGCCGACCTGGATCCCTTGAAACTGGTTGCTCACAAAGATGACCCCGAACTGGACTATAAAGCGCAAGGTTTTACCGAAGCCGACCTTGATAGAGAGATCTTCATCAATGGTGTTATGGGGTTCCAAACGGCCACGCTGCGGGAGATTATTCGCAGGGCTAGGGAGACCTATTCCGGTAAGATTGGTATTGAATTTCGGCATATCCAGGACCACGAGCAAAGGAATTGGCTACAGGATAGAATGGAGCGGGCGAGGAATACTCAAGAGTTTTCAGATCGGGGACGTCTAGGTATTTTACAGAGTCTGACGAAGTCTGAATACTATGAACGCTATCTCGATAAAAAATATAAAGGCACCAAACGTTTCGGTCTTGATGGTGGTGAAGCTGCATTGCCAGCGCTTGAACAGATCATCAAACGTGGTAGTCAATTGGGCCTTGAGGAAGTTGTGATTGGAATGCCACATCGTGGGCGCTTGAATGTGCTTGCGAATTTTATGGATAAACCATACCGGGCGATTTTTGCTGAATTCGCGGGGGTGCAGAGTATCAGTGACGATGGCGCTGGCGCGGATGACGTGAAGTACCATCTGGGTACGTCTTCAGATCGCGAATTCGACGGTAAGTCTATTCACTTGTCTTTAACCGCTAATCCGTCTCATTTGGAAGCCGTTAATCCGGTTGTGGTTGGTAAAGTAAGAGCCAAGCAAGAACAACGTGGTGACAAAGACCGCAACAAGGTAATCGCACTATTGCTGCATGGTGACGCTGCTTTTGCGGGCCAAGGGTTGGTGCCTGAAACTTTAGACATGTCAGAGCTCCGTGGATATCGCATTGGCGGGACTATCCACTTCATCGTGAATAACCAAATTGGCTTTACAACAAACCCTATCAATTCACGGTCAGGACCTTATTGCACTGAAGTCGCCAAGATGATCGAAGCACCGATCTTCCATGTGAATGGTGATGTGCCTGAAGCGGTTGTTTTGGCTTGTCGGATGGCCGTTGAGTATCGACAGAAGTTCAAAAAAGACGTCGTGATTGACATGTTCTGCTATCGCAGGCACGGGCACAACGAAGGCGATGAACCGGCCTTTACTCAGCCATTGATGTACAAGAAAATCCGCCAACATCCACGCGCCCATGAACTTTATTCAAAATACCTTATCAAAGAAGGTTTGATTGATGAGTCTGGCGTTAAGAAAATGGTTGATGATTTCAACGCCGTTCTTGATGCCGATTTCGAAGCCGCTCAATCCTTTAAATCCAATAAGGCTGATTGGCTAGAGGGCGCATGGTCTGGACTGGAAAAAGCCGGTGAAGGTGACCGCCGAGGCAAGACCTCGCTAACCGACGGAGCTTTTGAGCAGGTCGGTAAAGCGATTTGCACTTTCAAAGACGGTATGAAAGTTAACAGTAAAGTTCAGCGCCTGCTTAACACCAAAGCCGAAATGTTTAAGTCTGGCGAAGGTTTTGATTGGGCCACGGCGGAGGCATTGGCCTTTGGCAGTTTGCTCAATGACGATCATCCAGTTCGCTTTAGTGGTCAAGATGTTCGTCGGGGAACATTTTCTCAGCGCCATGCTGTATTGGTCGATCAGGAAACGGAAGAAACCTATGTCTCTGTGAATCATGTCAGAGAAGGCCAGGCGTTGATGGAGATTGTTAATTCTCCGTTGTCTGAAGCCGCCGTTTTGGGGTTTGAGTACGGTTACTCCATGGCAGAGCCTAAAGCCTTGACACTGTGGGAAGCTCAGTTTGGTGATTTCGCCAACGGCGCTCAGATTATTATCGACCAGTTCATCGCGACGTCTGAAGCAAAGTGGCTCAGAATGTCTGGCTTGGTTATGCTTTTGCCGCACGGTTATGAGGGACAAGGGCCTGAACATTCCTCCGCAAGAATTGAACGGTTTTTACAGTCAAGTGGTGAGGACAACTGGCAAGTTGTAAATTGCACAACACCTGGCAATTACTTTCATGTCCTTCGCCGCCAAATCCATAGAGACTTTAGAAAACCACTTATTGTTTTCACGCCGAAATCTCTCTTACGCCACAAGAAATGTGTGTCGTCTCGTCATCATTTTACCAATGGATCCTCTTTCCACAGGGTGCTCTATGACGACGTATTGACGGGCAAAAAGAAAGACATGAAACGAATCGTGTTCTGCTCGGGTAAAGTTTACTATGACTTGCTGGAAGAACGCGACCGCCGTGGTCTTAAAGACATCTATTTCTTACGCATTGAGCAGCTTTATCCGTTTCCTCGCAAAGCTCTGTTAGAAGAGCTCAAAGAGTTAGAGCATTGTGAGCTGGTTTGGTGCCAAGAAGAGCCTAAGAATATGGGCCCTTGGTCGTTTGTTGAACCTCACTTCGAGGAAGTATTCGCCGAGGTGGGAATGAAACAGAGCCGCCTCGTTTATGCTGGTCGTAAAATTGCGGCGTCGCCTGCCACCGGTTCAAACAAAAGGCACCACAAAGAACAAGCCGATTTAGTTGAAGCGGCTCTCGTTGGGCCTATATCCTGAATAGTTAACTCCCTCGATTATGAATAATCGACAATAGGAAAATTGAATGTCTGTCAAAATCGTAGTTCCAGTCCTTGGTGAATCCGTAACAGAAGCTATCGTTGCTCAGTGGTTGAAGCAACCAGGTGAAGCGGTAGCCGTTGATGAACCGTTGGTTGAGTTGGAAACCGATAAAGTTACGCTGGAAGTTCCATCCCCCAGTGCCGGTGTCTTGGCGGATGTTGCTGCACAGGAAGGTGATACGGTGGAGGTTGGAGCATTGTTAGCAATTGTGGCCGAAGGAGGCGCTGTTGCTAGCCCTGAACCTGTCGCAGAGACAGCTGAACAAAAAGCGGGGTCTAGTACAGAGGAAGAAGTTCTTTCGCCGGCGGTTTCTAAGTTAATCGCTGAAAACAATTTGAACGCAGGTGATATCAAAGGCACAGGAAAAGACGGCCGCATTCTTAAGGGCGATGTGCTCGCTGCAATAGAGGCTGGTGCTCAGCCTACCGCGCCTCCAACACCTGCTCCGCAAGCGCCTAAAGCACCTGCACCAAGAGTGGCGCCGAGTGCTGATCAAGCATGCCGCGAAGAACGTGTTCGTATGTCAAGGCTGCGTCAACGCATTGCGGAGCGTCTGAAAGAGGCTCAAAACACAGCGGCCATGCTGACAACCTACAACGAAGTGGACATGTCAGCTGTGATGTCGCTTAGAAAAGAATACCGCGATGCATTTGAAAAGCGTCACGGTGTGCGTCTTGGTTTCATGTCTTTCTTTGTGAAGGCGGCTATCGCAGCTCTTAAAGAAATCCCGCAAGTGAACGCAGAGATAGACGGCACGGATATCGTCTTCAAAAACTACTACAACGTTGGTGTTGCTGTTGGCACGGAAAACGGCCTTGTTGTTCCTGTTCTGAAAGACGCTGATCAACTTGGTTTCTCAGATGTTGAGAAAACGATCAATGATTTTGGGCGACGGGCAAGAGATGGGAAGCTCTCCATCGATGAGATGATGGGCGGCACTTTCACGATTTCCAACGGCGGTGTCTACGGCAGTTTAATGTCTTCGCCCATTTTGAATCCTCCTCAATCGGGCATCCTTGGGATGCATAAAATCCAAGACCGCCCTGTTGCCGTTAATGGTGAGGTCGTCATTCGTCCAATGATGTACTTGGCTCTGTCTTATGACCACAGAATTGTCGATGGCCGTGAGGCTGTTACATTCCTGGTTAAGATAAAGGAAGCAATCGAAGATCCTACTCGCTTAGTTCTTGAAGTGTAGTGAAATTGAGACGCAAAGCTTCGACTGTTTGTTAACCAGGTTGCTGCCATAGTTGACGAATAACCTCAATCAAGTGTGCCTACACCTGGTAACGAGAGAAGAAAATTTTAGAGAAAAGTGTAAAGTTTGACTCTTAAAGGCGTTTTTTTAGAATGCGTATCTAATTATGATGGTCACCATTGTGGTATAGCCCATTCCGGTGATTCATATTAGGAATTTGCTGCAAAAATCTCGTCGAAATCAAAAAAAACAGTTCAAATTTCGAGTCTATCATTTATGGTGGCTGCAGTTACAGATCTGAAATAGGGCGAATTTTTGATCTTTGATGGAAAAATGGTACTTCGTGATTGAGCGAAAACGTTTTCATTGATGCGACGTTCCTGGCGATCTGAGGCTGGGCTGGACTTCTCAATATTTGGAGGAGCGAGGTTCTAAGTGGAGGAATTGAGTGGTTATTCTTTCCAGCAGTTCGGTGCGCCAAAGTGATTTGGCCAGAGCTGTTTGACAGGAAGCGCGTCTTGAAAGGGGAAGCAATTGGCTTCTCCTACACAAATGGAATGGTAAGATCAAATGAACTGGAGTCAGGTTTTTGAACAGGAGAACCGCATAGACGTCATTCTTTCTGACGTCGCCGACAGAATGGGGTTTCGTCACTATTTCTTACTTTCAGCCCAAGCCGATCGAAAAATTATGAGCGATCATGCTTTGGCAAGTTTTGGCCGAGATTGTTTTTCAAAACTCAGACAGGAAGCTGTTGAGATTGAGGATTTCGTGTTTGATCAATATGACTTTGATCAGCCACATATCTTGCGCCACGGAGCGAATGAACGCGTTCAGGACGGCAAAGCGATTGGTGCGATAGTGGATGAGTTAGCGCAACAAGGTAGTGATAGCTCTATTCTCGTGTCTGCTTATGGACCTTACACTGAAACGTCTATCCTTGGGTTTTCAAACCAAGAATACGGTGATGATTTCGAACAATTGTGTGATGCTTACCGGGATGATCTCAGACTTATCTGTATTCTGTGTCATCAGAAGGTGTTGAGGGGCCGCTCTCAGGATCAAAGTTCTCCCCTAACGACCCGTGAGCGCGAATGCTTGCTTTGTGTTGCTAGAGGAAAGTCTTCTTGGGAAGTATCTCAGATCTTAGAGATTTCAGAGCAGACCGTCGTTTTTCATCTCAAGAACTCGATGAAAAAACTCGAAGTGTTCAACCGCACTCACGCCGTCGTGCGGTCGATCCAGATGGGCTTGATCAATCCTTGAAGTAAACGTTATCAAAAGATTGAGAGAAGGCTTAGGATCCTTTTGCTATTTTGGCGTGGTGAGCAATGTGATCATCGATAAAACTAGCGATGAAGAAATAGGAGTGGTCGTATCCATCCTGCATTCTGAGCTCCAAAGACTGCCCTGCTGAACGGCAAGCATTTGCAAAGAGTTCCGGCTTGAGCTGGTCCTGTAGGAAACCATCATCTCCGCCTTGATCAATTAAAATGGTGTTGAGGGAACGCTGGCCAGATTCCATGAGGCAAGTGGCGTCGTGGTTTTTCCACGCGGTCCGATCATTTCCCAGATAGGCGCCCAATGCCTTTTCACCCCATGGTACTTGGGTGGGGGCCACGATTGGGGCAAAGGCAGAAATTGAGCAGAACTTGTCGGGATTCCTGAGGCCTATCGTCAAAGCGCCGTGACCACCCATCGAATGACCTGTAATGCCTGCACAAGCCGGGTCTATCGAAAAGTTCTCGGCGACTAGGCTTGTCAGTTCATTAACGACGTAGTCATACATTTGGAAATGACTGGACCAGGGTGCCTCGGTCGCATTGACGTAGAAACCAGCACCTTGGCCCAAATCGTATGCGTCGTCATTGGCAACATCGTCCCCTCTGGGAGAAGTGTCAGGTGCTATGACAGTAATGCCATGCTGAGCAGCGGCCCGCTGGGCACAAGCTTTAACTGTGAAGTTCTCTTCGGTGCAGGTTAGGCCAGACAGGAAATAGAGAACTGGCGTTGGACCAAGAGCCGTTTGAGCAGGGACGAAGGCCGAGAATTTCATTTCACAAGAATTCGCGTCCGATTGATGTTTGCATACAAACTGAGTACCGACGAAGGATTTAGCTTGGCTTACGATTTCTAGTGTCATGATATGGCCTTAGCAACAAGAGTACAAAAAGGGCCCGTTCATTAGACTTGAACGAGCCCGCTTGACGGATAGACTTAGAAATTGATGACGGAACGAATAGATTTGCCAGCATGCATCAAATCGAAGGCATCGTTGATTTTTTCAAGTGGCATTTGGTGCGTGATCAAATCATCAATGTTGATCTTACCATCCATGTACCAGTCGACGATCTGAGGGACCTGTGTGCGCCCTTTGGTGCCGCCGAACGCTGTACCTTTCCATACACGGCCGGTCACCAACTGGAACGGGCGGGTTGAGATTTCAGCACCTGCAGGAGCAACACCGATGATAATCGACTCACCCCAGCCTTTGTGACAGCATTCGAGAGCCTGACGCATAACGTCGACATTACCAATGCATTCGAAACTATAGTCCGCGCCGCCTTTGGTGAGGTCAACAATGTAGGGAACCAGATCGCCTTCGACTTCCTTTGGATTGACAAAGTGAGTCATGCCAAACTTTTCGGCGATGTCTTTGCGACCAGGGTTAAGGTCAACACCAACGATCATGTTAGCACCAGCGATGCGAGCACCCTGGATAACATTCAAACCGATGCCACCAAGGCCAAAGACGACAACGTTGTCACCTGGTTGAACTTTCGCGGTGTTGATAACTGCCCCGATACCAGTGGTCACGCCGCAACCGATATAGCAAATTTTGTCGAATGGCGCGTCCTCACGAACTTTCGCGCAGGCAATTTCAGGCAAGACTGTGAAGTTAGAGAACGTAGATGTGCCCATGTAGTGAAAGAGGCGATCTTTGCCGATGGAGAAACGACTGGTCTCATCTGGCATCAGGCCTTGGCCCTGTGTGATGCGAATGGACTGGCAAAGGTTGGTTTTTCCGGAGGTGCAATAGTCACACTCTCTACATTCTGGTGTGTAAAGAGGGATAACGTGATCGCCTTTCTTCAAGCTCTTCACGTCTGGCCCAACATCAACAACGACGCCTGCGCCTTCGTGGCCGAGAATGGCTGGGAACAACCCTTCTGGATCTGCACCTGATTTTGTGAATTCGTCGGTGTGACAAACGCCAGTGGATTTGATTTCCACCATCACTTCGCCAGCACGAGGGCCTTCGACGTTAACGGTTTCAATTGTGAGCGGTGCTCCGGCTTTGTGGGCAATGGCGGCACGTGATTCTACCATGGGTTTCTCCCTAATCCTTTCAGTTGATTGTTGGGCGCAAAATTGACAGGCAAACCAAGTGAGCGCAAGCGCTTTTTTCATGCAAGTCGAGCCAAAATCTGCGGCTGCCTCTTGAATTTAGCTGTCCGGCTATCGAGATAGAGTGGTTAAACCAGAATGCTTTGGTCAGATTAATTCGCTTAATACGCCCCTGCGGCTCCGGGAAGCTTTCAATGGAACAACAGAGTGCTTATAAGGCAACAAAGTTTGGGTCATATAAATGACCAAACGTATAACTCAGAAAGGTAGCTTGATGGCTTGGCAAAATCAGGGTGGCTCCGGCGGCCCATGGGGTGGCGGTGGAAACCAAAATAACGGCGGCGGTCCGTGGGGCGGTGGCTCTGGCGGCGGCGGTGGCCGTGGTCCAGGAGGTGGTGGTGACGGTCCAAAGCCACCGAATTTGGACGATTTGTTCAAGAAGGGCCAAGATCTGAAAGGTGCTTTGCCGGGTGGTCTCGGGAAAATGGGCTTTATACTTATAGCGGTTGCTCTTCTGGTTGTTTGGGCAGCATTTGGCTTTTATCGAGTCCAAGCTTCAGAAAGAGGCGTCGTTAAGCGTTTTGGCGCTTTGAGTTCCGTTACGGGGCCAGGTTTGAATTATCACTTGCCTTATCCAATTGAAACGGTGACCAAAGTTGATGTCACGCGTATCCGCTCAATCGACATTGGATTTGTGGCTCAAGGCAGTGCACGTCGCGACGTGCCTGTTGAAAGTCTTATGCTCACTGGCGATCAGAACATCATTGATATTGATTTGACTGTACTTTGGCGTGTTGCCGAGCCGGAGAAATATCTTTTTAATATTCGCAGTCCCGAGCAAACGGTTAAGATTGCAGCTGAATCAGCTCTTAGAGAAGCGATTGGTCAAACCGAAATCGACGATGCGTTAACTGACGGCAAAGCAGCGATCCAGATTGCAATCGAATCTAGCTTGCAGACTATTTTGGAAGAGTATGGTTCCGGAATCGTGGTTGAGGAGGTTCAATTACAAGCGGTTCAGCCTCCAAAAGAAGTTATCACAGCTTTCGACGACGTTCAGAAGTCCTTGCAGGATCGTGACCGTTACCAAAACGAAGCAGAGAAGTATGCAAATGAAGTTGTACCAAAAGCACGTGGTGCAGCTGAAACCCTACGCCAGCAATCCGAAGCCTACAAAGATCGCGTTGTTAATGAGGCCAAAGGTGAAGCGGGGCGTTTCTTAGAGGTCTTAGCGGCATACCAACAGAATAAGGAAGTGACTTTGGAACGCTTATACATTGAGGCTATGCAAGAGGTGCTTAGTAACGGTGGAGCCGTTATCATGGATCCAAAAGTAGGGCAGGGAATTTTGCCATACTTGCCTCTGCCTTCAATCCAAAAACCAGCAAACAACTAAGAGCGAGGATAAGCAAATGAAATCACCTGTTGTACTAGGTATTGTTTTAGCCGCTTTGGCCTTCGTTGGTTTGAGTGCTGTGTTTGTCGTTGATGAAACCGAGCAGGTTCTTGTCACCCAATTCGGTGACCCTAAGAAAATTGTCATCGAGCCCGGATTAAACTTCAAGATTCCTTTCGTTCAAGAACTGAGAGGCTATGACAAGCGTGTTCTCAATCTCGATCCCGAGCGAGAGCGCTTTTTGTTGAAAGACCAAAAGCCGCTCATCGTGGACTATTTTGTTCGCTACCGTATTTCCGATCCGCTGAAGTTTTTCCAAGCGGTGAGAGACGAATCGGTTGCAGAACAGCGCCTTGAGCGGACGGTTAATACTCGTTTGAGGGAGGCTCTCGGCCGTTATCTATTGCCGGCTGTGCTTTCCGAAGAACGTGCAGCGATCATGCAAGAAGTTCGTGACGCAGCAGCGAGCGACACCATTAAGTTTGGCATAGAGATTGTTGACGTTCGTATCGGTAAAGCGGATTTACCGGATGAAATCAACCAAACGGTTTTTGATAGAATGAAGACTGAACGTGAGCAGGAAGCGGCTCAAAACCGCGCTCTTGGTCGTGAAAAAGAGCGTGAGATCAAAGCAGCAGCTGATCGAGAGAAAATCGGTATTGAATCTGCGGCTCGCCGCGATGCAGAACTTCTTCGTGGTGAGGGGGATGGTGAGAGAACCCGTCTCTTGAACGATGCTTACGGACAAGACCCTGAGTTCTTCAGCTTCTACCGTTCTATGGAAGCTTATCGTCAATCTTTGACTGGTGACGATTCTTACATGTTGCTTTCTTTGGAGAATGATTTCTTCAAAGAATTTAACCAACATAAGAGCCAGTAGACGAACGTAAATCCTGATGGGGTTTTCGGATCTTATTGTGGCTATAGGCATAATGCTGCTCATTGAGGGCAGCATTATTGCTTTTACGCCTGGCGGTTGGCGTAGAGCTGTCACACAGATGCTCGCACAATCTGATGATAATCTCAGGACTTTTGGTCTTGTTTTTGTTTTAGTGGGGGCAGCAGTTCTTTGGTTTGCAACATAACGGAAATTCACAAAAGCGTGTCTGTTGTAAATCTACCACTTTGCCACTTCTGGGCCGGGTAAATGTCACATTCTCGCCTAGATTGGCCACCAATTAGCTTCTACGAGCCGAAGAACGGTTGCCTTAAGGCGAGATTGTTCTTCTTCTTTGTTAACGATTACGAGGCTGCGGCACTAGCCCAGCCAGATTAACTACTAATGGAGTCTGACTGCATGGTTTCGCCAAAATTCAGAAACTTGTCTGTCCAACAGCACACTGGTTCAACAGGACTGGGATACTATAAATTAATCTTGATCGTACCAATCTTACTTGGTGCATCTCTTCTAGCTTCGGCTTTGGCCAATGCTAAGGGCGCTCCTGAAAGCTTTGCCCCCTTGGTTGAGCGTGTCATGCCCACGGTGGTTAACGTTTCTTCTGTTCATGAAGTAAAGCGAAGCCCAAAAGACGAACAATTCAACGATCTTTTCAAAGAGTTTCTTGAGCGCTACAATCAAGGTAAGCCGAAGCAAGAAGGCGGCAGAAAAGCAACGTCTCTTGGTTCCGGCTTTGTGATTGATCCTAACGGCTATATCGTGACCAACAATCATGTTATCGAAGGTGCGAGCGCGGTTTCTGTTACTTTCGATAACGGTGACAGCTTCGATGCTGAAATCGTTGGCCGAGATAAAAAAACAGACTTAGCCCTGTTAAAGATCGATACAGAAGGAAAGCTTATTCCCTCGGCTGAGTGGGGTGATTCGAACGCTGCGCGTGTTGGTGATTGGCTGATGGCAATTGGTAACCCTTTTGGTCAGAATAATACGGTGACTGCTGGCATTATCTCTGCAAAGGGACGTAATGACGTAACCGGCAATTCTTACGACAATTTCATTCAGACTGACGCTTCCATTAACCGTGGTAACTCTGGCGGTCCAAGTTTTAACATGGATGGTCAAGTGATCGGCGTGAACACAGCGATCTTCTCGCCATCTGGCGGTTCTGTCGGTATTGGCTTCGCCATTCCTTCGAACCTTGCCCAGAATATCGTACGCCAA
>Ga0055584_100002688_pt1 | contig 17583 bp, 16 predicted proteins | sample OSDHelmetaG_FD_58716 | JGI IMG/M metagenome (GOLD analysis project Ga0055584, IMG submission 58716) | Pelagic marine sediment microbial communities from the LTER site Helgoland, North Sea, for post-phytoplankton bloom and carbon turnover... | ecosystem: Environmental > Aquatic > Marine >... | reverse complement strand
TTCGCGGACTGGCGGACCGGCATTGGGCCGGGTCTACGGCGGAAAACCGTAATGATTGGGGCGGACCATACGCTTGGGTCCAAAACGGGTCAAGCAATTGGGCGACGGGGAAATCCTTGGATTTTCAGCGGTTTGGGCCATATAACGCGGCATGGCTGCCCTCGCTTTCACCAAGATGCATGGTCTCGGCAACGATTTCGTCGTGATCGATGCCCGGGTCCATCCGGTCGATCTGACCGCTGATCAGGTGCGCGCGCTGGCCGACCGCCATCGGGGCATCGGTTTCGACCAGATCATGGTCATCAAGGACTCCGACGCGGCCGATGCCGGGCTACATATGGCCAACGCAGATGGTGCCACGGTCGGCGCTTGCGGCAACGGCACCCGGTGCGTCGCAGCGTTGCTCCTGGACGAGTTGCAGCAAGACACGATCACGCTCGATACGGCATCAGGCTTGGTCTCCGCCTCGGCAGCGGCAGATGGCCTGACCACCGTTGATATGGGACCGGCGCGCACCGACTGGCAGGACATTCCCGTCGCCCGCACCATGGAAACCCTCCATTTAGACCTCACCTACGAGACCCCCGTTGGTCCGCTGGCCGACCCGGTCGGGGTCAACATGGGCAATCCCCACGCGGTGTTCTTTGTTGAAGATATCGCGCGTTATGACCTCGGCACGTTCGGTCGCGACATTGAACATCACCCGCTGTTTCCCGAACGCGCCAACATCAGCCTTGCCCAGGTCACAAACGACACCATCAAGCTGGTGGTGTGGGAGCGCGGCGTCGGTCTGACGCTGGCTTGCGGTACCGCGGCATGCGCCGCGCTGGTGGCCGCCGCAAGACGAGATTTGTGTGGTCGGTCGGCGCCGGTGCACTTGCCCGGGGGCGCGTTGCAGATCACGTGGCGAGACGACAATCACGTGCTGATGACGGGCCCGGTTGCCACCAGCTTCTCAGGCACCGTCGATCTCGATCATCTGATGGCGTCGTCATGATTGACGTCGTTACCTTCGGCTGTCGGCTCAATGCCTACGAATCCGAAGTCATTCGGCGCAACGCCACCAAGGCGGGTCTCGACGATGCTATTGTGGTCAACACCTGCGCCGTTACCGCCGAAGCAGAACGCCAAGCGCGCCAGACCATCCGTCGCCTGCGCCGCGAACGTCCCCAGTCAAAGTTGATCGTGACCGGATGCGCGGCTCAGATCACGCCAGCGCGTTACGCCGCTATGGACGAAGTTGACGCCGTGGTTGGTAACGAAGAGAAGCTCCTGCCCGAGACGTTCGCGCAAATGGGCGCCGCACCGCTCGTTGGCGACATCATGACCGTCAGCGAAACCGCTGGACACCTTATCGAAGGGTTCGAGGGACGGTCGCGCGCCTTCCTGCAAATCCAGAACGGCTGCGATCACCGCTGCACGTTCTGCATCATTCCTTTTGGGCGCGGGCCTTCGCGCAGCGTGAAGCCTGCAGAGGTCATCGCCCAATCGCACCGTTTGTACGAAAACGGTTACCGGGAAATCGTCCTCACCGGCGTCGATATCGGCGACTACGGCAAAGACTTTGAAACACCCGCGACCATGGCGGACCTGGTCGGTGAATTGTTGGACGCGCTGCCCGACGACATGCGGATTCGAATCACCTCGATTGATCCCGTCGAAGTGAGCCCGCGCCTCATCGATCTCTACGCCGAGGATGCCCGCCTTCAACCGCACTGGCATCTCAGCGTGCAATCAGGCGACGACATGGTCTTGCGGCGGATGGCGCGCCGCCATCGCCGCGCCGATGTTCTGCGGGTTGCCGAAGCTTTGCGGGCGGTCCGGCCGGACACGGTGATCGGCGCCGACTTTATCGCGGGCTTTCCGACCGAAACCGAGGACCAAGCCGCCAACACACTGGCGTTAGTCGAAGAGGCCGACCTCGCCTTGCTGCATGTCTTTCCCTATTCGGCACGCGAAGGCACGGCAGCGGCGAAGATGCCGTCCTGGCCCAAAGCGGTGCGCCGCGAACGCGCCGCCGCTCTGCGTGCCGCCGGTGCGCATCAGCGCCGCACGAACTTCACCCGGTTCGTTGGTCATACCGTTGATGCGGTTGTCGAAGAGTCGGGCGCCGCTCGAACGGCCCACTATCTTCCGGTGACCATCGAGACGGACACCGCGCCGGGGACTTGGGTCCAAGTCTCTCTCACGGGACACACCGACGATGCGTTGATCGGCACCATCGATGGCTGAGGGGGCCAAAAGAAGCTGGTTGGGGCGGCTGCGTAGCGGCCTGTCGCGCTCCGCGGGTGGTCTCAGCCAAGGCATCGCCGGCATCTTCACGGGCAAAAAGCTCGACCGCGAAACCCTGAACGATCTCGAAGATCTGCTGGTGACTGCGGATATGGGCATTGAAGGCGCCCGCGGCATTGTCGAAGCAATCGCCGCCAAGCGATCCGACGCTGTCCAAGACATCAATGCGCTACTCGCCGCAGAAATTGAAAAAGTTCTCGCTCCCGTCGCGGTCCCTCTCGAAATCGATGCGGCGCACACGCCGTACGTTGTTCTTGTTGTCGGTGTTAACGGCACCGGAAAGACGACGACCATTGGCAAGCTCGCGCACCTGTTTGCGGCGCGCGGCCTCTCGGTGGCGATTGCCGCAGGCGATACCTTTCGGGCCGCGGCCATTGACCAGCTCATAGTCTGGGGCGAGCGTGCCAACGCTACGGTGTTTGCCAAAGAGGTTGGGGCAGACCCTGCCGGGCTCGCATTCGATGCGCTGGAATCCGCAAAGGCCCAACAAAAGGATGTCTTGCTGGTCGACACCGCCGGCCGCCTGCAAAACAAGTCTGGCTTGATGGCCGAGCTCGAAAAGATCGTACGGGTCATCAAAAAGAAAGATGAAACCGCACCGCATAGCGTTGTCTTGGTGCTCGATGCGACCACTGGCCAAAACGTGCTGTCGCAAGTCGAATTGTTTCAACAGGCGTGCGACGTAACCGGCCTTGTCATGACCAAGCTGGATGGCACCGCCCGTGGCGGTATTCTGGTTGCTGTCGCGTCTCGGTTTGGTCTGCCGGTCCATGCCATTGGTGTGGGTGAGGGGATCGATGATCTCCAGCCCTTCGCGGCCGATGCATTCGCTCGCGCCATTGTCGGACTAGAGGTGGCCGAGACGTGATTGGCATGCACCCCGCCTCGTTGATAGGTGTGCCTATAACAGCGTCGTGCGTTCAGCGTTTCCTGACCAGGAGTTCCCGGTGACCGAAAATACAGCAGCAAGACGGACCATCGGGCCGGTTCTGAAATTCGCGCTCGATCTCGGGCCGCTGGCCGTTTTCTTCATTGCCAATGCGCGGGCGGACATCTTCGTCGCCACCGGCGCCTTCATGGTCGCCATCGTGGTGTCTCTCGGCATTTCGTATGCGATCGAGCGCCGCTTGCCGCTCTTGCCGGTCGTCACGGCCGTGATGGTTCTAGCCTTCGGCAGCCTCACGCTGATCTTGAACGACGAAACTTTCATCAAGCTTAAGCCCACCATCGCGAACGTATTGATCGCGACGGCCCTTTTCATTGGTCTCGCGATCGGCCGGCCATTTCTCAAGGTCGTCCTCGGCACAGTGTTTGAACTCAATGACGAGGGCTGGCGCAAACTCACGTGGCGCTGGGCCTGGTTCTTTTTGTTTCTGGCCCTGCTGAATGAAATTGTGTGGCGCACCATGTCCACTGATGTCTGGGTGAATTTCAAAGTATTCGGCATCATGCCGATCACAATTCTATTCAGCCTGTCGCAACTCCCGTTGTTGCAACGCTACAAGATTGAACCCGACACCCCGTCAGACGCCGAGCAATAGACCGTCCGGGAATCAAAAAGGGCGCTCGCGGCGCCCTCTGATCTCACCGGGGTAGATCTTCAATTAGGCGCGGATGTCGACCCGATCGCCAGGCCGGGGCTCCTGATCTTCAATCTCCCGACGACGCACGTCTTGCGCTGCCTGGATTTCGTCCTCAGCGGCCGACTCTTGGGCCCGAATCTCTTCCGAACGGTCGCGGCTGTCGACCAGCGTTGTCGGCGGCCGATCACCGCCATCATCGGTCTCTTCGGGCTCGCGCACGGGCCGGCTGGTCTCCTGGGACTGCACACGGCGTGACACCGATTCGCCCGGGTTGGGACCAATGAGAATTGAAGGGGCGACATTAACGCCGCCAAATCCGATCTGAACCATAGTGCGTTAACCTTAACGATATCCACAGGCGCAGGAAAGGGCTCTTCCGGGCCTAAACGCGTTAACCAATACGTAGGCGCGATGGTGCCCGTGCCAAGTCCCTTTTTGGCACAAGATTCGTCCCAATATCAGAGGCGGTCATCCGGACATTCGGCTTGGGATTCGTCAATTCTTTCAGAATCAAGGACTTAATCGGCATTGGCATGGCCCGGCGGGCTGGTATGGGGATTGCTCCTATAGGGGTGTAAGGGCCGGCGGCATGGGCCCTTGCGAAGTACCAGTCAGCCGCAAAGTTACGGATCGATCCCCCAATACGTCCGTAATCGTAGGAAGAGGCGCATTGTCCCTGATGCGCCTCTTTCTTTTTTTAGGGGGTCTTTAATCCCTCAAGACGGCTTTCGACGACGGCGCGCGCCTCGGACCCGGGTTCGAGATGGCCCAGCAAAGCTGTCCACAGTCGGCGCGCTTCGTCAGGGTTCTCGCGCTCTGCCTCGCCCAAGCCGACAAAGTAGAGCGCCTCCGGGTTTTCGTTCTGGATCTCGAGAACCCGGCGATAAAGGTTGAACGCGCGGTTCGATAGCGGTGCATCGGGAGAAGTCTGGGCAAGAACCGCGCGGGCAAATAACTGCAGTAGTTCGGCGTCCCTTGGAAATTCGGCCGTCGCCTTTTCGAATGCATCTAGCGCCTTCGCCGGCTGGTTCAGCACCTGATACGAGCGCGTCAGCCGAATCCACCCCTCGCGATCCGCGGGATCATCGGCCAGTCGTGCTGCCAGTCCGGCCACCATGCCCTCGATCTGCGCTTGTTGATCGCTGTCGGTTGTTGGGGCCGGGGCTTGCGCGCGCGGCGGCGGGGGCGCCGCGTCGCCGCGCAGTTCGCGCACTCGCGCTTCGGCCTCCGCGGCTTTGTCGTTTTCGCCCAGCACGCGATAGGACCGCGCCAGCCGTGCCCACCCTTCAGCGTCGTAGGGGTTTTCTTCCAGGCGCGCCGCGAGTTGCGAAACCATCCCGCGGATCATGTCTTGCCGATCCGCCGGCGACATTTCCTCCGCCGCCTCGATGTCGTCGCGCGTTGGTCCTCGGGGCGGGGATGTTGGCGCTGGTGCCGGTGGCGTATCGGGCAGCAACGCGGCCAGGTCGACATCAAGTTCTTGCGCGGCGGCGCGCAATTGCTGGTCCAGTACCGGTCGCCATGGGGCGTCGGCTGGGGTGTCGGCGGCCAGCGCGAGCCACGAATCAAAGGCCGCCTTAAGGTTCCCGGCCTGCGCGTCTGCCATCGCCAAATAGAACCGGGCCGCCGGATCGGCGGGGTCGGCGTCAATGGCTTTACTAAATGACGCACGGGCCTTGTCGGTCACCGTACCGTCGGCGGAGAAAACGATCGCTTCGCCCAAATACGCGTGCACGGTCGCATCGTCAGGGCGCAGGGCTGCGGCCTTGGTATACGCCTCGATGGCCAACAACGGACGCTGGGTGACCATGTACGAGCGCCCCAGCAACAGCCACCCGTCGAAGTCTTCAGGGGCCGCTTCAAGGCGCGCTTCCAGTCGGGCAACGGATTCGGTCAGGCCAGCCTGTTGCTCGGCATTCAGTCGACTAGAAGGGGCGGATTGTTGGGCGACCACGCGGTCGCCGACCAAACTCGGGTTGCCGCGCCACACGTAAAGGGGCGCTGCAATCAGCGGGATCAGGAGCAAGACAGTCGCCGCGGCAATGGTGTTGTTGCGGCCTTTCTTGTCGGTCGCCTCGGTTGCACCGTCTCGTGCCCGCTGCGCCGCTAAGATGCGTCGGCCGATTTCTGCGCGCGCCGCTTTGTATTCTTCGGTATTGATCAGCCCGCGTGCCTGATCGCGCTCAAGTTCTTTCATTTGATCGGTAAAGACCGCGAGATCGTATTCCTCGGCCGCGCTGCGCGGCGGTCGGGCGTTCAGGACGGGGATGGCGATCGCCACCACGGTCGCAAGCAGGACCAGCGCAATAACAATCCAAATCATCGTGGGTGCCCGATCCGGTCTCTAGACGTGGTCGTCGAGAATCTTGGCAAGACGCGCCTCTTCTTGGGCGTCCAGCGGCGCGGTGCCGGCTTGTTGCTGCCGCCGCCGCCGCAATACAAAAACCGCAGTGCCGCCCAACACGAAAGCAAGAATAACAAAAGGGCCGATCCACAAAATCAACGTGCTGGCGTTGAGCGGTGGCCGCATCAGCACCCAGTCGCCATACCGGTCGACAAGGTAACTTTTGACTTCGGCATCGTTGTCGCCGGCCTCGATGCGTTCGCGCACGACGACGCGCAGTTGCTTCGCCAAGCTGGCATTAGAATCGGAAATCGCTTGGTTCTGGCAGACCAGACACCGGATGTCTTTGTGCAGCGCCTGCGCGCGCCGCTCCAGCGCCGAATCGCTCAAGGGTTGGTCGACATATTGCGCCAACGCCGGGGTCGCCAACAGCCCTAGGATCAGCGCCGCCAGGGCGAGAATTCGCGTCGTCATGGCGTGCACGGTACGTGTTTCTCACCGCGCAATCGCGGCAAGATTTCTTCTTCCAGAACGTCCCGGGTCAACACACTGATGTGCTTGAACTGGATGCACCCAGAACCATCGACCACGAACGTTTCGGGCACGCCGTAAACCCCCCAATCGATCGAAGCGCGCCCGTCAAAGTCCGCGCCGGTCTTGTCATAGGGGTCGCCAAACGTTTCCAGCCAACGGGCCGCATCCGCCGGCGCGTCGCGTTGATTGAGGCCATAGATCGTGATGTCGGTCGTGCGCGCCAATTCCATGAAAAGCGGATGCTCTTGTCGGCACGGGCCGCACCACGATGCAAACACGTTCACCAGGACTGGACTGCCGGTCTTAAGGTCGGCCGTCGAAAACTGACCGGTTCGTCCCTCGACCGCGGGCAAGACGAACTCAGGTACCGGCTTGCCGATCAACGCCGAGGGAATCTCGCGCGGCTTTAGGGTCAGTCCGACGCCAAGCACAACGGCGACAACAAGGAACACGATCCCTGGCAGCAAGTAACGCAGGCGCATCTACGTTGCCTGCTGTTGGGGCTGCAACTCCGGAGCCGGGCTCGCTTTGGGCCGCCGCGGCGCGCCGACGCGCAATCGACGATCCGTCAGCGAGACCAGCCCGCCTAGGGTCATCATCAACGATCCGATCCAAAGCCAGACAATCATCGGTTTGTGATAGATGCGGGTGGCAAAACCGCCGTCGCCATTGGCTTCACCGACCACGGCGTAGAGGTCGCCGAAGTTGCGCGGCCGAATAGACGCTTCGGTGGTCACCATTGGCGGATCGGTGAACCGCCGCGTCTCGGGCTCCATAATTTCCATCAGCTCACCATTGCGGAACACATGGAAGGTGCCCCGGACGGCGTCATAATTGGGTCCGGTCACGGGCGCAACGCCTCGGAATTCCACCTCATACCCAGCGACGACAATGCGGTCGCCGGGCCGCATGATTTGCAGGTGCTCAACCTCCCATGACAGCGTTCCGGTCATCCCAAGGATGGCGACGCCCATCCCGGCATGGGCGATCGCGCCACCCCACGCTGATCGCGGCAGATTAGCGGCGCGGCGTAGAGCGTCCCGCAGCGGAATGCGAAACAACCGGGTGCGTTCGCCAATGTCGACGGCGGCCCCGGCAACCAACCAAACGCCCAACGCCATCCCGAGCACGGCGAGGATTGGGTCAAACCCCGAGAAATAGAGTGTCAGTAACGCCACGATAACGGTCAGCGCCGCAGCAACTTTCATGCGGCTCAACGTGCCCGCAAGATCGGCGCGCTTCCACGGCATCATCGGTCCAATCGCCATCACCATGATCAAGGGCACCATCAGCGGCACGAAGGTCGCGTTAAAGAAAGGCGGCCCCACCGTGACCTTTTCGCCGGTGATCGCATCCAGAAAAAGCGGGTACATCGTGCCGATGAAGACCGTTGCCGTTGCAGCGATTAGCAACAGGTTGTTGAGCACCAGGGCGCCCTCGCGGCTGACCGGCGCAAAAACACCGCCGCTTTTTAGCGATGGTGCGCGCCACGCATAAAGCGCAAGCGATCCCCCAATGGCGACCACAAGAAATGCCAAGATGTAGACACCGCGCTCAGGGTCGGTGGCAAACGAATGCACGGAATTCAAAACCCCCGAGCGCACGATGAAGGTGCCGAGCAAGCTGAACGAAAATGTCAAAATCGCGAGCAGCACCGTCCACGTCTTCAGCGCGTCGCGCTTCTCAACCACGATGGCGCTATGCAGCAATGCGGTGCCGAGCAACCACGGCATGAAGGACGCATTCTCAACCGGGTCCCAAAACCACCAACCGCCCCAGCCAAGTTCGTAATAGGCCCACCAACTGCCCATCGCGATCCCGACGGTCAGCGCAGTCCAAGCCGCAAGGGTCCAGGGCCGCACCCAGCGAGCCCAGGCGGCATCGACTTTCCCTTCGATCAGCGCGGCAACGGCAAACGAGAACGCGATCGAGAAGCCGACATAGCCGAGGTAGAGAAACGGCGGGTGAAACGCGAGCCCGGGGTCTTGCAGCAGCGGGTTCAGACCCGTGCCCTGCGACGGTACCGGAAACACGCGTTCAAACGGATTGGAAAGAAACACAAGCAGCAGCAAGAACCCAACGCCGATCAGCCCCTGAATGGCAATCACCCGCGTACGCAACGACGGCGGTAAGTTGTTGCCCATGGTCGCGACGCCAAATCCGAACGCCGCCAGGATCACAACCCACAGCAGTAACGAGCCCTCATGGTTTCCCCACACCCCGCTAATTTTGTAGAGCAGCGGCTTGTCGGTGTGCGAATTCTGCCAAACGTTGAGCACCGAAAAATCCGAACCGACGAACGCCATCGTCAGCGCAACAAACGCCAGGATCAACAACAAGAACTGCATGATCGCGGCAGGCCGCGCGATGGCCGAGAGCGCTTCGATCCCACGCTGGGCGCCGACCAGTGGCAGTGTGCCCTGCACGAACGACACCGCGAGCGCCAAAACAATCGCGAAGTGGCCGAGTTCGGCGATCATGGCGTGCCCCCCTTCCACTTGCCGCTCTTCTTCAGCGCTTCGGCAACTTCGGGCGGCAGATAGTTTTCGTCGTGCTTAGCCAGCACGCTATCGGCGACAAACACGCCTTCCGGGCTTAGCCGTCCTTCGGTCACCACGCCCTGACCTTCTCTGAACAGGTCCGGCAGAATACCTGTGTAGGAGACCGGTACGGCATTCGCCAAGTCGGTTACGCGGAAGGTGGTGGTCAGGCCATCATCGGTTTTTGCGACAGATTCTTCTTCAACCAAGCCCCCCAGCCGGAACCGTTGATCCGGTGCCATGCCCTTGGCGTAGACGTCCGTCGGGCTGGAGAAAAACACAAGGTTGTCGTCGAACGCGGCCAGGGTCAGCGCGACGGCAAGGCCCAGTGCTGCCATGCCGGTAATGACAAAAAAGAGGCGCCGCCGTTTAGGTTTCACGTCACGTGTCCGATTCGGGTGTTGAGGTGTCCAGGTCGCGTCGCCGCGCACGCCGCGTGCTTTGCAAAAGATCGAGGGTTCGCTGGGCGGCCTTGAGCGAAATCCGACTCCAAGAAAAGAGGCCGATCATGAGAACGGCCGTTACCGCGAAGGCTGGCCAAACGTAGGCGGCATAGCCGCCCATTCGAAGAAACTCTTCCACCGTGCCCATCGTGTCGTTGCGGCCGCGTGACGCTTAAGGTGCCAATATAGGAACCCGCCCGATGTGGGTCCACACAGCGTCCATTACTAGGCCTCGGCAGGGGCATGACCGTCCGACGACACATATAAAGTCTGCAATGCCTGAATCCGGCGTGCGACAATTTCCCGTCGCATCCGCACGATCAGCACGACGGCGAAGAAACACAAGAAACCGCCCCACATCAAACCAAGCGGTGTCAGCATGTCCGGATGAATGGTTGGCCCGTCGAGCCGCAAGATGCTCGCCGGTTGATGCAGCGTATTCCACCATTCGACCGAGAATTTGATGATCGGCAAATTCACGGCACCCACCAGGGCGAGGATGCCGGCGGCCTTGGCGGCCTGCCGGTCGTCGTCAAACGCCTCCCACAGGCCCATGTAGCCCAAATACAAGAACAGCATGATCAACACAGAAGTCAGCCGCGCGTCCCACACCCACCAGGTCCCCCAGGTCGGTTGGCCCCACAGCGCGCCGGTCACCAGGGCGATCAGGGTGAACACCGCGCCGATCGGGGCGGAGGCTTTGGCGGCCACATCCGCCAAGGGGTGGCGCCAGATCAGGGCCACGGCACTGGCAATCGCCATGAAGGCGTAAACCCCCGACGCGAGGGTCGCCGCCGGCACATGGACGTACATGATGCGCACGGTGTCGCCCTGCTGATAGTCGGGCGGCGAGGTAATCAGCCCGAGATAGAATCCGCTGCCGAAAAAAACCACCATCGCGCCCATCAGCCACGGCATCAGCGCGCCACTGATGCGCTGAAAGCGTGCGGGGTTTGCGAAACGGTGCATGTTGGCCATTAGGCTGTCTCGATCGTCGTTCCGGCAATGCACGAGGCCGTGAGAAGAAAAGGTCGTGTGCGCAGGGTCAACATGGGGGCGGTCCGCCTTATTCCAAGTTCAATCTTAGCGCCGCGGCGCTCGCCAAAGGGGCCAACACCGCCGAAAACAAAAACAGCGCGCCGAGTATTAATAAGTGTGGTCGTTGCGACAAACCGTCGGCGGCCGCGTCTACCGCGCCCACCCCAAAAATCAGCACCGGAATGTAAAGCGGGATCACCAGCAGGGACAACAAGACGCCACCGCGTTTGACGCCCACCGTCAACGCCGCGCCAATGCTGCCAAACAGGCTCAGCGTCGGTGTGCCCAACGCCATCGCGGCGATCAAGGTAAGAAACGCCTTCCCCTCAAGTTGCATCAGTACGCCGAGCAACGGGCTCAGGATCACCAGCAACAACCCGGTCGATGCCCAATGCGCCAAGGTCTTTGCCAGCGCCACCAGCTCCAGGGGTAGGGGGCTCAGCGCGATGACATCAAGGCTGCCGTCTTCAAAATCGCTTTGGAAAAGCCGGTCCAGGGACAGCATCGTGGCGAGCAGTGCGGCCACCCAAATCACCCCGCTGGCGACATTCCCGAGCAGGGCGGATTCCGGTCCAATCCCAAGCGGGAAAAGTGTCACGGTCAGAATGAAAAACACCGCAACACTAGTGGTGGCGCTCCCCTGGCGCCGCGCCAACACCAAGTCGCGCCACATCAAGGCGAAGAACTCACGCATCGATCGCGTCCCAACTGGCCGGGGCAAGTTCGATCGTCTCGCCGGTGTCGACATTCAACGGTGCATGCGTCGCAATCAACGCACTGCCCTGGTTGGCCAAGTGGTCGCGCAGGCAGGCCTCCAGCCGCGCCACGCTGTCACTGTCCAATGACACCGTCGGTTCGTCCAACAACCATAGTTGGCGCGGCGCCAGGTTGAGGCGCGCCAGATTGAGCCGGCGTCGCTGCCCGGCCGACAACAACCGCGCCGGCAGATCGGCCAAATAGCCGAGGTCGTGGGCCGCGAGCGCTGTTGTAATGGCCGCCGCGCCGGGTGCCCCGCCGAGGATTCCCCGCCAATGGCGCAAATTCTCGGCCACCGTGAACGCCGGTTTGATCGCGTCTTGGTGCCCCACATAACCGACTTGTCGGCGATGAAATTCCGGGTCTGGGCGGGCGGCGTCGCCGCCCCAAGTCATCGTGCCGGTCGCCGGCTTCAGCAAGCCGGCAACCAAGCGGAGCAGGCTCGATTTGCCGCTACCATTGGGGCCGCTCAACACCGTGGCTGTGCCAGGCGGAATGACAAAGCTCAGGTCGGAAAACACGACCCGCTGCCCGCGAATACAGGTCAACTGGTCGGCCTTAAACGTGTCGTGTCGAAGGTCGTTTGGCGCGTTCATGATGGCCTGGGTTGCGGCGTCACCGGATTGTGACGGGTGCGTGCGCAGTTTAGGGCGCTAGATTCGGCTCCTGCAAACACCGACATCCAGCATCGGACCCCGCAATGACGTTGCCGACGACGCTCCCCTGGCTTGTTCTGGCCGGGTACAGCGCTCTCATTTGGTGGCTCGCCCCGCGCCGGGTCACCGCATCTTAGTTTTTTGACGGTAAGTCGGACGGTGGCGCTCCGCCGGGTCTGTGGTTGCTGGTTGCCAGTGCCGCCGTTACCTGGATTTTCGCCAAATCGATCGCCAATGCCGCCAGCCTCGCCGATGCCTTTGGTGTCATCGGCGGCATCGGCTATGGCTTCTACTACTTCAGCTTTTTGGTAGCAGGGGTCGCGATCTATTTCATTCGCACCCGCGGTGGCCATACCTCGCTCTCAGGGTTTCTCGTCTCCAAATACGGCGTCCTCGCGGCCCGGCTTTTTCTGATCGCTATTTCAATTCGCCTGTTCAACGAGGTGTGGTCGAACACCAAGGTCGCTGCCCTGTTCTTTGGCGATGAGGGCAGCGGCGCTTATTGGCTGGCAGCGATCATCGTGACCGCCTTCACGGTCTTCTATTCCTGGCGCGGCGGTTTGCGCTCCAGCTTGCTGACCGACGGTGCACAAATGCTGATCGCCGCGATCTTGCTGGTTGTTGTGATGGTGGCCCTGTGGCCGGATCTATCGGCACGCGGTCTGCCGGATGTCTCGCGTGCCACGCACCTCGCGGGCTGGACCTTTGCCGGCCTCGCGCTGGTACAGGTGCTCAGCTACCCGTTCCACGATCCGGTGATGACCGATCGCGCCTTTCTCACCAGTCCCAAGATTATGCTGCGCGCCTTTATCCTGGCGGGCCTCATCGCTGGCGGGTTTGTCCTCGTTTATAGCGGCGTCGGTCTCTATGCCTTGTCGTTTTCCGTCGACGGCAATCCGTCGGTGGTCGTGCCCATCATGCTCGGTCTGCCGATGATGTTGGTCTTCAACGGACTGATGCTCACCAGTGCGGGCTCGACCCTCGATTCGACCTTTTCCAGTACGTCCAAACTGGTCGCGCGCGATTGGTTTGCCGGGCCCAACACCGAAGACCCCACCGCACGGCGCATGCGCACGGGCCGCTACATCATTGTGGCGATCGCGATTCTCGGCAATTTGCCACTCTTCAGCATCTACCTCGGCGATCGGGCTGGGCCGGCGGTCATCGCCGCCACCACCATCAGCGGCACGATGGTGATGGGCCTTGCCCCGATCTTCCTGCTGTCGTGGATTCCAACCGCCCGTCAACTCAGCTTCCACCTCGCGTTCTGGCCGGGTCTTCTGTTCGGCGTCCTCCTCACCCTCGAAAGTGCCTTGGGCGTCGCAATTTTCCCGTCGTGGATTGATCTTGGGACCGGCGTTTACGCTGACGATTTCGGGGTCAACGTCTTCGGCCTTGCCTTAGTCACGCTGGGCTTCCTGTTCGGTGCAGCGGTGTCGGCCGTGGTCCATGGCGCGCCGCCTCGACATGTCAGGCCGATCGCACCCGCCGAGTAGAAATCCCCCGCGCGCCGTGGTAAACCGCGCTCGTGGCGCGTCGCAAGGCCCGCTATCCCCATAAGTTTCTACCTGGAGGCACATAGTGGCGTCGATCGGACGGGATACTCTCAAAACGCGTCGGACCCTAAAGGTCGGCAATCGCAGCTACGATTATTTCAGCATCAAGGCCGCTGAAAAGGCGCTCGATCTCGATCTTTCAACGCTGCCGCTGTCCCTGAAGGTTCTGTTTGAGAATCTCCTGCGTCACGAAGACGGTCGCACTGTCAAAGTCGCCGATATCAAAGCGATGGCTGCCTGGCTCAAACGCCGCAAGACGTCGCGTGAAATCGCCTATCGTCCCGCTCGCGTCTTGATGCAGGATTTCACCGGTGTGCCTGCGGTGGTCGACCTTGCAGCGATGCGCGATGCCGTCGCCAAAGCCGGTGGCGATCCCGCCAAGATCAACCCGCTCTCGCCTGTCGATCTCGTCATCGATCACTCGGTAATGGTCGATACGTTTGGGACCGCGTCGTCGTTCAAGAAGAACGTCGAGTTTGAGTACGAACGCAATATGGAGCGCTACCAGTTTCTCCGCTGGGGCGCCGGCGCGTTCGATAACTTCCGTGTGGTGCCGCCGGGCGTCGGCATCTGCCATCAGGTCAACCTCGAATACCTTGCGCGCGTCGTCTGGACCGACAAGGTCGACGGCAAGACCATTGCCTATCCCGACACCCTTGTCGGCACCGACAGTCACACCACCATGGTCAACGGTTTGGCCGTTCTCGGTTGGGGAGTCGGCGGCATCGAGGCCGAAGCCGCGATGCTGGGCCAGCCGATTTCGATGCTGGTGCCCGAGGTCGTGGGCTTCCGCCTCAGCGGTAAACCCAAAGAGGGCACCACCGCCACCGATCTCGTGCTCACCGTCACGCAGATGCTGCGCAAGAAAGGCGTCGTCGGAAAATTCGTTGAATTCTATGGCCCTGGCCTGAACCAGCTGTCGCTCGCTGATCGCGCGACCATCTCCAACATGGCACCGGAATATGGTGCTACGTGCGGATTCTTTCCGGTCGACGATGAGACGCTCGCCTACTTGCGCGCAACCGGCCGCAAAAAGGCTGATATCGATCTCGTTGAAAAATATGCCAAGGCCCAGGGCCTGTGGCGGTCGTCGCGTAGCCCGGAACCCAGCTACACCGCAACGCTGGAACTGGACATCTCCACCGTCGAACCCAGCCTCGCGGGTCCCAAGCGGCCGCAAGACCGCTTTCCGCTTTCCCAGGCCGCCACCGGCTTCAAAAAGGGCCTCACCACCGAATATGCCGTCAAAGACGAAGGCAAGCGGGTCAAGGTCAAAGGCAGCAACTACGATCTCGGCCACGGCGACGTGGTCATCGCGGCAATCACCAGTTGCACCAACACCTCGAACCCGGCGGTCATGCTGGGTGCCGGGCTGGTCGCGCGCAACGCGGTCGCCAAAGGACTCAAGGTAAAGCCCTGGGTCAAAACCTCGCTCGCGCCGGGATCGAAGGTGGTCACCGAATACCTCAAGCATGCCGGCCTGCAGGACGACCTCAACAAGCTCGGTTTCAATCTCGTTGGCTACGGCTGCACCACCTGTATCGGCAACTCCGGCCCGCTGCCGCAACCCATTGCCGATGCGGTCGGCGCCGGCGATTTGGTTGTGACCTCGGTCTTGTCCGGCAACCGCAACTTCGAAGGCCGTGTCAGCCCGCATACCCGTGCCAACTACCTCGCATCGCCGATGCTGGTGGTGGCCTATGCGATTGCCGGCAACATGAAGGTCGATTTGTTCAAGGATCCGCTTGGCGAAGACAAAAAGGGCAATCCCGTCTATCTCGCCGACATCTGGCCGTCGAACGAAGAAATCCATCGCACGATTCGAAAATCCGTCAAACCGTCCATGTTCCGTGATGAATATGCCCAGGCGACCGTCGGCGATGCGCGCTGGAAGAAAATCAAAACAGGTGGCGGACTGACCTACGATTGGAAAAAATCGACCTACGTCAAACACCCGCCCTACTTCGAATCGATGACGGCCGATCTTGAACCGGTCGCCGATATCAAAGGCGCCCGGCTTTTGGCATTGCTGGGTGATTCGATTACCACCGATCACATCTCACCCGCTGGCTCGATCAAAGAGGCAGGCCCGGCAGGCGACTACCTCAAAGCCAACAAGGTCAAAACCAAAGACTTCAACTCCTATGGCTCGCGGCGTGGCAATCACGAAGTCATGATGCGCGGCACCTTTGCCAACATTCGTCTGCGTAACGAAATGGCACCGGGCACCGAAGGCGGCGTCACCCGCTATCAGCCGGGTGGCAAGCAAATGCCGATCTACGATGCCTCAATGGCCTACCAGAAAAAGGGTGTGCCGCTGGTTGTCTTTGCCGGCAAAGAATACGGCACCGGTTCGTCACGCGACTGGGCGGCCAAGGGCACGACGCTTCTCGGTGTCAAAGCCGTTGTCGCGGAGAGCTTCGAGCGCATCCATCGCTCCAACCTCGTCGGCATGGGAGTGTTGCCGCTTGAGTTCAAAAACGGGCAGACGCGCAAGTCGCTCAAGCTCGATGGCAGTGAAGTGATCGACATCACCGGTTTGGAGAACGGTATCAAGCCGCGCATGGACGTGACGTGCCGCATTACCTACGCGAACGGCAAGTCGAAGAAAGTTGATCTTCTGTGCCGCATCGATACGGCGAACGAGGTCGACTACTACCTCAATGGCGGCATTCTTCACTACGTGTTGAGAAACCTGATCGCCGAGGGTGCCTAGAGGGGCGGGCGAAAGTCACCCTTTCTTGATTCGCGACGGCAAAATCCCAGGACTAGGTTCAGGTATGCGTAGCCTGCGATTTTTTCTGGGATACGGTGTCCTCGCGCTGGTGTGGCTCGGCGCCGCATCGGCCTTCGCCGCCGAGACGAAGCCGCCCATCGTGGTCGAACTATTTACCTCGCAGGGCTGTAACTCCTGTCCACCGGCCGATGCCTACCTCGCGACGCTCAAGGCGCGTCCCAACGTTCTCGCGCTCTCCTACCACGTCAACTACTGGGACTATCTCGGCTGGAAAGACACCTTCGCCAGTGAGTCCACGACATCCCGCCAGCGCGACTACGCGCGCACCATGGGTGAGCGCACGATCTATACACCGCAAGTCGTCATTGGTGGGCGCTACCACGAAGTCGGGTCGCGCCATGGCGCGATCGATCGCGCCATCCGCAAAGCCGTGCGCCACCAAGATGAAACGCTGGCCGTTGGTCTACACGCAGGCGGACCGGGCAAGCTCAAGATCTCAGTGGCCGCCGGGCAAATCTACAATCGCCGTGTGGTGGTTTGGCTCGTGCTGTTCGATCCCTACCATGAGGTTGAAATTCGGCGCGGTGAGAACAGCGGCCGAACGCTCGGCTACCACAATGTCGTTCGCGACGTGCGCGAGATTGGCGAGTGGTATGGCAAAGCGCTCGAGGTCATTTTGGATATCGAACCGCTGCGCTCGGTGGGCGAGTCCGTTGCCGTGATCGTGCAAGAGGGTGAGTCCGGCCACGTCCTCGGGGCGCAGCAGGCCCAGTTCGCTGGATTGCCCCGGCCTTAGTCCGAAACCTGGACGGCCTTTTCCATCAACGAAACGAGCCGGGCCGAAAAGGCCGCGATGTCCGGTGGTAATTCGCCTTCTAGGATGGTCGCCTGATCGAACAAGAGATGCGCTGCCTCATCCAGTTGTGCGCTGGCATTATCGCTGGCCGCGAGCTTGGCCAACGCCGTCACTACCGAATGCGTCGGATTGATCTCAAGCACCCGCGGTGTGCCTTCGGTAATCCGGCCATGCTGGCGCAATAGCCGCTCGGTGTGCATGTCGAGGCCATCGTCTGCCGCAACGATACACGCCGGGCTATCGGTGAG
>Ga0055584_100002687_pt1 | contig 17584 bp, 16 predicted proteins | sample OSDHelmetaG_FD_58716 | JGI IMG/M metagenome (GOLD analysis project Ga0055584, IMG submission 58716) | Pelagic marine sediment microbial communities from the LTER site Helgoland, North Sea, for post-phytoplankton bloom and carbon turnover... | ecosystem: Environmental > Aquatic > Marine >... | reverse complement strand
ATTTCCCGAGAGCTTCGGCTGCAATGACCCGGACATAGGGGGAGGAATCCTGCAAAGCCTTGGTTAGGGCATCCTTGCCGTGTTTGACCCCGGCCCTTTCCTGCATGAGCAAGCCGAGGGCTCCCCAATAACGGACGGCGGAGTCCTTGTCTTCGAGAAGTTTCGCTATCTTAGGCAAGTCGCCCTTGCTCATGGACGAAGCTATGTCGGCGGCCACCCGGATTTTCTCGAATGGGTACTTCTTGTCGTCTTGCCCCATTTCATAGGGTGTCGAGCCTTTTGAACGGGAATGGATCTCACCTTCGGGTAAAAAACCGACATCCCGTATTTTCGTGACATGATCGATATGGGCCTTCCTCATTTCAGCGAGGGTTTTCGCATGCTTCTTTGATTTGACCAAGTTGTTCACTTCATCCGGGTCTTCCTGCAAATCGTAGAGTTCCTCGGGCGGTTTGGTTTTCCAGAAGTGACTCTGAGCCTCATTGAGCATTCCTTCGTCGAATAGGCGTTTCCACACTTGAGTCGTGGTGGTGACGAACATGTATCCAACATGCTGACCGTATAGTTTGTGGGGCATGTAATTGCGAACATACACATAGCGCTCGCCAACCACGCTTCGCACCATGTCGTATCTTTCGTCCATCCTTCCCCGAAAGCCGTATCCGAACTCCTGAGCGGGAGCTTCGTGCTCGCCCATAAAGGCATGGCCTTGCATGTGAGCAGGGGGCTTCTTGCCTGCAATACTCAAGAGGGTCGGGGCAAGGTCGACGAAACCGACCCGGCGGTTGCTCCTGCCTCCTACCTTGTAGTCGGAAGAAGCCAGGTGTTTCCATTTCTCGGGGACATGCACGATGAGAGGTACGTTGAGACCCGAGAAAAAGGGCCATCGTTTACTTCTCGGCATCCCTGACCCATGGTCTCCGTAATAGAAAATGATCGTATCTTCTGCAACTCCTCCGTCCTTGAGTTCCTGGATTCTTGCTCCTATTTGGGAATCCATCTCGGTCATCTTGTCGTGGTATTGAGCCCAATCCTTGCGCACTTCGGGGTGATCCGGGTGGTAGGCGGGCACGCGTACCTTGGCCGGGTCGTGGACTTGGGTATGGGGGCGTTTTCGGATCTGGCTTTCGTGGCTGGTGGTAATGTTGAAAACGGCGAAGAAGGGACTGTCTTTGGTCCGGCTTTTCCAATGACCTTTCCGTCCACTTTCGTGCCAAACTTCACCCTCCTTGCGTAGGTTGTAATCTTCCTTGGAGTTGTTCGTGCAGTAGTATCCCAGTTCACGAAGGTAGGCTGGGTACATCTTATAGTCGGACGGCAAGTTGGTCATGCTCCGCATGTGTTCGGAGCCTGTCGAGGGCGGGTACATTCCCGATATGATGGTGGTGCGGGCGGGGGCGCAAACAGGTGCGTTGGAGATAGCCCGCGTGTAGATCATTCCCTTGTTCGCCAGAGAGTCGAGGTGGGGCGTGGTGGCATAGTCGTCTCCGTAGCAACCGAGGTGCGGACCGTTATCCTCGCTCGTAACCCAAAGGATATTGGGGAGATCGGCTCCGTGAGAACCGAGGAGGGGCATGAGTAAAAGGGCGATGCAGGATAGGATATTCTTCATATTAATAATCTCTTAAAATCAGGACTCGGTTGTTCCAACTATCACAAACCCATAGGGCGCCGTCAGGCCCAATCGATACTCCGTGGGGGCGGTTGAGGGTTGTTCTTGGTTGGGCTTTGCCGCCCAAGATCGTTGATACTTGTTTGGTTTTGGGGTCGTAGAGACGGATGAGGTGATTGTTGTCGTCGGCAATAATCACTTTGCCGGCAGGATCCATGCAAAGGTGCTTGGGGCCGGAGAACGTAGCCTTCAGGGCATAACCATCTCGGGAACCTTTTTTTCCGGTGCCCGCGACGGTGAAGATTTCTCCGTTCGGGCGGATGACGCGCAAAGCGTTTCCACCGCGTTCCAGAACATATAGGTTGCCTTCCTGGTCCATTGCACAGGCTCGTGGGTCGGCAAGTGGTTGTTCAAGAGCGCTTTCTCCATCTTTAGGGGTCCCTCGGTTACCGTTTCCGGCAAGGGTGCGAATGAGTCCGCTAGTCAGATCTATGGCTCGTATCCGTTTGTTGTGAATGTCGGCGACGAGAAGCGTTTTCTGATCAGGCGAGAGACTGATCGATATGGGGTCAGCCAATTTTGCTCTTGAGGCTAGGCCTCCGTCCCCGGAAAACCCCTTTTTTCCAGGTATGCCGGCAACGGTGTGAATCAGGTTTGTTTTACCATTGATCATGCGGATCAAGTTGTTCCTGGTATCCGATATGTAAAGGTTCCCGTTCGAGGTGCGCGCCAGGTTGTGTATTCCGTTGTATATGCCTTCCGTTGATTTCAACCCATCTCCTGCAAAGCCGTCTTCTCCATTACCCGAAAAAATCCGGGCCTTCCCATCTTGCCCAAGGAGGAGAATCCTCCCTCCTTTGTATTCTGCGATGTAAGTGTTGCCTTTGCCATCGAAGGCCAACCCGAACGGGTTGGTCGTCTGTGTCGCGTCCAAGATGACTTCAAGGTTTGGTTTTGACCAAAGAAACGCGAAGGGTAGCAACAGCAATGAGGCTAACTTGAGCGATTGATTCACAGTCGGGTGATGCCTTGTGGAGGTGCCTTATTTTCCCTCGGTGACCATGGGGAAGTCATCCGTACGAAATGGCGTTGCAGGAAGTGTCACCGAGCCTGTCTTGCTGTAAAGGTTGCAAACTGGGTTGTTCGACCATGCGTAGCGTACGGCGACGGGTTGATCGATTCCTTCTGCCCAGACTTCGACCTTGTCTTTGCCAACGAGCTTTGCTTTGGCCCACACGAACTTCTTGTCTTTCCCACAGATGGCGAATCCGACAGGTTCGCGGATGTCGAAGGTGTAGAGTCCGGTTCCCACGTGATCGAAGGTAAGGATAGCTTTTCCATCTTTGGTTTCCATCGATTTATATCGGGGGCTCTGGTGAGGAACGTTGATTGCGTAATCCTTGGCCAGAGCGTTACGAACTAACCGGTTGGCGACGATTTGCTTGTTCCGGGGATGAATGTCGCGTCCTTCGCCTACGTCAATGATCACTGCTTCGCCTACATTCTTGAGTTTGTCGAGGGTCAGGGTCTGGGCTTCCCGTAATTCGGGCCAATTGTTGTCCATGGGTTCTTCGTCTTCGTTCATGAAGTCAGCCAACTGGACCCAATAAAAAGAGAAATCTCCCTGATTCCAGTCTCTTCTCCATGTCTCGATCATGAGGGGAAAGACTTCCCTGTACGCATGCCCCCGTCCTGAGTTGCTTTCTCCCTGGTACCAGATGGCTCCCTTGATTCCATATCCAATAATCGGTTTGAGAACACCGTTGTACAGGTTGGCGGGGCGGTGCTGTCCGGTCAAAGGATTGCGGGGAGCTCTGGGAGCGCGGGGCCTCGGTTTGCCGGCTGCCTGGGCTTTCTTGACCTGTTCGATCCACTTGGCTTTTTGAGCTTCATATTTTCCCTGCGCCGCTTTTGCATCATAGTTCTCCTCGGTTTCTTTCCATAGTTGCATATAGGGTTTGGCAACCGGGGTTGCGTTCAACCGGTCGCGTGGTATCCACGCTTCGCAAGCTGAGCCGCCCCAGGCGTTGTCGATTAGTCCCACGGGAACTCCCAAGGCCAAGTGCAATCGCCGCCCGAACAAATAGCCGACTGCGGAGAATTGTTTTGCTATATCCGGAGTGGTGGATTCCCATTGTCCCTTGAAGTCATTCTGAGGTTTTTGCGTCCCGGTTTGTGGTACGCTTATCAGGCGAAGGTTGGGGTAGTTCGCCGTCATGGTTTCGAGGTCTGCATCATCGGAGTTGCCGAGGGCCCACCCCATATTGGATTGCCCGGAGCACAACCATACTTCTCCGACCAGGACGTTGGAGTAGATCAGGGAGGATGATTTGCCTTTTATGGACAAGGTTTTTGCCTTGGCGGAAGCATCCATTGGGGCAAGGATGACTTTCCAATATCCTGATTTGTCCGCCTTTGCTTTATGTGTTTGCCCAGCAATGGAGACCGAGATTTGCTCACCTTCTTCGGTCCATCCCCAAATGGGGTTCTCGTGCTTTTGCTGAAGAACCATATTTTCTCCGATGACGGATGGGGTTCGCAATTCGGCGGACAAGAAGTTTGAGAAAGACAAAAGGGCAAGAGGCAGGAAGAAGTTAAATTTCATTTCGTATGATTCGGGGCTGGTTTTTGGACAAGATATGTTCGTGGAGTCGGTAAAGGCTGAAAGGTCAGGGATTGAAGTCGATCACAAAGACGTCGTCGAGGATAGGTTTGAGAATCGAGACAAAGGCTTGATGGTCGGGGTGGGGGAGGTAGTTCGTTCGGGCCTCTTCATTGTCGAAGGTGACGATGAAGCAATGAGTGAATCCTTTGTTAAGCCCTTCCGGGCTGTTGTTGATTCCCCATTCCAAAGAACGGATGCCGGGAATTTTGCTTTTTAAAGCAGCGAATTCCCTTTCGACTTTTTTGATCTTTGAAGGATCGGCATCCTCCTTGAATTTGAAACACACGATGTGCCGAATACTCTCTTTCGATAAAGTCTCGGCACTTGTTTTGTTCTTTTTGTCAGTCGGTTTGGCGGATGATTCTATGTACATGAAAACGCACATCCATACACAGGTCGAGGCGACGAGTCGAATAAGTACTTTTCTCCAATTCATGTGGGGATATCTATGATTCAAATGACTAGGATGACAATTCGAATGAATCAGTTTGTTCGAAAATGTTAAGTGCACTTGAAGAATTTCGTCCACTTATCTTGACTTGGCGTAAAGCTTTTACACAATGGTTTTGATATGAGCAGTGAATTCGATTGGTTTATGATTACGATGCCTGTTTTCGCCTTGGCTGTCTACGCCATCGTCATGGTAGGTTCCTTGGAGAAACAACCTAAGTTTCTTGAAAGCAAGCAAACTGATAAAGGGGTCATTTATGGCTTCGGTTTTCTTTTCCTGATCGGGATTCTTTATTCCGGGTACGCTATGGTAGCTCTGTTTTTCGAATTGTTGTCGAAATATTGAGTTCATGCCGATTGTTGAATTCAGTTGCTTGGATTACGAAAAGAACTTCACACTCCACTTTCCTTTAGTTGGTTGGAAAGCAATAGCCTTACCTCCGCCCTGTGATTCTCTTCATTTGGCAAATTTACTCTCGGTTTTTACCGCCAGCGGTTCGAATCGGATTACCTTTTCGCCCGCCCCAGTAGTTTGCTCTTTGATTCCGAGTCATTACGATCGTTGCGGACCGGGTAACTAGAACTTTCTTTTCACCTTTATCGGTATGCTCGATTGGTCGGCCAAGATACTTCAGGCAGTGGTTGCCCTTATCTTGCTTTGGGTTTGGCTCTATCGTTCAGGTCGCACCACTTCTTTTCGCGGAGGACGCGCCGAAAACTTGAAAGAAGAATTCTCAGCCTATGGTTTGCCGGATTGGTCTTTTTGGTTGGTGGGTTCCTGCAAGGTGGCTTTGGCGCTTTTCCTCTTGGTTGGCCTTATCTTTGAGCCCTTGGTCAAACCGACGGCAATGGCCTTGTCGGTTTTTATGTTCGGTGCGGTTTGGATGCACTTGAAGATGAAGAGGGATTCTCTAGTAAAGGCACTCCCGGCCTATCTCATGCTGACGGCTTGCGTCTTTATGGTTTTCGATTGATTGTTTGCGGATACTTCGCCCCGGGCGGGAAACGAGTTTGAAGGTTTTCCTGTCATTGTCCCAAGTGCAGTTTTCTTACGAGATCGGTTTGTCTCACCAAGGTTTTGTGGTTTTTGATCGCCATTGCATAGGCCGCCGGATCTCCAACGAAAACTACTTTTTTTTTGGCTCTCGTAAGACCAGTGTAGACCAAGTTCCTCTGGAGCATCATGAAATGCTGTTTGAGAATGGGGAAAATGACGACGGGATATTCGCTTCCCTGGCTTTTGTGAATTGAGATCGCATAGGCAGGTTGGAGGTCCGTAACTTCCATTCTTTCGTAAACGATTCTGCGGTCATCGAAGAGAATCTCAACTTTTCCGTTCATTGAATCAACTGCGTCGATTACTCCCATGTCTCCATTGAACACGTCTTTGTCGTAATTGTTTCTGGTCTGAATGACTTTATCCCCTTCGCGAAAAAGGCTGTGTCCCATGACATGAGTGGCTCCATTCGGGTTGAGGGTGTCTCGAATCTGGTCGTTGAGGTTTCCAATCCCACCCACGCCCCGATGGAGTGGTGCCAGAACTTGGAGGTCTTTTTTGGGGTCTATGCCGAATTTTTCAGGAAGGGTCCGTTGGCAAAGTTTGGTAACGGAGGCCACACATTCCTCAGGAGACGGGGCACGTACGAAGTGGACGTCGTGTATGGGGTCGATTTCATCGGGTGTCTCGACAGGAGATGGTGGAGAACCCTTCCCCGCAAGAATACCATGTGCCAAGCCGACGATACCGCTTGTTTCGGATTGCCTGAAGGTTACTTCCAAACGGGTTACCGAGAACAGGGTCGAGTCGATAAGATCCTTGAGGACGTTTCCCGAACCCACCGAGGGGAGTTGATCGGCATCACCGACAAGTAGAAGATGGGCCTGTGCGGGGATTGCTCTTACGAGAGCCGCCGCCAAGCGCACGTCCAGCATACTTGTCTCATCCATGATGAGGAAGTCACAGGTAAGCGGGTTGCGGTCATTGACCGTGAATCCACCGTGAGAAGGATCGAATTTCAACAAGCGGTGGACGGTTTGAGCGAAATGGGAGGCGCTTTCCGCCATCCTTCGAGCGGCTCGACCCGTAGGTGCGGCCAAGAGGATTTTTGTCTTCTTTGCCTTGAGGATGGAAACGAGCGAACGCAGAATCGTCGTCTTGCCGGTGCCGGGGCCACCCGTGAGAATGGAAACTTTGGAGGCAAGCGCTGCACTGATTCCTTTGGATTGAGCCTCGGCAAATCCAAAGCCTGCCTTTTCCTGAGCCCATTCGACGGCTTTGTCTATGAGTATGGGCGGAAGTGAGGAAGGTGCGTCCAGGATGTTTCGGAGTGACTGAGCCAAGCTTTGTTCGGCACGGTTGGAACCAGGCAACTGAAGCCAGTCCGGTTCGGTCGGTACGAGGTGCGACTCGGAAAGGAGAACGTCTATGCGTAGTTCGACTTCATTGGCCTCCGTCTCGAGCAAGTTCGCCGAGTTCAAGGCGAGTTCTCTTCTTTCGACATGGGTGTGACCGGCATCCTCCGATTCCTGCATCATATGAAGAACGCCTGCTTCGATTCTTTCAGGGCCATTATTTGACAAACCCAGGTTGAGGGCAATTCGATCTGCGGTTTTGAAGCCTATGCCCTTGACGTCCCGAATAATGCGGTATGGGTCGTTTTCCAGTATGGATTTGGCTTCGTTTCCATATTTGCGAACGAGGCGAAGGCAGAGGGCGTCGGTTACTCCGTAAGTTTGCAGAAACATCATGACTTCCCGAATGGCTTTTTGTTCCGCCCAGGCTTCTTTGATGCTTTTCACCCTCTTCGCTCCAATCCCTTCGACTTCACGCAATCTGCTCGATTCATCTGAGATGACCCGAAGAGTATCCGCTCCGAAGTGATCAACGATCTTGTTGGCGTAGGTCTTCCCTATTCCGTGGATCAGACCGCTTGAGAGGTATTTCCTGATGCCATAGGCAGACGCGGGAAGTTTACTCTCGAAACTATCGAACGAAAATTGCCTTCCGTGCTTCGGGTGATTTGTCCATGATCCTTCCAGGAGCAAGGTTTCGCCGCATTGCACTTTGGGCGCTTTTCCTACGACGGCAATTTCTACGCTTTGGTCGCCTTCTCTGAGCTTTCCAATGAGGAAACCGTTTTCTTCATTGTAAAAGGTAATTCTCTCGAGGACACCCTCAAGCGAACTTACTTCTTTTCCTCCTGTTGGACGCCCCGCCAAATTTAGTCGCTCTGGTTAGGAGTGCTTGGGGAATTAAGGCGCAGGGCATACCAATCAATCTTGCGGGTGAAATACATTGCTGTCGCCAAGGTGGCAAAGAGACCGAGACTTCCCATGAGCAAGGCAAAGTTTTCAAGTTGCAGGATTACGTAGAGGTATCCGTAAAGCAAGGCCAGCACTACCCCTACGGTGAGACCGAGTCGTTGACTGCGAAGAATCGCCTGGGCGTACCCGGATATGAGGAAGATAACCCCGCCGGTTGATACCCAGTAGGCCAGATCAAAGCCGAACTGCTCGGACAATGAAAGCAACAGGAGGTAGAAAATAAGAATCGCGAAACCTACAAGTAGGTATTGGATTGGATGCACCCTTGCTTTCTGTAGGATTTCGGAAAAGAAGAAAGCCGCGAACGCAAATCCCAGGAAAAGAATTGCGTACTTAGCCATTCGATTGGTTTTTTGATACACGTCGGTGGGAAGATAAAAACGAATGCCAAAGGCTGAATCACCTAGAATGTTTTTCGGACCCGACAAGGATTTTGCGGGTTCGACCTGTCTGTCCTTTTTCCAATCTTCGGAATCATCGCCCTTGGGTGCCGAACCGGTCCAGGATTGAGGAATGGCCCGGTTCAAGTGAAGTACTTTCCAATTTGCCTTGAAGCCATTCTCGTTGAGTTCCTTGCCGAGCGGAAGAAAGGCTCCGTCGAAACTGGGTGATGACCAAGGGGAGTCGACAGAGACTGACGTGGTCTTTCCGATAGGGGAAAAGGCGAGTGTCGAACTTCCGTCAAGATGCATGTCGATCAGGAACTCGGAGGATGCGTTGATCTCGGACAAGTCAATCATTGCCATCACTCCTGTCGAAATCACTTCTTGGGTAGGCAAACCAGGCAGCGTTTCGAGTTCCTTACCGTCGAAGATGATTTTCGAGTTTTCACGAATCCCGCGCACGTCGCTGATGCCTATGGTCAACCATGCCTTCTCCTTGAGTATATTCTCCTGGAGGACCCTCGTCCTATCCCAATCAGGAGAGAGGAATTTTCCGGAAATGCTCAAGCGGGACTTATAGACGACGCTTTCGTAGATGCCGCGATAACGGGTTTCGGGGATGACGGTGCCATTGATTTCCAAATTGTCGGGAAGTATGTGAAGATAACGGGTTTCGCGTGTCGTTCTCGTTCTGCCATTGGAGTGGTTGCTGACTTCGACATGGTAGGGGACGCTTATGATCGGCCCAATGACAGTCTGGTCGAGCCCCCACTTCGAGCTGATCTCCCTTGTGACTTCCTCGCGGCGGTTTTCGCGTTCGTCAATGATAAAGAAGAGGGGAATGGTAAGAACGAGCAATCCCAATACAAGGAGAGTAATGACGATGAGCTTGATCGTAATCGAGCTACCGGATGAGGGATCGGAAAGCTTTTGGGTCATGGTCTTGTGTTTTATTCTTCTAGGACAATTGGATGGGAGGAAACTGGAAATTGTTCAAAATGGCGATTCCCCTTGGCTTGGGCTATTCACTTCCTACCGCCTTGTCCTGTTGAAGGCACTGACCAAGGCAAGCAGTCCGCTCTTTTCAATACTGGAGTCTATTCCGCAACCGTAGGCCGTTTTTCCGCTCTTGGTTTGGAGTTGAACGAATGCAGCGGACTCGGTCGCCGAGCCTCCACCGATTGAATGCTGCCGGTAGTCGGTTAATTTGAAGTCCTTGACTCCGTGGTTTTCCAAGGCGTGAACAAATGCGTTGATGGGACCGTTGCCTTGGCCTTCGATGGATTTGCTTTCTCCATTCAACACAACGGAGGCGAGGCAGGAAACGTTCTCTTCGGATCCTTTGATTTTGGTTGTTTGGCAACCAAGGAGCTGGAGGGGTGAGTGCTTTTCCAAAAACTCGGCCTTGAAGGTTGCATAGATCTCGTCTGCGGCAAGTTCGCGGGACTCCGAGTCTGCCTTGTCGTTCATCAGTAAACCCACCTCGGGATGCATTGGTTTTGGCAGTTCCAAACCAAACTCCCGTGAAAGGACGTAAGCCACCCCGCCTTTTCCGCTTTGGCTGTTGATTCGGATTATCGCTTCATAAGAACGGCCAAGGTCCCGGGGGTCGATCGATAGATAAGGCACCTGCCAATGGTTCTGATCGGAATCGCCTTCTTTTTCGCGAAGATCCATTCCTTTCTTTATGGCATCCTGATGGGAACCGGAAAAGGCGGTAAATACCAGGTCACCACCATAAGGGTGTCTGTCGTGGACGGTCATCCCCGTTGTTCTTTCGTAGGTATCCCTGATTTCTTCCATGTTGCTGAAATCGAGCCCGGGATGCAGTCCTTGGGAGTACATGTTCAAAGCAACCGTTACGATGTCCAGGTTGCCGGTTCGTTCCCCGTTTCCGAACAAGGTGCCTTCCACTCTGTTTGCCCCTGCGAGCAGACCGAGTTCGGTCGCGGCAGTGCCCGTTCCACGGTCGTTGTGGGTGTGTAAACTTATGATTGCTTTGTCTCGTTCCTTGAGGTTTTGGCAAAACCATTCGATTTGGTCGGCGTGCACGTTCGGGGTAAAGAGTTCGACGGTTGCCGGCAAATTGAGTATGATCGGTTTTTTTTCCGTCGGTTCCCATGCTTCCATCACGGCTTCGCATACCTCGAGGGCATAGTCGACTTCCGTGTCGGAAAAACTTTCGGGTGAGTATTCCAAACGGACTTCGGTACCCTCAAGCTCAGGCAGTAACTTTCGAATGAGTTTCACCCCATCAACTGCAACCCGCTTGATTTGCTCCTTGGACATCCCGAAAGTTACTCTTCGTTGCAGGGGGGAGGTCGAATTGTATACGTGGATGATTGCTTTTTTGGCCCCTCTTAGGCTTTCGAAGCTCCTCTTGATCAAATGTTCCCGTGCTTGGGTTAGCACTTGGAGAGCAACGTCGTCTGGTACGAGGTTGTCCTCGATTAACTTGCGGGCAAAGTCGAATTCCGTTTGGGCGGCCGAGGGAAAACCAACCTCGATCTCCTTGAAGCCGATTTGTACAAGCAATTTGAAGAGCTCTAGCTTTTCCTTGACTCCCATGGGGATGGGGAGGGCTTGGTTTCCATCCCTTAAATCCACACTGCACCAATGAGGAACCCGGTCGATTGTCTTTCCGGGCCAAGTTCGGTTGGGCAGATCGATGGTTCCCCAGGGCTTGTACTTTGTTGTCGGGCTTTTTTGCATGAACTCCATTACCTTTAGTGAATCCTCGTGAGGATGGAAAGAGGAAACCCCGCTTGAGGTGAAACAGTCGCGAATCAGGAGGTTTGTTCACTTTTGACTCCAAGAGTTCAATGTTGCGAACTTATGCCTGCTTGAGTAGTTTCTGAACTTTGAATGAGTGATCAACCCCCTGCATCCAATGCTGTTCTCTCCGGCAAGACCGTGGTCCTCGGTGTTTCCGGCTCGATTGCCGCGTACAAATCCGCTGATTTGGTTAGTGAGTTGAGAAGGGCCGGGGCGGAAGTCTTCGTCGTGATGACCGAAGCTGCTTCGCATTTTATCACCAGTTTAACTTTGGGTACCCTTTCCCGAAACCCCGTAACAACCTCTATGTGGGAGGAGGAGGAGGGGTGGGAGCCAGGGCATGTAGAGCTCGCGGACCGAGCCGACATGTTGCTTGTGGCTCCTGCAACGGCGAACCAGATCGGTAACTTCGCCAATGGTTGCGCTCCGGACGTTCTTTCCTCGATTTATCTCGCCACCGAGGGGAAGGTTATGATGGTTCCTGCGATGAACGGAAAAATGTACCATCACCCCACGACCCAAGCGAATTTGGCGAAATTAGGTGAATTGGGAGTTCAGGTAATCGAACCTGTTGAGGGTGAACTTGCATGTGGGTATGAAGGTTCCGGAAAAATGGCTTCGGTCGCAACGATATTGAAAAAAACGATCGATTCTTTGACGCCAGCTATCTGAGTAAACAAAAAAAAGGCCTCCCGCTGAGCGAGGGGCCTTTTGGGGTAGAAATGTGGGGTAAATTAGTTAAGCGGCGTTCGGGAGATCTTGGAGGGATATTTGTTTCCTTTTGACCCTTTTAAGCCGGGCTTTACGACGGAGCCCTCGGTCAAGTTTTTCCATGAGATCATCGATCGATTTGTACAGGTTGTCGCTGGAAGTTGAAATGGTAATGGTCGAACCTTTCAGTTCAAGGTGACCTTTGGCGGTAAACTGATTTTTATGAGTTGATGAACGAGAATCTTGGTCAAGTTCCACTCGCGCTCTAATGATTTTCTCCTCGTGTTTGAAGATTTTTTCCATCTTGTCGTGGACGATGTTTTTCAGAGCGTCGGTGAGATCGAGATGTAGACCGGAGATAATCAAGTTATTCTTCATATGCGTTTATAATTGTGTTAGTTATGTTGTAGTGCTTTCAAGCATCTTTCACAAATCAACAAAGCACAGTCAGCTTGGCATTACCAATTTTGTTTCCACTTTTTTTTCGTGAATCCATCTAGTGAGTCTTCTTTTGCTCCTCTTCCTGCTTCGGCTCAAAGAGATGTCGCTCCCTTGGTTGAGCCTTCTGATCTAAAGTCTTGGCTTATCTACGAGGACGAATCGATTCTCGTCTTCAACAAACCGGGGTGGTTGGTTTGCCATCCATCAAAAAATGGACCCTGGTCGAGTCTTGTTGGAGCGGTTCGGGAATCTTTCGAGTTGGATCAGGTGTATCTTGTTGGCCGTCTTGACCGCGAGACGAGTGGTTTGATTCTTCTGGCCAAGAACAAGATTGCGGGAAGGTTGTGGCAAAAGTCTCTTGAGCAAAAAAAAGTAAAGAGGAGCTACTGGGCAATTCTTACGGGTGAGCTAGGTGAACAGACGAGAGTGAAGGGCTATTTGGGGAAAGATCCGGATAGCCCTGTTTTCGTCAAGCAAAGGGTCATTGGAAATACGAATAAATCCAAACGCGCTGAAACGGAATTTTTTCCACTCTTTGTAAAAAACGGTTACACCCTTTGCTCTGTTGTTACTAAAACTGGCCGAAAGCATCAAATCCGTGTTCATGCGCAGTCGATGGGCTTTCCCTTGGTGGGCGAAAAACTTTACGGTTTGAACGAACAATATTACCTCGAGTTTTGTCGTGATGGATGGCGGGAAGAGTGGTTGGCCGAGTTGGGTATGAAAAGGCAGGCATTGCATGCGCGAACCTTTGGTTTTGTAGAAGAAGGTCCGAGTTTCGTAGCCCCACTTCCTTCCGACTTTCTTTCATTCCTGAATGATCGTTTGGATGTAGAATCCAAGTGCGAAGAAGAGTTTGCTGAAAAAGCTCGAATATGGGCTGAAGCTCAATTCCTTGGAGAATAGGGTTGTGCCCCTTCACCGAAACGGATAATCGGATTTAGAACAAGATGAGTCAGCTTTCTTCCAATCCTCTGGATGCCCTCAAGGGGGGCTTCCGCAAGGCGTGCGTCAAGCGCTTGATTGGTGATGAGTTAGGTGCAATTGAGGTGCTTAAAAACGAAATCCCCGGATTAGTCGTGTCCTGGGTTAAGTCAACCTCTTTGGAAGCTTCCGAAAAAAAAGCCAAGCTCAAGGAGCTATTTGACGATGAATCGGCCCGTGCGGAGGAATTGGCCGTGGCCTTTGACTTGTTTGCCGGCAGGTTTGAAGCTCGTGTCGCCTCTCTTGTTAAAAAAGAGCTGCAGGACGCATCGGCCCGACTGAACGAGGTGGTTCGAAAACTTGAAGAATCTTTGGCTCGTCCGCCGTTACCCGCCCCAGAGAGTATTTTGGAGGAAGTCGTAGCAGGGGAGGAGCAAGGACAGTTTTTCGAAGTTGAAGAGGATGAAGTCGAAAAGGAGGTTGATCCTGAACCCGTTACCGAAGACGAGGATGCCGAATTGGACCCTCCTGCGCGCATTGGTTTGAGGTTTGATGAAATTGAAGAAATGATTGATGAAGTCTTGAGTATCGATGATTCCTAAAAATGTGTTTGCCAAGTACAGGTTATCGTTGCCAAAACATGATAGGCTTTGTGCATTATGCATAAAAAAATTCTTTTATCCACATGACTGAAAATATTGACGAACTCGATCAGGAGGCTTCCGTGCCTTCTCCCGCTTCTTCCGAGCTAACGGAAGATAAAAAGAGGAAAATGTACGTAGGTTTGGACTTGGGCACGTTACAGTCGTGTTTCGTAACTAAGTTGACCAAACCTGGATCGGAAGAGATCCCCGGGGAACTTGTGCCGACCGTGGTCGGTTACCCGGAGGATGGAATCCTTTCCGGCATATTGCCCGGAAACTCTTCCATGCTTCACGGGGATGATGCCATTTCAAACGAGTTACATCTCCGTTTGGTCAACCCATTGAGTGATGGGGTGGTTTCCGATATCGACGCCGCTCGATCCTTTCTTACTTATTTGCGTGACAAAATCGATCCTGAGAGAAAAAGGGAAGTCCTCTGCGTCATTGGCATACCTGCCGTAGCCGATGGCGAGGCTAAAGAAAACTTGAAGAAGGCGGCCAAGGGAGCCTTTGATGGTATTCTTTTCATTCCCGAACCTTTTCTTGCCGCCCTCGGAATGAGAGATGAGGAGAGATTGGGCGACCCGAACTACCAAGACCCCGTAAGCAATTCCCTTTTTATCGATATCGGGGCAGGCACAACCGACTTTTGTATCGTGCAAGGATACTTTCCCAAGCCTGAAGATTTGATGAGCATTCCTTTTGCCGGAAATGAAGTGGACGTGATTCTCGACAAGGCCATCCGCGAAGCTTATCCGGAGGTCGACGTCCCTTTGTCCATGATTCGGAATTACAAGGAGTCCTACTCCTATGCAGGCGAAAGTGAGTCAGGCGCGCGGGTCAAGGTTCCGGTCGGCGGAAAGCCCCGCAAAATCGAAATAGGCAAGCAAGTTGGATTGGCCTGCAATGAACTGCTTCAGGAAATTTTTGAAAGCGTGAAAAAGGTGATTGCGATGGCTTCTCCACAATCCGTCTTTTCTCTGTTGCAGAACATTGTGTTAACCGGAGGTGGTAGTCGCATAAGAAATATAGACCAAGAGTTGCAGCGCCTTCTTCTTGATGACGGCTACGAAGAGCCCGAAGTGCGTATTTCCTCCCGTGAGGTTAAGCCTTTTGTAGCTATTGGAGCGATGAAAGTAGCCAAAGCTGCCCGGGAAGACCAATGGGTGAGGTTGTAGGTTTGTAAGGCCCCCCTCCATGCCTTCAAAGGATACCGTGGAGGGTTTGTGATATCCTCTCGACGGTTTCTTTGAGACCATGCTCGATGATTTCCATTTCCTGAGGGCTTTTCCCTTCGAAAAGTATTCTCCATCCATCCAATTCGAAGTGGCTCTTCTCGGCGGGCGAAGATTGCCTGACTATTCCTTTGACCCCTAACCCCGAGGTAATGAAATCTGCCACTTGGACCGCTCCGGAAAGCTTTTGGTGGTTTTCCGAACGCAATGGTTCGTGATGCCAGTGTATCGCATCCACTATTTCATCCGAGATATGATGATTCCATAGGTAGTAGGCTCCGATTTTTGCATGATCCCAACCAACTGTTGTTCTTTCCGCTTCAAGAAAGTCTTCCGTGTCCAGATGAGTCTTTTGGTATAATTTTTCGAAAAGTTCTGGAAAAGTAATAGCTAAAATTAATTTTCCCAAGTTGTGCAGAAGTCCAGCTACGTAATCCGTTTCATCTTCGAACTTTTCATCTGTCAGCGAAAGAATCTCTCTTGTCAGGATCGCGCACCCGATACTGTGCCTCCAAAAGTCAGTCCAGGGGAAAGCTTGGGATCCTTTGCCAAGTTCCATGATATCCTCGATAATCGGGGTGGCGGAGATCAGTTCCCTGATGCGATTCAATCCAAGGAATATGGATGCCTCTTCAACGCCTGAAATCCTTTTTTCGTCTTTGCTTCCGAAAAATATAGAATTGACCAAATCGAGTACGCGGGTGGTCAGCGATGGGTCAAGTCGGATGACCTCCGCGATTTGCGCAACAAAGCTATCATCCGAATCCAATAGGTCGTGGAGGGTTTCGTTGATGCTCTTCAAAGAGGCCAACTTGGGGCACTGATTGATTCTTTCAATCAGCAGGAAGTCGGAGAGAGGACTATTTGAATCCGGAGGAGGGCGACGATCAGTCCTTGAATCGTCCCTTTCCATAATTAGCCGAAAAAAGGATTAGGCATCGAACAGAACCGCGTTGGGGCGAAATTCGCTGAGATTGCTTTTTTCTTCCAGGCAGAGGTCAAAGTAATTGAGCGCTTGCTTGCAGGATTCTGATTCCTTTGCCAAGACAAGTGTTTCTCCCGAGGACGAAAGAAATTGCACCGATCCGTCCGCTCTTTTCTCCAAGTACACTTGGGAATTGTCATTTCTCTGCAAAAAAGAGGATACCTGAGGGTCTTCAAGGAGAGCTACTCGGGCGGACTTGCTGTCTGAGAAAGGGTTCGAGGATGCTTGACCGGATGCCTTTCCCAGTTCGTCGGGGAAGGATATCCCTCCATGTTGAGCACTATCCTCTTTGGAGGTTAGTTGATTGGATATACCATTCAGTAGGTTTTTGCCTGCCGATAAGAGTCCTCCTGCTATAATTGGATCCATGAGGAAAGTATAGCATTTCCTTTGCCAAAATAATGCTACATGAACCTAAGGCATTTACGCTCGACGAGAACTTCGGCGATTTGCAAGGCATTCAATGCAGCTCCTTTCCACAATTGGTCGCCGACAACCCAAAGAGCCAAGCCGTTTTTCAATGCATGGTCGACCCGAATTCTTCCAATTCCACAAGCCTCCATCTCCGTATAGTTGATCGGCATAGGGTACCTCTGGGCGTTAGGCAGGTCCCAAAGCTCGATACCGGGAGATCCTTCAAGCGCATCTCTTGCGTCAGGAACGTTGACGGTTGATTCGAATTCAGCATTTATGGAAATCGAATGGGCTCTGTACACAGGTACGCGAACGCAAGTGCAAGAGATTTTCAAAGAGGGTAGATTGAGAATTTTTCTGCTCTCATTTCTCATTTTCAATTCTTCCTTGGTGTAACCGTCTTCCCTGAAGTCGTCAATGTGAGGTATCAGGTTATAGGCAATGGGATGTGGAAAAATCGAATCGCCCTTGGGTTCGGATGTCTCTTCTCCGAGAGCAGTTCTTGTTTGTTGGTCCAATTCCTCAACACCGGCAGCGCCTGCCCCTGATACCGCTTGATAGGTGGAAGCAATGAATCTTTTCAGCCCGAACCTTTTGTGCAAGGGATGCAGTCCCATCAATGCAACGGCCGTAGAGCAATTCGGATTTGCAATGATGCCTTGGTGTTTTTCGACTTCGTCGCCATTGATTTCAGGAATGATCAACGGGACGTCGGCATCCATTCGGAAGGCGGAACTGTTGTCGATGACGACGCAACCTTGGCGTCGGGCTATCTCGGCAAATTGAATGGAGTTTTGCGAACCGGCGCTGAAGATCGCAATGTCCAACCCTTTGAACGATTCGGGCGTTGTCTCCCGAACAATCTCCAAATTTCCGCAGGCTTGGATTTCTCTTCCTGCCGATCTGGCTGAGGCAAGAAGGCGAGCTTCTGCAATGGGAAATTCTCTTTTTTCGAGTAAGTGAATAATTTCTTGGCCAACGGCACCCGTTGCCCCTACGATTCCTATACGATATTTTTTCA
>Ga0055584_100002686_pt1 | contig 17586 bp, 15 predicted proteins | sample OSDHelmetaG_FD_58716 | JGI IMG/M metagenome (GOLD analysis project Ga0055584, IMG submission 58716) | Pelagic marine sediment microbial communities from the LTER site Helgoland, North Sea, for post-phytoplankton bloom and carbon turnover... | ecosystem: Environmental > Aquatic > Marine >... | reverse complement strand
GATTTTATCGTGTCAACCACGTAGGCCGCATTGGCAGGATCAGGGTGACCGGGTTTGACCGCTTGAGCCAAAGGTATGGGGTAGCAATTGATCTGTCCGGCGCAGGGATTGTCACCCGGTTGCCAGGATTTGACCGACACATTGATACCGAGTGCATCTGCTGCGGCGGTCAACAACTGGGGGTCTGCAACGGCCAGCAGACGTAATTCCGGATGCTCATGGGCAAGGCGTATGGTGCATTCGGGTCCGACACCGGCAGGCTCGCCGGGTGTCAGGGCGAGCACTGGGGTTTCCTTAATCATGATCGGTGTCGCATGATCTGCCTGGCGGGTGTGCAGCCGCAGCTGAAACGGTGCTCAGCTATCCAGCCTGATTTCTATGAAGGCCTCGTCACGCATCTGCTGTAAAAACTGTTCAACCTCGATATCCATTTTCTGCTGCTGAAGGTTGGTACGTGCGGCATTGCGGGTAGATTCCACGGTGACATCTTTCTCACGTTTGCCAAGGCGCTCGATGATATGCCAGCCCTGTTCAGTTTGAAACGGTTCGCTGATCTCACCATCGTCCATTGCTGTGAGAGTTTGCTCCATACGCTCGCCAAAGGCCTGCGGCATAAACCAACCCATATCGCCACCCAGGTTGGAACTCGAAACATCGTCTGAGTATTCCCTGGCAAACTCTGCAAAATCTGCACCGTCGACGAGTTCCTGGTGAATCTCCCGAATCTGATTCATGGCCTCGCGGGGGCCGACCAGATCATTGGTTTCAACCATGATATGGCGGGCGTGGTATTCGGTTGCCAGCACCTGGGAACGTTCACGGTAATCATTGACCCTGATAATATGGAAGCCGGCAGGACTGCGGATCGGTGTCGTCATTTGACCTGCTCTGAGGTTTTTGATCGCGTCGGAAAACGCCACCGGAACGGAATTAAGATCCCGCCAGCCGACCAGGCCGCCTTCCAGTGCCTCCTGTGCATCGGAGTAACTGATGGCGGCAGATGCGAAATCCAGGCCCTCTTCCAGTTGTTGGTAAACGTTGTTGGCTTTGGATTCCGCGGCAGCGATCTGCGGTGGTGTGGCACCTTCACTCATGCCGACCAGGATATGTGAAATATTATATTCGCCCGTGCTGTAACCCTCGGAGGCCAGCAGGATGTCGATCTCGGTCTCGGTAATGGGGTCCATGCTGGTGACAACCCTTTGGCGCAGGCGTTCGGTCATCATTTCTTCACCAATGTTCTGGCGGAACTCACCGAAATCTTCACCATCAGCTTCGATCACCTGGCGCAATTGCATCAACGAAATCTGGTTCTGTTGGGCAAGCATCATCATCGATTGGTCAATGTCGGCATCACTGACCCTGATACCGGTCTGGTATGCCCTGAGCAGTTGCAGGCGACGGATAATCAGTCGTTCCAGTACCTGCTTTTCAAGCAGGCTTTGCGGCGGCAGGTCACCACCTTGCTGGCGGATTCTGTCGACGATACCCCTGGTGGCAATTTCCAGTTCACTGCGAAGAATGACGTCGTCATCCACCAGTGCAACGATGGAATCGATCTGGACGGTGTTTTGCGCCATCGCCGTATCGCTTGCCACGGGTGACAGCAGGGCTATGCACATGACCCAAAATGCAGGGTGCTTAAAACTTCTCATAAAGACTTGTCTCCGGGATTTTCCCATTTTCCTTTGTCCGGTATTTGATTGTAGCAAAACCATAAAGTTGCCTGTTTAATACCGAACCGCTTATTTTAACCGATACCTGAGACGGGTGTCGTCAGGATTGTGTTGTTTTTATCTGGTTTGCATGCTTTCCAGCACGTCTTCCATGCGCTCAAAAACGGTTTGCATCTTTCGTTCGGTTGGCAAGGTGGTCAGCCGGAAGTGATTCCGATAGGGCACATTGAAACTGCTGCCCGGGGCTATCAGTACGTGTTTTTTCTCCAGCAATTCCATTGCAAAAGCCTGGTCATCGAATGAACTGAACATGCTGGTATCAATAGCGGGAAACGCATACATCGCACCGTCGGGCTCGACCAGGGACATGAACTTGCTGTTATTGACACTATCAATGACGGCTTGTCGTGCCTGGAACAGGCGACCACCCTGGGAGGTCAATTCCAGAATGCTCTGGTAGCCACCCAATGCGGTTTGTACGGCCCACTGTCCCGGCACGTTGGCGCATAATCTCAGCGAAGCGACCAGTTCGACAGCATGCAGGTAATCCCTAGCGTTTTCCCTGTCACCACTAAAAGCCACCCATCCAACCCGGTAGCCGCAGGCACGGTAAACTTTTGACAGTCCGTTAAATGTAGCGCACAGGGTGTCATGCACCAGTGTTGCCATTGGAATATGCTTCGCATTGCCATAGAGCATCTCGTCGTAAATTTCATCGCTAAACACCACCAACTGGTTCTGCTCAGCGATAGCGGCAATCTCTTCAAGCAGTTCACGGCTGTAAACCGCACCGGTAGGGTTGTTGGGGTTGATCAACACAATCGCGCGGGTACGTTTGGTCAGCAGGCTGCGAATTTCATCCGGGTCAGGCTGAAAACCGTTCTCCGACTGGCAACGGTAATAGACCGCCGTGCCGTGGTTGAGGGCAACCGATGCACTCCACAAGGGGTAATCCGGGCTGGGGATCAAAACCTCGTCACCACTGTTGAGCATCGCACGCAGGGTCAGGTCGATACACTCGCTAACTCCATTGCCTATGAAAATATCGTCTGCAGTGACATCCATCACACCACGTCCCTGCTGCTGCATCACCACTGCTTCGCGGGCTGGAAAAATACCCTTCTGGTGGCAATAGGCCTCACTCTGGCCCAGGTTTTCAATCATGGCCAGTCGCATGGTCTCAGGCGTGCGGAAACCAAACAAACCGGGGTTGCCGATGTTCAGTGAAATGATCTCGTAGCCCTTTCGTTCAAGTTCGACGGCTCGTGCGGCCAGTTCGCCGCGGATTTCATAACGTACCCCCTGGAGGATGTCGTTTGTCTTAATCGGTGTCTTGAGCATGTTCCTGTCTCGTACTGTCACGTGCCGGGAGATATTCAGTATCAGTAGGCAAGGTCGTAAAAAAGCGGTGCAGTTTTGCGCCCGAAATTACCCAGTCCCTTAAGTACCAGCTGGACGTACAGGGCATCACGGTGGTCACCCTCGCGGTTTCTGAGAAAACGCTTGGCCACCATACGTATCGCCCAGCAGCAACTGTCGTATTCAATGCCCGCCTCAGCCGATAAAAGATCGGAATCCAGCAATGAATAGTTTACCCGGGCCAAGACCCGCCAGCTTTCGTTGATGGGATGGTAGTAGCGGATATCAAACTGGTCAATACTGCCGCGCCTGTAACGGTATTCTGCACCCAGTCGCAAACCGCGGGGTGAGGTATAGGTTGCACCCAGCACAGCGACATCAAAATTATTGTCTTGCCAGTTCCACTGCGTGCCGACGCGGGCGTCGAAACGATTGGTCAGGTGAACAACTAACTCGGCAATGAACGGGGATGAATCTTCACTCAGCAAAGGTGTGTCGTCGATCGATAGCACTTTCTGGTCTTCGAAGTAGATGATCTGGCCAAAACTCAGGCTCCATAGTTCACGCCCATTGACCTGGTCTATCGTGCGAGTGGTCAGGGCCAGCGTCAACTGGTTGGCATCTGACTGGCGGTCTGCACCGGTAAAGCGGTTGTAGTGAAACAACTGGCTGAAACCGAAGGTATACGGTGCCGTGTCAAAAACGGGAATTCCATTCTGGTCTTCATACGGTACATAGAGATAAAACAAACGGGGTTCCAGCGTTTGCAGGTTGCCATTTTTGCTATCGCGTTCAAAGAACAGACCGGTGTCGAAACTGAGGATTTCCGTGCCCCGGTCAGGTGTTTTGTCCCTATCACCCGGCAGGTTGTGCCAATTCAGATCATAAAGTGTATAGCGGTAACCAGCGCTGGGTCTTACGTAACCCCAGTTGGTTTCGATGTTCCACTCAAAACGCGGGTAAATATCGAAACGGGCACCCGTAGCGCCAATATCCCTGTCAAAATAGACCAGTTCCGCGTCCAGCTGAAACCCCAGGCCCCTGATACCCAGTGGCTGATCAAGATCGAAGACTACACGCGGCAGGCGAGTGTAGGGCTTGTTGATCAGGTTAACAGCATCGTCAACCACCTGGAAATCATCGATGTAAGTCCGGAGTTGCCAGAAGCGACCGCTGCCATAGATTCCGTATTTACTGCGCAGGTACTGTCTTGAAGCCGAGGCAAGGCTGTTGCTGAAGTCCTGGAAGTACTGATCATCGCTGACCCGGTCAATCAGCAACTGGCTATACCAGCGGCGGCTGAATTGGGCAGTATGGGCAAAACGGTAATGGAAACGCCTTTCCTCGGTCTTTTTGTCATCGTTGAGGTAGTCGAAATCCAGTTCACCAACGGTACGAGGGGTGATAAACCGGTACTCACCCGTCAGCATGAAACCCCTCTCGGTGAAGTATCGCGGTGTAATGGTGGCGTCCTGGTCGGGTGCGATGTTCCAGTAATAGGGAATGCTGAACTCAAAACCATTGTCATTGGCGGTACTGATATACGGATAAAGAAAACCGCTTTTGCGCCGGTCGTCAATGGGGAATGTCATGTAGGGCAGATAGAGGAACGGTATATCAAAAAACCGGAGTTGGGCGCCTTTGACGGTACCCATACCTTCTTCGAAATCCAGGTCGAGTTCTTTGGCTCTCAAAAGCCATTCGGGGGTTTCTCCCGGGCAGGTCGTGAACTGCAAATGATGCAAGATGGAATGATCGCCTGCCTCAAGCGTCACCTCGCTGGCGGTACCTTTTGCGCTCGAGCCCACCAGGCCATAATCGACATCGACAAAATTGCCGCTCTCTTCGAGGAAGTTATAGTATGCACTGGTGCCGTTGATATACATGACCGAATCCTCGTAAGACACCTTGCCCGGCATCGTAACAACTTCAGTTTGTGTATCGTATTCCAGCAGTTCGGTGTTTAGTATCTGGTCTGCACGGCGCAGCTCCACATCCTCGCGGGCCACGGCCATCCCCATTTTCCTGGCATCGAATTGCCGCGTTTTCACCGAAATGGGTGATTCTGAACGGTCTGGCGTGTTTTCAACCATCGGTGCAAGGCTCGGACCGGGGCAGGCAAGGTTCGGGACACTGGTCCCGTCAGCAATTGCAGCAACCTGAAATGCCGCCAGGGCGACGCCTATGGCCGTTATCAGTATTGGTGCTCTGGAATTTATTCGGGTCACAAATCGGCGCCGTATTTGAACAGGGTCAGCGCGCGCATTGTATCAAGTGATTCGTTGTTCTGGGTCATGAATTTTTACAACACGCCGGTGTGATTCATGGAGCAAGTTGTCACAAATCGCCCTGCGGTGCAATCTCTGGACATGTTTGCTTCAACCATTCCCGCCGTTCATCTTTTTGAAGTCCGGATTTCTGTTCAGCCAAGTGGTGAAACTTCTGCCAGTTACCCCTGCTTTGCTCCCATAAACCCTGGAATGCACAATGGCTGCCTTCATAGGTATTGTAAAGTGCCAGCCTGGCATTATTGAGTGGTTCCCTGAACCAGGATGAGTAGTAACGCTTTCCCTGCCATTTTTCATCGCTGAGCTGTTGGTAGTCATGCTCAAGCGCTGTAAAGATCTCCGCTTTATGCTGCCGTATGGCGGCATCGTTTTTATTGCTTAGGTATAGCCAGTTAAGGTCAGTGCGTGTTTTTCCCACCAGGCTGGAAAAGTCCCTGCTCACTTCCCTGAGTTGTTGCCATCTTTGTAGTTCACCGGGCCGCTGATTGAATTCCAACCATGACCTGACCCCGGCCTCCTCTACAAAATTGGCATAACCCTCGTTGAACAGGCCATCATTTTTGATATACAGACGTTGATGGGCCAGTTCATGGAAGAGGTAGGCGGCCAGGCGGGAATCTGAACCGGAAAACATGGTGCTGAGCAGGGGGTCGTTGAACCATCCGAGTGACGAGTAAGCAGCGGCCGGTGAAACAATGACATCCATGCCTTTTTGAGACAAACGGTCGGCGGATTCTCTGGCTTTTTGCCTCTCAAAGAACCCCCGGTATGGCACACAACCTGCCACCGGGAAACACCATTTTTTCGGTTGCAGGGAGAACTCCCCGGTCGCAACGACATTCCATACCAGCGCCTCACCTTCAACTTCAACATAGCTGGAGTAGCTGCCGTCGATCGGCAAGCCCAATTCGTCTTGCGCGAACTTCTTGATCTGTTCAGCGGCCTCAAGGTGAGCGGTAAGCCCGGCCGGGGTTGCCGGGTCATTCAACAGTGATTGAATATCCTGGCGGGACTTCATCAGTTTCTTTTGGCCCGACATCGCTTGCAGGTAATAGGACGGACCGGAGCAGGCAGTAAGGCACAGAACCAGTAACAGGCGGAGAATCATTTTTTATGGCTTATATCATCCGCAAATTTCAGTGATGCCGAGTTGATGCAATAGCGTTGCCCGGTCGGTGGTGGTCCATCGGGAAAAATATGCCCGAGGTGGGCGTCACAGGCAGGGCATAACAGTTCGATACGGTGCATGCCATGGCTGGTATCCGGACGTTGCACCACTTCCGCGGTATCAAGCTCGCCATGAAAACTCGGCCAGCCACAACCCGAGTGGTACTTGCTCCCGGAACCGAACAGGGGATGTTCGCAACACACACAAAGGTAGTAGCCTTCCTCTGTATGGTCACAATATTCGCCGCTGAAAGGCGCTTCGGTGCCGGCTTCACGGGTGACGCGATACTGTTCGGCATCCAGTTGTGCCTGCCAGTCCTGTTTGCTTCGGGTGATTTTTTTCATAGTGTCTGCCATTGTAGTGTATCTTTCGGGATTCAGGCTCAGGATGTATGGATATGATCAAGGTTTTTGAAGATTTCGATATTATGATTGTTGGTCATTACCAGTCAGTGCTTGAATCCAATGGTATCGACACCTTCATGAAAAATCAGTTCGGTACATCCGGTGCGGGCGAATTACCATTCGTTGAAGTGGTTCCGCAATTATGGGTGCTGAATGAAAGCGATGCCGCTCGCGCAAAGGAGTTAATCGGGGAACTGCATGACCTCCAAAACAGTGAACCACAGCAGGCCTGGGACTGTCCGAAATGCGGCACGCCGCAGGAACCGGCCTTTACCCACTGCTGGAAGTGTTCAACTCCACGGCCGTCTTTGAAAACCGAAGTTTAACCCGCATATTTCACCAGTATGGCCCAGGCCAGCCTGGTGAAATATGCGGGTTAACGATCTTCGCCCCTGAGTTCGCGAACCTCTTTCTCGAGGCGTTCAGCTGTCAGTTCTTCAGGTGGGATCGGCTTACCTATACGTAGTTCAATCAGTGCCCGGAATTTATACGGTCTGCGTTTGTGCAGCGGGTCGCGGCGGCTGAACAGGGAGCCCCACAGATTGCAAAGCGCCATTGGCACCACGTCAACCGGTTGCTTGCCCACGGTTCTTTCAACTCCTTTTTTGAAGGTCATGATTTCACCACTCGCGGTAATGCCGCCTTCTGGAAAAATGCCGAGCACATCACCAGCGCCAATGACTTCATGCATGCTTTCATAGGCCTTTTCGAGTATCTCCGGGCTTTCGGTATATGATGCAATGGGAATGGCTTTACCGGCTTTGAAAACGTACTTCATTACCGGCATTTCGTAGATTTTGTGGTACATGACAAAACGTACCGGGCGCCTGATGACGCCACCGACAATTAGCGGGTCGACAAAGCTGACATGATTCGCTGCGACGATGACCGGTCCGCTATCCGGTATGTTATCCATCCCGGTGACCTCTACCCGGTAAATGGTGTGTATCAGTATCCAGACCAGGAAGCGCATCAGGAACTCGGGCACCAGGCTGAAAATATAGATGGCCACAACCAGGTTAAGGATGGCCGTAAACAAAAACAGCTGCGGGATGGAAAAGCCGGCACTACCCAGCAATAACATGGCAATAATCGCCGAAACCACCATGAACAGGGAGTTCAGAATGTTATTGCCGGCAATCACGCGGGAACGATGGCTTGGTGTGGTGCGCTGTTGAACCAGCGCATACAGGGGTACGATGTAAAAACCGCTGAATATTCCGATCATCAAGAGGTCAAACACGATACGCCAATTGGCGGCTACCGCAAAAAAGTCACTTAAGCCCACATAAAGCATCAGTGTGGAGGGACTGGCAAAGTACATATCAATACCAAAAACGGTCAGCCCTATTGCGCCAAGCGGCACCAGTCCTATCTCAACCTGTCCTCCCGACAGGCGTTCACATAAAAGCGAGCCGGTGCTGATGCCGATGATAAACATGGCCAGTAAAGTGGACATAAGTGCTGCATCGCCACCCAGAACATTTTCTGAATAACTGGGGATCTGGACGAGGAATGTTGCACCAAAAAACCAGAACCAGGAAATACCCAGCACACTGTTGAGTACGGTGCGGTTCTCCCCGATGAAGCCGATATTTTTGATCGTCTCGGTGAGGAAATTCCAGTTAACTTTCAGATCCGGAGCGACCGACCGTGCCTGGGGAATACCGCGACTGACCCAATAGCCGGCGATAGCGATCACCAAACCCGTCCCACTCACCCAGACGGGCCAGCTTGCATCGATTGCCATCAACAGCGGGCCGGCAATGGTGCCAGCAAGAATAGCGACAAAAGTTCCCATCTCAACCAGTGCGTTACCGCCGATCAGTTCACGGGGTTTCAGGACCTGGGGAATGATGCTGTACTTGATCGGGCCAAACATGGTGGACTGAAAACCCAGCATAAACAGGACAATCAGTAGCAGGGGCAAACTATTCAGCCAGAAACCGAGTGTGGCCGCCAGCATGATAAACACTTCAAACAGCTTGATGCGCCTGATCTGCATGGACTTTTCGTACTTATCCGCGATTTGCCCGAATACTGCCGAGAACAGGAAGAACGGCAGGATAAAGATCATCGCACTGAGGTTGACGATCTGGTTGGTGTTCAGACCGGCCAATTGGGCACTGTTAAAGACCAGCATTGCAGCCAGTCCGTTTTTGAAAACATTGTCGTTAAAGGCACCCAGCGCACCGGTAATAAAGAACGGCATAAAACGCCGCTCTTTTAACAGGTCAAATTGTGAGTGATCCGACATGTTAAATCCAATAGGCTGCTAAGCGGCCAGTTGAGTCAGAACTCCTGCAATGGTGGCGGTCATCATGGTGGCGAGTGTTCCACCCAGCACTGCGCGTAAGCCCAGGCGCGCGATATCGGAACGGCGGTCGGGGGCCAGGCCGCCAATACCGCCGAGTTGTATGGCGATGGATGAGAAGTTGGCGAAGCCGCACAGGGCGTAGGTAGAGATTAATACAGAGTGTTCTGAAAGCGTATCCTTGATCTGACCCAGGTGCAGATAGGCGACAAACTCATTGAGGACAATTTTCTCACCGATCAAGCCACCAACGATGGTTGCTTCGCTCCATGGAACACCAATTATCCAGGCCAGTGGTGACAGTAGATAACCCAGGATCAACGACATGCTCAGAGCCTGGCCAGTGATGCTTTCAATACCGGTAATTTCGCCAATCCATGCCAGCGGGAAATTGATCATGGTGATGAGGGCGACAAACGCCAACAGCATACCGGCAACATTCAGTGATAGTCTGACGCCGTCTGCCGCGCCATTGGCCGCTGCCTCGATGACATTGGTTGCGGTTTTCTCGATTTCCAGGTGGACCGTTCCCTTGGTCAGTGATTCCTCGGTTTCCGGTCTCAGCAGTTTCGCAATCACGATGGTCGCCGGTGCGGCCATCACGCTGGCAGCCAGCAAATGCCTGGCGTAGAACAGTCTTTGTGCCTCATCCGCGCCACCGAGCATGGCGATATAGGCAGCCAGTACGGCGCCGGCAATGGTGGCCATGCCACCGACCATCATCGTGAACAATTCCGATTCGGTCATCTTGGAAATATACGGCCGGACCACCAGTGGTGCCTCGGTTTGTCCAATAAATACATTGGCGGCGACTGACAGTGATTCAGAACCACTCACCCGCAATGCCTTTTGCATGACCCAGGCCATGCCCTGCACAATTTTCTGCATAAACCCGATGTGATAGAGCACACTCATCAGGGAAGCAAAGAAGATAATGGTGGGCAGCACCTGGAAGGCAAATATAAACCCGAATTTCTCGTAGCTGGTCATGTCGCCGAATATGAACTCTCCGCCGACCATTGCGAAGTCGATGACTTTCACAAATACCCGGCTGATGGCATCAAAGAATTCACGCCCGCCCGGTACCATGATAACGATGATCGCAAAAACGACTTGCAAACCAATACCGGCCGCAACCTGTTTCCAGTCAATTGATTTTTTGTGCCGGGAAAATGAGAAGGCAACCGAGATTAGTACCGCCAGTCCGAATATACCAAAGGCAATGTTGCTAACCATTCGATGCTCCAATAAATTTTAAGATGGGTTCGATTTGTTTTTCTTCGATTTGTTTTTCTAAGGGTCGCAATGTATCGACTTTCTTGGTGGCTGGCAAACTAAAGCTTGATTCCGACCCAACGTCTTGCGGCCCAGCTTTGTATACATACCACTGCCTGACCAGTTCGGTAGACGCTATTAACGAGCCATATCCCCAGTAGACCAAAACCCAGTACCGGTCCGGCAATAAATGCCAACGGCAGGAAAAATATCCACTGGGCAATCACGCTGATCCACATGCTGCGGCGGGTATCACCGGCCCCGATCAGTGCGTTCATCAACACCATTCCAGTGGTATCAAAACCGATCACCAGGGCCCAGAGTATCATCGGCCAATAGGCCAGTTGACGGGTTTCAGGGTTGGTCAGAAACAGACCGAGTAAGGGGTCGGCAAACGGAATCAGCAGCAGACTGATAATAACGCCATAAACCAGGCTGATGGCGGCTGCATTCCAGCCCCACAAGACGGCGTCTTCAGTGTCACCTCTTCCAAGCGCATTACCCACCAGTGTGGTAGCCGCAAGTGCAAGCCCGAAGGCCGGCAGGATGGCCGTGATATGGAAGGTCATTAACACGTTCACCGCGGCAACTTCAGCCGTGCCTATCTGGCTGACGATCCACATCAGCGTGACCAGGCCGGCAGAGAAAAACACCTGCTGAACACTCGCGGGCAACGATAGCTTGAGCTGTTGCCACAGGATGCTGCGTGACGGAAAGCGGTTCAGGAAACCCTTGTCACGCGCGTGCCGGTAAGCAAAAAAGAAATACAGGCCGGTGCCGATATACAGGGATATGGTGGTCGCAGTTCCGGCACCGAGTACACCCATTTCCGGTGCACCGAGGTTACCGAATATCAGCACCCAGTTTAGAAAAATATTACAGGTGTGCATTATCAGCAGTGTCCGCAGGTAAACGCCGGTCATGTGGATGGCGCTCCAGTAACCGCGGAATGAAAAATTCATACCCACCGCGACCATACTGAGAATCCTGACCTGCAAATAGGGTACACCCTGCTCGATAACGGCAGGGTCGTTACTCAGGAATAAATAGGTAGCAGGTATGGCCAGATACAAAACGGCGCACAGGGGCACGCCGATCATCAGCGCCAGGAGCAACCCGCCGTTCAGTGGTACAGCGGTTTCGTCATGCCGGTTTTCCCCCAGTCGCCGGGCCGCGAGGGCCTGGACACCTGCTGATAAACCGATAATGAAGGAAATGGCCAGATAATTGGTAAAACTGCCGATGCCGGTGGCTGCCAGTGCCGTGTCGCCGAGGTGACCAACCATGCCGATATCCACCAGGTTAAGAATGTTCTGCGACATCATGCCGCCCATGATTGGCATGGCAATGCCCCAAATTAAGCTGCGTCTTCCCTTGTCGGGGAACAGGGCTCGAATTCGGGTTAAAGCGGTGCTCAAGTTCTCATTCTGCGAATAGTAGGGTTTCGCGGGTTGCCGAAAACCTGATATCCGGCCAACGCTCTTCGGTCAATTGCAGATTGACGCGGGAAGGTGCCAGGTAAACCAGTTGATCCGCGGCGTCACGGGCTAAGTTACCCATTAACTGGTCAGTAAAATCCATTAGTATTTTATCATCATCACAACTGACCCAGCGCGCCGTTTGCACGTTAACATTCTCAAAAACAGAGTCTACTTTATATTCGCTTTTCAGCCGATAGGCAACCACGTCAAACTGCAGCACACCCACTGCACCGAGAACCAGTTCGTTGCCCAGCAATGGCCGGAAGAACTGGGTTGCCCCTTCTTCGGATAACTGCAGCAGGCCTTTCTGCAGGGCCTTTAGCTTGAGCGGGTCACGCAGTTGTGCACGCCGGAATAGCTCGGGAGCAAAATTGGGGATGCCGGTAAACTGAAGCTTTTCACCTTCGGAAAAACTATCGCCGATGGCGATGGTGCCATGATTGTGAAGACCGATGATGTCACCCGGCCAGGCCTCCTCGACATGGCCCCGGTCCTGTGCCATAAACGTCAGCGCACTTTGAATCTTGAGATCTTTGTTGAGCCGGACATGTCTTATTTTCATGCCCTGTGTGAAACGGCCTGAGCAGATACGCATGAAAGCGATGCGGTCACGATGGGCCGGGTCCATATTGGCCTGTATCTTGAAAACAAAACCGGTCAGGGCGGGTTCATCACTCAGCACTTCACGTCCGGTGGTTGCCCGGAATTCGGGTGGCGGCGCGTGCTTAACAAATGACTCGAGTAGCGGTGTTACACCAAAATTATTAATGGCAGAACCAAAAAAGACCGGTGTCTGGTGGCCTTCCAGATAGGCCTGTGGATCAAACTGATGACTGGCGCCCTGGACAAGTTCAATTTCGTCGCGCAATTCCTGGCTGTCATATTGACCCAGACGCTCATCAAGCAGGGGATTGTCGATGCCCTGGATGACCTCGGCCTGCTGGGTGACATAGTTCTTGCCCGATTCATAAAGGTGTACGGCATCATCCAGCAGATGGTAGACACCCTTGAGGCGTTTGCCCATCCCAATCGGCCAGGTGATCGGCGCGCACTGGATACCCAAAACGGACTCGACCTCGTCCAGCAGTTCAATCGGATCGCGGCCTTCGCGGTCAAGTTTGTTGATAAAGGTAAAAATTGGTGTCTGGCGCAGGCGGCAGATCTCCATCAGCTTGATGGTCCGTTGTTCCACACCCTTGGCGCAATCGATCACCATCAGGGCAGAATCCACTGCAGTAAGGGTGCGATAGGTGTCTTCGGAAAAGTCCGCGTGACCCGGTGTATCCAGTAAATTGACGATATAATCCTTGTAACAGAATTGCATGACCGAACTGGTGACCGAGATACCACGTTCCTGTTCCAGTTTCATCCAGTCGGATGTCGCGTGGCGGGCCGCTCGCTTGGACTTGACCGCACCTGCCATCTGGATGGCGCCCCCGAACAACAACAGTTTCTCGGTCAGCGTAGTTTTACCCGCATCCGGATGGGAAATGATTGCAAATGTGCGCCTGCGGGCGATTTGTTGTTGAAGTTCTGACATGGATGGAGTTCTGGCCGGTATTTAAGATGCAAATTTTAACAGAGTCGTCCCTCGAGTGTGATACATCATAATGGTGCAGCCCAGTCAGGTGGCATAAGCTCTTGGTTTGTTTGAGATTCTGAACTGGGGATTAAAGCTTAAAAAATCCTACCAACCCCAGGGAGCTTTAGTGATAGCTTTAGAACTGCGGTTTGTTACCGATATGAAGTTCTGCTGAGGCTTGAGCCTTATCCGCGTGTTGGTTGCCCGCGCCAAACTAAACTGATTGGATATCAACCGCCATAACCAGATTACAGACGCTGAAATGATTGATGTGAATAAAAACAATATAAGGAATGCCAGCATTCTTGAATCTCCGCAGATGTATCTATGTACTTTTATAAGTTCATGACCGAGTATATTCGATTTTTATGATAATTACTACCTTTAAAAACAATCACTAACAGCTACTTCTTAATGTGAAGTTTTACAAATGGCCTATCCTATTGAAAAACCCGGTTCCTTCTGAGAATACGCCACAGTGATCTGAGTCGGAACAAACAGGAATAAGCCAATGACACTGGATCAACTCGCCAATATTGGTGAAATCATAGGCTCTATTGCTGTGCTTGTTTCGATAATGTATCTCGCAGTTGTTTTTCCAATGTTTCCATTACTTTGAAAACATGTTTCATCAAAATCAAAAGGGTTATCTGGATGAAGAGGTCTGGACAGGTTGGAAACGTCTCATGCTGACCTACCATTCGCGCCCGGGGTTTCAAATATGGTGGGAGCATCGACGGGATGTCTACAGTGAGTCATTCGCAGTTTTTCTGGAAACAGAGAAACTGGATCGAAAGATTGCGTCTTATCACGAAATCAGTAACTTAGAATCAACGTCGCCTGAAGCCCGTCACGAATAATCTCTTCGACCGGCACTATCTAACCGGAATTACACCACTGATCATCATCCGGTCGGAAGGTGTCATGGTGCCGGCAGTGGGTGTCACAAATCGGAAGGGGATGGATTCCAGTGACATACCGGCATTGAGCTGGACCACAAAATGTAGATGCGGGCCGTTGCTGTAACCGGTGTTACCGGAGTTGGCGATCCATTGCCCGCGTTTTACGATGGTACCCTGCCGGACTTTCAGACTGTTGGCCTGCAAATGTGCATAAACGGCCATGGTGCCGTCATCATGCAGTATGCGTATTTGATTGGAGCGGGTCAGGTAACGCTTTTGCTGGGCCGCCCCGTGAAAATCGTCTTCCATATCCATGACACGACCGGACCGTGCAGCCAGTATGGGTGTGCCGATGGGCATGACGATATCCACGGCGTATTGATTGGGTGGTTCCTTGTGGGTGACATCACCGTCGAAACCCTGGCTTATCGGAAACTCCATGCCAAGCGGAAATGGTGGGTAGTAGTTAACTTCAGCGGGTAGCTGCTTGAGTGGCGGGCCGATCATCTGCCTGTAAGAAAGGCGGTAACTGAAGCCCAGGGAGGGATCAGCTGCCTTGATTTTCAACAGGCGCTCCTCGGTCTGGCCAGATAATGTGAGACGCGCCGGCAGCGGTGGTTCGGAGACCACGTTTTCCGCATCATGCAGTTTGAGTTCCAGCTCGACCGGCCCCCAGATATTGTTGATAAATGAATATTCCGGTTCACGGTCGAGACCCAGCTTGCGCATACCGACCATCGGTTTTGGATCGGCCGGCATTTCAACGGTGTTGAATTTTTCATCGGTTTCGGGCGGGGTAGAGCTGAAGTGCCATACGCCGTCCTTATCCTTCCATTTATACATATCACCGGCAGACGCGACGAAAACCATCACCATGCAACAGGTGAATACCGCAGCTTGAATGTTGCGGGTACTCAACATTCGATGACATTCACGGCCAGACCGCCGCGTGAGGTTTCTTTGTAGTGGTTTTTCATATCAGCACCGGTTTCTCGCATGGTTTTTATGACCTTGTCAAGTGATACCTTATGTTTGCCTTCCGCCTGCATGGCCAGGCGCTGTGCATTGATGGCTTTGACGGAGCCCATGGCATTTCGTTCAATGCAGGGTATCTGGACCAGTCCGCCCACCGGGTCACAGGTCAGGCCCAGGTTGTGTTCCATCCCGATTTCAGCTGCATTTTCGACCTGGCTCATGGTGCCGCCCATGGCTGCGGTCAGACCACCTGCCGCCATCGAACAGGCAACCCCGACCTCACCCTGGCAACCGACTTCAGCGCCCGAAATTGAAGCATTGAGTACATACAGGATTCCGATGGCACCTGCTGTCAGTAGAAAATCAATGATGCCGTCCTCGTTACTGTGATGGATGAAATTATAATAATAATTGAGAACGGCTGGAATGATTCCGGCCGCTCCATTGGTCGGTGCGGTTACCACACGTCCGCCTGCTGCATTCTCCTCGTTGACGGCCAGTGCATAGAGGTTGACCCAGTCGATGATTTTCAGCGGGTCCCTGTCTGCGGACTCACTGGACTGACTCAGCTCATGGTAAAGAGATGGCGCACGCCGATGCACCTTGAGCCCGCCGGGTAATTCCCCGGTGGCGTGGTATCCACGCTTGATACAGCTATGCATCGCACTCCAGATCTCCAGCAGGCCGTCGCGAATCTCCTTTTCACTTCGCCATTGCTTTTCGTTGGCCATCTGGATGCCGGCTATGCTCAGATCATGGCTGGCACATAACTCAAGAAGTTCGTTTCCGCTACTAAATGGATAGGGCAGCGGGGTCTTATCTTTGACGATACGGTCAGCTGCCGCTTCATCCTGGTTGACCACGAAGCCCCCGCCCACGGAGTAATATTCGCGCTGCTGGATGATATCGCCGGTTTCATCAAATGCCTTGAATCGCATTCCATTGGTATGGTGAGGCAGTTCTTCGCGTTTATTGAAAACGAGGTCGGTTTTTTCAGAGAAAACAATCTGGAATTGACCTGCCAGTTTGATAAAGCCGCTGTTTTGAATTTCCTGCACTATAGCGTCGATTTTGTCGGGATCGACCTGGTCAGGCTGTTCGCCGGACAGGCCCAGCAACACAGCTTTATCCGTACCATGTCCACGGCCGGTGTAGGCCAGCGAACCAAAAAGTGTAACTTCCAGGCTTCCAACCTGATTCAACAGCCCGAAGTTTTGCAAACGTTGTATAAAGATATGCGCTGCCAGCATCGGGCCGACGGTGTGTGAGCTTGAGGGCCCGATTCCAATTTTAAATAATTCAAAAACACTGACAGCCATGTCATGCTTCCCTGCTTATTATGTGATGATCCAAACCATTCAAGGGGCCGGTACGAGGACAACTCCATGAGTCAGACTATCTTATATTACACGGAGCACTGTCATTTGTGCGATGAGGCAGAAGCACTCCTGCATACTGCAGGATATGGTGAATGCTACACAAAAGTCGAGATTGAGAATGATCCCGGCTTGCTTCAGTTGTACGAAATTTACATCCCGGTACTGAAGCGGACTGATAATGAGCAGGAGCTTTTCTGGCCTTTTGATGCGCAGAAACTCAGCGCTTTTCTGGAGGCTGACAAATGAGGGTGATGGTTTTTGCCGTCGCCCGTCTACCGTTTTAAGATTAATCCGCAGGCTGCGTAAGAATTACGCACCATTCACTTATAATCCCTATTTGAGTTGTTTCCATTGCCAAAGGTATCGTTGAACAACGTTGCCACTTTTTCCGTCAACTCCCGGAACCAAATGCCAAGCCCTTCGAACAGGCTCTTGGTACGGTGTGAGGTCTCGTCCATGAACAGTCCCAGCAAAATATAGGCGACCAGCGTGATAAAGCTGTAAAAAACACCCAGCACAATGGCAGCCAACCTGATCAGCCATACTTCCTGGTTGAGGCGTTTGGCCAGTGTCCTGCAGACACCCAGCACAATGGGTTGCCCCGGTTCGCCATTCAGATTTCTCTTAATGCTGTCAAAAAAAGTTTCGTCGTGCATCATTTTCTCCTGTACTGGTTACTATTATAACGATGCAGGTTCTGTGCCAAATGTGCCATTAGGCCCGGCATTGTGTACTGAGCCATGATAAATGGCGCTTGCAGTGCCTTTGATGGTGATGCAGTAC
>Ga0055584_100002685_pt1 | contig 17588 bp, 21 predicted proteins | sample OSDHelmetaG_FD_58716 | JGI IMG/M metagenome (GOLD analysis project Ga0055584, IMG submission 58716) | Pelagic marine sediment microbial communities from the LTER site Helgoland, North Sea, for post-phytoplankton bloom and carbon turnover... | ecosystem: Environmental > Aquatic > Marine >... | reverse complement strand
AATCAATTCTTTATGCCATTCATTAGACCATGTACAGGCCATGAATATTAATGAAAGCAATCCTACTAAGTCCCATAAATAATTCTTTCTAAAAAATAAGATCTGACGATTCAGATAAAAGTCCGCAATTAAAAATCCTAGGAGAAAATGTTGTAGTTGACCTATTATAGTTGCTTTCCATGGCATTGCATTCCAACCAAACATATGTTGTAGAATAGGAATGAGGATAATAAATACAGTAATAAAAATTCTTCTTATTCTTTCATGAGATATAGAAAAATAACCATAAGCCATAAATGGAGCTAAAAGATAAAATTGAAATTCAACTTCAAGAGACCATGCTACCGGATTAATAATAGAATAGGAATTGTAAATAAGACTGTGGCAATAAAAGATACTTGCCATATAATTACCTAGAATGTCACCAACAGGTGGACGACTTTGAATATAAAGGACAACTGTAAATAAAGTCATCCATATTATGAAAGGGGGTTCAAGTCTTGTAAGTCTCCTCTTCAAATAAGTCTTGTAAGATGGTTGTTTGCTTCGATTGAAAAAAGCCTTACCAAATGGTAAGCTGAGAATGAATCCACTGATTGCAAAGAATAAAAAGACACCAAACGTTCCCCTTCCAAAGATTGAAACTAAATTACTTTCTGACCAGGACACTCCTCCTTCAATTGGCGTATATTTTATTATTCTCTCTGACAAATGCTGAAAGAGAACCGGAATAATAGCAACAAATCTCAACCCATCTATTTCATGGATATATTTTCTGTTAGATGTAACTCGCCTTAATAATGTTGGAACCTTTTTTAGCTTTCTGAACAACTTAATGGCATTTTAAAATTATAACTATTGTTAATTGAAAGGATTAATTCCTTCAGTGCGTTTGTAAAGCAAAAGGAAACTTGCCGGCTATTAAGAATATTTAGGAATTTGGCAACAAAAGGAGGTTCAACTGTGTATTCTCCTCTCTTTTTGAACTATCCAGAAATATATCTACTAAAAATGCAGCAAATCAGCTCTTTTGGGTCGAATTCCGTTTCCAAAAGACCAAATTCCTAAAATCCATACTGTTCATGAATTCGACTTATAGATTTGGTGAAAAATAAATAGCAATGCAATCTATTTTTATAGTTGATGACTCAGAAATGATGCGAGTATTCCTCGGAAAGTTGTGTGAAAAACATGGCGATGTACACCTCTTTAATAATGGAGAATCAATTCTAGCAGAACTTAATATTGGAAACATTCCTGACATTATAATTCTTGACTTGAATTTACCCGGAATAAATGGAATGCAAATTCTTGATATTCTTAACAATTTTTATAAACATCACCATATCAAAACCTTTGTAGTCTCGGGAATAGATAATTCCGAAGAACGAATTGCATGTCTTGCCCTAGGAGCTGTTGATTTCATTGTTAAACCCTTCCACCCAAAAGAATTGGAGTATAAAATCTTAAATGGATTGAATTTATCCATTCAATAAAATTAAAAGATCACACTAAATCCAAATAAAAATGCTTGAATTAACAAATCTAAAGGATAAAAGAAAATCTGCTAAAAGTAAATTTCCTAATTCAATAAAGGGGGCTGGTTTTATGGAAATTCCACTCTGGAAGCGAACATTTGATATAATTGGTTCAAGTTTGTTAATTCTGCTATTATCTCCGTTGTTCATATTAATTTATATGATCGTTAAACTGGAATCAACTGGGCCTGCTATTTATACCTCTAAAAGAGTAGGTCAAGGGTTCAAAGTATTTCCATTTTATAAGTTTAGGTCCATGTATTTTAATGCTGACCAAAGAGTAAAGGATATGCAAAATCAAAATCAATACTCAACTGGTAATTCTGAAATACAAGTAAATATTGAGGTATACAACCAAGAGCTCTTAGATGACAGTGGGATTGTAGAAGAGTCCGAGTTTCAAAAACGAAAGATTAAGACAAAAAAACATACCTTTTTTAAGGTAGCCGAAGATGTGAGAATTACAGGATTTGGCAGAATTATTAGGAATACCAGCTTAGATGAATTACCGCAACTTTTTAATGTATTAAAAGGACACATGTCCATAGTTGGGAACCGTCCATTACCAGTATATGAAGCTGAAAAATTAACTTCAGACGAATGGATAGAACGATTTGCCTCTCCTTCAGGAATAACAGGTCTGTGGCAGGTAGAAGGCAGAGGTGGAGGAGATGTCTCATCGGAAGAACGCAAAAAATTGGACATTATATACGCCAAAAACTATGGACCTTGGTTAGATCTTAAAATCTTGCTCAAAACCATTCCAGCAGTAATTCAAAAGGCAAATGTTTAAAATTATTTAAAAATCAAAATTAATTAATATGCAAATTACAGTAATAGGAACAGGTTATGTAGGTCTGGTGACCGGAACATGTCTCGCAGAAACAGGCAATCAAGTTGTTTGTGTTGATATCGACGAAAACAAAATCATGTGTTTGAATAATGGTGAGACACCAATTTATGAACCAGGATTAGAAACAATTCTTAAACGAAACATTCAACTTGGGAATCTTCAATTCACAACGAATCTCAAAGAAGGAATATCCAATACTGATGTCATTTTTCTTGCATTACCCACTCCTCCTAAAGAAGATGGTTCTGCTGATTTGTCCTTTTTATTAAATGTCACACATGAACTTGTAAATCTCATTCAATCATACACTGTCATTGTAACAAAAAGTACTGTACCTGTTGGTACAGGTGATCGAATCGAAGACATTTTATCGGATCATTTAGAATCAGATCTTTTTGATGTTGTATCCAATCCTGAATTTCTAAGGGAAGGTTGTGCTATAGAGGATTTTATGAGACCAGATAGAATAGTAATCGGAACATCCAGCAATGAGGCGAAAGAAATAATGATGAAGATTTATAGGCCCTATGTCAGACAGAACAATCCAATCATTTATATGGATCGAAGGTCCTCGGAAATTACAAAGTATGCCTCCAATAGTTATCTAGCTACTAGAATTTCATTCATGAATGAAGTAGCTAATATCTGCGAAGCTGTCGATGCAGATGTAGATTTAGTTCGAATGGGTATGGGATCAGACTCTAGGATTGGAAAACGATTCTTGTTCCCAGGTATAGGATATGGTGGAAGTTGCTTTCCAAAAGATGTAAAAGCTCTTCTAAATACAGCTTCACAAAATGGATACGATTTTCAAATATTAGATGCAGTAAATTCTGTTAATTCCGGACAGAAAAAGATTCTTACCAAGAAAATTTTGGCACACTTCAACGGATCCATTCAAGGTAAGACAATTGCAATGTGGGGCTTAGCATTCAAGCCTAATACTGATGATATCAGAGAAGCCCCAGCTCTCGTCATGATTGATGAGTTTATCAAAAGGGGTGCTCATGTTAAAGTTTTTGATCCAGAAGCTATGATAAATGTTAGGAGAATATATGGAAATAAACTGATATATGGAATAAATCAATATGAGATACTTGAAGGATCGGATGCACTTGTTATTGCTACCGAATGGAGCAACTTCAGAACTCCTGATTTTAGATATATGAAAAATTTGATGAGTCAGCCATTAATTTTTGATGGAAGGAATATGTATGATATAGAAGAATTAAAATCTTTAGGTTTCAATTATGAATGCATTGGTAGAAATTCAGGCCTTACTTTAGGAATAAACCAAGGCCATCACAAACTTAGTCTTGCAAGCTGATTTAATTAGGCAGATATATCCTACTTACTTGCAATTACCAAAACAATATTTAGATCAGGATTAAGATTCTTTTCAAATTGGAGTTCACTAATTCAGGTAGTGATCAAAAGACTGCCCAAAAAGAAAATCTCTCTATTACTATATCAGTAGTTCGGGAGGTGGACCTAGATGGATAATTATTCATACATGAAGGCTTTCGAAACTATCTTTGATATCCTTACACTTTTTATTTTTTAACCTCTAAAATGTCCTCTGATTATTAAGAGATAAAGAAAGAAAACAATCTATTTAGTATAATTGGATTATTGCGAGTAACTAATGTCAAAAGGAGTTTGCTAATGACATAGAAAATAATGATTCTGTATTAGTACAGTTGAAAATATATGTTTTGGCCAACTATTCATTTCCTAATATTTTGTAAGGCTGTATCTCCGGAAAAAATGATGAGTAAATAAGCTGCATCTTCTGAAAAAAATATTCAATTTTCTCAATTGATCGTGATTCTACATTCAACCGAAAAGCGCAACACTCTCTTCAGGAAATACACATCTGTAAAAAATAACGAGACCAAAAAGTGCTACTACCAAGCCCGCCACTTTATTGATCTTAGAAAGAAGAGGAGCATTTAATTTATTCCTAATCATCTTGGCTAGTACAACCTTCAATGAATCTGTCACCACTATTGTTATCAAAATAGACCCAAGAAGTAAATAGGAATTCTTAGAATCCAGCTGTCTGGATATAATAAAGGAAGTGATAAAACCCATCCAGAAGATAAAGGTGAATGGGTTAATAGTATTGACTAAAAACCCTTTTGTCCAATATCCAATAAAACGCAATGTGCTTATTTTGACTTTAGAATAATCAAGAACTGTTTTACGCAAAGCCAAATAAATTCCAAAACCAAAGAGGACCGCCCCGCCTATAGCCCCAAACCAAAAAATAAATTCTGGGTCTTCAACAACCTCCTTGAGCTCTTTTAAAAAAATGTAGAAACCAAAAATGATAATAAGGTCACTGGTCCAGATACCTGTGCCAACACTTATTCCAGCTCGAACTCCCCGCTCTATTCCGGTCTGAATCAATATGATGAATATGGGACCTAAAAGAATTGCAAGAGATAAGCCTCCGAGAATACCCTCCAAAATATATGACATACCCTAAAAGTAGACTAAAATTGACGAATTTCAGCGTCATTTCATCTGGGTTAACTTAGAATTAAATTGGATTGCCTTCTGTCTTTCTTTTTACGCTTATCCTTATATCTTCACATCTATGATAGATACTATTATATTCGATTTAGGCAATGTATTGATCAGATGGGATCCTGGTGTTGTATACAAGGAATATTTCAAAACAGAAGACGAATTAAACTATTTTTTCGAACATGTATGCACTCTAGAATGGAATGAAGAGCAGGACAAAGGACGACCAATAGAGACCGCCACTGAACTTTTGGTAAAAGAACATCCTTCTCATGAAGAAGCGATCAGAATGTATTATGGCAGGTGGAAAGAGATGATTCTAGGTCCAGTAGATGGCACTCCTGAGATTCTAAATTCTCTTCACCAAAAACAGAATCAGCGATTGTTGGCGCTGACCAACTGGTCCGCAGAATTATTCCCTTATGCACTTGAAAATTTTGATTTTTTGGGTTTCTTCGAAGGAATTCTAGTTTCAGGTGAAGAGAAAATGAAGAAACCTGATCTTGAGATTTATAGACGCTTTGAAGAAAAATTTCCAATTGATAGAACGAAATCTGTATTTATTGATGATAGTGCAAAAAATATAGCTGGAGCAAAAGAAGCAGGTTGGAATGTCATTCACTTCAAAAATGCTTCTCAGCTTGAAACTGAATTAAACAACCTTGGAATAACCGTCTAAAAATTACTATAAATTATGATACCAGCACATGAAACTTTTAACGCAACATTTCCATTTGAACCTCATTACAATGAAGTCAATGGATTTAAAATGCATTATGTGGATGAAGGTGAAGGCGATGTAATTATATGTCTTCATGGAGAACCAACATGGGGTTATTTATATAGAAATTTCATTCCAAGTCTATCGCAAACACATAGAGTCATAGTTCCTGATCACATGGGTTTTGGTAAAAGTGAAACACCTAATAATAAGGAATATGTATTTGCAACTCACGTGCAAAATCTGATCAATTTTATAGATGATTTAGAGTTAAAAGACATCACATTCGTTGCTCAAGATTGGGGAGGACCAATTACAGGTAGTTTGGCACTTCGTCGTCCTGAATTAGTAAAAAGGTTCTGTCTTATGAATACCATGTTGGGCTATAGCGGCGCTGTAAGAGATGCTGCTTCATCAACAACAAAACCTCCTAAACTCACCGAATCCACTTGGTTTCAATGGGTATTGAATAGTCACAAAAGTGGAAAGTATTATGAAGTGTTGAATAATCTGGGAGATAATGTATTAAGCCTTATGAAAAAGTTAGGTTTTGAAAATTCTACTGCGATAGATGATAATTGGATAATGGCCTATTCCATGCCATTTAGTTCTTTAGATGAAACTAAAGCGGCGATTGAATTTCCACTTGATGTTGCTCTGGACCGGGTTTCTGCTTTTGTCATGGAAGGTTTAAAAATGGGAAATCTTGAAAAAGTAAGAAGCAAACCCGCTATGCTCGCTGAAGGAATGAAAGACAAAGCTATGCCACCTGCTCTGGTAATTTCAGACTTTCAAAGGCTCTTTCCTGAAGGACCAGTAGTGCAAATTCCTAATGCAGGCCATTTTTGCCAAGAAGATACACCTGAAACACTGGTAGCTTTAATTCAAATGTTCATACAAATGACAGATTAAACTATAATTAATCCAGTGTCAATTCTTACCATTTCAGGATCAATAAGAAAGAACTCTACAACAGTTAGTTTTTTAGAAGCAATTGTTCAGTCCTTTCCTCATTTTGAATTTGAACATTTCAACCTTGATCATATTCCAATGTTTCATCCTGATGCATATGACAATACAGTTCCGAAAGAAGTCATTGATTTTAAAGAAAAAATTAAAACTCATGACTCTGCAATCATAGCTACTCCGGAATATATCCACAACATACCAGCTGTACTGAAAAATGCACTAGAATGGACTACACAAACTGGAGAGTTAACTGGCAAAAAAATACTAGCTATTACTTATACACCTAATGCTCCAAGAGGAGAAAGAGCTATGACCAGTCTGAAGTTCTGTTTGAATGCATTGGATGCCAATGTAGTAGCAACAATGGATTTGTATCATGATGCAATTGTAAATAATAAACTTTCAGTTGAAGCCAAAAATGTAATCACTGAAGCCCTTGAACTGCTTCACTAAATGAACTTTACTCGGCATTGTCCAAAGCAACTAATAAAGCCAATAAGTCCCATTGGTTTTTCATCTTGTTCTTTGTTTTCTTCAAAATTTTCTCAGCATTCTTTCCAAGTATAGATAGGACTTCTTTCTTTTTGATCTTGACTTCATGGGGCTTACCATCCATTTCAAGAATGAATTCCTCCTTTTTTCTGATGTATTGCTTTACCATTGTTTTTCCAGGAGTATTATATACTCTCTCATCTGAAATTGCATGAATACTTTGAAATAAAGAATATCTATCAGAAAGAAAGAGTGTAACTAGAAATCCATTTGGCTTTGTACTATCAGGAATCATACTGAGCAGATTCTCTTCATATTCAAAATCTACCTTCCGAATTATTTTCTTATCCAATTCGATAAATTTATCTCCTTTAAAAATCTCAACAGATTCAGAGAGTAGATTGACATTTACATCATTTAACTCAAATGCTTTTTCGTCGCCTTTCACATATACCTTAGCGACTTGGTTATTTTCAAAATAATATGGATTTCCAGTGTAGTCACCGTATCTCTCATGATCAATTTCCTGAGTATTATTTAGAAAAACTTGTGATGATAATTGCACATAAAATACAGTACATAGCATCACTAAAAGGAATTTGATTTTACAATTATTTGGCATCTTACTCAAAATTTTTAATAAATACTGAAATTCACATTTTAAAATAAACCTAGATGTGGAAATAGACTCTTTGAAGAGGGAAAATGCAAAACCGACACCTAAGAGAAATTGATCTATGGCTCTGCTAATCCTATGCTATTTAAAGCAACGCCTACTAATCATAATATAAGATTTCCTTTGGTCCCTTTGGAAACTGAAGGACCAAAAAGAAAAGAATTAGATGATAGATCTTAAGTATTTTGGGTAAACCATACAAATAACTACACCTAGATATCATTATCCACAAATGATACTTCACATTCATATCAGAAAAATATGAAGCTGTTCATTTATCTTAACTATTTTGCTCTAAAGCAGTAAGTAATGCCACTACATCCCATTCATCTTTAAGTTTGTTTTTCGTTTTCTTAGCAACTCTATCCGCTTCACTACCAAGAAGTTTGAGTATACCCTTTTTTTTCAATTCTACGGTGTGTGGCTCATCTTTGATATAGAGAGTATAGGTATGTTTATTCCTCACAAAATTTCTTTCATACACCTTCCCGGGAATATTGTAAATCCTATTTTCAATTGTTGGAAGTATCTCATGAAAAAATCTATATTTAGGGGTTTCATAAAGATTAAAAATGAATCCATCTGTAAGTGGAGATGGTATCATTGATATCTCATGTCCATTTTTATTAAATGCTACTTTGGTAAATTTCTTTCTGGCAATTTCTACTATTTTCCCTCCTCTATAAACTTCTATGGCCTTAGTCACCAGATTAAGGTTTGCTTCATTTGCTTTAAAGGTTTGCTCCGCACCTTTGATGTACAACTCAGTTTCTAGAAAATCCTCGAAATAGAAAATTTGCCCAGAATAACTATCAAATCTTTCCCCTAATATTTTTTGCTTTTTAGATAATTGACCAAATAGTATCAAAGAAGTGAAGAGGAGAACCGAAGTAAAAAGTGTTTTCATCTCTATATTTATTTTCATACAGTCATGTGAAACTGTCTTCTATTCATATTCAATACTGAAAGTCATATGAATATGCTACTGAAAACATAGTTATCCATGCTAAATTTACAATTATTCAATTGTTCATTCCATAGAATAACGTTTCTTAATCTGTCTTCATGAATAAAATCACTTTTAAAAAACATCTCGAGCAACTAGAATTAGAAGATCTAAAAGAGGAATTGATGAATTTATTCACAAAAATTCAAGGGGTAAAAGAATATTACCTCATGGAACTTGGTAATGACAAACAGAGGCAAAAAGTTTATGACAAAGCTAAAAAAGACATCACTTCAAAATATGCTACCAAGAGTCGTCGAAGACCTCGGAGGCCAAGAATCCAAAAAGTAAAAAACATTATAAAAACCTTAGAAAAAGAATCAAGTCTCCCTTATGAACTCATTGACATTTATCTACATAATACCGAAGAAGCTTTGGATTTTATGATGAAATTTAGATTCGATTCTGCACCATTAAGAAACTCCATAAATGGTACTTTCATAAAGGCACTTAATCTGATAGAATTAGAACTGATGAAAGAAGAGTATCGCGAAAGGTGTGGTAAAATCACCAATAAAATGAGTTATGCTCCTTGGGTTTTTGAAGATGGGTTAGTTTTATATAAAAGAATTTTCCTCTCTTAATAGAAGAATTTATACTATGAATGTGTGAGTATTTTAGTGAATTCGCTTTCTCCATTCATAGCATTGATCAAAAAATTTTGCTTTAACCCTGATATTATCCAAGTCTCTATACCTGCTGACTGAGCTATTTGAGCAGATTGTAATTTAGATTTCATACCACCTGAGCCCAGTGTTGATTTAGAATCACTCATCCCACTTATGTGAGAATCAAGCTCAAATATTTCTTTTATAATTTGGGCATCTCCATATTCCTTAGGGTCTTTTGTGAATAGTCCTTCTGTATCAGTAACTAATAGAAGTAAATTAACATCCATCAATTCAGATGTTAATGCTGCTAGTTTATCATTATCTCCAAATTGAATTTCAGCAGTAGCAACAGTATCATTCTCGTTGATAATTGGAATATATCCATTATCCAAAAGTGTATTAATAGTATTAGTCATATTGATTCGAGACTCCTGATTGTCAAAGTCATAGTATGTCAATAAACACTGTGCACAGTTTAAATCATAATCCCTAAATATCTCTTGGTATATCCGCATTAAATGCATTTGACCGATAGCGGCAAGAGCCTGTTTTACCTCTATGGAAGGCCGTCCTGCTAAATCGACGAATTGCCGTGCTGCTGCAACTGCACCAGAGCTGACTAAAATAATATCATATTCCTTTTGCAACTTTTGAAGCTGCTCCGCTATATCTTCAATCTTCCCCCTAGATATTTTTTTATGCCCTTGAGTAAGAGTGGAGGAGCCAATTTTAATTAATAGTCTTTTCTTTCGTCCTACCATAACTGGTGTACCTCTTTTTTAATCAGTCGACCATATATTTCATCTATTTTTTGCATTTGCTGCTTTGTGATTTTGGGTATGTCCAATGCTTTCAGATTAGATTGAACTTGCTCAACTTTTGAAGCTCCTGGTATAACCGTAGTAACATGAGAAGATTGCAAAACCCATTTTAAGGCAACAGGAGCCAAATTGTTATATTCTGGAAATAATTCTTTGAGTTCATTTACTGCTTGAAGACCAGTCTCATATGGTATACCACTAAACGTTTCTCCTTTATCAAATCCTGCCCCTTCTCTATTGAAAAATCTATGATCGTTTTTTCCAAAAGTAGTGTTCTTAGTATATTGCCCCGTGAGAAGGCCACTGGCTAATGGTACTCTGATAATTATTCCCACATCTCTATCTGAAGCCAATTCAAACAGTTTTTCATGGGGTCTTTGTCTAAACATATTATAGATGATCTGAATACTCGTCACATTTTCATATTCAATGGCTTTCATTCCTTCCTCCACTTTTTCCACACTGACTCCCATACTCCTAATTTTTCCTTCATCTTGAAGTTTTTGAAAAGTTCCAAATATCTCAGGTCTATAATACACTTCTATTGGAGGGCAGTGAAGTTGGACTAGATCGATCCGTTCTAATTTCATACGCTTTAGGCTACTTTCTACGAAGTCTCTCATCGCCTTTGGTGTATAGGAATCATTTTCATGAGGTTGTAAAGCTCTTCCACATTTAGTGGCAACAAATACTTCTTCTCGACGACTATTTACAACTCTTCCTACAGCACTTTCACTCATGCCTGCTTCGTAAATATCCGCTGTATCTATAAAATTCACTCCCTGATCTATAGCTGAATTTATTATAGCATCAGCTAGATTATCATCAAATCCACTGCCCCATTTACCTCCTACTTGCCAAGTACCAAGTGAAATTTCAGAAATATTCATTCTTGATTTCCCTAATTTCCTATATTGCATATATCACTTCTTAATAATTATATCATGGCCAATTATAGAGTTTTTTTAGCTTTTTTCATCCTTGTATTCATTACTTCTTCACTGACTGCCCAAAAGAGAGGATTAATTCTACAAAAGCCGAAACCGGAATCCACCAAACCAGACCCATCTCCTTCAGACGCTGAGACTATGAAAGTCCAAAAAGTAATAGAAGATCTCTTCGACGCTATGCGGATATCTAAAGGGTCCAATGTGAGTCATCTTTTCGAAAGTGGAGCAACACTTTCATCAGTATCTACAAGTCAATTGGGTCAAACAAAACTCCAGAATAGTAATATTCAAGGTTTTATAGATGCTATCCGCAAACCGAGAAGTGATCAATGGGACGAGAAAATTTGGAGTTATGATATAAAAGTAGATGGTCCACTGGCTGAAGTCTGGACACCTTATTCTTTCTATGTAAATGGAAACTTATCACACTGTGGAGTCAATAATTTTGAACTAGTGAACCAATCAGGCGTATGGAAGATCAACCGAATTATTGACACAAGAAGAAAAATTGATTGTACTACTGATCCTAAAGAAGCTATCAATCAGCTTATGAATAATTGGCACCAGGCTGCAGCGAAGGCTGACGAAAATGCCTTCTTCGAAAGTATGACACCAGATGGAATTTATGTAGGAACTGATGCTTCTGAAAGATGGAATAGAGAAGAAATGAGAGTGTGGGCGAAACCCTATTTCGATCGTGGTACAGCATGGTCATTTACAGCTAAAAGTAGGAATATTAGTATTTCTAAAGATGGTGATATTGCATGGGCTGATGAGGTATTAGACACTTGGATGGGTGATTGTAGGTCAACGGCAATTTTAGTGAAAAAAGATCAAGACTGGAAAATTAAATATTTCCACGTTGCAATAGCAGTACCTAATGATGCAGTAGATGGGTATCTAAAATTGATTGGAAAACAAGGGAGATGAAATTATTGATGACTGAGAAAATTTCAATGAGTATCAACGTTATTGGTCTCCTAATTCTATGTCTTCTTTAGGTGGTTCTTTTACTTCTTCGCAGTCTATTTCTACCACATAGACTTGATTTCCATCTTTAAGAATACCTAAGCATTTTCCAGTTTTAAGCTGAGAACTGATACACCTGGCTACACGTATACCTTTTCCTTTACACAAGATTTTTTCTGGATCAAGGAATTCAGGAATTTCTGGAGCACCCGAAATTCTCATAATTTCAGGAAATTCAAAAACCCCCTGATTATCGATGACTTGATCAGATTCAGTAGAGTTACAAGACACTATGGCTAAAAGAAAAAAAATGAAAGCATTTCTCATAGTAAACTCAATTCATTGATTATCATACTGTTTACCATATGGTTTCATTAAGTTCTTTACTATCTGTTTTACCTGAGAAGAAAAATCCTTATTTAATATCCACTGATAGTAGTTGTAATCTTTCTTCAAAACTTCTACTACAGGTTGGTTAATATATTTACCAAAATTGAAGATTATCTCACCCTCTTTATTCTTTTTGAGTCTCATTGTCACGTCTACAACACTGAAATCAGCCGTAAATTCATGAATAGCACTCATATCGTTCTTAATCGGTGCCTCAGTTTTGATTCCATCACCATCGTAATAATCCACCCCATCATACTTTTGTATCTGCCCTTTAAGAACAGCAGCAGTAGCTCTGACATCGGCTAAGGCATCGTGAGCATTTTTTAACTCTTCTTTACAATACATTTTGTATGCTGCTTTGAGAGTACGAGGTTCCATTTTGTAAAATATCTTTTGGACATCGATACTCTTCCTTTTCGTCATATCAAGTACAATTCCCATTCTAGATAATTCTTCCATCAAAATGGGTACATCAAAGCGATCACTATTATAACCTGACAAATCAGAATCACCTATGAAATCAATTATCTTCTGTCCAACCTGAGCAAATGTCGGTTTGTTTTTTAGCATATCTGGCGTGATGCCATGTACGTCAATAGCTTCTTGGGAAATAGGAATTCCTGGGTTAATCATCATTTCCATCTCAACAGGATCTCCGCCGTTTTTAGGATACTTGATCAAAGCTATTTGGACGATTCTGTCTCGTACCACATTGAGACCAGTAGACTCTATATCAAAGAAAACCAAATCTCTTTTTAAATTAAACTGAAAATCGTCACTTTTCACTTCCTGCGACGTACTGAATAAATCCATTTGAATATTTTTTAATGATCGTTCCTTCTTGATTACTATAAAAAAAACAAGCCTCCACTTCATCCAGTTCTTCAACTAAAATAGATGCTCTTTCTAACCCCATTGCTAAAAAAGCAGTAGCATAAGCATCAGAGCGCATACAACTCTTGCTGATAACTGTAGTTCCCAGTAAGTCATTCAGACTAGGATATCCTGTATGTGGATCAATGGTATGGCCGTATTTTTTTCCACCCACAATGTAAAAATTTCTATAATTACCAGAACTCGCTACTCCACTATCAGTTAATTCAACTACAAGTGATATATCATCAATAGCCGCTTCAGACGAAGGAGTACTGATTCCTACTTTCCATTTTTGACCAGACACATTTAGACCTTTTGCATATACTTCTCTCCCTACTTCTACTAGATAATTTTTACATCCCATTTCCTCTAAAGATTCAGCTAAAGCATCTACAGCATATCCTTTGGCAATAGCGCTAAAATCCAACTGAGCAGAAGGTATAGGCTTGTACAAAATAGATTCTGACTCAATAATTTTATCCAACCCAACCCCTTTTATCATTTCCTCTACAGCAGTACTATCTATTTCTGAGCGTGCTTTTTTTTCAGTATACCCAAAACCCCAATAATTAATCAATGGCATCACACTTGGATCAAAAAAACCTTCAGTCTCCTTAAAAACAATTTTTGATGCATTCCAATTTTTAACAAAATGTTGCTTCCCCGTATCGATCGCAAAAGCAATCTCACTTTCATTGTATTGACTTATAGTTGCGGAAGTTATATAAGTAGAAACTTCACTATTAATGTCCTTGAGCAATAGATCAACATCTCCTTTAATATCATCTCTACCTTGATAAATTATAGAATATGTAGTTCCCATAGTCTTTCCTTTGATGGATTGATATGGTGCTTTTGGTAATGAACAATTAGTGTGAAGAAGTGAAATAAAGAAAATGCAAATACTTGATCTAATCATTGATAATACCTTGCTCTCGCGCTTCTTCTTGAGCACCGTGAAGTTGAACTGGGTTTACATTTTTCCTAATTCTCATATTTAAGAACTCAACCAATAGTGCAAAAGCTATTGCAAAATAAAGGTAGCCCTTAGGTATAGCACCAATTTCATTATCCAAAATACTTAAGTGGGCCAAATGCCCGCCTTCCAAGATTAACATAAAGCCTATAAGAATTAAAAATGACAGCCCTAACATCTGAATGGTAGGATGTTCATTCACAAAGCGACCAACGGGGTTGGCAAATGCCATCATGATTATTACCGATAGAACTACCGCTATTATCATAATCAGTAGCGCACCATATAATCCATTTGTCATACCTACAGCAGTCAAAATAGAATCAAATGAAAAAACAATATTGATTAATGTGATTTGAACAATAGCATTAGCTAACGACGATTTCTTAGCCGCTCCATTCCCGCCACCTGAATAATCACCTTCAAGTTTATGATGTATTTCAGTTACACTTTTGTACAATAGAAATAATCCTCCTGCCACGAGGATCAAACTCTGTCCTGAAAAACCTGCTTGAATCCAACTCTCATCTATTTTTAGCCATGGTTCTTTCATCGCTATCAAAATAGATATACCAAACAGCAATACAATACGTAAAATCATAGCCAAAGCAAGTCCAATATTGGTTGCTCTTTGCTGTTGATCTTTTGGTAATTTACTTGAGGCAATTGAGATGAATATTATATTATCTACACCCAAAACGATTTCTAAAAAAGTCAAAGTCAAAAGACTCATCCACACTCCAGAGCTACCCCAATTGGGCATATCCATTAAGAATAACGACATCATTTCCATTGATTAACTTTCTTGTTGTGATGGCTGAGTAACGCCAAATCCAATTTTATTTAATTGAGGAGAAGGAACATCGTCATCGTAATTTTCCCAATTGATTAGTTCCTTAAAAAAATCATCAAAATTACTCAATATCAAGTCTTCATTAAATTCAGGTGGCGCAAATATTCCTATCATTTTAGGAGGTTGAGGTTGCATCAATCCTTCGATTAATGGAAACGTCATCCACACTTGTATTTTTCCATTAAAAATCTGACTAAAGCTGAGTGAACCCATGTCTTTTATTATGCTTCGCTTTGCTCCCCCTTCGAAAGTCTCTGCTATGCCACTCACAGATTTTCCTAAATAAATCGATATGGTTTGTAAATTTTCAAACTGGTCTTCTACTTCAACTCTCGCATCTACACCTGTTTGCTTAAGTACACTTTGCACCCCATCCAATATGAACTTTTTCAAATTCTTACCCCATGCTTCACGATAATTCATGACTTGATCCAAAATATCTCTATACTTATCGGCACGTTCTTTCAGAGCGGTGTACTTCTTCATTGCGTAATTTTATGAGTGTAAAGATAAAAGGTGTGAGGAGTATTGGCTATTTGACTTTAGCTTTTATTCCATCTTTTATTTGGTCTTGATATCTTTCCACATCAAGTACAATCCATCCATAGTTAGATTACGATCCACTTTATAAAAGACTTCTTTTAACTCATCCATAATAAATGACAATCCACCTGTAGCAATTAATTTGTAATCATTTGAAAGCTCTGATCTTATCTTTGAGGACATTTCTTTTACCATTCCAACATATCCCCACAAAATACCAGCTTGCATAGCATGGATTGTGTCATTTCCTAAAACACTTTCTGGCAGTTCAAGTGGAATATCAGGTAGCTGAGCTGTATTAGCAACAAGAGCTTTCATAGCTGTTTTAATACCAGGAGCAATACTGACACCTAATATTTTTCCAGCATCATTTACTGTAGTAATGGTCATGGCTGTTCCAAAATCTACCACCGATACTTTACCTCCATATTTTTTGTACCCTGCATAGGCATTTGCTACTAAGTCCGTTCCTATCTGATGGGGTCTCGGGACTTTAAAACTTAATGATTCATAAAGATCAGGCCCAACAATAGTGACATCAAGATCATATCTTTTAGTCAAAATATCGTAAAATACAGGTCTCAACGTTGGCACAACTGAACTCAAAATGACACCCTCTATTGAAGAAGTATCAATAGAGTCCTCAAAGAAAATATCTGCGATTTCTTTATTATAAAATAACTCTGCTTGCTCGTCTTTTTGAGTATTTATACGCCACAGATGGCTCCATTCATCACCTTGTCTTATCGCCATCACTACATTAGAATTTCCAATATCTATTGCTAACATCATATTATCTAATTCGTAGTTTGTCTTTTTAATGATTTTGCTGCCTCTATTCCGTCCTTTGCAGATGGCAGGCTATATGATCCACTTAATTGTTCTTTAGCGATTGAATTGAGTATTTTCCAATGCTCACTTATTACTTCCCAAATTTTAATCCATGACATCTCCGGTTCATAGATATGAAGAGGCTCTGACTTAACACCATTAATCTCCATCACTTTAAACTTGCCATTTTTTACCTCAGCAATACTATTCGCTTTAAGGTCAATACGTCCAAAATTTATTCCTTGTAAATGATTAAAAAATTGCCTCCCAGTTTCTATAAGTGATTCATCAATAGAATCATTTCTTGAGTAAAATTTAGACCCCCTTGAATAATTTCCAACATGATCAACTATAATCTTTTGACCTTTCGGTATTATGGTATCCAAATCTTCCTTTTTCTTATTCAAAACATATCCTAAATCTAAAAAAGCATTGGCATTTTCCTCTATCAAAGCTTTTAAGTTAGATTTTCCATCTCCCATTACATATGGCAATATCTTTTCTACAAACGAACTCACTCCATATTTTTGAGATTTAGGCATTCTATAGAAAAGGAATGCAAATTCTCTTTCATGATTTAAGAATTCTTGAACTAATACTTCCTTTTCTTCAAATTGGCCTAAAACTCGATGAAGTTCTTTCTCATCATCAACTCTTTTGACCATAAAACCTTTATAACCTATATCTGGTTTTACAATTAAAGGAAATGTAAGGTTGTTCGCTTTTATAAGCTCTGAAATATCTGAATTCTGTGCTTGGAATACTATTGTTTTAGGTAAATAATGATCAGGTATCATCGTGTAGATGTCACTTTTTCTATCATCTAACATACCACCTAAATGCATGGCAGGATTCACAGCAGAAAAGAAAGTTATAGACTGAAATCGTATAGACGATATCAACCAATGTATCCAGGAACGGATATAAAATAATTTAGAAACCCAATATCCTTTATCTCTTATTTTCAAAATACATCAA
>Ga0055584_100002684_pt1 | contig 17588 bp, 17 predicted proteins | sample OSDHelmetaG_FD_58716 | JGI IMG/M metagenome (GOLD analysis project Ga0055584, IMG submission 58716) | Pelagic marine sediment microbial communities from the LTER site Helgoland, North Sea, for post-phytoplankton bloom and carbon turnover... | ecosystem: Environmental > Aquatic > Marine >... | reverse complement strand
CAAGTTGAAGAAGAAGCCGGTCTTCGACCCCGTCCACATCCGGTACTTGCCGTTGGCAAGCTCGCGAAGATCTTTGATGCCGTCGGTCTTGGCCACCGCGTAGAGGCCCGAGCCGTATAGCGTCATGATGTGACAAACGTCCGGCGTTTTGATCGGCACGGTAGAGGCGCCATCGGCGATCCGCTTCACGTCGTAGGTGTAGCCGATCTTGTAATGAACCTCGCCGTTCTGGATATCGATCTGCGCTTTGACCGAATCACCGGACACCGACGCCGCCTTCACGCCATCGACGTTCTTGTTGATGAGTTCCACCAATTTGGCAGCGAAAAGCGGATACGTACCGGCAAGACCACCGTTAACGCGAAGTAATTGTTGGGCATGCGCGCCGCCTGCAACAGACATCGCAAGGACGGTCGCGCCGACAAAACCAAGTAGTTTTCTCTTATTCATGGAGTTCCTCCCTATGAGAACTTGAAAAAGGTAGTCGGTCCGAGCGGAAATTGGAACGCACCCGGATGCACTTGCTTTGCAATTGAGCACCATATGGGCCGTATTTAGTAGGCCGGGGCAGCGTCTCATCCACAAGCGAGTAATAATCTACTCAGGAGAGAATTTTTCTCGCGTGACGCCCTGAGCGGACCCACCTCCCAAACATAAATGACCGGGGCCAGGGCCTTAATCCCTAGTTGAGGCGGTGCTCCGCGCCTTCGGCCAATACCCAGTCGCGAAAGGCCATGAGTTCTTTCTTCTTATCTGACTCCTTGGGATAGATCAGACAATAGTCGTGCCGCGCCGGATACCGGATATCAAAGAGCCTCAGGAGACGGCCGGCCTGGATTTCGTCCTCGACGAGCGCACTGCGCCCGAGGCATATCCCGCGGCCGACGATCGTCGCTTCGATCGCGGCGTTGGATTGACTGAAGCGGTGCCCCCGCTGGGCATCAATACCGCGCACGCCGGCAAATTCGAGCCAACGCGACCAGTCCGGCACGGTATCGACAGTTGCAAGATTGTCGTCGTGCAGGAGCGTGTGGTTGACCAGATCGGAGGGCGACTCAATTCGATGCCGCGCAAGCTCAGGACTACAAACCGGATAGACTTCTTCAGTAAGCACACGATCGACCTGAAGGTCTTCGAAGTTGCCGTGGCGAAGTCTGAAGATTGCGTCCACCTCTTCTTCCCGGAACTCAAAAATCTGACTGGAGGCGCTAATCGATATTTCGATGTCCGGGTACATCGCTTGGAAGCGGGGTAAGCGCGGCATGAGCCAGCGGCTTGCGACACATGGCGACACGCGGATCGTGAGGGCGCGCGAATCGCGGTAGGTCGTCGCGGTATTCATAACGCCTTCGATTTGATCGAAAGCGTTTCGGAGAGGACGTAGGCACGCGCGCCCGGTGGGGCTGAGTTCAACGCCGCGATGACCGCGGACGAACAGCGCTTCACCGAGTTGATCCTCGAGGGCGCGCACCTGATGGCTAATGGCCGAGGGAGTGACCCCAAGCTCGTCCGCCGCGGTGGCGAAGTTGAGATGGCGCGCCGCTGCCTCGAAGGCGCGCAGTCCGTTAAATGGGATCGAACGACGCCGCATGTGTCCCTCCCGATATGCGAAGCGCGTCAATTCATCGATCATTTCCCATGGGCATGGGGGAGTCAAACAAGCGACTTAGATGGCGCGACGGGCGGGCTACAGCTGCCGGTGCCGCTTCGATCAGCGAAGAAAAAGGCGGATCGCGATGAAGGGGGCCGAGAAAAGAATGAGATGAACAACAAAGCTGGTGACTGCGACTTGGCCGTCGAGAATGGCCCACAACGTCACCGCGGCAACTGAAGCGATGGTGCCAAAGACAGTTGCCTTTGAGACGGTGGGCGCAACTTTTTCCCAGGTCGTCGGGACCGGGACGCCGTTCAGGAACGTGTCGAACCCCGCGGCGTCTTTGGGCGCGAACCTGCGGCGGCCTTGGTGTCCCTGGGGATAGGTCGCGACGAGACCGTCTTCGTAAATCAACAGCGACGGGGGTGCACCGCGACGACGACGTCGAGACGGGTGATGCAGCGAAAACGCGGTCGCAACCTTGGTGTGACGGCGCTGCAGCGCGTAGCCCGCTGCGAGGAGAACATTGAGGCGATCGACCGCGATGGCCGCGGGTTGCGACCTTTCTGTCACGATGCGAATCCCAGGAAGCCGTCCGGGGCCGCGATCAAGGTGGCCGAGAAACTCTCTTGGCCGCCGAATGATTCGGCAAGCGCCTCGGCATCGAGCGGACTTGGTGTGTAGACGACGCCGTAGTCGGCAAAGCCAGGGGCGCCTGCAGTGATGTCCGATGTGCGCCACGACTCACTGGGGCCCAGCGCATAGTGTTTGTGCAGCAGTTCTCGCGTCGACCACGCTTGTACATTTTGACGCCCGCTGAGTCCCGGCAAGACGACAAGGTTTGGCTGCGCCGCCGCGATTCCAGAAGCGGTTTCGCATAGATAGCAATGGGCATTGTCGGGGTCCGGCACTCCCCTCCCCCACAGGCGCACCCATTCGGTGCGGAAGGCATTGAGGTCGGGGTTAAACCAAACGGTCTCAAGCTGATCGATGTCGTCGACTTCGAGAAAATCAAAATGCGTGAACGCCAAGGGTTGGCAGCTGTCGTGCACTTTCCAGTTGGTGTAGCGCCGTATACCGGGAATGTCGTTGAAGAACGGGTTGTCGATCTTGCGCAACCAGTCGTCATAGCCATCTTCGTCCGCGCCCTCGCGGATGCGATAGGTGATGAAGATCATCCAGCTAGAGGGCGATGGCGGATTCAACGGGCTCTCTCTCGTTTGGTTCGATGGGCGCGGTGTATGAGCCCTAATTCAGCAGGCGGGGCAGCGCAAGGGTGACAGCCGGAAACGCTATCAACAAGCCGACCCGCACGAGGTCCGACGCGAGGAACGGCAGGACGCCGGCGAAGGTCTCTTTCAGTTTGACGCCTTTGGCCGCCGAATTGATGACAAAAACGTTGAGCCCAACGGGAGGCGTGATCAAACCGACCTCAACGACGATGAGCGCGATAATCCCGAACCACATCTTGAGATCTGCCGGCGAAAGACCGAAGTCGAGACCCGCGACGATCGGCCAAAAGATCGGGACGGTCAGCAGAATCATGGCGAGGCTGTCCATCACCATGCCGAGCAGCAGGTAGATCACGACGATCAGCATCAACACCGCCATGGGCGATAGGCCGCTCGCATTGATGAACGACACCAGATCGGCCGGCATGCGTGACAAAGCGAGGAATACGCTAAAGAAATCCGCCCCGAGCAGGATAAGAAAGATCATCGCAGTTGAGATCGCGGCCGCCACCGCACATTCAATGAATCCCTGAAGGCGCAAGCCGCCCTTCCAGACGGCGATTAGGAATGTGCCGAACGCGCCGACGGCCGCCCCTTCGGTGGGTGTGAAGACGCCGAAGTAAATGCCGCCGATGACCGTCGCGAAAACGAGAATGACGGGCCATGTTTCGACGAGCGCCCGCAGCCGTTGCGTGCGATCCGCCCGTGGCCCGACCGGGCCCGCCTCGGGACGGAAGCGAACGTAGATCGAGATGGTGAGGATGTAGCCGAGCGCCGCGAGGAGGCCCGGAATAAGCGCGGCCTGGAACATCGTGACGATGTTGGCTTCGACGGCGATGGCATAGATGACCAAGACCACCGACGGCGGGATCAAGATACCGAGGGTCCCACCGGCGGCCAGCGCGCCGGTCGATAGGGCGTTGGAGTAGTTGAAGCGCTTGAGTTCGGGTAACGCCACGGGCGCCATGGTGGCGGCCGTGGCGAGCGATGAGCCGCAAATCGACCCGAAACCCGCACAACCGCCAACCGCCGCCATCGCCACGCCGCCGCGTCGGTGTCCCAAATAGGTATTGGCGGCATTGAATAGCGCGCGGCTAAGCCCGGCGCGCGCCGCGAACTGGCTCATCAGGAGGAACATCGGAATGATGCTGAGATCGTAGTTGGCGAAGCGCCAGTAGGCTGATGTCTTGGCGTAATTCAGGAGCGGCGCCCAACCGGCCAGCGACACATAGCCACCAACACCGACCACGATCATCGCGACCGCGACGGGCACGCGCAGGGCGAGGAGCGCCAGCAGCGCGGCAATCCCCGTGAGCGCAATTTCGAAGCTGGTCAACGCAAGACCGTTTGCAGGTCTTTCGTGGCCGTATAGAGACAACACAGGGCGAGCAGCCCGCCGGACGCGACCGCGAACGGAAAGGCATACCAGATCGGCAAACCGACAATGGTGGTGACCTCGCCAACGCGCAGCATATCCATGCCGCCTAGGTACATGCGCCACGCCAGAACGGCGCCGATCACACCAAGAACGATACCGCTGATCCCATCCAAAAAGACCTGCGCCCGTTGCGGTGCCCAAGACAGGAAGAGGTCAATGACCACGTTGCCTTTTTGAAGGTGGGCGTAGGGCAGAAAGAGAAATACAGCAATCGCCGTCCCAATCGCCGCCAGTTCAAAATCACCATAGACCGGGCTGAGGAACAGCCATCGGCCAATGATGCTGATGACCGTCATCAACGTGACCGCCGCCATGATGACGCTGCCGATCAATACAAAGACAAAGGCCAGCATATGCAATGCACGACCATAGGGATCGGTCGGTTTGGGCACGTCTTCGCGCTCGGCCATGGTCCGGCGCTACTGTTTATGTTTCTCGAGCAAGGCGCGGGCCTCGGCGACTAGCGCATTGCCGTCATAGCCCTTGGCATCCATCTGGGCAACCCACCGATCGATGACCGGTTGTTCGACCATGGCGCGTAGTTTGGCGACTTCTTCTGGGGGGAGCGACACGGTCTCACCCGATTTGGCGGCGTTCTCGCGACCCGGAATTTCCGCAGCGTCCCAGCCCTCGGCGATCCAGCCTGCGATAGCCTGACCGGAATTATCGTCAATGATCTTTTGCAGGTCGGGCGGCAGCTTAGCGTAGGTCGCCTTGTTCATGGCAATCACGAACGTCGAGGTGTTGATTCGCGGATAGACCGGATCATCGAGCTCGGTGTGGTAGTCCACGAGCTCATCCACCTTGAGTGGGAGCGTGACTTCATAGGGAATCATTACAGCGTCGACGATTTTCCTGGAGAGCATCTCCGGGATCTGCGGCACTGGGGCACCGATCGGCACTGCACCCATGGCTTCAATCAACCAGCCGCCGGTACGCGTGGGTGTGCGGATCTTCAGGTCTTTGAGATCGCCGACCGTTTCGATGGGATCATTGGAGTGAAAAAGCTGTCCGGCGTGGACATGCATGACGATGATCTTGTAGTCGGCGAATTCTTCACCGTGGCGGGCTACGTATTCGTTCAACGCGCGGTTGGTCGCTACGGTGCTGCTGTGCATGAACGGCAGCTCAAACACCTCGGTCAGGGTGAACCGGCCCGGCGTGTAGCCCGGCAGCGTCCAGACGATGTCGACCACACCGTCGCGCGCTTGATCGATCAGCTGTGGCGGGCGACCGCCCAGTTGCATGGACGGGAAGATATCGATCTTGATAAGACCCTTGGATTGAGTCTCGATTGTCTTGGCCCACGGTACCAGCATTTCGGCATGACCGTGCGACAGCGGCGATAAGAAGTGGTGCAGTTTGAGTCGGAATTCCTGGGCCTGGACGGGCTGCGTTGAAACGACAATCAGAACTGACACTGCGATGCCGAATACCAACCCAGTGAACCGCATGGTCTGCCCTCTTGATGCCCAGAAACGCCGCATGGCGCGCGCGTGGGCGGAGTCCTAACGGTTCAGCCCGTAGGCGTCCATGGTGCAATTGACGCAGGGGTCCGGTCGACTGCTGAAGATCTTAGGGCGCGCCGAGAAGCGGCGCTGCATCGATGATGACATCGGCGAGATAACGGGCGAACGAACTACGCACGAAGACCCGAACGCTCTGCGGGTTTGGGCCTGACTGAAGGATGACCTGGGTCTTGGCCAGCATGGTTTGCGCGCAGCGGCCCGGCCCCAGGGTCGCCATATCGAGGCTTGTCAGCGAGGCGAACAACGCCGGTGCGATGGGCCCGGCGATATCGAGGGCGACCCGATTTGCGGTGACGTCGACGACGGAGACGTGATGATCCGCCAGCTTAGCGGCGAGATCCGCCGCGGTTCGTGACGCCACACCGGGAGGACCGACCAAGAGCCATTCATCGGGGCCTAGGCCCAAGCTGCACCAGGTTCCATTTGTGGTGGCGGCGTTGACTAAATGCGCGAGAGATAGCACCGCGCAGGTCTCCGCCACAGGCGTTGCCAAAACCTTTGCCTGACCGCGCAGATTGATCTGCGCCGGTTGCGGCACCAGGGCGATCGTTAGCCCCACTTCCTCAAGTGCGACGAAGGCCGGCGCGTAGGCGTCCAAAGGACCTTGAACCATGGGGGTCTCAACCATCACGCCGGGTTCCGTCGGGATCATAGAAAACCGTTGAGCCGATTTCGGCAGCGATCGGCTTGCCGTCCGCAACGGCGAAAACGGTTTCACCGGTACGCGCCGCGCCGTTCCGCACCAAAGCTAGGGCAATCGAGTGATCCAGCGCGGCGCTGAAATAGCTCGAGGTCACGTGCCCCTCCATGGGGACAGGCACGGCTTGCGGTAACCGGATCTTGCCGACCACGGCGGCACTGACGATCTGAGCGCCTTCGGGAATGATATCGGTCGGGTTGGTTGTGCGGAGACCCACAAATTGTTTGCGGTCCGCACGGGCTGTGTCGATTCGCGCGAGGGACCGCTTGCCCAGAAAATCTTTCTTTTTCGAAACGGCCCAGCCCATGCCGAGGTCAATCGGCGTGACGGTACCGTCGGTGTCTTGCCCGATGATCGGGTAGCCCTTCTCGGCGCGCAGGACGTGCATGGTCTCGGTGCCGTAGGCCGTGATGCCATGATCGGCGCCCGCCGTCATCGCTGCGTCCCAGAGGTGTTGGGCGTGATGCCAGGGCACGTTGATTTCGTAAGACAACTCGCCGGTGAAGCTGATGCGAAAGATGCGGGCACCGCTGCCCGCCACGGACGCTTCGACGGCCGACATAAACGGGAAGCGCTCGTTGTCGAGCGCGAGACCGGGCGCGAGTTGGGCCAGCACATCACGGGCACGCGGGCCAGCGAGTGCTACCGTCGCCCAATGGTCGGTGACCGAGGTGCAGTACACCTTGAGCTCCGGCCATTCGGTTTGCAGCCATTCTTCAAGCCAATCGAGCACCGCCGCCGCATTGCCAGTGGTGGTGGTCATCAGAAAGCGGTTTTCGGCAAGGCGCGTTGTGGTGCCGTCGTCGAACAGCATGCCGTCTTCGCGGCACATCAGCCCGTACCGGCAGCGCCCGACGCCGAGCTTTGACCAGGCGTTGGTGTAGATCCGGTTGAGGAAGGTCGCTGCGTCGGGGCCGACGATCTCGATCTTGCCGAGGGTGGAGGCATCGAGGATCCCGATGCTTGAGCGGACGGCGCGGCATTCGCGCGCCACCGCCTCGTCCAACGTTTCGCGGCCTTGGGGGTAATACCAGGGGCGCTTCCATTGGCCCACGTCTTCGAACTTGGCACCCGCACTGACGTGCCAGTCGTGCAGGGCGGTGACGCGAATGGGATCCAGCAAAGCGCCCTTATCGCGACCCGCGAGGGCTCCGAAGGTGACAGGTAGAAATGGCGGCCGGAACGTTGTGGGCGCAAGGTCCGCGATGTCGACACCGACGCGTTCGGCGATGTTGCCGAGGGCATTGATGTTGCCGGTCTTGCCTTGATCGGTCCCGAACCCGGTCAGGGTGTAACGTTTGACGTGCTCGGGATGCGTGAAGCCCTCCCGCATGGCGAGCGTCACATCGGCGAGCGTCGAATCGTTCTGGAAGTCGATGAAGCACTTGCGCTCTGCCGCAGGCGCAACGGGCACGCGCCACAGGGCGCGAGGGGCGCCGCGTTGCGGTTCGTCGGGAAGAGCGCGGGGTGGTGTCGGCGAGTTGAGACCGAGCGCCTTGGCTGCGCCCGCCCCTGCGACATGACCCCCGGCAATAACGGCAGCGACAGCGCTCTCGCCCATCAGCGCGCCAGCGCAGCGTGGCTCGTGGGCCTTGGGTGTCGGGACGAAGCCTGCCGCCCGTGGCTCATACGCCAGCTTGCCGCCACGCTGCGAGAAGAGGTGCACGGCGGGCGACCAGCCGCCGGACATGAGGAGGGCATCGCACGCGATTTGCTCCGGCGCGCCGCCGCCGAGGGGGGCGACCGTGACCCCGCGCACAGCCTTGCGCCCTTGGACATCGATGACGGCGTGGCCCGGGAGAACGCGGATACCTTCTTTTTTGGCGGATGCCACCAAGCCGCCGATGAGTTTCGCGCGCACATCAACCAGAGCGACAATATTGGCGCCGGCTTTCTTGAGGGCGATCGCCGTCGCGTAGGTCTCGTCATTGTTGGTGACGGCGACGACCTCGCGCCCGACGAGAACGCCATGACGATGCAAATAGGTGTGCGCCGCGCCCGCGAGAAATACGCCAGGCCGGTCGTTATTCGGGAAGACGAGCGGGCGTTCAATGGCGCCCGTGGCGAGAACAGTCTGCTTGGCACGGATGAGCCACACACGTTGACGAACGCCGGCACGGGACGCCGGGGCGTGGTGATCTGACACCCGTTCCAATGCGGCAGCGTACCCGCCGTCGTAGGCACCAAACACGGTGGTTCGCGTGAGGACGGTCGCTTTCTTCTGCACGATGTCGATCGAGTCGGCGATCCAATCGCGAACGCGCGGGTCAGTCGGTTGCGCGACGAGCGCGGGTTGATCTTCGATCAAAGCAACCTTCGACCCTGCTTCACACGCCGCGCGCGCTGCGGCGAGGCCCGCTAAGCCACCGCCGACGACCAGAACGTCGCAGTGCAGATGACGTTGGTCATAGTTGTCGGGATCGGCAGATGTGGGCGCCCGGCCAAAACCTGCCATGCGGCGTAGGATTGGCTCATAAACGCGGTCCCATAAGGTGCGCGAGCCGAGGAAGGTCTTGTAGTAGAAGCCGGCCGGCATGAACCGTGAGAAGAATCCGAACCCGGCAAACACGTCATGGGAGAGAGACGGCCAGCGGTTGACGCTGGTGGCTTCGAGGCCGGGGTAAATCTCGACCCGCGTGGCCAGGGCGTTGGGTTCTGTGTAGGCACCCGTGGCCAGTTGAACCAGCGCGTTGGGCTCTTCAAAACCTGCCGAAAGAATGCCGCGCGGCCGGTGGTACTTGAGACTGCGGCCAACGACCCGCACCCCGTTGGCAAGAAGCGCCGACGCCAGGGTGTCCCCGGCTTGGCCGCTGTAGCGCCGCCCATCAAATGTGAAAGAAATGGGCGCGCCCGTCTGGGCGCCACCTGACACACGCAGGGGATTGGATGTGTTGTTCGTCACGCGATGTCGTCGCCGCTGGAGTCGCCGATCGGGTAGATCCGGCGGATCTCATGGGTGACGGTGTGGCGCTCAACATTGAACCAGCGACGGCAACCTGCTGCATGGACCCAGCGTTCGGCAAACCACCCCTTGGTATTTTTGCGCATGAAAAGGTAATCGGCCCACGCGGCATCGGAGAGTTCCGCCGGTTTTTCCGGGCGAACGATGTGGGCTTCGCCGCCGGCGTGAAATTCGGTTTCGTCGCGCGGACCGCAGTGAGGACAATTGATGAGCAACATAGCTTAGTGCGCCACGGCGGCAGCGCCGTGCTCGTCAACCAGCGCCCCTGAGGTGAAGCGATCGAGCGTGAACGGGGCGGCGAGCGGGTGAGGATCGTTATGGACGATGGTGTGGGCGAAGATGTGGCCTGAGCCCGGCGTGGCTTTAAAGCCGCCGGTGCCCCACCCGCCATTGAAAAAGAGACCGTCGATCGGTGTCTTGCCGATGATTGGTGAAGCGTCGGGACTGACGTCAACGATTCCGCCCCAATTCCGCATCATCTTGAGGCGCGAGAACATCGGGAACAGCGTACTGAGCGCCCCCATCTGGCTGGTGATAACGGGCAGGCTGCCGCGCTGGGCGTAGGAGTTAAACGCGTCGATCCCGGCGCCGATGACGAGTTCGCCCTTGTCGGACTGACTGACATAAACGTGCACGGCGTTGGACATCACAACGCAGTCGAGCACCGGTTTGATCGGCTCGGAAACAAGCGCCTGGAGCGGATGGCTTTCGAGGGGCAAGCGAAAACCCGCCTTTTCCGCCATGACCGAACCATGCCCAGCAACGACGATGGCGACCTTGGGTGCTTTGATCCGACCGCGACTGGTTTGAACGCCCGTGACACGGCCATCGGTGATGTCGAAACCGGTGACTTCGCAGTTCTCGACGATGTCGACACCGCGCGCGTCGGCAGCCCGTGCGAAGCCCCACGCCACGGCGTCATGCCGCGCGGTGCCGGCGCGGCGCTGCAGTGTCGCGCCAAGGACGGGATAGCGCTGTGAACGATCAACGTTGAGAACGGGACAGAACTCTTTGACCCCCGCGGGATCGAGCCATTCGGCATCAACGCCATTGAGTTGGTTGGCGTAGACGCGGCGGCGACTGTCGCGGACTTCTTGTAGGGAATGGGCAAGATTGAGGACGCCACGCTGGCTGAGCATGACGTTGTAGTTGAGATCTTGGGAGAGCCCTTCCCATAGTTTCAGCGCGTGTTCGTAGAGCGCCGCGCTTTCATCCCAAAGATAGTTGGAGCGCACGATCGTCGTGTTGCGCGCCACATTGCCGCCACCCAACCAGCCCTTTTCCAGAACCGCGACATTGGTGACACCGTGATTGCGCGCGAGGTAATAGGCCGTCGCCAGGCCGTGACCGCCGCCGCCGACAATAATGACGTCGTAGGAGTCTTTCGGGTCGGACGCCCGCCACTGACGGGACCACCCGGTGTGACCGCGTAGGCCTTTGGTAAAGAGGGAAAGGGCAGAGAAACGTTGCACGATTCGCGCGGACTAAGCCGCAACCCCCGGCGTTTTTTCGAGATAGGAGACACAGGTGTCGACCGACTCGACATAAGCGAATTTGGAGTCGATGTCATAGAGGTTCCAGGCGACGGCGCCCGGCACGCGATCACCAATGCATTCGCGTACAGCGATGGTGCGGAAGCCATCAGCAAGCCCGTCACAAATTGTGGTGCGGACACAGGCCGTTGCGGTGACGCCAGTGACGATGATGGTGTCGACACCGCAACTGCGGAGATAGCCGGCAAGCGGCGTGCCGTGAAACGAACTCGCGCGTTTTTTCATCATGACGTATTCCCCATCCTGGGGCGCAATGCGGCTATCGATTTGCCACAGCGATTCGTCGGCAAGGTCGACGGCTTCCATCGGGATTTTACAGTGCCACAACCCCATGTCGGTGTGCGGATTGTCGCGATCTGGAATTTGGTACGCCGTGGTGACATGGACCACGACATGGTTTTGTTTTCGGCAGGCCTCGAGGAGACGCTGCATGCCCGGGATAATCTCCTGGTCCATCTTATCTTGATCGCAAGTGAAGGGGTTGCCGGGACGGGTCCAGGCGTTCGCGAGATCGACGCTGATCAGGGCCGGTTTTTTGCCAAACCCGATGCGTCGGCGGAAGCCGCGCTCTTCGTAGATCTTGGTGCTGGCGTCGAAGGCTTCTTGCAGCGTGGCTTCGAGATTCTCAAGGGACATGTCTGGGCTTCTCCGGTAGTGGCGCTGGGACCACGATAGCCAAGCGCCTGGAACAGGAGAAATATCAATAATGGATCAATTGATACGATTCATGCATTAATAGGGAATGAGCGGCCGGATCGAATTCCGTCATATCAACGCCTTTCTCACCTTGGCGCGGACGCTCCATTTCAGCCGCGCGGCGGCCACGTTGAATCTCAGTCAGCCCTCATTGAGCCGCACCATCACTGCCTTGGAGGAAGAGATTGGTGCAGCGCTATTCGTGCGCACCACGCGACAGGTCACCCTAACCGAGGCGGGCCGCGCTTTTTTGGACGGCGCCCCGGCGATTGTCGACGCCCTCCAGCGGAGCGTATCGGATGCGCAGCGTGCCGCTGCTGGGGAAACCGGTCGCGTCACCGTGGGTTACATGGACTTTGCCATTAATGGCCCCCTGCCCAACCTGCTGCAGCGTTTTCGGAGCGCCGCGCCGGGGATCGCGGTTGACCTCTCTTACATGCCGACCAATGCCCAGCACGAGGCGTTGTTTGACGGGGCGCTCGACATTGGATTCATGATCGGCCCCTTCGCGGCGGAAGGCATCACCACGCAAGCGGTCGACACCGCCGCCTTGGTCGTCTTGTTGCCGCGAACCCACCGGTTGGCGCGGCAGCGATCGATCGCCATCGATCAGCTGGCCCATGAGCCTTGGGTCTTGGGCGCGGCAGAACCGTGGGAGGCGTTTCGAGCAATCGTCTTCGACCACTGCGCGACTTATGGGTTTGTACCCAACGTTGTGCAGGAAGCGACGAATAGCGACGGCATCTTTGGCCTGGTCGCCGCCGGTGTGGGTGTCTCGCTGTACAGTGACAGTGCGGCCAACCTGCGCCGCAAGGGCATTGTCATTAAGCCGCTTGAGGCAGGACCTCAGGTGCAGACGCTAGCGGCGTGGCGGCGCGACAATGCCAACCCGGCGCGCGCCCGTTTTGTTTCGCTGGCCTTGGGCAACGCCCTTAACCCGGTACCAAGTTCACGTTGAGCCGGCTACCGGGCACATGTATCCCGCCGCGGTCACCAATCGTGATGCTCTCCTGACGGTCGAGATACGCCGGTGGGAGTTCGCGGCCGCGCTCGGTGCACAGCCATAGTCGCAACAAGTGCCGCTTCTTCTTTGGATCATCCGGCCAGTCCTCGAATTCGGTTCGATCGTGAAGCACCTGATAGTTCTGGATGAACTGCATGTCGCCCGGTTCAAAATCCATGTTGAGATGAACATCGGGCTCTTCGCAAATCTCTTGAAAAAGATCGAGCGCTGCGACCTGTTGTTTGGTAAGTGCCGGCACGCCCGGCAAGTTCTGCGCTGAATCGGTGTAGGGCCGTGTGAAGTGCACGGTCAGCAAACCTTTGTGCCAGGAGAAGACCGGCATGCGATACCAGGGGTCCTTGCCCTCCGGAATTTCGCCGCGACGGTCGATGTGGAACGGGAAAAACAGCTCGCGCGCCAGGTCGGGTGCGCGCTTGAGCATCTCGTTATAGACGGTGACCGAACTTAGAATGCTGCTGGCCCCGCCCTTCTTCGCCTTTTGGAGGCAGAGGAGAGACACCAGGTCCGTCGAATCAGCGTGATAGTTCTGCCGCGCATTGGTCTGGTAGATGCGCGCCGTTGGGTCATCGACCGATCGGGACAGGTCGATGACATGTCCCAACAAATCGCCGCGCGCGTTTTGGGAACGAAATGAACCGAGGTGGCTTCCGAGCCCGTAATACGCGCGCGCCGCGCGCTCGATGTTGTCGATGTCGACAGGAATGCCCCGCATCAAGAAGAACCCACGGCCGTCCAACAACTCGTCCAACAAGCCCTCGAGGCGTGGCGCGAGATTGGGGAGTTGGAACGCGGCGCGCGTGAGGTCCTTAATGGGCAACGATTGGGTGGCGGTGACGGCAGCGTCGATCTCAGCGAGGTCGTCGTCGGTCAACCGAAAGAGCCATTCATCGGTGGCCAGCATATCGCGGCCATACCACGCGGACGGGCCTTCTATCGGGCCGGGGGGCATCGGGTATTCGGTGGAATCGCTCTTTGGCATTGCTAATTGTCCGTTCATTTAGTCATTCTTGCCGCCAATGATACCTGTCGCCCCATGTCCGGCCAGTGGATTATTTTGGTGAGGTCGCCTGGAGTACAGCGCCGATGCGACCGCGAACCAAGCGCAGCGGGCCTTCGCACGCCAAAGGGGTGGTCGGGCTGATCGGATTGGTCGTGATCACCCCTCAACCGTCCGTTTTATTCACCGTCCGCAGACGGTAGGATAGCCGTTACATAAGGGGAGGCCGCGAGCCTCGGCGCCGTGTGCGGCGACCGGCTCGCCACAACAAGCCAGACAAAGAGGAATCTAGCGATGAGCGAAGAGTGGGACGTTATTGTCGTAGGCGCAGGCACGGCCGGTATTCCGACCGCAATCTTTGCCGGACAGCGGGGCGCCAATGTCCTGCTGATTGACGCCGACAACCGGATTGGTGGCACGCTGCACTGGTCGACCGGCCAAATGACCGCCGCCGGCACCAAGCTGCAGAAGAAGTTAGGGATCGTCGACGATCCGGAATGGCACATCGACGATTGCCAGCGGATCTCAGGTGGCGAGCTTCACCCCACTCTGGGTCGGATGGCGATTGAAAATGCCGCCGACAGTTTTGATTGGTTGACCGACAACGGCCTTGAGCCGGCCCCTGGGTTGGACCTGCCGGTTGCCGGCTGGGGCCACGAGCCCCATCGCACGCGGCGCTACGCCTGGGGTGAAAACGGTGGCCTTTCCGTTCTCGAGGTCATGGAGCCCCTGCTCGACCATGAAATCGGTCGCGGCACGGTTACGCTGAGCCTTCAAACCAAAATGACCAAGCTGCTGACTAACAACGGGGCCGTGATTGGCATCGAGGTTGAAGCGCGCGATGGCACCAAAGCGGAGGTTCACGGCAAGAATGTCGTGCTGACCACCGGCGGCTATGCGGCCAACCCTGAGCTTTGGAAAGAGCTGACGCCGCAATACCCCTTGCGCTCGTACTGCAATCCTTATTCTCGCGGCGAAGGTCTGATGGCGGCCCGTGAGATCGGCGCCCGAGTCAATGGGGGCGAAAAGTTCCTGTGTTCCTTTGCGGCCGTTTTGCAGGATCCGGACGATCCGCTTTCGGCACGCGGTGGCGTTAAGTTGAACCCGAACTTCCGACCGCCCTGGGAGATCTTTGTGAACCGGGCGGGTAAACGCTTCGTGCGCGAAGACCACCCGAGCGTCGACCACCGCGAGCATGCCCTTCTTGAGCAAGACGGAATGGAAATGTTCATCGTGTTCGACGAAGGCATTCGCCAGAACGCGCCGCATTTCCACGCCGAAATCGAACGCGAGCATGCGGTGAAGCTTTTCGACACACACCCGTCCTACTTCAAGGCCGACACGATTGCCGAGTTGGCGGCGAAATGTGGCGTCGATGCCGCCAATCTTGAAGCCGCGGTCGCGTCCTACAACCAGGCGGTGGAAGCCGGTAAAGATGACGAGTTCGGTCGTGAGTCCCTGCCGCGGCCGATCGATACGGGCCCCTACCTCGCCATTCGCGCGGTTGGGTTCACCGTATTGAGCCCGGGTGGACTGGACCTGGACGACGATCTGCGCGTGGTCGACACCGACGGTAAGCCGATCCCCAATCTATTCGCCTCGGGCGAAGTATTGGGGAAGGCGCGCCTATCGGGCAAGACCTACCTGAGCGGTATGTCGTTGTTGCCAGCGTTGACCTTTGGCCGGTTGCTTGGCCAAAAGTTGTTGAAATGGGAAGGCGCCCGCGAGGCCGCCGAGTAATCAGCGCTTCGCGCATACCTTAGGAAGGACGACCATGGGGTACCCCGAACATCTTATTCAAGTGCAGCCAAGAGACCTGAGCCCCTACAAGGACGGTGGCACAGGAATCGACTACGTTCATACGTTCGACAGCGGCGTCGATGGCCCGCACGTGATGATCAATGCCATCAACAAGGGCAACGAAATCTGCGGCTCTGAGGCGGTGGCGACGTTGCTGGACGACAAACTTCGGCCGCGCCGCGGCAAGCTGACATTGTCGTTCGCCAATGTTGCCGCGTACGAGGCGTTGGACGTCCGCAACCCCGGTCCGGCCAAGTTTCTGGATATCAACTTCAACCGGATTTGGGACGACCGGGTTCTCGACGCCGATAACGACGCACGCGAAATCCACCGCGCGCGCGAGATGCGTCCGGTGGTCCGCCCTGATCCGTTGGAACGACCCCGACCTTGGAACGGTCTTGCCGGACCGATTTTTGCCGCTGGCCGAGAGGACCGGTCTGATTGGCGCCATCGGTCGAAGTGTCTTGCCGGAACTTGCAACATTTGCCGGGATGGCGCGCGACCTTTCGAAGCGGGATGACTTCTTCATCTCGCTCAATGTGTCACAGACCCAGCTGGACGATCCGGCGTTCTCTGAATCTCTCCGTCAGAACATGGCGGATGCTTCATTTCCGCTCGCCAACCTCGTCGTCGAAGTTACGGAGGATTTTACCCCGATCGAGCCGGGTCGGATGACGGCCTTCTCTGCGGGACTGGGGTCCGCAGACACCAGATTCGCGTTGGACGATTTTGGCCGGGGCAACTGGAGCCTCGACCATCTTTGGCGGCTCCCCTTCAGCATTCTCAAACTCGACCGTCGACTGATCGCCAATATCGTCAAATCGCGGAACGATCGAGACCTCCTTGAGGATCTGTTGGCGCGTGCAGGAGAACACAAACTTCGCACGATCGCGGAAGGTGTTGAAACCGCCGAACAAGTTGATCTGCTCACCCAAATGGGCGTCGACGGCTTGCAAGGTTTCCAACTATCGACCCCACGGTCTGCTGCTGAATCGCTTGACCTGATTACCGCTTCTGCCGCCTAGCGGGCTTTTTTCACGCCTAGTGAGACTACGTGCGGTGCTGCGCGACCAACCGCGCTGCGGCGTCCTTCATCATGACGGGGTCCGGTGGGGCCAGACCAAATCCCTCGCTTAGTCGATTCATGAAGTTCATGCGGCAGCACAGGACCACCATCTCGTGGTACGCCCGTTCATCCCATCCCGCAGCGAGGACGGCGTTGGCGTCCTTTTGAGTCATGCGCGCGGGTTCGAGCGTCAGCTTGCGAATGAAGTGAAATACCGGCTTGAGAGCGGGCGAGATATCCGCGCTGTCGATGTCTTCCATCAGCGCATCGAGGACCTTGAGGTCAACGCCCCACGCTAGCGCGATCTGGCTATGTGAGCCGAAACAATACTGGCACGCGTTCAGCGCGGATACGAAGCTGACCATGAGTTCGCGATCGCCCGGACTGAACGCTGAGGGGCCCCGGTAGAGCCGTTCACCGGTTTCGGTCCATCCTTCGAAAAGATCGGCCACGTTTTCGAACACGTCGCGAACACCGGCATCCGGTGCATGGGATTTCAAGAACGGCATAGAACTCCTCCCAACGTTGACCTTGGTCTGTATACCACTACTGTTTTGGTGATCTATTGAATGACACGCGTGGGACCATCATGCATGACATCGTTATTCGCGGCGGTACCATTGTTGACGGCAGCGGCGCGGACCGGATCGTCGGGGATGTCGCGATCGACAACGGGCTCTTAACGCAGGTCGGCGGCAAAGCAGGACCGGCACGACGAGACGTTGATGCCGACGGCCAGTTGGTTTTGCCCGGCTGGGTCGATGTCCACACTCATTACGATGGACAGGCCACATGGGATCCGCTGCTTGCGCCGTCATCCTGGCATGGCACCACCACCATCATGTTCGGGAATTGCGGCGTCGGCTTTGCACCCTGCCGGCCACAGGACCGCGACCGGCTGATCGATCTCATGGAAGGCGTTGAAGACATTCCCGGCATCGTGTTGTCGGAAGGGCTAAAATGGGATTGGGAGAGCTTTCCGGAATTTCTCGATGCG
>Ga0055584_100002683_pt1 | contig 17588 bp, 16 predicted proteins | sample OSDHelmetaG_FD_58716 | JGI IMG/M metagenome (GOLD analysis project Ga0055584, IMG submission 58716) | Pelagic marine sediment microbial communities from the LTER site Helgoland, North Sea, for post-phytoplankton bloom and carbon turnover... | ecosystem: Environmental > Aquatic > Marine >... | reverse complement strand
TGTTCAAAAATAAGCATTCTTAAAGCCGCGACTCGTGCGAGTTGTGCACAGTAACCGAGTCGTCTTCCGAGTCGACCGCCTCCTGCGACCAAACAAAGAATGTTACCAAAGAGCTGATGTGACGCTCGACAAAAATTCAATGAAATCAATGCACTGTAAATAATGCCTGTTTTTTAGGCAAAAAGTACAAGCCCTTGCATATCCGGGCTCTCGGGACCGAATCGCCATCCTATCAACAAACTTATCCACAAGAATCGTGGATAGATATGAGAACCCTTTATTAGGACCTCGTTTTCCCGACGCCGAATGCCAACTGAGCAGTCACAAACCGGAACAATCGGGTATAATAGCGTATGTCTGACGAACTGAGAGAACGACGGCCCGCGGACCCCAGCGTGGCACCAAAGAGCGGCTTGGCCGCTGGGGCCGATATTATTCGGGGTTACTTGGCGACACTGCCCGGTGGTCCTGGCGTCTACCGGATGCTCAATCAACGCGGCGACGCGCTTTACGTCGGCAAGGCGCGCAACCTCAAGAAGCGGGTGGTGAATTACACCCACCCGGCTAAGCTCCCCTACCGTCTCCAGCGTATGATCGCGGAGACGGTCTCCATGGAATTCGTCACCACCCATACCGAGGTCGAGGCCCTCCTTCTTGAAGCGAACCTGATCAACCAGCTCCGGCCGCGCTACAATGTGCTGCTGCGCGACGATAAGTCCTTTCCATACATTCTGATTACCGACGACCACGACTTCCCGCAGATCATCAAACATCGCGGATCGCGCAAACGTAAGGGGCATTATTTTGGGCCCTTCGCCACGGTGGGCGCCGTCAATCGGACGATCACCGCGCTGCAACGGGCTTTCTTGTTGCGCAATTGCGCCGATACAATTTTCCAGGCCCGCAGCCGCCCATGCCTGCAATATCAAATTAAGAGATGCAGCGCGCCTTGTGTCGACCGGATCGCGACGAAGGACTACGGCGACCTCGTCGCTCAAGCCCGCGAATTTCTCGCCGGACGCAGTTCGAAAGTACAAGAGGTGCTCGGTGGCCAAATGCAGGCGGCGAGCGAAGAACTCGCCTTCGAGCAGGCCGCCGCGATTCGCGACCGAATTCGCGCACTCACCCAAGTACAAGCCCATCAAGATATCAATCTGACCGACCTGGAAGAAGCCGATGTCGTCGCTCTACATCAAGAAGGCGGGCAATCCTGTATCCAAGTGTTCTTCTTCCGGGCCGGTCGAAATTTCGGGAACCGAGCGTATTTTCCCGCGAACGGTAAGGGATTTGAGCCGCCGGAACTGATTTCCGCGTTCTTGGCGCAATTCTACGAAAAACATCCGCCACCAAAACTGATCCTGCTGAGCCATGTTCCCGCCGAGCGCGCGTTGACGGCGGAGGCCTTGGCGATCCGTGCGGAGCGGAAGGTTCAACTGCTCGTCCCGCAGCGGGGCAGCAAGCGCCGCGCCGTCGATCATGCGGCCACGAATGCCCGGGACGCCCTGTCGCGGCGCATGGCGGAGAGCGCCTCTCAGCGTCGCTTGATGGAGGACCTCGCAACCCGGCTCGATCTTGATGCCCCACCAAACCGTATCGAGGTCTACGACAACTCGCATATTCAAGGCTCAAATCCCGTGGGTGGGATGATCGTCTCGGGCGCCAATGGGTTTGAGAAGAACAACTACCGCAAATTCAACATCCGATCGGAGGCGGCCGCCGGGGACGACTACGCCATGATGCGGGAAGTCCTGACCCGGCGCTTTACGCGCGCCTTGAAGGAAGACCCCGACCGCGAAAGCGGCACTTGGCCGGATCTCGTCATCATCGACGGCGGCCGGGGCCAAATGTCCATTGCCGAAGAGGTTTTCGCCGACCTCGGTGTCGATAACGTCCATCTGCTCGGCATCGCGAAAGGACCGGACCGCAACGCGGGTCGCGAACACCTGTACCGTACGGGCCGAAAACCAATCATGCTGGAGCCTCGCGACCCGGTACTCTACTTCCTACAACGTCTTCGCGACGAAGCGCATCACTTCGCTATTGGCAGCCATCGCGCACGGCGCTCGAAGGCGATAACGGCCTCGCCGCTCGATGAAATTTCAGGAATCGGAGCCAAGCGAAAGAAAGCGTTACTCATGCATTTCGGCTCCGCGCGAAGCGTCGCCCGCGCCGGGTTGGCCGATCTGGAAGCTGTCGAGGGAATCAGCGACGCCGTCGCGCGGAAAATTTATGGCCACTTCCATGAGGATCAGTAGTATCTTCCCTTCCGGCAGCAATAGGCCTTCGAAGCGGCGTGATTACACGCATCAAACTCGGTAGAATATAGGATGATAAACCTTCCGAATTTACTGACACTTTCCCGGATTCTGGTGATATTGCCGATCATTGGACTTTTCTGGGTGGAAGGCGAATGGGCGCGATGGACCGCGCTTGGACTCTACGCGGCGGCCTGTATTACCGATTTCTTCGACGGTTATTTAGCACGCACCCGTGGTGAGATGTCGCGCTTTGGCCGGTTCTTGGACCCGGTTGCGGATAAATTGTTAATTGCCTCAGTCATTCTCATGCTATGTGCGTTCGATCGAATATCCGGTTTGGCAATCTTGGCGGCGGTGGTCATTTTAGCACGGGAAATTCTTGTTTCCGGCCTGCGTGAATTTCTTGCCACCCTGCGCACCGGACTTCCGGTCAGCGGTCTCGCCAAATGGAAGACCACGATCCAAATGTTCTCGCTTGGCTTCTTGATCGTCGGCACCGCTTCTCCCGATTGGATTCCCGCCATCACCATCGGCGAAATCGGACTCTGGGCCGCTGCCGCGCTGACGCTGATTACCGGATACGACTACCTCGCAATCGGCTTGCGCCATATGAATGAAGATCCGCCCGAGGAACAGAAGCAACCCGCGAAGCCAACCGACGGTCTCAGCAGCACCGGCGGTGCGGAGTAACCGGGTCGAGCAATGAAAATATTCGGCCTCGCAGGGTGGAGCGGCAGCGGCAAGACGACCCTCTTGACCTTGCTGATTCCGGAATTGACCGGACGGGGTATCTCAGTCTCGACGATCAAACACGCCCATCACCGCTTCGATATCGATACGCCGGGCAAGGATTCATACAAACATCGCAAAGCCGGCGCGAGAGAAGTGATGGTGACGTCGGTGGATCGCTGGGCGCTGATGCATGAAAACCGCGGAGAGGGCGAGCCCGATGTCGACACCCTCGTCGCCAAGATGGCCCCAGTCGACCTGCTGCTGATCGAAGGCTTCAAGAGTTATCCGCACGAAAAGCTCGAGGTCTATCGAACATCGGTCGGCAAAAGTCTGCTAGCCCCGGAGGACGACAGTATCGTCGCGATTGCATGCGACGGCGCGCTATCCGATATTAATCGACCGGTATTGAATCTCGACGACATCCCCGGCATCGGTGATTTCGTCATATCGCATTGCAACTTGAGCGGATCGTAAACGAATGGCGCAGCTCAGTGACGATTGCTTCGCGGGCGCGGAGAGATTGATCACCACATCGGAAGCGCTCGACATACTCACGGCCCAGGTCACTCCTGTTGCCGATAAAGAACGCGTTCCCCTGCGCGCGGCAAGCGACCGGATCTTAGCCGAGGACGTCACTTCGCCCATCAACGTACCGCCGCATTCGAATTCGGCGGTCGATGGTTACGCCGTGCACTTTTCAGCCCTCAACACCGATCGGCCGACAAGCCTGCCGGTGGGCGGTCGTGCCGCCGCCGGACATCCCTTGGGCCGCGCGGCCGAACCGGGAGAAGCCATCCGCATCTTCACCGGCGCGCCGATGCCGGACGGGCCCGAGACGGTCATGATGCAGGAAGACTGTACGGAGCAAGACGGCATCGTGACCATCGCTCCCGGCATTAAATCAGGAGCCAATCACCGAGCGGCCGGCGAAGACGTCACCGCCGGACAGATCGTGCTTGAAAAGGGCCTGCGCTTGCGTCCTCAAGAAATCGGCATGGCGGCAGCCGTCGGCCGCACTGAATTGCAGGTCTATCAAAAGATTTCCGTGGCGGTCTTCTCCACCGGCGACGAGGTCGGTGAGCCTGGCACCAACTTGAGCCCCGGAAAAATTTACGACTCCAACCGGTACACCTCGATCACCGCCCTTGAACGGCTCGGCTGCGTTGTCGAGGATCTCGGCATTCTGCCGGACCGACCCGAGGAAATCGGAAAAGCCATCCGACGGGCCGCGGCCGACCATGATCTGCTCGTCACCAGCGGCGGCATGTCGGTCGGTGAAGAAGATCATGTACGCAAGGCCGTGCAAGACAACGGCACGCTCCATTTTTGGCGGCTCGCCATCAAACCAGGACGACCCGTTTCGCTTGGCCAGATCAGTGCTGGCGACCGGACCGCGGCGTTCGTCGGCCTACCCGGGAACCCAGTGGCCGCCATGGTAACCTTCCTATTGATCGGCCGCCCCATTGCATTACGCCTGGGTGGAGCCGTGGAAATCGCCCCGGTCGTTTATCGGGTTCCGGCTGATTTCACCCATAAGAAGAAACTCGACCGCCGGGAATATGTCCGCGCGCGACTCTTCACCGGTGACGACGGCATCTCGCGCGCCCGAAAACATGGTGCCAGCGGCGCCGGCGTCCTGTCCTCACTCGTCGGCGCCGACGGATTGGTGGAATTACCGGAAGATATGACGTCTCTAGAGGCCGGTAGCATGGTCGACTTTCTGCCCTTCAATGAGGTTTTTGCATGAGAATTCTGTATTTCGCGTGGCTGCGGCAGAAGACGGGTATCGATTCGGAAGAGGTTGAGATGCCGTCCCATATCGCCGATGTCGCGGGTTTGATCGAGTGGTTGAAGGAGCGGAACGAAAATTTTGCGGAAGCACTCACTGATTTCGAGTCGATCCGGGTCGCGGTCAACCAGGAATTCGCCGAACCGGACGCGCCCGTCGCCCAAGGGGACGAAGTGGCGATCTTCCCGCCGATGACGGGGGGATAGAGCATGGTGGTGAAGGTCCAAAGCGAAGACTTCAACGTCGGCACGGAACTCTCCGCGTTGACGGCGGGGAATACAGCGATCGGCGGGATGACCAGTTTCGTCGGACTCGTGCGCGATCTTGGCGGTGAGGATGCGCTGAAAGCCATGACGCTGGAGCACTACCCCGGCATGACGGAAAAAATGCTACGAGAGATCGAGGCGGAAGCAAACGACCGCTGGCCGCTGGAGGCCAGCTTGATCGTGCATCGGTTTGGCCGACTGGAGCCAGGCGACCAAATTGTTCTGGTCGCCACCGCGAGCGCCCACCGCCAAGCGGCATTCGATTCTTGCGCCTTCTTGATCGACTGGCTGAAAACCAAAGCGCCGTTCTGGAAACTTGAAGACACCCGGGAAGAAGGCGCACGTTGGGTCGAGGCGAAAGCAGCCGACGACCGCGCCGCCGAGCGCTGGGAGCGGCGGGACAAGGATGCGGTGGAATAGTCATGGGCGATGTCGTCAATCTCCGCGAATTCCGCAAAGGCAAAGCCCGCCAGGATAAATCCGAAAAGGCTGCCGCCAATCGGCGCAAGCACGGACGGACGAAAGCGGAGGTCGAGCGTGACAATCGCGCGCGGGACGAACTGAAGCGTTCGTTGGACGAGAAGCTGATCGACGACGACAGTTAAATCATCGAAGCGGGGAAAAACCATGCCGCAACAAGGCGTCTTCACATATCCGGATATTGAACGGGTGGTCTTCGGCACACCTTTCGTCGACGCCGTGCGGACGGAAGCCGATCGTCTCGGCAAGTCACGGATTTATGTCCTGGCGAGCGGGACACTCGCGCGCGAGACCGATTGCCTCTCTCGGCTTGAGGCGGCGATGGACGGCTGCATCGCCGGCGTCTTCGACCGCTTGCGACCGCACGTACAACGGGACGACGTATTGGAGGCGACCGCCGAGGCGCGCGCCGCGGATGCGGACCTGATCCTTACGGTTGGCGGCGGCACGCCGACGGACGCCGCCAAGATGGTTTGCCTCTGCCTCGCCAACGACACGATGCGTTACGAAGAAGTCGATAAGCTCCGCTCGATCAGTAAACCCGACGGCAGTATCCTACACCCGGACCTGAAAGCGCCGACGGTGCGGTCGATCTTCGTGCCGACCACCTTGTCCGCTGGGGAGTTCGCGCCCGGCGCCGGTTGCACGGATTCCAGGGCGAAGATGAAACAGATGTTTCGCCACCCACTGTTGGCCCCGCAAGTGGTCATCCTCGATCCGGAGATCACCACGCATACGCCGGAATGGCTCTGGCTGTCGACCGGAGTGCGCGCCGTCGATCACGTGGTTGAGGATTTGTGCTCCATTAATCTGCAGCCCTATGTCGAAGGCACGGCCCGACATGCTTTGCGATTGCTGGCCTCGGGTCTGCCGCGCTGCAAAGCGGATCCCGCGGATCTGGATGCTCGGCTCGATTGTCAGATCGGCGCTTGGATGTCGATGATCGGTGGTGCCGCCGGCGTCACCAAGGGGGCAAGCCATGGCATCGGCCATATGCTCGGCGGCACGGCCAATGTGCCGCACGGTTATACCTCCTGCGTTATGCTGCCGAGCGTCCTGAGATGGAATCAGTCCGTGAACGGCGAACAACAGGCGGTCGTTAGCGAGACATTGGGGCGGACGGGCGAGCCCGCCGCGCAGGCGGTCGGAGACCTGATCGCCGGGCTCGACATGCCGACCCGATTGCAGGATGTCGACGTCCGGAAGGATCAATTTCAAGCCATCGCCGAAGCGTCGATGCACGACCGCTGGATACCGACGAACCCGAGAAAGATCACCGACCCGGCTCAGGTCGTCGAAATTTTGGAGATGGCGTGGTAGAGCCGATGAATCGCCAACAACGCCGGCAAGCGGCAAAGGCCGCCAAGCGACAAGGACAAATGTCCCAAGACCCGCGCATGGCGGCGGCGCGACAAGCCCACAAGGAAGGCCGCCACGCGGAGGCGGAGGCGATCTACAACACTCTACTCTCCGAAGACCCGCAAAACGCGGATGCACTTCATTTCAAAGGATTATTATATTTTCAATACGGTCGAAGCGAGGAAGCCGTGGTGGTCCTGCGAGAAGCCATTACGCTTCGCCGCGGTGTCGCGAGTTTCCATGGAAACCTTGCCAACGTCCTTTTGAATATCGGCGAATTGGAAGAAGCGGAAATCGAGTTCCGCAAGGCAATCCGTCTCGATAAGAATTACGCTCGCGCATACGTTAACTTTAGTGCCTTGCTCATCGAGACAGGAAAATTGTCGGAAGCGGAAACCGCGATCAATCGAGCCTTGAAACTAGAGCCGAATAATTACGAAGCACTCAATAACCTAGCCTCTATCTACCGTCGCCAGAGTCGGAATGACGACGCTGAGGCGGCCTTCAACCGCGCTTTGGCCATCAACCCGGATTACGAATTGGCATATGCCGGTTTGATTTTCGTCCGCGACTTCAATCCTCGTTTGACCTTCGAAGAACAACAAACGGATCGGCGGCGCTGGGCCGAACGGTTTATCGATCCTTTGACGCCCTCTATACCGGTGCAATATACGAACACTAATGATCGCGAGCGGAAACTGCGCATCGGCTATGTTTCCGGAGATTTCCGCAACCACTCGGCGGCAATTTCATTCAGTCCGGCAATTCTTGAACGCGATCGCGACGCCTTCGATGCGTATTGCTATATGACGTCCGCGCACCGCGATTCCATTACCGAGAAGTTCGAAGCGTCAGCCGACGCTTGGCGATCCGTGTGGGGAATGTCGGATACCGATTTACTGGCACAAATTCGAACAGATGAAATCGACATCTTGGTCGATTTAGCAGGCCATTCTTCGGGCAATCGACTTCCCATATTCGCGCGGCATCCCGCACCCATTCAAATATCCGCTTGGGGCCATTGCACCGGGACGGGCATGAAGGCGATGGATTATATATTTTCCGACAACATCGTTATGCCGCCGGAAGACGCTCGCCATTGCGCGGAAGAAATCGTCGAACTTTCTTGTTGCATCGGGTTCGCACCGCCGCAAGATGCCCCGAATGTTACAACCTCGCCAGCCCAGTCGAAGGGTTTCGTGACTTTCGGAAGTTTGAATCGCATTGAGAAAATCAGCGAGCAAACCCTCGCGGCGTGGTCAGATATTCTACAAAGGACGCCGGGTTCCCGGTTGCAGCTGAAGAATACGGCTTTCGACGACAAAGACTCCACCTCTCAAATGCTCAAACGAATGCGGTCCGTGAATATCGACATCGACCAGGTCGATCTCATCGGCAAAACCCGCTGGTACGAACATCTTGCCGCATTGGGTGATGTCGATATCGCGTTGGACACATTCCCCAATAATGGTGGAGTCACGACCTTGGAGACGTTGTGGATGGGCGTGCCGGTGATCGCCGTCCGCGGTAAGGGGGCGGCGAGCCGAATCGCTGCTTCAATCATTTCCGCCAGCGGCCATAAAGAATGGGTCGCTACATCGGTGTCGGAATATGTGGATATCGCGACGAAGCTCGCAAGCGATACGGTCGTTCTGGGGCATAACCGCTCAATGCTGCGATCGGAAATCGCCGAGCGCCCGCTCGGAAGTCCGCCCTTATACGCAAAGGAAGTCGAGGATCAATATCGCCGTCTATGGAGAAAATGGTGCGACGATGACGATCCGCTTCAACACCATTCGGAAGTAAGAACCGAAAGCACGCCGAAAACCAATGCCTCCCAGCAGACACTCGAAGACGGCAATGCGGATGAGGTTATTAGGGAGGCGATGGAACACCACAACGCCGGAAGGCTCGATCAAGCCATTTCCCGGTACGACAAAGCACTGCAACTACGGCCGGACGATCCTGAATTATACCATTTAAAAGGCGTGGCGCTCGCTCAGGCAGGGCATTTGGATTCGGGGATCGCCCTCATCCGTGAAGCTATCGAACTCAAAGACGACGCCGTGGATTTTCACAACAACTTGGGTCTATTGCTTTTTCAGGCAGAACAATTGGAAGCAGCGGTGCAATCCCTTCGCAAAGCCGTTGCGATCAAACCGGAACACGTACCCGCCTATAGCAATCTCGCCAGTGTGCTAGAACGGTTGGGGCGTGAGGAAGACGCTATAGCCGCTCACCGGGCGGCTATTGAAATTGAGCCAAAGAATTCGGCGCTGCATGGCAATCTTGGCGTCTTACTGCAAAAATCCGGTCGGGCACAGGAAGCAGCGGACGCCTTCGAAGTCGCGGTCACGCTCGCACCGGAATCACCCGAAGCACACAATAATTTTGCAAACATGTTACAGGCAACCGACGAGTTCGAGGCCGCGGAAACAGAATTCAAACGCGCTATCAATCTGAATCCAAATTACGCTAATGCCTACCAAAATTTGGGCAGCCTACTCATCGAAATTGGCCGGACGGAAGACGGTATTCAGGCATTGCGGCGCGCCGTGGCGATTCAGCCCAACCACGCACAGGCATTCGCGAACCTGTCGACCGGCCTAAACTTATTGGGCGAACATCACGATGCCGCCGCAGCCGCACGCCGGGCAATCGAGATTGCTCCGAATTTGGCCGATGCTCAGAATAATTTGGGCGCAGCCCTAAGAGCCCTCGGCGATCATGCGGGTGCCGAAGTCGCATACAGGCAGGCGGTCGCACTCGATCCGACACACACAAAGGCCCACAGCAACCTCATTTATTCACTCGACTTTAATGCGGCTTATGATGTTCGGGATCACCAGGCGGAACGGCGGCGTTGGTATCAGCAACATGGTAAACCCCTTGCCAATGAATTTCGTCCACACTCGAACGATCCGACGGTCGGACGACGGCTTCGGATTGGGTATGTGTCGGCCGATTTCCGCCACCATTCGGCAACGAACGTGTTCGGACCTGCCGTTCGTCTCTACGACCCGGCGGCATTCGACGTCATCTGCTACGCCTGCAATACCATGCAGGACGACGTCACTGAGCTGTTCCGCGCGGCGGCAACGGAATGGCGAGATGTCGCTCGTATGAGCGACGAGCGATTAGCGGAACAGATTCGAAACGACAGGATCGATATCCTCGTTGATTTATCCGGTCATTCCGCCGGCAATCGACTGCCGGTATTCGCGCGAAAACCAGCACCGATACAAATTACCGCTTGGGGATTTGCAACAGGTACCGGATTGGAAAGCATCGATTACTTCTTCGCCGATAAGATCGTGGTGCCGGAGGACGAACGCGACCTCTATGCCGAAAAAATTAGGTATCTGCCGAGCCATTTACCGTATATGCCACCGAACCAATTTCCCGACCTTGCCGAGCCGCCCTGTTTCAATAGCGATCACGTGACTTTTGGAAGTTTCAATCGGCTTGAGAAAGTAAACGATCTGGCACTAGGCGTTTGGGCTGAAATATTGGCCCGCGCGCCGAATACGCGGCTCATTATCAAGAGCCAAGCTCTCGACGGACCAATGATTTTGTCCGAATTCAAAGATCGGATGGCGGCTGTCGGCATAGAGCCCGACCGGTACGACCTACTCGGTAGCGACCCACAGCCGGAACATTTAGCGAAACACGCTCTGGTCGACATTATGCTCGATCCCTTTCCACACGGTGGCGGGACCAGCTCCGCAGATTCCTTGTGGATGGGGGTGCCGATTGTTGCGCTGTGCGGCGACACAATTCCGGGCAGACTCGGCGCGTCGGCATTGCACGCCTTGGGTCTCGATGACTTTATCGCGGCGAACAAGGACGAATATATCGAGATCGCGGTCGCCAAGACATATGACCGGTATTATTTGCGGGAACTCCGCAGATCGCTCCGCGAGAAGATACTCTCAAGTCCCGTTGGCGATCCGAGCCAGTACGTTGGCGCGGTCGAAAGTATTTACCGGGACATTTGGACCGAATGGTGCAGTGCTCAAGAAAACCCCGTGGTTTCCTAGTGGCACATCAAGACCGGCATTTCCGCCGCATCGAGAATATAACTGGTAATGCCGCCGAAGATCATTTGCCGGATTCGGCTGCGGGTGTAAGCACCTTTTATCAGTAAATCCGCGTTAAGTTTTTCCGCCTCCTCCAAGACCGCCTCGCCCGCCGTACGGCGACCGGCCTCAACATTCAAGGATTCGGCGTTGATTCCATTGCGCCGCAAATGAATTGTGGCATCCTTGGCGGTCGGTCCGGGCACCATGCCTTCCTCGACTTGCAAGACCGTTACTTTGTCCGCTTCGCGCAGCAAAGGCATGGCGAAGCTGATACAGCGCGGCGTCTCATAACTGCCATTCCAGGACACGACGACATTCTTGCCCAGGCCGGCTGGCGGCTTCGGCGGCGCAATCAATATGGGCCGGCCCGTTTCGAAAAGTGCTGCTTCCAATAAGCTCATGGTCGGTGTCGCGGAGTTCCGCACCGGTCGTCCGACGACAATTAAATCGAACAAACGCCCACGATTACCGACCAAATCCCGGCCCGGAACCTCTTCCTCTACCCAACCCGCCGTCGGATGATCTTGTGGTGTGCCGCCACCGTTCAACGGCACTCCCTTTTCCTTCATGAATGCTTCGAAAAGTTCGTGCGCGCGAACGGCGCGCTCTTTTTCCTGTTGTTGGAAGGTCTCGACCAAATCCGGCGGCGTCACGCCTAGGCCTTCGCCGGCGACGACAACTTCTGTTAGACCCGGTTGTTCGTATAAGCCTTCGATGTAACTATCGAACCGTTTTGCCACGATCAACGCCGCTTCGAGTATTGAGGGCAGTACGTCGCTTTCTTCCAACGGCACCAAGATCGTCTTCATTATACCCCCCCATAGGCGTTGTTCGACTTCATGCCTATCCTATACGAGGGGAGTGCAGAGGTTAAGCGTTATAACGACATTTCTGGGAAGGACGTTATCCGGACCCGGTCAAGGATGATGAGCCCGTCCTATGATCATTGAACCAATCGACAAAACTCGCCGCATCGAGCGGCGGGCTAAAATGATATCCCTGTACGACGTGGCAACCATTCTCCCGCAAAAAATCAAGCTGCGGAAGGGTCTCAACCCCCTCGGCGATAACGTCCAGATTTAATTGTTTCGCCAGATTGATGATAATCTGCGTGATGGCCGCATCGTCGGCATCTTCCACGACGTCATTCACAAAAGATCTATCGATCTTTAGTTTATCCATCGGAAACCGCTTGAGGTAAGCCAATGACGAATGACCGGTGCCAAAATCATCGATGGCCAGGCTCACCCCGATTTCATGCAGTCCATGAAGCGCCGTCACCGTCGCATCCACATTCTCCATGATCATGCTCTCGGTGATTTCCAGCTCCAAACAAACTGGATCGACTTTATACTCAGCAAGTATCCGTCCGATACCATCCACGAGGTCGGTTCGCTTGAACTGTACCGCCGATAGGTTCACCGCAATCGGAATCGGTGGCATGCTGTCCGCCTTCCATTCGACAAGCTGCTCGCACGCCTTGCGGAGGACCCAATCACCTATTGGCAACATCAATCCGGAAGCTTCCGCGATGGGAATGAATTCAGCCGGAGAAACTTCTCCGTATTTTTCATGGGTCCAGCGAAGTAACGCTTCGACGCCGACGATCTTGCCGAGAGCAATGTCCACTTTCGGCTGGTAATTGAGCCGCAGTCCGTCGTCGGAGATCGCCGTTCTTAACGCGTACTCAAGTTCTTTTCGGCGCAATGCCTTGGCATTGAGCTCCGCGTTGTAGAAGGAGAACTTTCCACGTCCTGCATTCTTCGCCTGATACAAAGCCATATCGGCGTTCTTAAGGAGAATGTCGGGATCAGAAGAATCTTCGGGGAACAATGTAATACCAATGCTCGCCGTCGTGAAAATTTCCGTCCCTTCGAGATTGATTGATTGTTGAAGCGCCTCCTCAACGGTTTGGGCGATCACGGTGGCGCCATTTGCATCGGTTAAGTTATTAGCAACGATGGCGAACTCGTCGCCACCAAGGCGGGCGACGAAATCGGTCTCGCGCGCCCGGCTTACGAGCCGCTGTGCGACCCGCTTCAGTAATGCATCGCCGGCCGGGTGCCCCAACGAATCATTGACGTGTTTGAAATTATCGAGATCGAGCAACAAGAGCGCACCGGTTCTACCGGAACGCCCGACCTGTGCGATCGCTTGGCGCAACCTGCTCTGAAACATCGTGCGATTTGCAAGACCGGTCAGAACGTCATAGCTGGCGAGCCGCGCCAACCGTTGCTCGGCCTGCTTGCGTTCGGTGACATCCGTCAGCCAATGCTGGGTCGCTCGTTCGCCATTCCACGTGACGACCCGCACGCTGGTCTGAACCCAAATCCGCTCACCATCCGCACGAACCGCCTCAAATTCGTAAATCTCAGGCGCGGCGTTGCCGGCCAACCGGGCCTCGTTGAAAAGCTTTAGGCGCTCGCGCTCATGCTCGGCGTAAAGTTCGCGGACGCTTTTGAGCCCAAGAACCTCATCGACATCCGAGTAACCGAATATTCGCGCCAACGCTTCGTTGCCGAATACCGGGCGCCAATTGCGATGGATTAGAATACCTTGCTGCGATTCCTCGACCAGTTCTCGAAATCCACCATCCACATCTCGTAACGACGGAATACCCAATTGCGCTGGCGCATCAGGTACCGCGGCCAGAAAACAAACGCTCCTCGACTCCCTCTCCGGCACCGCAGTGAAACCCACGGTATCGCCAGGTTGTCCGACTTTAATTTCCATAGGTTGGCCGGACTCAAATACAGAGGCGGCAGTTCTGCAAAATTGTTTAAAATCATTCTCCCAAACCGCCGACCCCTTGCGACGAAGCCACTTTTCCGCCGCCGGGTTTTGATATTGAACCGAGCAATCCTCCGACAAAATGAGAACCGGCAAGGGGTTCAGAGAAAAGTAATCCAGTTCCGGTCGAACAGTTGGAAGTTCCGCGTGTGACGCCATTTTTTCGTTAGCCCGTTAAGATCTCAATTTGGCGCATTCCCTTGGTTAATCACGTTCGACAGACACCAAGAACAATCCGTTGTTAGATTTAAGCCATGAATTCGTATAGATTTAGTTAACATTTACGCCCATAAACGTAATGCTGAATCTAGAGTTTTCAGATCAACAACTAGGGGAATTTCGACAATGACGATTGAGCGCCGACATTCAGGCCCGCGCATGAGCCAAGTGGTGGTTCACAACAACACAGTTTATCTCGCGGGCATCGTGGCCGATGACCGGAATGCCGATATGGCAACGCAGACACAACAAGTATTGGCCAAAATCGACGGGTTCCTTGCCGAAGTCGGTTCCAACAAATCCAAGTTGCTCTGCGCTGAAATTTGGATCAATGACATGGCCAAATTTAACGAAATGAACGGCGTCTGGGACGCTTGGATTGATCCGAGCAACCCTCCGACGCGTGCTTGCGGACAAGTGCCGCTCGCGCATCCTGACTTCAAGGTCGAGATCATCGTCAGGGCAGCTGTCGATTAACTTAATCCGCGGCGGCGTAAGTTATTACTGCGCCGCCGCCTTACGTTCCCGTTGAGCAGCTGGAATCAGCGCTCGGTCGCCGATTTTTGCGGCATATTCGTCACCACTTTCCATAAGAATCGGACGAAGCGAGAACAGAACCGTCGCAGCCGTGGTCTCATCCCAAAACCAATTGTCGAGTTCGGCGCTGCCGGCTTGACGTCCGGGCTGTGCGGCAGCGGCTTCGAAATAGAAGCTTTTCAAGTCCTCGGTCGCGTATTTAAGCGTATCGACCAACTGCACATCTTCGCGTGGATTTTCGGGCCACGGCCGGTCGAGAAATTCGGTGATGAAACCCGCGAGATCGGCAATCTCAATGCGTGATAAACCGACTGTCGTCCGGCCATTGCGCGCTTTAAGTCCGATATCATACCACGGGCGCAATTGGTGCATTTCGGCGGCGACGGCCTCCGCTAAACTACCGGGCGGCGCATCCGCACCGGCGGGAGCGCCGAGTGCCACCGGGCACACCCAGCCCGAACCGTCCCTCGCATCTGCGCTAACGGGCGCATCCTCCGGGAAATCCTCAAGAACAGGGCCGCCTTTGCGTTCCAATAGGCCGAGCGCCCCGACGATCACCCGGCGCTGGAACGCCGCATCACCTGGCGCACCGAAGGGCCGCCCCAATTCGAACGGCACCCAAAACGCGCGCGGTGGACGGATGCGCTCCGTATGCGGACGCACCAAACTTATTTGCGTCGTCGCCAGCCCAGCTTCTTCCAAATAATGTGCGAGCGCGCCCACGGCGCGCGTACAATTGGGTCAGACCGGCGCTAGAAGCACCGCATTGACTTGATCCTCTTTCAGAAATCCGGCGATCTTACGGACCAACGGCGCCATTTCCGCGGGATCGGTCGCGCCCATAAACGAGTAATGGTAATCGGCCACGGAACCGATGATATTTTCAGCGGCCAGTTCGCTCAATCGTTCTATCGGAAAGACCACGTTCAGATCTTGTTGATAGCCGGTCCGGTCGAAATTTACCGAAATATGACTCATGACGATATCTTCCGCCGGCGTATCGCGATGGAAGACCCGGTAGTCCGCATCCCCCCGCGCAAACGGTCTATCGTCGCGCAATTGCAGGCCCGCTGTCGAGATCACCGCGACGCGACGCTCACGTAACGGCGGCCCATCGACGAAAGGCGCAGTCTCGAAAGTGGGACACTCCAAATGCAACAAGTGCTGCTTTTCTTCTTCGGCAAGGTCGCTCATACGAACCATGGTCGTTCCATTGCGTTGTGACGGTTTTAGTGAATTGTAGATGCGTGGCGACGCCGGACCAGAGACTTCAATCGATACAGTGATCGAAAACACCGTGAACGCGCCCGGCGTCAAGGTCCATGATCCGAAACGGAAACGGGGTTTCGCAAAAAGCAGGACCCGTCGAATAGGTCACATCATTGGTGCTACGCGCATAGGCGCCCGGATGATAGTGTCCCGAAAGAACCGCACGAACCCTGCGGTTTCGATCCACTCGCGCCGCGATCTCGGCATCGCCTTGATAGCTATAGGCCGTTCGCCGATAAAGCCGTGGGCGCAGGATATAATGCTGAAGATGTATTTGCGGTGCCCGATTGTCCTGACCGTCTAGGGCGTCGTCGAATCGCAGCTGTTCATCATTTGGCCGCACCGGTGTTCGACGGCTGTCGAGGTCATCGTCAAACCCGATAAAGCGCCAGCCCCCTCGCACGGTATCCGGAGAGGTGGTGGAGAAGACATCGGTAAAGGCGGTCCGATGATCGTGATTGCCGGGAATGACAACCCAATCCAATGCGGTACTCTCCAACCAATCGTGCATCCAACGATAATCATCCGCCGCCTGCGCGACCGCTTCCGCATAAGCGTCCGGGGCGCTTTCGGAGAGGCTTCCGTCGACGACCTCGTCCGGTACATCCAGCAAATCACCGGTCATGACCACAACGTCCGGCGTCCACTCCGAGAGCCGGTCGCCGAGGCGCTCCAACAATTTCGGGATATCGCGCGATAGCCGTTCGGTCCGGTCAGCGGTTCCCGCAAGTGCCTGCCGCATATGCAGGTCTGTTAAATGCAGGATTCGCAGCCGGTCGCCGGCCATATCTGTCTCCATGGTGGAAATGCGCCCTCACAGGAAGAGGCGCATTTCCGCCAAAGGGTTTACGCGGCGCTCGTGCTGACGAGAGCCGTTCTTTTATCCTGACGCATCACCAACGTGTCGTAATCGTCCATAAGCATCCGGGTAATCTCTCCCGGCGTGAACTTATGCTCGCCGATCTCGGATACCGGCGTCACTTCGACCGCCGTCCCCGTGAGGAAGACTTCCTTCGCCTGCGAGAGCTCTTCCGGCTTGATATGCCGCTCAACGACTTCAATGCCGCGCTTCTCGGCTAATTTCATGACGGTTTTCTTGGTAATCCCATCGAGGAAACAATCCGGATCCGGCGTGTGCAGCTTGCCGTCGGGCATCAACATGAAAATATTAGCGCCCGTCGCCTCCGAGATATAGCCGCGGTAGTCCAACATCAACGCGTCGGAAAAGCCTTCCGCTTCCGCATCATGTTTGGAGAGCGTGCAGATCATGTAGAGCCCCGCCGCCTTGGTCTTGCAGGGGATCGTTGCCGGGTCGGGACGGCGCCACTTCGCCCATTTCATGCGGATACCTTGCATCCGGGCTTCCGGCGAGAAGTACGCGGGCCAGTCCCATGCAGCGACCGCAACGTGAACACCGGCTTTTTGCGCCGACACACCCATCATGCCGGCACCTCGCCAAGCAATCGGGCGCAAATAGCCGTCCACGATGCCATTCTCTTTGACCAAAGCCTCACAGGCAGCGTCAATTTCGTCCGGCGTATACGGAATCTCGAAGTCCATGATCCGGGCGCTTTCGAAAAGGCGCTCCGTATGTTTGCGCAGTTCGAAAATCTCACCGCCATAGCAGCGCTCACCCTCGAAGACAGCCGACGCATAGTGCATGGCATGGCTCAGGACATGCACATTGGCCTCTTTCCACGGCACCATTTTCCCGTCGAACCAGATCACTCCCGGACGGTCATCGAAAGCTTCATCATCCATCTCACTCGCTCCTGCGCTGTGCCGCGATAATATAATGTCGCAGCGC
>Ga0055584_100002681_pt1 | contig 17590 bp, 11 predicted proteins | sample OSDHelmetaG_FD_58716 | JGI IMG/M metagenome (GOLD analysis project Ga0055584, IMG submission 58716) | Pelagic marine sediment microbial communities from the LTER site Helgoland, North Sea, for post-phytoplankton bloom and carbon turnover... | ecosystem: Environmental > Aquatic > Marine >... | reverse complement strand
GTGCTCAAGCCCGGCGGCCGCGTGCTCATGACCGTGCCCTTCGTCTCGCCCTTGCATCAGCTGCCGTTCGACTTCCGACGTTTCACTCCGGAAGGCCTGCGGAGCCTGTTCGAGCGCCACGGCCTCGAGATCGAAGAGATCCGCCCGCGCGGCAACGTGGCCAGCGCCACGGGTGCCATCATGTCCCAGTACCTGCAGCGCCACTGGGCCGCCAAGCGCCTCAAGCACGACGGCAGCGTGGTGCTGAGCCGCTGGCGGGGCCCGCTCACGATGCCCTTCGTGGCCCTCAACCAGCTGTTCTTTGCCGTCGCCGAGCGCTTCGTTCGTGACGACTCCCTCGCCCTGGGCTACTCCGTGGTGGCTCGACGCCCCTGAACCACCCCGACAAGCCCCCCTTCCCTGGCCGGCCCGGCGACGCGTGCGAGGCGACGCCGGGCATAGCGACGGTCGGTCCACCTGACGCTGGTCGAGGACTCCCCGCCCGGGGAGAGCCCCACGGCAGGCGGGCCCGGCGGGGCGAAGCGTGGCGGTTCGGGGGCGCCGGCCTTCAGCTCTCGACTACACCCGTAGTTGCGATTACCGTTGCGCGTCCAGATGGGCTTTCCGGGCCTCATGGCGACCAATCAGGCATCTTTGATCCCTGTAGGCTCTCATGATCGCTCGGGCGGTCTTCCGGATGGGCTGGTCGTCGTGCTGATGGCGGGTCGACGACCGCATCCACCCGGTGGTCGCCGGCCCGGTGCTCCACCCGGGCGCCCGGCCGCCACGAACGGTCGGGGGAGCACCCCGCCGGCCGTGGCGCGGGCGGGTGCCGGCGTCGAGGTCGGGTGTCTGGCTGGTGACCCGGTGGCCCGAATGCGCGGGCGCCGGCAATGATGGTCGTTCGAACGAACACCTGAAGGAGAGAGGCGTGCAACTGCTCGTGTTCCTGGTCTGGAGCCTCGCGCTCCCCGTCGTGGCCTTCACGCCCGACGACGCCGACGAGATGATCCAGTACATCGACGGGCTCCACGAGCGCGGCATCCACGACATGGTCGTGCGCGAAGCCGAGGACTTCTTCGACGACTTCCCCGGGCACGACGAGTCGAACCGGGTGCGCTACCGCCTCGCCACGTCGCTCTACGAGCTCGACCGCAAGCAGGACGCGAGCCCGCACTTCCGTCGCCTCACGCAGGACGGCAGCTTCGAGTACCGCGCCGAGGCCGCGTTGCGCCTGGGCCAGTGCGAGCTCGAGTCCGGCCGCTTCGACGACGCTGAGAGCGCGCTGCGCATCGTCGTGGACGAGGGCGCCGACTACCTGCAGGTGCCGGCCGAGTTCCTGCTCGGTGAGTGCGCGCTGCTGACCGAACGCTTCGACGACGCCGTGCCGCACTACGAGGCCGTGCTGCGCCGGGACGCCAACGGCCCGTACGCCCGCGACGCGCGCAGCTCGCTGGCCTGGTGCGCCTTCCGCGTGGGCGACCACGAGGGCGCGCTGGCCCGGGCCAACGACGTGCTCTCGCGCGACCCGCCCGCCGAGCTCGAGCTGGAGATGCGCTTCCTGCGGGGTGAGGCCCTGCTCGAGCTGAAGCGCCACGACGAGGCCCGCGGCGCCTACGCGGCCGTGAGCAGCGGCGCGTTCGCCGACGCGGCCCTGCGTGGCCTGGGCTTCGCGGCCGCGGGCGCCGGCGACCACGCCGCGGCGGCCGACGCCTTCGCCCGCCTCGCGAACGATCACCCGGACAGCCGCTTCGTGGAGGAGGCCGCGCTCCAGGAGGGTATCCAGCGCCTCCAGGCGGGCGACGCCGAGGGCGCCTCACGTGCGCTCGGCTCCGACCGGCTCGCGGACGACTCCGAGACCCTCTACTGGCAGGCGCGGGCCGACACCGCTCGCGGCCGCCACGAGGAGGCGCTGAAGAAGCTGGACCGCGCCGTGGCCAAGGGCACTGATGAGGACCTCTTGCCCCACATCCACACCGCGCGCGGCGACGTGCTCACATCGCTGGGGCGCACGAACACCGCCGCGCTGGCCTACGAGCAGGCGGGCTCGACCCCCGCGCTGCACGCCGCCGCCGTCACCCGGCTGAACGCCGGCGAGGCCGAGGACGCCCTGCGCCTCGTGAGCCCGCTGCTCCAGCGCCCGGACGCCGACGCCAGCGTGCGCCTGACCCAGGCCGAGGCGCTCTTCGCCCTCGAGCGCTACGACGAGGCGCAGCCCGCCTACCAGCAGGCCGCCGGCATCCAGGACGCGGCGGCGCGCGAGCGGATCGCCTCGCGCATCGCATGGTGTGACTTCCTCTCGGACCGGCCGGAACCGGCTGCGGCCGGCTTCCAGTCGCTGGCTGAAGGCTCCCCCGACTCCGAGCTGGGACAAGAAGCCCGCTTCATGGCCGGCCGCGCCCACCAGCAGCTCGGCGATACGGCGCGAGCGGTCGACTCCTGGTCGCGGTACTCGAACCTGCGCCCGCCCGCGCCCCGGCGCGATGAGGCGCTGTTCCTGATCTTCACGACCACGCACGAGACCGCACCGAGCCCCGCCAATCGTCGCTGGCTCGAGCTGCTGCTGACCGATCACCCGGACAGCGCCTACACCGCCCAGTCGCTGCTGCTGCTGGCGGACGACCTGAGCGCGGCGGGCGAGTGCGCCGCCGCCGAGGGCCGCTACCGCGAGCTCGTCGAGCGCTTCCCCGACGACGCCGGCACGCCCGCCGGCCGCTACGGCCTGGCGTTCTGCCAGGTGGAGCGCGGCGCGAACGACGAGGCCATCGAGAGCCTCGAGCCGCTCGTGCGCCGCTCCCGGAACGGCGACGGCCCGTCGCTCGACCCCTCCCTGCGCGCCGCGGCGCTCGAGCTGGTCGTGTGGTGCCACCACGGACAACAGGACCCGGAGGCCGCCGAGAAGGCCTGGCGCGAGCTGGAGTCGATGGACGTCGACCCGGGCCGCCTCGCGGACTCGGCGCGCACGGTCGCCGCCGCCTGGCGTGCAGCCGACCGCCCCGACCGCGCGCTCGACCTGCTCGACCACGTGGGCTCGCAGCCCGGCTACGGCTCGGGCGCGCTCGTCGAGGGCGCCTGGATCGCCATGGACGAGGGCGCCAACGACGTCGCCGCCGAGCGCCTCGAGCTGGCCCTCGAGCAGGAGTCCGACTCGGCCGCCGTCGCCGAGGCCTGCTTCTTCCTGGCGGAGGCCTTCTTCGCCGCGGGTGACGACGAACAGGCGCTCCCGTTCTATGCGGCCGCCGCCGACGCCGAGCAGGGCACGCTCACCGACGAAGCGCTCTACAAGCAGGGCTTCGCGCACCTGCGCCTGGACCAGCTCGACGAGGCCTCGGCCTGCTTCCAGCGCCTCGTGCAAGACCACCCGGACAGCGAGCTCGTCGGCGAGACGCTGTTCCTCGAGGGCGAGGCCGCCTTCCGGGCCGGGCGCTACCAGGACGTCGTGCCCCCGCTGGCGCGTCTGCTCGACGACCACCCGGGCCACGACGTGACCCCCAAGGCGCGCTTCCGGCTGGGCGTCGCGCTGGCCGAGCTGGGCCGCTGGGATGACGCGGAGCGGACCCTCGCGCGGCTCGTGCAGCAGACGCCCGACTTCCCGAACCTCGCAGAGGCCGAGCTGACCCGCGGCCACTGCCTCGCGAAGCAGCAGCAGGAGCGCGCGGCGCAGTCCGCCTACGAGCGCGTCATCGAGCTGGACAAGGGCGTGCTCGCCGCGCGCGCACGCCTGGGCCTCGGCACCATGCGCTACGACGCCGGCGATGTGGAGGACGCGCTCTCGGAGTTCCTCAAGGTCGCGCTGCTCTACGCCCACGACGAAGAGGTCGCCAACGCCCTCTACATGGCCGGCCAGTGCCTCGAGCAGATGGGCCAGACGGACGGCGCCCGCGAGCGCTACCGCGAGATCCTCGACGACCACCCAGAGACCACCTTCGCCGGAGCCGCCCGCGAGCGCCTGCAGGCGCTCTGATCCGCAGCACCGGATGACAGCACGATGACCGCAACGGGCTGAGCCCGCTCAGCCCCCAAGCCCTTCCAAGAGATCGACGATGCAGAAGGAAGCCGCCGCCGCACAGCTGGACAACCTCTTCGACATGGTGCTCGCCGGAGGCGGGCTCATGATTCCCATCGGCCTGTGCTCGATCATCGCGCTGGCGTACATCGTCGAGCGCTCGGTGCGCCTGCGTGGCTCGCGCCTCGGCAACGCCAGCTTCGGTGACCAGCTGTGCGACAAGGTCGCCAACGAGGGTCCCGACGCCGGCCTCGACCTGTGCGCCGAAGAGGAGACCTCGACGGCGCGCGTGCTCGCCGCCGGCCTGAAGCGTGCCGACGCGCCCTGGGTCGAGCGCGAGAAGGCCGTCGAGGACGCCGGCTCGCGCGAGGTGCAGCGGCTCTCCGCCAACCTCAAGCCGCTCGTCGTCATCGGCATGATCGCGCCGCTGCTCGGCCTGCTCGGCACCGTCTGGGGCATGATCGACGCCTTCGCGAACATCGCGCTCGGCGAGGGCCTCGGCAAGCCCGAGGCGCTGGCCGCCGGCATCAGCCAGGCGCTCGTCACGACCGCCGCGGGCCTGGCCGTCGCGATCCCCACCCAGGCCGCGTACTACTACTACAAGGGACGCATCGACCGCTTCGTACGCCGCACCGAAGACCTGTACATGGAGGTCTCCGACCTGCTCTCGCCCAGCAGCTCCCGTGGCGCGGCGGCCGGCTCCGAGCCCACGGCCAGATGAAGATCTCCGACAGCAACGAAGACGAGCCGATCCTCAACCTCACGCCGATGATCGACGTGGTGTTCCAGCTGCTCATCTTCTTCATGGTCGCGACGACCTTCCTCGACCCCGAGAAGGAGATCGGCATCGAGCTTCCGGAGGCGACCTCCGGCGTCGCCAGCGAGGAGGCCGAGGAGCTCATCATCAACATCTTCGCCGACGGGCGCATCGTGCTCTCGGGACGCGAGATCCCGTCCGACGACCTGCTCAGCGAGCTCAAGGCCGCCGCCCAGGCCAACCCGCAGACGCCTGTGACGATCCGCGGCGACCGCCTCGTGCACCACGAGCGCGTCGTGCAGGTCATGGACGCCTGCGGCCAGGCCGGCCTGCTCAACCTGGCCGTCGGCACGATGGAAGGCATCTGACGATGCAGCGCCTGCCCGCCCCCTCGACGACGCGACGCTGACCGTGCGCATCCCACCGAACCTGGGTCGCTCCGCCGTCATCGTGGTGGCGTTGTTGTCGGCGGGCTTCTTCGCCGCGTACTTGCGGTTCATGCCGTACCTGAAGGGCGGCTCGACGTACACGGACGGCACCCAGGAGCAGCAGCTGGCCGAGGTCGATCAGCTGCGCTTCGCCGTCTGGGACGACGCGCAGCTGTTGTCCGAGGCGGTCAACGGCCCTGACTCCGAGGGGCGCGCGGCGATCTCTCCCGACGGCCGCTACCTGGTGTTCACGTCCGGCGAGCCGGGCCTCAACACGAACCTGTGGCGCGCCGAGCTCGTCGAGGGCGAGCCGGTCAACCCGCGCCCGCTCACGCGCATCAACACGGTCGCGGACGAGCTGGCCCCGGCCTTCGACGACGACAAGCTCTACTTCGCGTCCAACCGCGCGGGCAGCGAGGGCGGCTACGACCTGTACAGCGCGCGCTACGAGGACGGCCGCTTCGGGCCGCCGACGCGCCTGCCCGGCGGCGTGAACACCGTCGCCGACGAGCTCGACCCGGCCCCGCAACACGGCACGCAGGCGATCGCCTTCGCGAGCAACCGCCGACGCGGCCGACGCGACGACTTCGACCTCTACGTGACGCGGCCCGCGCCGGCGACGACGCTCGAAGAACTGGGGATCCCGGGCGAGGACGACGAGTCGGCGACCCCCGTCGCGCTCCCCGACAGCTGGCTCACCGAGCCCTTCGAGGCGCTCAACTCACCCTTCGACGAGCGGGAGCCCGCGTTCACACGCGACGGCAACGGCGTGCTCTTCGCGTCGGACCGCATCGGCGGCATGGGCGGCTTCGACATCTGGCGCAGCGTGCGCAGCGGCGGCGAGTGGCAGCCGCCCGATGTGCTCGGCGGCATCAACAGCACCGGCACCGAGCGCGCGCCGCTGCCCTCGACCGACGGCTTCACGCTGCTGTTCGTGGGCGCGCCCGAGGAGGGCACCTCGGACATCTACCGCGCCCGCTCGCGGGAGCTGTTCCGCCTGCCGGGGCGCCCCGTCGGCTGGCTCGACCTGACCATCCTGGGGCTGCTGCTGCTGCTCGCGCTCCTGGCCTGGCTGGGTCGGCGCTGGGAGACGCTCGACATCCTCTACAAGTGTCTGCTCGTCTCCATGATCGTGCACCTGGGGCTCATGCTCTGGTTCCGCGAGGTGCCGATGGAGCCTGAGGAGATGGACGTCGGCCGCTCGACGCCGTCGTTCAAGGTGCGCCTGGCGCCGAGCCGCGAGACCATGTCGCGCTCGAAGGAGCGCGCGGGCCAGCTCGACGTGAGCCGCGAGACCCTCGCCGAAGCGCAGGCACCGGGACGCCAGACCACCGAGGCGCAGACCGACGCGGCCGCCTCGGAGGCCGCCGACCTCGCGGCCGCCCAGCGCAGCGTCGAACTGGATCAACCCGACATGCCCCAGGCGGCGACCCCCGGTCGGGCGGCGGAGGCCTTCGACCGTCCGGAGCGTGCCGTGAGCGAGGCGGTCGCGGTCGCGCAACCCGAGGCCAGCACCGAACGTCGTCAGGCCGCGGCGCCCGTGCTGAACGTCGACGCCCGCGAGGGCCCCTCGGCGCCCAGCGAGCCCGCGCTCGCCGCGCGCTCGGCGCCCGCACGCCAACAGAGCGCCCAGCAGGCGAGCGCCGCGCGCCCCGAGGCCGGGCCCGCGCGCGTCGAGCTGGGCCTGCCCGCCACGCGCAGCGCCGTGCCCACGCCCGGTCGACGCCAGGTGGCGGTGGCCCCACAGCGCCAGTCGTTCACGGAGGGCGGACGAGAGGTCGACGTCCAGGGGCCCGCGAGCCTGCCCAGCGTGGCCGACTCCAGCGACACCGGAGCCGTCGAGGCGACGCCGCCCGCGATGCCCATCGATGGGCTGGCCGGCGCGGCGACGGCTGCCCGCGAGACGGCGTCGTTGTCGCGCCCCACGCGCGCCTTCGAGGTCGCGCCCCGCGCGACACAGGGCGGTGAGCAAGCGTCCGACGCCTCCGACGACCGGCCCTCGGGTGGGCCCAGCGTGGCCGCGCTGCTGTCCACGCCCGGCGCCGTGAGCGCGCTGACCGCCCCCGACACCGGTCGCCAGGGTGGCGCACAGCAGTCCCCTGCAGCCCGTCGTCCGGCGCGCGTGGACCTCTCGTCGAGCACGGCCCTCGCCGGGCCGACGCCGACCTCGACGTCGTCGTCCGAGGCGTCCTCGTCCGGAGCCGGGATGGGCGCCCTGGCCGCGGCGGAGTCCGCCCCGGCCGAGAGCCTGCTCGACGACCTCGCCGGCGCCACGAGCACGCAGCCGGCCCGCAGCACGAGCCGCCCGGGGATGCCCGGCCGCCACGACACCCGCCGCGCGTCGCCCAGCGCGTCCGCGACCCGCGGCATCGACCGCCCGGCCTTCCAGCCGCTCGTCGTCGCCAGCCCGGCCCCCACCGCGCCGCCCTCGCGCGAAGCCAAGCGCTACGACAACACGCCCTACCGCAGCCGCTTCGGTGAGGCCAAGCTCGAGGCCATCGAGGAGCACGGCGGCAGCGTCGAGACCGAGCGCGCCGTGGCCGCCGGCCTGCGCTACCTGTCGCTCAACCAGCTGCGCTCCGGGCAATGGGGCAGCGCGGACGACTATGACGACAAGTACGGCCACGTCGCGGTGGGCAAGTCGGCCCTCTGCCTGCTCGCCTTCCTGGGCGCCGGCCACACGCCGGACTCGTACACCGAACACTCCGAGGTCACCCGCCGCGCGATCGACTTCCTGCTGTCGGTGCAGGACGACGAGACCGGGCACTTCGGCTTCAGCTCGTCCTACTCGCACGGCATCACCACCTACGCGCTGGCCGAGTGCTACGCCCTCACGAGCGATCGTCGCCTGCGCAAGCCCCTTGAGCGCGCGGTGTCCTGGATCCTCCAGAACCAGAGCCGCGTGCGGGACCCGCGGATGTTCGGTGGCTGGAGCTACTACTACCCGGACCACAGCACCTACGACCGCTGGCCGAGGGCCTCGGTGACCGCCTGGCAGGTCATGGCGCTCGAGTCGGCGCGCCTCGCCGGCCTCGACGTGCCGGACAACGCCTTCACGGACGCCGCCGCCTTCCTGCGCGCCACCCATCGTCGGGACCGCGGCGTGCTGCTCTACAACCACGACCCGACGCGCCTGCGGTCGTCGTACTGGACGTTGCCCGGCTCGACCCCCGCCTCCCTCTTCGCGCTGTCGCTGATGGGCGAAGACGTGACGAGCAACACCTGGAAGAGCGTCGTCGACTACATCGAGGAGCGCGCCCCGTCGGGCTACCGCAACCGTGGCACGGACGCCTTCGTGCATCAGGCCGAGGGAAACCTGTACTTCTGGTACTACGGCTCGCTGGCGCTCTTCCGTCACGGGGGCGAGCCCTGGCAGCGCTGGAACCAGCGCCTGCAGAGCACGCTGCTGCCGTCACAGCAGGCCGACGGCTCGTGGATCCCCATCTCGCAGTACTCCGACTACGCGGGCGACGATCGCGACGACCGCTCCTACACGACCGCGATGTGCGTGCTGACCCTCGAGGTCTACTACCGGTACTTCACGCCCCTGCTGCAGGTGAAGCCGGGCGACGACCGCGCGCGCGCGCCGCGCTGAGGCCTCGCGGGGCCTCCCGGCCGATCGCGGGTCCAAAGCTTGACCACGGCGCGCCAACAGCGGGACTGGGAGCGACGCGGGCGTCCGGTATCCTGCCCCAGGTCCAGACGAGCGACGAGCTCGTGGCCTCGCCGCCGGGCCCTGGACAACACCGGTGGTCTCCCAGGAGTGCGCACCCCCATGACGACGGCTGGACGGCACGCCGCACTCCTCGCAGGCCTGGCCGCCATGGCGCTCGGCCTGCCCTCGTGCGGGCCCGAGCCGCTGCCCGTGCCCGAGCGCGTGCTGCTGCTCGTCATGGACACGACCCACGCCGCGCACCTCGGCTGCTACGGCGGCCCGCAAGACCTCTCGCCCAACGTGGATCGCCTCGCGGCCCGTGGCCGACGCTTCGCGTCGGCGCGCTCCAACCACACCTGGACGCTGCCCTCGACCGTCTCGCTGCTCACCGGCCAGCTGCAGGAGACGCACGGCGTCGTCACCAACCAGCACGTCGCGGGTGACGACCTGGGCCTGCTACCGGAGAGCTTCCAGGCCGCGGGCTACCGGACCGCCGGCTTCGTCGAGATGATCTACGCCTCGGGTCGACACGGCCTGCAACGCGGCTTCGACGACTACACCTACTATCCGCTCGTCGAAGGCCACCACGTCGCGAGCCTGGTGCACGACGTGCGCGCGTGGATCGACGCGCACCGCGACGAGCGCTGGTTCCTGTACGTGCACCTGCGCCGGCCCCACTCGCCGTACGAAGGCAACGCCCTCATCGAGCGGGCGCTGGGCCCCGACTGCATCTACGCCGACGGTCAGCTCGACGAGCTGCTGGCCCACGCCGACGCCCGCATCCGCGGCGACATCCCCGAGGACCAGAAGGCCCACGTGACGCACCTGTATCGCGGCAACGTGGCGAACGCCGACCGCACCGTCGGCCAGCTGCTCGAGCCGCTGCTGGACGACCCGGACCTGCTCGTGGCGCTCACCTCCGACCACGGCGAGGCGCTCGGGCAGCGCGGAACGTGGGGCCACGGCAAGGGGCTCGAGGCCGAGTGCATCGACATCCCGCTCATCTTCACCGGCCCGGGCGTGGCGCCCGGCGTCGACACCGGCCCGGCCTGCACCGTGGACATGGCGCCGACCCTCACGGAGCTGTGCGGGCTCGAGCCGCTGCCCGCAGGCGACGGCCTGTCCCTCGCGGCCCGCCTCGCGGGAGACGCGCCCGACGACGAGCGGCCGCTCTTCCTCTCGAGCCGCTACAACGTCGGCAAGACACCCGTCCAAGGCGTCGTCGCCGGACGCTTCAAGCTCGTGCTGGAAGCCGACGGCAGCTCGGTGCTCTACGACCTCGAGGCCGACCCGGGCGAGCTGCGCGACGTGACGGATGACCACCAGGCGCTGGCCGCGAAGCTCCGCGAGCGCGTCGAGGCGCGCCGCCGCGCAGGGCAGGGCCTCGCGGAGCGGGACCAGGCCACGGGGCTCGGCGACCACGAGGACGAGCTGCGCGCCCTGGGCTACGTGCGGTGAGCGGGAAGGGCCCCACACCCTCGGGGCCGGGCGGACGCTCGGTGGCGGTCGTCGGAGCCGGCGCCTTCGGAGGCTGGGCCGCCTGGCACCTGCTGCGCGCGGGCTGCCAGGTGACGCTCGTCGACGCCTGGGGTCCGGGCAACAGCCGCGCCAGCTCCGGCGGCGACACGCGCGTGATGCGCCATGGCTACGGCGACGACGTGCTCTACCTGCGGCTCGCGGCCCGCTCCCTGGAGCTGTTCCAGGAGCACGAGCGGCTCTGGGACACGCCGCTCTACGACCCGACGGGCGTGCTCTGGCTGGTGCACGACGACGACGTCGCCGCCCGCACATCCCAGCATCGTTTCGTCGAGGCCGGCATCCCGCACCGCGTGCTCGACCGCGACACGCTCGCGCAGCAGTTCCCGCAGCTCGGCCTCGACGACATCCGCTACGGCCTGCTCGAGGAGTCGGCGGGCATCCTGTCGGCGCGCCGCAGCTGCGCCGCCGTGCACGACGCCTTCGAGGCTGCAGGCGGGCGGGTCGTCCGCGCCTGGGCCGAGCCGGGCGCGCTCCAGGGCGATCAGCTGGACGCGCTCACGCTCTCGGACGGCGCCCGCCTCGAGGCCGACGCCTACGTCTTCGCCTGCGGTCCCTGGCTGGGGCGCGTGTGCCCCGACCTGGCGCCGCCCTCGGCACCGCTCGTGAAGCCCACGCGCCAGGAGGTCTTCACCTTCGGCGTCCCGCCGGGGGACACGCAGCATGTGCCGCCGGCGCTCCCGATCTGGGCCGACCAGGGCGAGCGCTTCTGGTACGGCATCCCGGGCAACCTCGGTCGCGGCTTCAAGCTGGGTGACGACACCCGCGGCGCGGAGATCGACCCCACGGCGGACGAGCGGGTCGTCAGCCAGGCGGGCCTCGAGGCGGCGCGCGCCTACCTCGGCCAGCGCTTCCCCGCCCTCGTCGACGCCCCGCTCATCGAGTCGCGCGTCTGCTGCTATGAGGAGAGCCCGGACGGCGACTTCCTCGTGGACCGTCACCCCGCAGCCCGCAACGCCTGGCTCCTGGGCGGCGGCTCCGGCCACGGCTTCAAGCACGGCCCGGCCCTGGGCGAGCTCCTGACGCAGTGCCTGCTCGGCGAGCGCACGCCCGAAACCCGCTTCGCCATCGAGCGATTCGCATCGGCTTGACGCCTCGGCCCCGATGGCCACCATGACGGCCATGAAGCACCCGACACCCGACCGCCCGCTCTTCGCAGGCCTGGGCCTGCTGGCCTTGCTGGGGACAGCGGGCTGCGGCGGCGACGCCCCGCTCGCCTTCCAGGCCTTCCCGATCCCCGTCGGTTACGACGCGGCCGACATGCGCGACGTCGACCCCGTCGACCACGACGGAGATGGCGACACCGACCTCGTCTGCGTCACGGCGGTGGACTTCCGCTACCTGGAGTACGTCGACAAGCGCTTCACGGACGCCACGACGAGCACCGGGCTCGGCGAGGTCGCCCCGGTGGACGCGCTGCACCGCGACGGCGACGACTACATCCTGCGTCGCGGCGAGGACCTGAGCCGCCTCGTGTACAGCGGCATCGGCACCTGGGAAGAGCAGCCCGGACCGGTGCCCGACAGCGCGCCGCCCGCGGGCCTCTCGGTCGAGGTCGACCTGGACGGTGACGGCCGGCCCGACCGTGCACGCATCGAGGGCGCCTCGGTGCGCGTGGAGGTCTCGCGTGGCGGCGAGTGGATCGACGTGAGCGCGCAGGTCGGCGCCGACAGCTTGTTCCTGCCGCGGCCCGGCACGCGCATCTGCGCCGCCGACCTCGAGGGCGACGGCGACATCGACCTGTTCGTCGTGGGCCAGCGGCTCTTCGTGATGATCAACAACGGCGGCCGCCTCGCCGGCGGCTGAGCCGGGCCGACCGCTGACCGGACGGCGACCGCTCAGGGCGTCGGCTGCTCGTCCACCACGAGACGCGCGCGCCGCTTGAGCACCTGCTCGTCGGGGTCGATGTGCAGCTCGACGTCGCCCACCGGCACGGTCGCGCCGCCGCTCGGCATGAGCACCTTGACGCGCTTGTCACCCAGCTGCAGCGGCACTGGCATCGGGAAGCGCAAGCCCTCCGGCACCTTCCAGCGCAGCTCGAGATTCTCGCGGGTGCGGCTCACGATCAGCTCAGGGAGCTCCGGCTGCCGCAGGTAGACCTCGAAGAACCAGCTGAGGTCCTCGCCCGAGACCTCCTCGGCCACCGCGCGCACGTCCTCGGTGTCGACGAAGCGCACCTGGCTGCCGTCGGTCGCGGCCGCCATGCGCTCGTCCGGGTACACCATGAGCCGCAGGAAGCGCCGGAAGTCCTCGTCGCCCATGTACCAGCGCAGGGTGTGGAGGATCCACGAGCCCTTCGAGTAGATGTCGTTGTCGTGCGTGCCGTCGGGCGCGAAGTAGATCTGCTTGCTGTTCCGGATCTCGCGCGGCGCCACCGCGCGCTTGTTCACGAGGCCTTGGCGCTTGGTCTCCATCTCGTCGCGATAGGCCTCGTCGCCGAAGCGGTCCTGGATGTACATGGCCTGCATGTACGTCCCGAAGCCCTCGTGGATCCACATGTCCTTCCAGTCGGAGCAGCTGACCAGGTTGCCCCACCACTCGTGGGCCAGCTCGTGGTGGTGCAGCCAGTCGTAGTCCGGCTCGGCCTTACGGAACTGGTTGCCGTAGGCGATGATCGACTGGTGCTCCATGCCCAGGTGCGGCGTCTCGACCACGCCGTACTTCTCGGCGCGGAAAGGGTAGGGGCCGAGGGTCTCCTCGAACCAGCGCAGGTGGTCGAGGATCTCGGGCATGAACGCCTTGCCCTGCTCGAGGCTCTCCGGGAGCACCCAGAAGTGCACCGGGAAGTCCTCGCCGGTGACGCTCGTGTAGGTCTCGTCGATGCGCTCGAAGGGCCCGACGTTCAGCGCGACGTTGTAGTTGCCGATGGGCGACGCGATGTGCCAGTGGTACGTGTGCGTGCCGTCGCCGCGGGACTCGACAGACTGCAGCGTGCCGTTCGACGCCACGACGAGCGGCTCCGGGACGGTGATGAACAGGTCCATCGTGCCCGGCTTGTCCGAGGGGTGGTCCTTGCACGGCCACCACACGTCAGCGCCCTCGCCCTGGCAGGTCGTCGTGAACCACGGGGTGCCGTCGACGGTCTCGGACCAGGTGAAGCCGCCGTCCCAGGGCGCCCGCGGCGCCGGGCGGGGCGCGCCGCCATACTCCACCGCCACGTGCATCGTCTCGCCGGCGTGCATCGCGCCGTTCAGCACCGCGATGATCATGCCGTCGGCGTGCACGAAGTCGCGCGTCACACCCTGCACCGCCAGCGAGCGCACCTCGAGCGCCTGGTCGAGGTGCATGGTCACCTTGTGGGTCGGCTCCAGCACGCGCGCGGTCATCTCGAGCCGGCCCTCGAGGGTGCGCGTCTCGGGGTCGATGTCGAGGCGCAGCTCGTAATGCTCGACGTCGATCGCGCCCTGCTCCGGGAGCAGCGGGCCGCCGGAGGGACCTGGGGTCCAGGGACCCGCCTCGCTCGTTCCGGCGCAGCCGGTGGCGAGGGCGAGCAGGAGCAACATGCCGATGATCGGGGTCGAGCGGGACATGGACGGCATTCCTCGGGGTGGAGCCCCCTCGCGGGGGTGATGGAGCGACCAGCGTCGGAAACGGCGTCGCGGCTCAGGCGTATCCGTCGACCAGGTCGAGCAGCCGACCGAGGACGCGCTTGCCGTCGGCGCGCAGGGCGTTGTGATCGTACTCATTCGTGTGCCAGACACGGAGCGAGGCCACCTGATCGGCCGTCTCCATCGAGAAGCGCCGCTCGACGTACATGTCGTCCTCGAAGACCACGGCCGCGCAGGGCACCGGGTTGGCGGCCAGCACGTCGAGATCGTAGAGCGGCGCCCAGTCGTCCTTCTCGGCCAGGATCTGCGCGGCCTCCGCCAGCGGGCGCAGGGCGCGGTACTCCTCGAACATCCACGGGTAGATCATCTCGCCGGTGAACGGCACCGGGCCCTCCGGCAGGCACTCGGCCGGCAGCTCGATGCCGGGGAACTCCGCGAGCACCCGCTGCGCCGCCCAGCGGGAGGCCTCGCCCTGGCAGTAGGCCGCCTCGTGGAGGATCGAGAAGATGAGGTGGGTCTCGTAGGGCAGCGCGTCGTCGACGGCGTGCAGGAAATTGTCGCTGAGCACCTCGCCGTCGGCGCCCGGCACGAAGGCCTCCTCGAGCAGGTAGTGCACGGTCTCGAAGCCGTCGCTCATGCCGAAGGCCAGGCCCAGCTGCTGCAGCCGGCGGGGGCTCAGGCGATCGCCGTTGGGCAGCCGGACGTCGTGCTGCTGAAGATGCCCGACGATGCGCCGCACGTGCTCGATGTCCGACGGGTAGCGGTCGTAGTAGCGCTCGTTGCGGGCGATGATCCGCGGATAGGTCGCGTGATAGACGTCCTCTGCCGGACGGCTCAGCGACGGCAGGCCGCCGGTGATCAGCACCCGGGACAGCCCCTCGGGGTGCGCCGACAGGTAGCGCAGGGCGCAGAAGCCGCCGTAGCTCTGCCCCAGGATGGCCCACGGCTCGTCGCCGCACAGCGCCGCGCGGATGAGCTCGGCGTCGCTCACGATGGCGTCGGCCCGGTAGTGCGTCAGGTGTTCGGCCTGGGCCGCCGCGTCGGGCAGGCCGGCCAACGTCAGGTGGCTGATGGGCGAGCTGCGGCCCGTGCCGCGCTGGTCGAGCAGCAGCAGCCGGTACTCCTCGAGGGCGCGCCCGATCCAACCGCCCCACCCCACCGGGCGCGGCGATCCGTAGCCGGGCCCGCCCTGGAAGAACACCAGCCACGGCAGGTCGTCGTCCTCACGTTTCGGCGCCACGGCCTCGCGCGCGAAGACCGTCAACGAGCCCGCGTCCGGTCGCGCGTGGTCGAGGGGCACGTCGAACTCGTGGTCCGTCAGCACGAGCCCCGGGAGGCGATGGGTGGGGCCACGGCGGTGGATGGCGTTCGTCATCGCAGGAGCACTCCGTCGCGCAGGGGGTCCGCCGGGTCCACGAAGAACTCGTGTCGGCCCGTGATGTAGGCGGCGCCGCGGACCTCCGGCACGACGGCCGGGAGCGCCCCGACCGTCGTCTCCTCGTGCACGCTGACGTCGAAGCGCGTGCCGATGAGGCTCTCGATGGTGATCCGTTCGCCGACCGGCAGCTCGCCCCGTGCGTGCAGGATCGCCGCACGGCAGCTGACCCCGGTGCCGGTCGGCGAGCGGTCCACCTCGCCGTCGGCGAAGATGCACACGTTGCGGCTGTGGACGCCGTCGCCCGCGGGCCCGGAGAAGATGGTGCCGTACAGGAAGTTCAGGTCCTGGTCGCCGTCGGGGTGCCGCAGGGCGTGCTGCTCCATGACCGCGCGCTTGACGGCCATGCCGGCCTGCGCCAGGCGCGCGAAATTCGCCGGCTCGACCGTCAACCCGAGCTGCTGCGCCTCGAGGCAGGCGTAGAACGCGCCGCCGTAACCGACATCGCAGGTGACGGCGCCGTACCCGGCGACCTCCACCACGAGGTCGCGCGTGTGCAGGAAGGACGGCACGTTCAAGAACGACACCTGGTCGACGCGCGCGCCGTCGTCACTGCGATGCGCCGTCGCCGTCACCCGCCCGGCCGGCGTGTCGATGCGCAGGACATCCTGGCCCGGCGGCAGCTCGATCAACCCGCACTCCAGACCGACCTTCACCAGCCCGATGATGCCGTGCCCGCACATCGTGCTGTAGCCCTCATTGTGCAGGAACAGCACCCCGACGTCACCGTCGTCGGTCGCCGGCGGCATGAGCAGGCAGCCGTACATGTCGGCGTGGCCGCGGGGCTCGAGCATGAGCGCCCGTCGCAGGTGGTCCCAGTTCTGCCGGGCGTCCCGTCGTCGATCGAGGATCGTGGCGCCGGCCAGCGCCGGGAAACCGCCGGTGATGACGCGCAGCGGCTCGCCCGCGGTGTGTGCGTCGAGGGTCGTGAGACGCAACCAATCGGCTGGAGGTTCGTAGTTCATGGACGGGCGATCATCCGCGGTGGACCGGTTGCGGTCCAGCGTCGCCGACCGGCCGCTCAACGCCGGGCGGCGTGCGCCGCCTTGGCCCGCACGCTGCGCCGGCGCGTCGCCATGCGTTCGCGCAACCCGCTCACGAGCACGATCACGGCGAGCACGAAGGCCGCGAGCGTCAGCCAGCCCGTCAGCCACACATCGTGCTCGCCGGCGAGGGCCACCGTGAGCACCCCCAGGTGCAGGCTGCCGTAGCTCGCCAGTTGCAGCGCGACCACCGCCGGCCAGCGTCCCTTCGACGGGACGAGGGCCAGCAACCCCATGAAGACGCCGGCCAGCACCGCCACGGCGTTGGGTGCGTCGAAGAAGTAGAGCGTCACCGAACCGCTCCAGCCGCTCAGGAAGATCCTGACCGTGCTGGGTTCGAAGGGGTCCCCGCCGAACACCTTCTCCTTGACCACGTCCATGCCGGGCAGCTGGTCCATGAAGCCGAAGGGGTCCATCTCGACCTCGACGTCGAAGCTGGCCCACGCGGACCACGAGCAGCCCAGCACCACGAGCCCCAGCGCGAACACGATGATCCGCTTCGGGAGGCTCACGCGTTCAGTTCGCCCTCGACCTCACCTGAGCCTGCGCCGCCCTCCTCGGGCGTCGCTGGCTGCGCGCGTTCGCCACGAGGGTGAGGCTCGTCCTGGCCCTCGTTCCGGGGAGCCGGAGCCGGCGCGGCGCCCGCCTGCGGCGCGCCATCGTCCGCCAGCCGCGCCTGCTCGACCTCGACGACCATGCGCGCCAGGGCCGTCTCCGTGGCCTCGCTGGACGCCGCCTTCAGCGCGCTCTCGCGGGCGTAGCGCTCGAACAGCTCCTGCTTGCCCGCCAGCAGCTCCATGATGCGCTCGTCGACGCTGTCCCGCGCCAGCAGCCGGTGCACGACGACGCGCTCGGTCTGCCCCATGCGGTGCGCCCGCGCGATGGCCTGCTCTTCGGTCGACGGCTTCCACTGCGGCTCCATGAGCACGACCACCGAGGCCGCCTGCAGGTTCAGCCCCACCCCGGCCGCCGTGATCTGCCCGATGAGGATGCCGTGCCCGTCGTGGTCGCGGAAGCGCTGCATGAGCTCCTCCCGCTCGTCCGACGCCACGTCGCCGTGGATGCTGCCGAGCACCGACAGCCGCCGCTCGAGCGCGGCCAGCACGTGCCGGAAGTACGAGAACACGAGCACCTTGCGACCGGCCGCCGCGTGCTCCTCGACCAGATCGACGAGGCGATCCAGCTTCGACGACGCCGGCACCC
>Ga0055584_100002680_pt1 | contig 17595 bp, 21 predicted proteins | sample OSDHelmetaG_FD_58716 | JGI IMG/M metagenome (GOLD analysis project Ga0055584, IMG submission 58716) | Pelagic marine sediment microbial communities from the LTER site Helgoland, North Sea, for post-phytoplankton bloom and carbon turnover... | ecosystem: Environmental > Aquatic > Marine >... | reverse complement strand
GCTAAGGGAGGTATTGACGGAGCTAACACTAATATCGCTTCTAACGATACTGACATTACTAACCTAATAACTGGATTAGACGGTTCTAATACTAATATTTTAAGTGTTACTTCTAATGTGGGATTGAGTAATAATGCAGTAACTACCGCTTTCCAAGCAAATGATTTTATAACTTTCACCCGGATAAACGCTAATCTTAACCTTGTATCTTCTAATGCCGATTCAAAACTAGACTTAGCGGGAGGCACTATGACAGGTGCTATTGCTATGGGTACTAATAAAATTACTGGCATGGGCGACCCTACAGCTGCGCAAGACGCAGCAACAAAAGCTTATACTGATGCCCTACTTGGGGCTAGTATTATTCCTCAATATACTTTAAATACCTCTTCAGGCACTTCAAATGTTTTTGCCATGACTAACTCTCCTACAAATCAAAATAGGATTCAAGTATATTTAGGGGGAGCGCAGCAACAATATGGAGCCTCAAATGCTTGGATTCATAATACAGGTAATAACTCTATTCAATTTACCACTAATATTCCTGCAGGTATCGAGGTGTCTATTTATTCTTGGGATACCCCATAATGAGGAGTTTATGCGTAAATATCGACAACTAACTACAGAGCTAACTTTTAGATGTAATGCAAAATGCCCGGCTTGTCATAGGCTAAAACCTTTAAGAATAAATTTAAGTGATAAAGCCTACACTTATAGTTTAGATAGATTTCAACAAGTATTTTACCCAGAATTTTTAGAACAGCTAGATTGGTTAGTTTTAAATGGTAATTTCGGAGACTCTATTATGAATAAAGAGTTTCGTGAAATTATTTCTTATGTGAAACAACAGGGTACAAGATTAAATATTCATACTAATGGCGGCTTACATGATCAAAATTACTGGACAGATGTAGGTAATATTTTAACTGATAAAGATATTATTAATTTTGATTTAGATGGGTTAGAAGACACTCATTCTATGTACAGAATAAATACTAATTTTAACACAGTCTTTAATAATGCTCGTTCTGTTATTGGTACTAAACGTCCTCAAGTCCACTGGAAGTATATTGTATTCGAGCATAATAAACATCAGGTTGAGCGAGCAAAAGAAATTGCACTAAAAGAAGGATTTCACTCTTTTTCAACTGTAAAAACTGGTAGAGATTTTGCAGCGCCTAAATCTGGTCAATATGTTCATTTAAAAAAGAAAACAGATTTAAATAACTTACCAAAAGAAATTAATTGTAGCTGGGAGTCTTGGGGTAAATGGTATGTTTCTCCTAACGGTTTAGTATTTAGGTGTTGTTGGACAGGTGCTCACTATTTTGATAAAACTCCAGACAGATTTTATTATCCTCAAGAGTTAGAAGACTTATTTGACGCCACTAAAGTTCCTTTAGAAAAAATCTTATCTTACAATTATTGGAACAAGCTTAAACAGTATTTACAAGGCTATGATAGAAGCTTTAAGATTTGTAAGTCTCAATGTGGTAAAGTTTTAAGTAGTAGAGAAAAGATAGAGGAAAATTTGTCTACTGGAGAGCTTACAGTATTTTCTGCAGGAGCAGGAATGTAATTTTTTAAAAATTAAACTGGAAAAGAATAAAAATTATAGTTATAATAAAGAAAAACTTATAGGAGTTGTCTAATGGAAAATCAAGTAGAAATTATGGGGTATACCACTAAAAACTTTGATATTTGTATGTCAGCGGTTATCGTATTTACAAAACTCAAAGGAATGATTCCAGATATGAGTAAGCAGTCTAGAGATGATGTTTTAGCTGCTATTAGGTATCAAGATTCTATGTTTGGTATTGAAAAAGCTCTTTATGAAATTGGTAGCATGGAAGTAGATATGGAGCAGGTAGAAGAAGCAGTTATGTTATCTCATTTAGTTACTTATGCAATGGGTATGGTTTCTGCTGAGATGGATATTGATATTATTGATGAATTTGATTATCTTCCAATGCATATTGAACAGATTAGACACCCTTATAAAAAAATCAACCCAGCTTTACCTGATAAAGTTGTAGATGAGGCAAAAACAATGTATGGAGAACTTACTACTATGGACAAAGAAAAAGAAATTGGTGAAGGCCGTATGGCTCGTGCTACATTAAGAAAACTAATTATGTATTCTGGAGAAATGCTCAGTATGATTCAGCCAGATGATGAGCTTGAGTCTTGGGTTCAAGCAAAAATGGGTGAGATGAGCCACATGATTGAATCTATTCATACTTATTATAAGTTTGGTGAGAGAGCCCAACCAGAACCACAAGCTGTACACGCAGAAGAAAGCGCTCCCTTACCTCCAACAGCTCAGGGAGTAGAACATGTTTGCGCTCTTTCTGTTCAACATGCCACTATGGGGTTCGGAATGTGCATTCCAACAACTCATTCTTTAGATGAAAAAGGTAACGTTAATTTTTATGACGTTATTTTCTCAAACGGTATTGCAAAAAATGTGCCTGCTAAAGACTTAAAGATTATTGAGTCTAAAAGTCACGTTCACGGCTCTGTCGGGTATTAATATGCCGATTAGGAAAGTAAAAGGCGGATACCGTTGGGGCAGTTCTGGAAAAGTTTACCCCACAAAAGGTCAAGCTGCTAAACAAGCAGCAGCGGCTTATGCTTCTGGCTACAAAAAGCCAAAAAGCAAAGGAGGAAAGAAGAAATGATTATCGTAGATTGGATTAAAGATAGAGTAAAAGAAAGAACATCATGGGACGGAGGTGCTTTGATCGCTATTGGCGTTATTGGGCTATTCTTCTCTGCCATTGTTCCTTTTAGTCTTATCTGCTGGGCAGCGATTGCTTGGGGCGCCTGGACAGCGTGGAAATCAGAGTAAAAACCCTACCTTAATAAGAGTTTATTATTATTTGCCAGACTATTCTAGCTTGTTGCAAGAATTTGTCTGGCAAACTCTTGATATACCCCCTCAATTTTATAGAGTTCATAAATTTTTAAATTACTGGAAAGACAATATAGAAGCTACTATTAGTGAGGTAGAAGTTTCTTACGTGGAAAGATCAATAGGGGATGAATACATTAAAAAGTACATTAGAGAGGTTTTCTAAAATTCAACCTGATAAGGTTGCTTTATATGATATAGATAATGATATACAAATAACATGGAAAGAGCTTTTAGAAGAAAGTCTTAAGTTATCTAAAACAGAAAATTTTACTAATTACGAAGATTTACATATAATTGAAAAAGATAATTCTATTGAGCTAGTTAAAGAAATGCTGGCTTGTTACTTAGCAGGTAAAGTATTTTTCTCTATAGGCAGTCCTTTCCTAAAAGACTTTCAAAAATCTTCTCAGATTAATTTTGTAAAACAAAACTTTGTGTATAAAAAAGGTGTTTTTCAAATAAGAGTGTCTAGCGGCTCGACTGACAAAGCTAAATTTTTCTATGCTACAGAGCAACACCGACTTTTTAGTGCTGAAGTAGTTAAACAAAAACTTAAAATTACTAGAAAAGACTCTATACTTCCAATGGGGTTGCCTTTGAGTACTGGATTTGGCGATAATTGTATTATTAGAAGTTTGGTCGCTGGATGTAGATTACTTTTAACAAATAAATACGGAGTTAATGACTTTTTACGACAACTGGAAACTCACAAACCAACCTTAGTTTTTTCTAGCTCTGGGGGTATTTCCCAATTTTATATTAATAAAGGTAAATACATCGAAGATTTTAATATAAAACTATCCCCAAGAGTTTGGTGGTCTGGTGCAGGCCCTCTAACTTATGAATTTGCAAAAAAAGTAGAAAATATATTAGAAGGAAAAGTTATCCAAACTTATTTATCTACAGAGTGCTCTATACCCCATCTTCCTAATTTAACAGACCCTATAGAAACAAGAATAGGAACTGTAGGTAAATTAACTGAAGGCATACTTTCAGAAGATGGAGAAATTTTAATTCATAAGGATAATATTTCTGAAACTGTAGGAGGAGTAACTCCTTTTGATGGAGATTATTATCATACAGGTGACTTAGGAAAATTAGACTTAACGGGAAACTTAATTATAACTGGTAGAAAAAAATTAGTCATAAATGACGGAGATAATGATTTAAATCCTTTTGAAATAGAAAAAGCATTATCCGCTATTAGTACTGATATAGTATGTGTTGGAATAAAAATTAATAGAATATACCCTGATCAAGAATCCCCTTGTTTAGTTATCAAAGGTCCTAAACTAAATATAGATGAGATTAAGAACATATTATTAAAATCTTTAAATATAAATTTACAACATTATTACTATATAGATGAGTTCCCTAAATTAAAAAATTATAAAGTTGATCGAGTAAAACTATCGAAAGACTCTCAAAATTTATATACTAATATTTCTGAGACATTCGACAAATATGATGTTTCCTTAGTTACTAAATAGCAATGGCGGACATTTAAAAAATAACTATTGCTAAATTTACTTTATAAAGATATAATTTATTATGGCTGATTTAAGATACAAAGGTAAGAAAATGAAGTCTCACCTTGACAAAATGCTTGCTAAATATCGGCGTGGCGAGTCTATCGGAGCAACCGCAGAAGCTAGACTTAAGGCTCGTGGATTGATTAAAAAAAAATCAGGCAAAAAACGTAAAGGAAAATTAGGTATATCCTAAATATAAAGGAGAAATACAATGGCATCAGTAAGAAAAGAAGTTACTGGAGTTGCAGCTGAACTAGCAAACTCTTATGACATGAACCCACAGGGCGGCACTGATATGGGACCAGGCGCAGGTGCAGGACCAGCAACTGGTAAGAAGTATCTAAAGGAGGCCCCAGGTTATATTAATCAGGGCGGTTCTGCCGATACTGAAGACTATGGACTCTCAAAAGGTCCCCAGAGCGGCTCACTTGGCGTTACAGGCACTTCACTAAGTGGCGACGGCAAGGGTCGTTTCTAATAGGAGGATATTTAAATGGCAGGAGCTGCAGGAAAAGGAGAACGTAGGGTTATTATGATCGGTGATAACCGTTATGGTATGCCCGAAGAATATGATCCTGTTCGTAAGCAGAAAACTGTTATGAAATATCGTGAAGGTGACTCGTCTACTAGAGAAGCTAAAGCAGTTTATAACGGTACTGGACTTGATCTAGGTACGTATCCTCAAAGACAAATGAATTATGGTAAAAAAGTTGTAAAGCAAAAGGGCGACTAATGGAAATCCCGGCTTTTTTACAACGGACAATGCCTAAAATAAAGAAAAAGGCGTACAGCAAGAAGAAAAAAGATTCTATTGCTGTACGCCTTAAATCTGGAAAAGGCATTTCAAAGAAAAAACGTCAACGGCGTAAATAGTCTCCATAAGTATTTTTAAACCAAGCATGTTTACCAGGGGCGCAGATATAAGGCTGCGCCTTACTTGTTTCTATAACCTTTTGATAAATCTCATCAATTCCTTCTACATCAATACTAAAGAATACTAAATCTTCATGGTCTAGATTGGAGTAATCGTATTCTTTACCATCTATATGAATTATATCTATATTTTTAACCCCACATTTTTTAATTAAAAACTTGCTAAGTTTTACGCATTTTTCTTCATAGTCAAGTCCAATAATTTTTAAACTCGGAAATTCTTTATGCAAATCTAGCATACTGTAAGGATACATTCCTGATCCTACCATAATTAGAGTCTTACATGTTTTAAATTTTGAAGCACACTTTTTTTCTAATAGAGTTTCTTTTATCCAATTTTTTCTAGGTTGTTTAGAAATAAATAGATCATATCTTTCATTTTTTATAATCCATTCAATAAACTTAAATTCTGTTTCTTTTAGCCCACGCTTCCAATTAGCTTCTAGTTTTTTAAATGTTTTGGAGGTATCTAGCACTATTAGTAGCTCCTTCTAGATTCAAATCATTATTATATGGAAATTTTTCATCCTCTAAAATTTCAGAAAGTAAAGTATAAATTCTTGGTAGTTCGTAGTACGAACATACTTTGAACATTCCATACTCTTTAAATAAGTAGCATCTTATTAATTGCTCTAGTTTATGCCCGTCTTGTCTGGGAATTATTATGGAAGGAATTTTAGCTTTTAAAATATCTGTTGTACTATTATAACCTCCATAAGTTATATAAGCTGTACAAGTTTCTAACTGCTTTGATAAATTTGGAATATAGTTATGAATTGTAATATTCTTACTACTTTTATCTCCAATTTTTTGATGTAGCTCTGAATTGCCTAACACAACATTAAAATGTAAATCAGGAAATCTTTTTGCTACTGACTTTAATATTTTATTATAGATAAAAAAACTTTCTTCTTTATTTAGCCCACAACTAATATAAACATTATTGTCTGCTTTTTTATGTTGTTTAATTTCTGGATTACATACATAACCTGTATAATATAATCTTTTATCTATATCAGGGTATAATTCGCTCCAATAATAGTTTCTAGTCGCATCCGACATTAGAGGTAAGTATCTATCATCCCCATGAACCATTATGTTACAGTCAAAAGTTTCAATAACATAGTTAATAGTTTTTGCAACCCAATCTTGAATACTAGCATATTGAGGCTCATCCCAGGGATAGTCCCTAATACTAATTACAATTTTAATTCCTTTTTCTTTAGCAGTTTCTAAGGCAGAAAAATACTCATAAGAAAATTGTTGCCTACAAAAAGGAAACCCCTCGCAAACTAAAATAGAAATATCATTATTATTTATTAATTTTTTAAGTGTTGCTGCCCTTTGCCTAACTTTGTCCTGTTTCATTAAGTATTTAAAGTCATTACTAACTTTATCTGGACGCTCCTCTAAATAATAAGTATATTTAGTATTATACTTAATAGGAGGAGAGTATAATTGGTCTATCACAATAAAAGAGTCTTGTGGAAGCATATCACTGATATACTTCGTTCTCATAGCATGTCCAAGTCCTCTATAATACTGTGATAGAAAACAAATCATAGATGTGCAAATTCTGCAATCATAGGGAACACAGGTTCTAAAGCTTTAGCACACGCTCTCGCAATTTCCATATGTTCTTTTTGAGTTCCGTGCCCACTACGAAGATCAATATAGTGAACCCAAGAACGTAAAGTTCCGTTCATATATAGTCTACTTCCAATATTACCCTCTGGTAATACTGCCCTGGCTTGCTCTTTTGCAATGCCACTTTTAATAGCCCATTCATAGACTTCTTTAGACTTTTCAATTACTTCTTTTTGTTTAGCTTCCCATGCATAGTGTATTTCTTCTTCACTATCAATTTCTACACTATTTTGCCTATTTTTAGTGTCTTGTAATCTGGCTTCTTTAGTTGTAAAATCTAAATCTTCAGTGGGGTTAGCATATCTTTGGCTAAACTCTTGAAAAGAAAAACTACGATGTCTTAAAATTTGCCTAGCAATATCTCTTGTTGTTTCTATCTCTAAACAAGCACTTACCATTTCTAGAGGTGACCAGTGCCCGTGTTTAATTAGATATCTAATTAGTTTTTCAGATGTTTCAGAGTTCATCTGATTTGAAGGATTACTTACTCTTGCGCAGTAAGCAATCATTTCTTGTACACTAGTATCTACATCAGGTGCTGGAGATACGATACTTTGATTTGGTATACCTTGTGAGTATGATATTAATTTTACTTTCATTAGTTCCATCCTAACCATCGTTTGATTGCTGTATATAAAATTTTAGCGTGTTTACCTTGTATATATAAATTTATATTTGTAACTATAATTCCTATTATGATTAGACTATGATAAAAATGCCCAAAAAATATATAATCATAGTAAGTAGCCACACAAATAGCTAATAATGTACCAATACTAGCGAACCAAAATATAATTTTTCTAGTCATCTTAGTCTACCTTTTGTAAGTTGTTTAATTTGTTCTTCAGTTTGCGGTAACTGATTTTGGCCTTCATAACTACTAGCTATAGCCGCACTTTCTTTAGCTATCTTTTTTTCTTGTTGAACCCAGTTATTATCTTTTGTGCCAGGGTACTTCTCTCCAGGAAATACCATCGGGACTTTTTTGACTTCTAATAGATTTTGTCGTAAGTAAAAAGAAATACTTCCTACAATCTCTCCAACTTCTACTATTTGCTTTTCTGTACCATAATTATACAAAATTACTTTAACTTCATTTCTATAGTCGTAATCAAAATGAGAATTAAGAACTCCTATATTTTTCTCTCTAAGTATATTAGAATAAGATCTAATAAGTATTTCTGAAGACGGATTTGTTAATTGAAAATATAATCCAGTATCAATGGATACTGGATTATTATCTACTTCTATAGATGTCAAAGAACAGTTGCGTAAGTAGAAAAAATTATCAAAAGGAGTTTCTTGTATAGGATCAAAAACAACATTTGTATTTTTTTCTATCTCTTGAGCTACTGTAGATTTTTCATAAAGTACGGTTAATACATTACTATCTCGCATAGAGCGTTCCAAACATCTTCCCCTTCTTTAGCGGCTTCTATAACAGTTTTATTATATTTCTTCAAAGATATTAGTTGTTCATTTTTTAGAAGCTTTTCTTTACTTGCATTCAAATTTTGTATATATTTTGACTTTCCTTTTAGAGGTAAACTATCAAGTAAGTCTGCTAGAGACGCATATTCTTTAGCTAACTGTTGCGCTCTTTTTGGCCCAACACCTTCTACTCCTAGAATATTATCACTTTTATCACCTTCTAGGATACGAGAAAATAGATATTGATCTGGTTCCATTTCATAGGTTTCGTAGAATGTTGGCAGATCAATTTCTTTTCTAGAGAACATATTGAATATACTCACGCTGTCAGAGATAAGCTGGTACATATCTCGGTCGCTTGTTACAATCCAAGTATGCTCAAATCTTTTAGAAAGATTTAAGACAAGGAATGTGATAATATCGTCTGCTTCTAGTCCACGAAATTTTAGAGATTGACAAGGAAGTAGCTCTGGGATGTCGTTTAGGCACGCAAAAAACTCTTCATAATGTCGCTGCTCTTCTTCCTCTTTAGGCTTAGTTCTATTGCCTTTGTAAGAGTCAAGTAGATCCATTCTGTAGTAGCTCTTACCAAAGTCAAAGCACACTATAGTTTTTTCTGCGTTATAACTTTTGCCTAAACTTTCTACGGTTCGTAGATAATCATCTTGAAAAGAGTTGTAGTTTTTTCTGTGCAACCAACGGTAAGCTAAGTTGTTACCATCAACTAATAGTAGAGACTTAGGCTGAGATAATACATTTTCGACCTCAGCTAAGTCATCCCAAGTTTTTGTGTTCATTTTTATTTCTTTCTGTTTAATTTATACTTTATTATACTATAATCTGGGGGCTTATGCAATCTTTTTGTAAGCTTCTAACCAGTCTTGAAGTAGCCCCATTTTAAATTCACAGTCAAATCCAGTATAAGAAATCATATTGTTTAAAACAATTTCGTCATTCCAACATATATAATCTTTAGAGCGATTCCACCTATAGATTACTAGAGGTTTCTTCTTCATCACCTCTGCTTCTCTTACTGCTTGTCTCCAGAAATTTAATAAATCAGAGGAGGTAGCGGTTAAAAGTCCGTTCCAGTTTACTTCTGCATAGTGTTTACATTCTATACAATAAGGCCAAGCAGCTGTGTCATGTGGAGTCCATAGATCACCCTTTAAATACTCAATAGCCCCACTTAGAGGCATACGTTTAAACTCTATCTTAAGTTCTTTTGTTAATAAATCTCTTATCTTAGCTTCATAAGCAGAGCCTTTTATTTTACTACGACTAGCCAATGTTCATTCCATGATCTTCAATGTATTGCATTAGGTCTGTATACCCTCCTACATATTTTCCCCATAAAAAGATTTGAGGAACTGTTTTAGCGTCGGGTACAGCTTCTAATAGTTGTTCTTTTGTCCATTCTTTTTGAATATTTCTTTCTTCAAAAGAAATACCTCTTTTTGCTAATTCATCTTTTGCTCGTAAACAAAAAACACAGTCATTTTTAGACCATACAATAGTGCTCATAATTTAAACCCTTCGAATGTATTTTTACTAATGTCTTGTTTAATACCGCCAACAATATAAGATTCGATCTCAGTTTCTTGTGGCGCATTTTGTAATTCTCTAGAATTGAGCCAGTGTTGTGTCCAAGGAAGAGGATTATTATTACTTTTCTGATCAAATATAGCTTCTAACCCAATAGCTTTCATACGCTTATTAGCTATCCATTCTACATAGTCAGATAATAGTTTCGCATTTAATCCTACCATAGAACCACGCTTAAATAAATATTCTGCCCATTGCTTCTCCTGAGCAACAGCATCTTTATACATTTGATAAACAGTAGGCTCACATTCTTTAATGATTTCTCTCATTTCAGAATCCCCTTCTGCTGCTCTATAGTTCTTAATAATATGTTGAGAAATAGCTAAGTGCTGAGACTCATCACGAGCAATCAATGAAATAATCTTTGCAGAACCTTCCATCAGTTTTAACTCTCCAAATGCAAAAGTGCAGGCAAAAGATACATAGAATCTAATACCTTCTAGAATGTTAACATTTACTAATGCAAGCCAGAGCTTCTTTTTTAGTTCTCTCTTATCGTTGACTAACCCCAGTTTAAATTTATTTCCATACTCTATAAAGTCGTCATAAGTTTTAGTCACACTTTCTGCTCTCTCAATAATCATAGGATCATCAAGAATAGTGTCAAAGATTTCAGCAGGGTCAGAATATAAATTTTTAATCATATATGTATAAGAACGAGAATGAATAGTTTCAAAAAAGTCCCAAGTAATCATACAAGATTCTAGCTCTGGAAGGGTACAGAAAGGAACAAATGCAAGAGCAGGCCCCCTGCCTTGAACTGAGTCTAGTAGAGTCTGATACTTTAAGTTAGAAGTAAAGATAAACTTTTGCTCTTCTCTAAGTTCATTATAATCATTTCTGTCTTTTTGAAGACTTACTTCTTCTGGACGCCAAAAATACCCAAGCTGATTTTGTGTTAGCTTATCAAAAATTGGATACTTAAATACATCATATCTTTGAGAGTTTAATTCCTCTCCAAAGAACATTGAGCCCTTAGTAAAATCTACTTTCTTTTTATTAAATACTGTCGCCATAATTCCATCCTATAATAATATTATACATTTTTCTAGAGATTTCATCAATAGAAGAATTATTTTCTATACTTATCTCAGGTATTTCTACTTCATTTTTCCAGTAACTTCTAGAATCATTAGAGAAATCACACCCATCTCTAATTACTCTAACTAGTAAACAGTTTAGTCTGCCAATTTCTCTTACAACGGCATTTGCTTCTTCTGGAAATCCACTATCACTAATAAAGAATATAGAGTTATTTGATGCTTTAATTTTATTAGCGGCAATTTGTCCAAACACCTCTTTACCGAATGTGGGTTTTGCCCAAGTTTCGGATAGTGATATCTGTACCTCTCTCCAAGTTTTATCTAAAAGTCTACTAAAAGATAGCTCTTTATGTTGCTCAAGTGCTTCAACGTAATCATCAGAAATTCCAAAGAATACAGGTAGAGCTTCTTTTAGTGGAGCAGAAAACTTAACATTTTCTGAATCTGGTAGCATACTTACTAGTTGATTAGTAATTGTATCTTTACCACAACGAGGTGGTCCGTTAAAAAATACTACTCTTTTCATATGGCGCAGCTTTCACAAAATTCATCATCTTCTACGCTAGAAACTTCTAGTGGTAGAATCTCTACTTCTTTATTCTCATCATGCCATCCGAGGGTATGTTGCTCTTCGTCTTCATCTTTCTTGGCGTCGTAAGTATTTTGATAATAAGAAGTTTTCCATCCTAGTTTGTATGTTGTTAATAAATCTTTAGCCATAACTGATAGAGGAACTTCATTATCAGGATATTGCTCTGGGTTATAAGACCAGTTTCCGCTAATACCTTGATCAAAGAACTTCTGCATAAGAGCTACGATATTGATATAACCTTCGTTGCCTTGCATATCCCATAGAAGCGTGTAGTAGTTACGATAGTGGTAATACTGTGGAACAATTTGCTTAAGAGGCCCTTTCTTGGACTTCTTAACGGACAAGTATCCTCTAGGTGGTTCAATTCCGTTTGTTGCGTTTGACACAACGGAACTGCTCTCCGATGGCATCTGTGCGGACAATGTGCTGTGCCTAAGTCCGTACTTTTTAATATCGTGTCGTAAAGATTCCCAATCATATTTTAATTCCGGGCTAGCGATTAAAGCATCTACTTCTTTTTTATAAGTATCAATAGGAAGAATACCTTGAGAATATTTTGTTCTATTGAAGTACTCACACGTGCCCTTCTCCTTTGCAAGATTTATAGAAGCTTTTAGTAAGTAATATTGAAATGCTTCAGTTGTATCATGAACTAACTGCCATGCTTGTGGACTATCATACATGATTTTATTCTTAGCAAGATAATGTGCTAGTCCAATATACCCTACTCCTAAAGAGCGCCTTGCCTTTGTTGAGCGTTCTGCTGCTTTAACTGGGTATCCTTGAAAATCAATTAGTTCATCAAGTGCTCTAACAGCGGTATCACAAATTTCTTCAAGTTCTTCTAAATCAGTAATCTTTCCTAAATTAACTGCACTAAGAATACAAAGAGCAATTTCTCCGTTTTCATCGTCAATATGCTGAACAGGTTTAGTTGGAAGAGTAATTTCTTGGCATAGATTACTCATAGAAACTTTATCTAAGAAAGATGAGTGCTCATTACAGTGATCAATATTCATAATATAGATACGCCCAGTTTCTGCTCTTTCTTTTAGAATTGACATAAATAAGTCTTGTGCTTTAATCTTTTTCTTTGGAATAGAATAAGCACGTTCATATTTCACATACAGTTCGTCAAATTTTGGAGTTCCAAAAGCTTCATACAGTCCTGGAACCTCGTGTGGAGAAAATAGTGAGATTTGTTTATCTTCAATCAGTCTTTCATAGAATAATTTTGAAATCTGAATTGAATAGTCTAGCTTACGAACACGGTTATCTTCTGTTCCTTTATTATTTTTTAGAACAATAATATCTTCTATTTCTTTGTGCCAAATAGGGAAGTGGACAGTTGCAGAACCGCCCCGTACCCCATTTTGAGTGCAACAACGAACAGTAGACTCAAACTTTTTAAGAAACGGGATAACCCCTGTGTGTTGGATTTCTCCGTCTCTAATTTTTGAATTAATTGCTCTAATTCTACCAGCATTGATTCCAATTCCTGCTCTTTGCGCTGTGTAATATCCGATAGCCATGTCAGAACTAAAAATGGACTGAAGAGTATCATCAGCATCAACAAGAACACAAGAAGCAAACTGACGAATAGGAGTACGGACACCGGCCATGACAGGAGTAGGAATATTAATTTTAAATGTCGAAATACTGTCGTAATACTTTTTGACATAGTTTAGTCTCTTTTCTTTTGGATATTGGGCAAACATGGTGGCTGCGATCATCATATACATAAACTGTGGAGTCTCATATATTTGACCACTAGAGCGATCTTGCACTAGATACTTATCTACTACTTGACGTAACCCTGCATAAGTAAAATCAAAATCTCTTTGGTGCTTTATATAAGAGTCTAGTTTTTCAAGCTCTTTTGCTGAATACCATTCTAAAATAGTCTTATCATAAACACCGTGTTTTATATTTCTTTCAATAATTTCTAGTAAAGAAATATAACCAAATTGCCCCATAACTTCTTTGCGTAGAGCAAATAAAAGTAATCTAGCAGCTGCAAACTGATAGTTAGGAGTATCTAAAGAGATAAGGTCAGCAGCACTCTTTACAAGAATACTTTGAATATCCTTAGTGCTAATACCGTCAAACACTTGAATACCAGAGTTCATTTCAATTTGAGACGCACTAACTCCTGATAGCCCATCACAGGCTTCAAAAGTCATTTTATGTAATTTTTCTAGGTTTAATGGTTCTTTAGTTCCATCTCTTTTTTGTACTTCAATATTTGCCACTATTTTTTTCTCCTACTCAATATGACTAATGTTATTTTCTTTTATAATTGAAATTTTTTCAATTAGAGGGTGTGTAAAATCATGTGAGATTAAAAACACATTTAAATTTTCTTCTTCTTGTAAAATATCAATAAGTTTTTCTTTACCGGCATCATCTAGTACGCCAGTTATTTCGTCTAAGAATAACAAATTGATGTAATTACCACCTATTTTTGATAATAGGCTGCGAATAGAAAGAAGAATAGCAGTTTGAATCCTGCTAAACTCACCGCCAGAGACAGTTTCAATGGGTGTTTCTTTACCATCATTGACAACTACGATATTGAGTTTTTCTCCATCAAGTCTGAACACTACTTGGAATTTACCATCAGATAGCTCTGCTAAGTATCTATTTATGGTATCTTCAAGCTCTTTTGTTAGATTTTCAAGTTTAAACGCTACGATACCTGTTGTGCTAAATGCTTTTCTTAAAATTGTTATATTTTTGATTTTTGAAGTTAAAGAAATTATATCAGAATTTAATAGGAGTTGTCTATCTAAAAATTGTCGTTTTTGTTCAATTAGGGCTTCTACTTTAGTATTGTGAATCTTAACTTGCTCGTTATGTTCCAGTGCTTCGTTTTTTAAACTTTCTTGTTCTCGTAGAGTTCTACTGAAGGTTCGTAGTTCATTTTCAATTTTTGTATAGTCTGGATATTCAGTAGGTAAGTTAGAATCAATTAGCTGAGTAAGCTGTTCAAACTTTTCGATAGCAGCGACATTTTTGCCATATTCTTTATCTAATCGAAAATATTCATCTAGTGTTTTTTGTAGTTCTTCTAGCTTGTTTTCTTCTTTTATTAAGTCTTGTTTATGACTTACTAGTTCTAGTTCAAAATTAGCCTTCATTTGTATTACTTTAGAGTTATCTATTGCTTGCCCACAAGCATAACAAATATCAGTAGTATCTAGTCCCTTAAGTTGTTTATTTATTTCAGAGATACGATTTTTTCTCTTTGAGACGTTGTTTTTTGCGGTTTCAAACTCGTCATTTATTGAGTCATTTAATTCGGGAGATTTTAGTGAGACATCAAATTTTAAAGAATTTCTGTCATCAATAAAACCATTGTTTCGATCTATCTTTTTACACTGAGCTTCATAGTCTTCTAATTCATTTTTTAGTCTAGCAATCTTTTGTCGCAAAGTATCATCTACTTCTGGAACATCTACTAGTTCTTGTGGTTCTGCAATTTGAGCCTCTCCAAGAAATGCTTTTACAGTTTTCATTTCTCCGTTCTTTGTTGCTAAATCTCTTTCAAGAGTTGTAAGACTGACTTTTAGCACATCACCGATTGCAACATACTTTTCAAGACCAAATAGATTAATTAAGAATTTTTTACGATTTGTATCTGTTGCTTTGATAAAGTCTAAGAGGTCTGTAGAGCTTTGATATGTTAGCTGAGAAAATACTTCAAAGTTCATTCCAAGAATGTTAGATATCTTCTTGTATGTATCTGGTACTTTGTGATCAGAAATATCTACTCCATTTTCAAATAGAGATACCTTACTGGAGCTTCCTACACGTTTTACATCAACTTTATAGTTTTTTGCGTTTACCTTAAATTCTAAGCTACCAGACCAATCTTTGCTATTACTATACCGATTAATAATATCTCCTTTCTTAATATTTTTAATATTCTTAGAAAAGAGCATTTCTTGAATTATTAGTGCAATTGTTGATTTACCACTACCATTTGCAGCAGTTAACTGAGTAATCTTATTCTCGTTAATAGAAAGCTCATTACCCGTCCCATAACTGAACATATTATTAAATTTTAAATTTTCTAAAGTTATTTCCATGTTAAAAATACTTGTCCTTTTCTTGCACTATCTTTATATACAGGAGTATCTAACAGCATTTTGTATTTTAGTAAATGCTGTAGAGCTTCCCATCCAGTTCTTTTTGTTCTCTTTTTGAGATTTGGGTAACAGTCATAGATAAATTTATTATCTTTATCTCCTGGCTGTGAGGGGTCGTAGTTTAGTAGATAGTGCATAAATATCGGTTCTAAACTAGTGAATGTAAAAAAATTGTTTTCTGTATTGATAGCGTACTTTACTAGATTAGGAGAGTCTTCCCACCATCCTATTCCAAGTCTGCTAAAATCAGGATTATGCCCAGAAAAGATTAAAATATCTTTTTCTGTCATAAATTCAAATAAGTATGTGAGAGCTACTTGACTCAGTGAATTTGTAAATTGACCATGCAGTACAGCTTTTGGGACAACTTCTTCAATAAACTCTGACAAGTCTAGATCTATAAAATTATAGTTTATGCTTCTATCCTTACAAAACTGTTTTACATAGATAAGATCAAATGCATTTTGTGCATCAAATAAACTGAGTGATATAGCTTCAAAAGGAATACCTAGTTGGTAAAATGTTTCTGCTGTTATCTCAGAATCAATGCCTCCGCTCATTGCTATAAAAAAATTATGATGGCGATAGGTATCTGCAAATTCTCTAGCAAGAGAAAATAAATCGTGCCTAATAGACACTCCGTATCTTTTATATCTGGGGCAGGTTACTTTAGCAGAGGAAAAAGGAGTTGGTCTCCACCAATCTCCGTTATTATACTCCCAGTATACTCTATTAAGTTCCAACATCTATATTTAAGTCTTGAAAGTCTTTTACAATTTCATCTACGTTTGAAATCTTTGTGTATTCTAAATAGGCTCTAAGTTCTTCGATTAAATTCATATTCTTAAGTTCTAGCTTTGAATTTTCTGCTGGCTTAAGAGCAATCTTCTTATCAAGTAGTTCAGAGTTTTGAACTTTTGAAAGCTGATCGACAGAGCCTGTTACTTCATAGATTATATGGTTTGTCTTGTCTGCCTTCATTTCTTCTCCAACTTCTAGAGTACGTCTAATTAGTCGAGGAAGCTGCAGTGGCATAAACTTCACTGTATAGTCATCTATTGAATTAAAATCAATAGAGTTAACTCCATAATCTCTAGAGTCATCTCTATCAAAGTTTACATTCATCGGAGAACCGCTATACCAAGCAGGATAATCCAAGTACTGATGAGGAAAGTGTATGTCACCGAGAAGTATGAGTTTCCAGGGACGAAGCTTTTCAAAATCGTACTCAGGCGTGATATGGGGCGGTACTTCTCCACGTATATGAGTAACCATAATTTCGCCTTCCTCATACGCCAATAAATTGTCTTTTTGCATTTCTCCGTAGGGGAAGAAGTAGAATTGTTGCCCATTATAAGTTTCACGTTGATTTTTTGTAATAAGAACCACGTTTGGATTCGTAATAGCATAGTCTTCATGAAAGTACTCGAAGAATGTTTCACCTTTTTTGGTAGCCTCGTGGTTACCTGGTATGATATATGTTCTAATCTTTGTAGCATTTGCAAACCTTAAAAATAAACAAATTTCATCTGGCTCAGGTTTTCTATCAAAAATATCACCTGAGATGATGTGAATATCGTGAGATTCTTCTAGTTTATGAATCTCTTCAAAAAATAATCTAAAACGATTGGCGCTCCATTCTGCAGGAACTTTTTTCTTATGCAGGTTAATATGCCAATCTGCGCTGTGTAAAATTTTCAATCTAGCTTCTCCAAAAATTTAGGGATAGTGTATTTTACTACAC
>Ga0055584_100002679_pt1 | contig 17596 bp, 14 predicted proteins | sample OSDHelmetaG_FD_58716 | JGI IMG/M metagenome (GOLD analysis project Ga0055584, IMG submission 58716) | Pelagic marine sediment microbial communities from the LTER site Helgoland, North Sea, for post-phytoplankton bloom and carbon turnover... | ecosystem: Environmental > Aquatic > Marine >... | reverse complement strand
ATGAGTATGATCACCGGGGTTGATTCTCTCAGGACTATAGCCAACATAAAAATCTTTATTTATTTCCAATGAAGAGTGCTTAGATAAAATAGGAATGCAGATCTCTCTGGTTGCTCCCGGATATACGGTTGATTCATAAACAACATAATTACCCTTTTCTAAAACTGATCCTACAATTGCAGATGCGCTTTTGAGGCTTCTCATATCTGGCACATTATCACTATCTATTGGAGTGGGAACACAAACCACATAAAAATCGATATCCTTAATATCTTCAATTTCATCTGAAAACTTCAAAGATTTATTTGCCTGTTTAAGGTCTTCTTCTAAAACTTCTCTGGTGTTGTCAATATTTTTCTTTAATTCTGATACTCTAGTTTTATCCAGATCATACCCAATAACTTGAAAATATTTTGAGAATTCAATTGCTAATGGCAAACCCACATAACCTAAACCAATAACACCAATTTTAAATTTCTTACTCATAGGGAGGGAGTAACGTTTCCTTTAACTTAAATTTGTAAAAATTCATTATAAGGTATCTAATTGTATAGTAATTAAAAAATTTAACTGACATTAACTGACAATTATCAAACAAAGATAAGAGTATCAATTTATAATTGATATATGACTATAAAAATTTTTATTGGAACATCGCCTAATGGTGAAGACAAAGAAATCGAAGAGATATATGAGCATACGCTCAGAGAGAATTCCAAGGAAAACATCGAAATTCATTGGATGAAACTGAGCAATGACAAAAATAGTATTTGGGGAGGGTGGAATACCACGAAATGGTTTACACCGTTCAGCGGTCTAAGATGGGCTATTCCTCATGCATGTAATTTTGAAGGTAAAGCTATCTATACAGATGTAGACATGATCAACTTTAAAGATATTAAAGAGCTTTTTAATTTGGAGCTAAAAGGAAAGCCATTTGCTGCTAGAAAAGGTCCAAGATGGGGTCATGAGTTGTGTGTTATGTTAATAGATTGTCAATTGGCAAAGAAATATATTTGGGACATCGAAAAATTAAAAAGACGAAAAGATTCTCACAGCTTTCATAGAAATTTAATAGCATCTAATCCAATGCTCATTCAAGAAATTGACTCTCGTTGGAATTGTCTAGATGGTGAGGACAGAAAAATAGAAGATATATATCAGCTACACTTCACTAATATGTCATCTCAACCATGGTCACCTATTTGGTACAAGGGGGAGAAAACTCCCCACAGTAGAAAAGACATAATAGAAAAATATAATGAATTAAAGTCAATTATTAATTCAAAAAAGAAAGGGGGAGCAGAGCCAGTCCTGGATGATAAAGAAATAGTTGATTATGAGATTCTATTATAAAACTCTAAATCTCATATATCTTGCCGTTAGATATTCTCAATTTTCGGTTGCAATTTGATAGCATCTCTTCATTATGTGATATTAATATTACTGTTGAACCTGTTTTGGATATTTGCAAGATTTGGTCAAGTATTCTATCTGCAGAACTTTGATCAAGAGCGCTGGTTGACTCATCTAGTATAAAAATATTCCTATCACTGAAGAATGCTCTTGCTATGGCAATCCTTTGCCTCTGGCCTCCTGAGAACTTTAATCCCCTTTCTCCTATTTGAGTCTTAAGCCCATCAGGAAGATCATTGATAGCAGATGATAATCCAGCTCTCTCAATACATTGTTCAACTTTTTCAAAATCGATGTTTTCTTGAGTGGTTCCAAGCGCAACGTTCTCAGCTACAGTTCCATTAATCAGAAAGATTTCTTGAGGAAGATACGCGACTGAAGCCCTCCATGCATCTAGATTATTATAAATAGACTTGTTATCAACAATAATATCTCCACTCTGAGGTAAATTTATTGCAAGAATCAAATCAACCAATGTGGTCTTTCCCTCACCAGACTCTCCAACCAAGCCAATAAAGTCGCCTCTTTTTATTTGTAAATTTAGATTCTCAAATATTTTTTTATCTTCATCATATTGAAAAGAGATATCTTTAAATTCTATATGTGCAAATTCTTTAAATTCATATGGATCAAAATTTTTTGACTGACGCTGTAATTGAGGTTTTATATTCAACTCATCATATAATTTTTTGATTGAATCAATATCCAAACTTAAAGCATTGAAAGCTGAAACTATCATGCTTATAGATGGGAGAAGTCTTAATGCTGCTACCAAAAATATTGATAACACGGATATAGTTTCAATGACATCATCGTTAGAAAATATTGATACAAGCAAAATTAAACAAATTACAGCAACCAATAGTGTCTCTACTAGATATCTTGGAACGATCGAAAATAAATAGAGCCTCTTTTCAGCAGCTGCAGTTTTTGTTGCTCCTTCCACTACATTGGAATGAAAAAAAGAAGAAAGTCCCAATATCTTAATCTCTTTGATGCCATAAACTGATTCTTGAACCGCAGTGGAAAACTTTAACAAGCCTTTATTTTTCTCTTCTCCATATTCTTTAAATTTCCTTGAGAAAAAAAATAACATCGCTGAGATTGTTATAGAGCAAAAAACAAGAGCAGAAAAAAATAGCTTAATATCTGTAAAAATTAATAACCCGGTAATAAAAATTACAGAAAGGCCTTCAGCAGAAATCCTGCATATATTTAATAGGGATTGAACAAATTGTTGGCAAAATGCAAATAGTGTAGTTGTATAATGTGCAGTGCTCTTTGAAAGTCTTGTGGAATAGTCTTGTTCAAGCATTCGAATTATTAGCTCGCCTCTCAACTCAACTTGGCGATCAAATGCAACATTTAAAATAAATGCATTCACCGCCCAAATACAAATGCTTCTGAGAATGAATACCAAAATTATTAATATACTTGAATATATCGCTAGTTCAGTTTGATCATATCCAACAAAAAGACCCCATTCAGTTTGAACCCTGTCAAAATCAAAGAAAATTAAAACAAAAGGACCAATTAATGAGATCCCAACTAAGTCTAAAGCAGCAAGCGTCAAGAAAGATATAAATAATAATGAAATATAGGTTCGGGACTTGCCGAAGATACTAAAAACTTTAGCTATGTGTTCTTTTAAAACCTTGGGATTCATTGGGGACGATTATACTTTAATAATTAATATTTAACACAGGTATGTATATATACTCTTGGTGAGAAAATATATAATGATAGAACAACTTAAGGTTTATTATATAAATCAATTTTTTAGCAGTATTTAGTTTTTTTATTTAAAAGGCGAATAAGAATGAAAATTACAATTATTGGTTCAGGTTATGTAGGCCTAGTTACTGGAGCATGCTTAGCAGAAGCTGGTCATAAGGTTTGCTGTATTGATTTGGACAAAAAAAAAATATCTAGTTTAAAGAAATCAATTATTCCGTTTTTTGAACCAGGCCTCAGCAATATTGTAAAAAAAACTCAAAACTCAAAAAAACTAGAGTTTAGCTCATCATACTCTGAAGGGCTTAGTGGGACTGAAGCTATTTTTTTATGTGTAGGCACTCCACCAAAAAAAAATGGAGATCCAGATCTGAGTTTTCTTAAAAAAGCTATTGAAAGCATAAATTATGGATTAGATCCTAAAAATAAAACCGTTATTCCAGTTTTTATCAAATCAACAGTTCCAGTAGGCACTAATTTATTTGCTCAAAAATATTTAAAAAGTTTTGGAGAAAATGCTCATTTAGTTTTTGCATCTAACCCAGAATTTTTAAAAGAAGGAGATGCGATAAACGATTTCAAAAATCCAGACCGCATCATTATAGGATCTGAGAATAAAAAAGTAATAAAAATAAGTCAAAAAATTTATAAGCACTTTTCTAATAGCTCTAAACTCATGCAATTTACGAGTATTGAATCTGCTGAACTTATTAAATATGCTTCAAATGCTTTCCTGGCTACAAAAATCAGTTTCATCAATGAAATGTCTAGGATTTGTGACAAAGTTGGCGCGGATATTGAAGAAATTAAAATGGGCATGGGAGCAGATACAAGAATTGGTGATAAATTTCTTAATGCTGGCATTGGATTTGGCGGCTCATGTTTCCCAAAAGATTTAGATGGGTTAATTTATAACTTTCAAATTGCTGGAATAAAACCAGCAATTCCCTATGCGACTAAAAAAGCAAACTCAGATCAATTAAATTATTTCTATAAGAAAATTAAATCAAATATTAACCTAGCGCAATCCTCATTGTTAATTTGGGGGCTTGCTTTTAAACCTAATACAGACGATATAAGGGAATCTGTGAGCTTGAAGTTAATCAAAAAACTTTCAAGAAATGTTAAGTCAATATATGTGTATGATCCTGTAGCCATGAAAAATGCAAAGAATGAATTAAAGAATTATAAAAATATTAAATTCTCTAGAAGCAAATACAGCAGTATCAGCAAATGTGATGCTTTGATACTTGCAACTGAATGGCCTGAGTTTAAAAATCCAAAAATATCAGAATTAAAAAGGCTAAAGACTCAAACAGTATTTGATGGAAGAAACTATTTAGAAATGAGGCGCCTTGAAAATCAATCAATAAAATATATCGGTGTTGGCAAATCAAATAGATAAAGAGACTTCTTTTGCATGTATTTCAGATCAAAAGTACTTGAAATACCTGAAGTCATTTCTTAAATCATTGAGCATACATCAAACAGATATACATGTTCAGATCTGCCTAATTAATATAAAGAATAAACAAAAAATCTCATTAAATCTTGTAAAAATATATAACAATATTTCTGTGGAGTTTTATGATCAGAATTTTACAAAGACATATGAAAAAAAAGCTTTTTGTGCAAACCATCGTGCCGAATTTATTTCAAAGCTATTGAATGATAGGTTTCAGAATATAATTTACGTAGATGTAGACTCCTTGGTAAGGAAAAAAGTTTCAGCAGATCTTTTTTTTAATAATAAATTTGATATTAAGATTCATTTCAGAGAGGGCAATGATAAAAGAATGAAAGTTGCGGCTGGAGTTATTGCCGTCAGAAAATCAGATAAAACTCAAAATTTTTTTAATGAATGGAGAGCGCTTTTAGAAAAAAGTAAATATGAATGGTTTGCAGATCAAGTAACCTTTTATAAGCTTTTCTTAAAATATGAAAAAATCCTATCTTTTGACCACTTGCCTGCCAATCTAATTGATTGGAATTTTAACAGTGAGAGCTATATTTGGGCAGGTAAGGGCAACAGAAAATATAAAGACAAAAGATATTGGCTTGAAACCCAAAAAAATAATTTTTTATTTTTAAAAAATCGCATTTTCAATCAAGTAAAATGCATTTCATTAAAATGAGTTCCTTCAACTCTTAGTGTTTCTTTAAGGTTTTCTTGGCCATATCTAATCCTTGAATCGAAATTTGGTGAACTGACAATATGAATACTTGCATTCTTATTCAATCCTAATACTAAAGTGCTTGCCACAGAAAAGATGCTAACTTTTTTATTACCAATTATTTTATTTAGCAGCATTTCTGCTGAAGACCTAGACGCAAGCTTTGAGATTGATTCGCTTAAATATCTGTCTATTAATTCAATGTCTTCTCGAGGGTGGATTAAATAAAGGTCTGGACTAATATTATTGATAAATTTTGTCAAAGCAATTAATGATTGATCGTTGAAATGCATATAGTGCCAAGGCTGGCCAATAAATATCTTCGTCACTTCCTTTTCATCTTTTGTTAAATTTATATAAGATAACTTGTCTTGTGAGATAATGCTTCGATCAAAATTTGATTCTTTGTATGAAGTAAAATGCTGAGAATTATTTTTATAAAAAAATGTAGCAGGCAAGGGAAACTTGATCAATTTACTTCCAATAAAATATTTCAATCCAATATTTTTTTGAATTTTAAATTGAGAATTATAGACCGAGTCTAATTGGATGGTGAACAAGCCTTCATCGAAAGTGTATATTTTTGCAGTAGGCAAAAATTTATAAAGAAGTTGAAAATCTATATCATCCACTCTTGCTGCCATAATAGTTGAAAAATTTCTATTTTTTGCATTTCTTACAAATTTTAATAAGTGCATTTTGCTATGAACATATGAATCTTTTGAATTATCTAGTCGATCATAAATTTCAGATTTATTCGTTATATAATGAAATTTTGCATAAGCAAAACGCTTTTCAATTTCCTTTGCAAAAAATAAATGAGGAATTGTATCTACAAATACGAGAATATTTTCTTCTTCTAAAAATTGTGCATTAGACTCTACCTTCTCTTTGTCGATTAGGTTGATAAAGTTCAGTGAACTGATGTGGTCATTTTTTATAAATGCATCTTCAACAGATGAGCCTAAGTGATAAATATTTAACTCATGCGTCAACCCTGATGATAGGATGTTATTAATTATATCTTCAGCAAGCGATTCAAAATGATAAGCATTTGGCCATCGATTTAAAGAAGATTGGTCTCTTGGATGAAGAATAATTAAGTCAAAAGTTTCTAGGTAATTTCTCTCTAAAAGGCCCATTGCATTCCATTCATGTTCGTGCATTGAGCTTCCTATAAGAATGTTCATTTTTGATTTCAGCAAATTAAAAATAATGTTTTGATCATTTAAATTTTCTTGATCCCATTTAAAATCTAAATAATTTATCTTGGAAATAGGAACAACATTATTCTTGCCTTGGTAAATGCTGTGATGAACATTAATTTTACTTCTTAGATAATAAGCAGAGCCTTTTGGGAATAGTAAATTAACCAATCTATTGCTAACCTTATTAATGCTAAGCGGCTCTTCACTATAGTAAATTGTTGTGGGTCTGATATTAGCAGCGCCGTCATCAAAAGTATGAATTTTTAAGAAAGGGTTAAACCGACGAGCAATTGCAAAGCTGTATAAATTAATGCCAGCAAAAAAAAATCTACCGCCAGTTAGCGTTGCTAAAACTGAAAGTAACCAGAGCATTAAGCTATTTCTTATCACTCCATCTTTTTCAACAAAATGATAAGTAAACTTTGCTATTTCAGAAATATTATCATATGAAAGAAGAACATTTTTAGAGTCTTCATTTTTGCTTTTCCAGAAATTCTTAATAAACAAAAAATTAGAGTTAATCTGATTATTTTCAATTAGATTTAATACAATCCGAGACTGAAGTTTTGTCCTAACAAAAACTATATCCATTTAAATATTCTGTTTAATTTTCTGAAATTCTGAAATAATTATTCTAGAGTGAACTAGAAAGTAGAATAAGGCCATCTTTAATAGATTTAATAACATATTTCTGCTCATTGATTGTTAAACTTGGATAAATTGGAATTGAGATAGCTCTTGAGTAATAATTCTCACAATTCTTAAGAAAGAATTTTTTTGAAACATGGTTGTCAGAATAAAATGGTTGTTTGTATATAGGTATGTAGTGAATATTAACATTAATGCCTTTGTCTAAAAGATAGCTAAACAGCTTGTTTCTTAATTCTGCTTCTGCTGATTTGAGGCGAATAACATATAAATGATATGACGAAGCAGAATTTTTACTAACCATGGGTAAGTCTAATGGCAGGCCTTTCAAGCTTTTATTATATCTTTCGGCAATAATATTTCTTTTTTTAACAAAAGAATCTATTTTTTTGAGTTGACTAATTCCAAGCGCTGCTTGAATATCATTCATTCTATAATTATAGCCTAATGATTGTTGCTCATAGTACCAAGGACCGTGACTGGGCAGTTTAAAATCTTTTTTGTTTTTGGTTACACCGTGGGAGATAAATCTTCTTACCTTGCTAGCTAATTTCGCATCATTTGTAAGAACCGCACCCCCCTCACCTGTGGTAATAATTTTTACAGGATGGAAGCTAAAAACAGTTAGGTCACTATATTTACATGAGCCTACTCTATGGCCATTGAATGTCGCTCCAATAGCATGCGAGGCATCTTCAATTATCTTGAAACCATATTGTTTTTTTAAAGTATAAATTTTCTTCATCTCTGCTGATTGCCCACATAAATGAACTGCAATAATTAATTTAGGTAATTTATTTTTTTTAGAAGCAACTTTTAATTTTTCAGCCAACTCAAAAGTACAAATATTAAAAGTATCAGGATCAATGTCTAAAAATTCTATTTTTGATCCACAATAAAGAGCTGCATTTGATGTTGCAACAAATGAAATTGCAGGCGCCCAAACAATGTCACCTTTACCAATATCTAGTGAGTGGCATGCAGCATGGAGTGCAGATGTGGCACTATTAGAGACTATGCAATGTTTTGCAGAGACGTACTTAGCTAGACTGGCTTCAAACTGACTAACTACTGGACCTTGGGTGATAAAATCAGACTTTAAGACTTTAACCACATTGTCTATATCTTTTTTTGATATATCTTGTCTGCCATACGGTATCATTGCCTATATTTTACCTATCTTATCTTTGTTCTTTACTAGCCACTCTCTCAACTCATCATTAGTCATCCATTCATTATTATTATCACTTGTATAAGAAAAGTCAGGATCAACTCTTTTGCCATCTTTTACTTTCAAAGGGTCTGCAGTAAGCCCATCTGTTGCAGGTAGAATTTTAAAATATTCATCATATTCAAATGTGTATAAGGCATCCTCTTTCCCAACCATTTGCTCATGAAGTTTTTCTCCAGGCCTAATTCCAATAATATTATGTTTTGCATTTGGAGCTAATGTGGAAGCTATATCGGTAATTTTCATGGATGGGATTTTTTTTACATAAATTTCACCGCCATTCATATCCTCAAAAGCATGCCAAACAAGTTTGACTGCATCTTCAAGAGGAATCATAAAACGAGTCATTCTTGCGTCAGTAATTGGTAACTCATTTGCATCACCAAGTGATGAAAAAAATGGAATAATAGATCCGCGAGAGCCCATTACATTACCATATCTCACAACTGAAAATTTTGTATTCTTTGCTCCAGCATAAGTATTTCCAGTTACAAATAACTTATCTGAAGCAAGCTTGCTAGCACCATAAAGATTAATCGGACTGCTTGCTTTATCAGTAGATAGGGCCACAACTCCTTTAACTCCGCAGTCAATTGCAGCATCAATTACATTCATAGCTCCAATAACGTTTGTTTTAATACATTCAAATGGATTATATTCAGCCGTGGGAACAATTTTTGTTGCAGCAGCATGTATCACATAATCCACATCATCAAAGGCTCTATATAGCCTTTGCCGATCTCTTATATCACCTAAAAAAAACCTGATTCGGGGATCATCTCCTATTCTATTAGCCATCTCCCATTGCTTCATCTCATCCCTGGAATAGATAATAAGCTTTTTGGGGTTAAATTTATCTAATGTCATTGGAATAAATGAATTTCCAAATGACCCTGTGCCGCCAGTTACAAGAATAGTTGAATTTTGAAATTGATTTTTCATAAATACTAAGTATAAATACTGCTAGTTTAGCTAGCTTAATAATGACTAAAAAATAATAACATTATTATGAAGGAGAAATTTCTATTTCTACAGGATTAATATTATTAATTTCTTTGGCAGTATCATCATATTCTTGAAGAGAGTATATTAGACGGAAAAAATTATTTGGTTTAATTTTTTTGTATTTTAACATTGGTATTGCAAAAGATTTTTCAGCATCGAAATTAAAATTCAAACCTAAATTATTTTTTTTACAATATAGAGAAATCATTCCGTCCGTAGTGGGGATTCCTGAGCTACTTGAAACTAAATTTGAAACAGGAGATGAATGATCAAATTCATCTACAAGTTTAAATTTTTCTCTATGGTTTGAGCCAAGCTTGGTAGAAGCATAAGTATCGATGAAATATTTACTATCAAAAGTAAAATTTCCAACTCGAATAATGCCTAAAAATGGTTTTAGTCTATCAAATTTGTAGCTTATCGATAGTTTCTCTTCAACCAAAGAAATTGTCAGGATCTTTTGAAATGAAAATAAATCAAAAATAAAGTCTTGAACTAGCGTTATTTGATCCTTATTCTTAGTAATAGCAAAAGGCTCTGATTTTTCTAAATCAGTAATTCTTAATCTTTGTTGAGGTATTTCAGCTAGCATTGAGCCAGAAAAGAAATCTACACCATGGCTAATTTCATGAAAAGTACCCGCAGGAAATGTTTTGATTAACGCCTTAAAAGCATGCTTTTTAAACCCTAAACTAGCAATGGACATGCCTTTAAAGAGATTAAGACTCAGACTAAGGTGTTTAGTTTTAATGTGTAAAAATTTCTTATCTTCTAAATCAATATATGGAGAAGATATCACTAGGTCATTTAGGTTTATATCATTGCTATCTTTTACTGTAAATTTAGGTTCCTTGTTTATTAGTGCATTTGATATCTCAAATTGATTTATTTGAGAGCAATGCTCATTCCATCTATTTTGAGTAATGTGCGTTCGAAGATCGCTAGAGGAAAAACATAACAAAGATTTAATATTTTTCTCAGAATCTTCAATGATTTTTTTTTGCATCAATGACGCCGCCCGATTAATTTTGAGATTTAGTGTTTGATCGGCTCTACCTGTTAAGGTCCATCGATTGATATTATATTTTGGCTGTTTCTTTACAAGAACTGGATTCTCAATAGATGAGATGGAGTTAAGAGTATTTGACCCCAATTTCTGCATATTATTAATAATTTCTGAGGGGAAAAGAAAGATCAAGCCTTTCTCTTGAACAAGAAATACTAAAAGTTTTCGTATTTTTTCCCATTCATCTGAAGCAATTTCTTTTTCCTCTTTAAATCTACCAGGTCGAAAGTTAAATACTTCTGCATCATTTGTGTATATGGGAATGTATGGAACTTTATTTTGAATATATTGATCAATAACATTGATATATTCAGGCAATATATTTTCTCCATGAATATATCTTTGAAACTGCTGAAATAAAATAGAATCAGACCAAAGTATATTTATATTTTGATCAATGTATTGAAACCTATTAAATGAATACAGTGAATTTTTATCTTTTTTATCTGCATTAATATTATCAATATCTATAATTATAGATTTATATCCACTTGCTAAATATAAATCTACAAGCCCTTCTGAAAAACACATCTCATTAATTAATGCAATTTTAGGAGAAGAGGATAAATTTTTCTTATAATAATCTAGGCCCCATTTAAGATTCAAGGCATTAAGGTATGCATTGTTAATTGGGAAGATAGATTGGACATAGCTACTCCCTATCAGCTCAATAAAATTACTTTTTATTAGTTTTTTCAATAGCTTGATAAAATTATTATCAACAGATTGAATCATTTCTAGTGTTGTTGCTGATGCCTCGATCGAAATTTTAATTTTTTCTTGTTCTGCAAGATGGAGGATTGGGTAATAACACTTTTCAATGATGGACTTATGAGAGCTCTTATCAATCGAAGAAAATGATAAATTTAGATGAAATAATAAATATGCTTTCATTGAATGATATATATAAAATTAGCTAGTTAGTTTAAGATAAATTCCTTGCTCCAACCTGCTCCAAAATTTTTATTAAATTTGATATTGATGTTATCTCTTTTATGCCTGTTAATTGTCTCGAGCATTAATGGTACGTTCACACTCTTGTAATAACTAAAGTTATATATAAAGTTCGTATCCTTGTTCCTTGAGAAATAATCAGAGATCATCGCCATATCCATTTGATCATCTTGATAGTTATATATTATGCCCATAGGTATATTGAGATAAGCCAATTCCTGAATTGTAACTCCAAGAGCAGTGATAGCAAAATAAGCCATGGCAAAATAATCAAAAATATTTTTTGGATTTTCTATAATCTGATTCGTGTTAATAATTTTTAATAATTCTGTTTTTTTATGGATATATCCAGGACCAAGTATCAATAAAACATCATCAATAAATGGGGTATTCTTGAGCGAGTTTAATGCAAGTAACGATATGTTGTTTGGGTCACTGCCTCCAAAACTAATGACTAACTTTTCAGCACTTTTGTTTTGTGCATCAACATCCCTAATTGTTGGATCTAAAATTACATATTGATCTCCATAGAAGTGCTTATACTTTAAATTATCTTGTTGCTCAGGCTGGTAAAAAAAAGAAGGTGTGATTAGAGCATCAAAGTAATTTATATCAGGAGGAATATGGTCAATAAGAATAATTTTTCTAAATTTAAGCAATGAAATAATGCTTGAAACAGGTTTTTTAGAATCAACTAAAATACAATCAAAAATTTTATTTTTTAACCAATCACCATCTTCGGCTAATTCAACCCATGAAAGACTAAACTGTTTGCAAAATTTTATCTGGGATGAATTTTTGCATAAAAAAATGCTCTCCTCATTTTTAAAAAACTGATTAGAGAGATTCTTTGATCTGTTAAGGTGACCATAGCCATCCAAGGGACTTCCGTCGGCTAAGAAAGCAACTTTTTTTGCATTTTTAACTAAATCCATTTTTTAAAATTTACTTTTTTTGTCTTTCTCTAAAGAATTAAGATAGCCCTCATTGCGAATGATCTTCGAATTAATTTTTGTTAGTTCAGGGAAACTTTTTAATAAATTTAGCACATCATCTGAAAAAAAAACTTTCTTCGGTTCATACAAATGCTTAAAAACTTTGGATATAAATTCTAAATCCAATTCTTCATCTAAGGTCCATCTCATATGGTTATGATTGGTGAAAGGTTCAAAAGAACCGCATTTAAATTGAGCGGTATTTCTCTCTATGTATGGGCAAACATGCTCTCTATCAGATTGAAGAGTGGCTCTTAAGTTTGCCTCAGTTAAAGCATGCATTGAGAGCAGAGTGCAATCAAGCCCATCCGGAAAGGAGCCACCAATTCCATAACAATCATAATTTTGAGAGAAACCTTGAAATATTACATGATCTAAAATCTTTGGATCAATCATCGGACAATCTGCTGTAATTCTCAATACATGGGATGCATTATGCAGCTGAGCGCATGCATGAAATCTGCTTAAGACATCCTCCAGACTTCCTCTAAATATATTAAAATTTCTTAACTGACATAAATCTTCGATAGCATCATCGCTTTGATCTATGCTAGTAGCAATATAAATCTCATCAATGTGCTCTGCAAAACTTACTCTCTCATGAACATGCTCAAGGACTGATTTACCCTCAATATTCAGAAGCACTTTTCCTGGAAGCCTTGAAGAGGACATTCTTGCTTGAATAATAGCAATAATTTTTTTCAATTCCATTTCCTTGGGTCAATTAATTCTTCATCTACCTGGGGCAGTGAGAAGTATTTAAATTCTTTTAAAGGTAATTTATCAATATTATTGATTAAATAATGTAATTCAGCCAATGAAGAAATTCCAATTATAATTTTAGATACTCTATGGTCTCTTAAAATATATTCAAGAAGATATTGATATCTATCTAAGTGATTTGAATCTAAGAATAAGTCAAGGCTATCCCATAATGTTGACCATTTCTTAAAATGCGCCGGAAGGGATTGTGAGGTTTTTAAAAGCAGTCCTTGAAGAAATATAGATCTAGCATGAATTTCAATATCAAGCGCATGTAATCTATCCAATAAACCAGATTTTTCAAACCTATTGTCAAATAAATTCACAGGCAATTGAATGCATTCAGGGATAAATTTTTTTCTCAATGCTGATGTTATTTCATCTGGATCATAAACAGAGAAGCCGATCTTTTTAATAAGTCCCTCTTCTTTGAGAGATCTCATACAATCCCATATAATTTCACCATCATCGCTTAGAAGTTGCTCAGTAGAATGAAGAAAACAGCAATCAATACATTTAACTCTTAACTCTAAAAGAGATTTAGTCACTTCGTCTCTTATATTTCTATGAGCTTTATTTAAATTTATCAGTGGAATCTTTGTTGAAATATGAAATGGGCTCTGCTTTCGAAAGCTACCTATTAAAGCTTGGCTATCCCCATAATTAATAGCGGTGTCTAAAAACTTGATTCCGTTTTTATAAGCAAAATCTAAAATATTATGAGCCTGAACCGAAGAGGGTTTGTTGTTGTCATTTGTAATTCCATATTTCATACCTAATTGCGCGGTACCAAGAATAATTTTTTTACTCAAAATATTCATATATGTTTTACTTTAAACTAAAAAAAAGAAAGCAAATCAAGTGTTTTAATTTAGTCTTTGAAAACCCGAATGAGCAATGTTTCCATGAAGATTTCCATGAAATTCAGTTTCTGACAGATGATTTGAAATATCTTGAAAAATTGACTCCATAAATTCAAAATATTGCTGCAATGCCTCATCATTATGTAATGAAGATATATAGAATGAATTTGAAATTAGCATTTGATTTTTTAAGGCTTCTTGTGTGATATATGTCTTTATTTTTAACCATTCAGGATGATTGATTGAAAAATTTGTTAACACAGGCAACCCTCCTAAAGTAAGATCGAGATTATTTTTTTTTGCAATTTTTAAAAGGTTTCTTCTAACTTTTTTAGCCTGCTGGTTTATAAAAATCCATGGTTTCTCTTTTTTCATAATCTCTAAAGTTTTTAGAGCGGCTGAAGGGCCTATGCGCTCAGTCCAAAAAGTACTGCTGATAAATGTTTTCTCAGCTGATGACATCACATCGTCTATGCCAACAACTGCAGTTATTCCATAACCATTACCTAATGTTTTTCCATACATTACTAGATCAGGTTCTACGCCGGTTTTCTTGTAAATACCGCCATAACATTCCCTAAAACCAGAAGTGCACTCATCAAAAATGAGGACAATATTATGTTTTTTAGTAATTGATCGTACTTCCTTTAAGAAGTTAATATCTGGATTAGTAGATCTACACACCTCCATTTTAACTGCCGCCAACTCATTTGATTCTACAATTTTAGCAAGAGCATCTATGTCGCCATAATTAAAGGGTATGGAGGTTCCACTTAAACCCCTTGGCACCCCTAGTGGCTCAAGTCCAGGAAGAAGGTGCCCATCAAGACTTTTATCTTTTGCAAGATTTGCTGACAGATACCAGTCATGCCAACCATGATACCCACATATAGCTATTTTATCTTTTCCGGTAGCTGCTCTAGCAATCCTTATAGAAATTGAATTTGCTTCCCCACCAGTTCTTGCAAATCTGACCATGGAGCTCCATGGATTCATTTTTATAAGTTCTTCAGCTAGGTAAACTTCTTCTGGGCAATTCAGTGTAGACATATTTCCTGAACGAACAGTTTCTATGACAGCTTGATCAACTTCATCTCTACCGTATCCAAGTATGTTTGTACCAATTCCCATTATTGAAAAATCTTTATACCGAACACCATCAAGATCCCAAACATCAATACCTTTAGCTTTTGAAAAATAAGATGGCCAAATATCTGGTGCAAACATTTCAGGTCTTTTAGAAAGCAACATGGTTCCACCTGGTATAATTTTTTTTGCTCTATTGTAAAGTCTTGGGCCAGTATTTTTAGCTTTCTTTGCTTTAGGATTATTCTTTTTCATAGATTACTAGGAGAAATACATTCCTCCATTAAGATTGATACTTTGACCAGTTATATAAGAGCTACTCTCTGAGCAAAGAAATTCAACTACAGAGGTTATCTCTTCCATATTAGCAATTCTTCCAATTGGAATCCCATCAATTTTTTTCTTGCCATCTTGTCGATTAATTTCTGCAGAGGACATATCAGTATCAACAAGCCCGATAGCTATTGCATTTGAGAGAATCCCATCCTTAGAATAAATCTTAGCAATGGTTCTTGTAAGATTTATTAATCCTGATTTTGATGAAGCATAATGTGCTTGATTGAATCCGCCCCACTGACCGCCAATTGATGAAATATTAATTATTCTCCCCCATTTGCTCTTAATCATTTCTGGAATAACCTCTTGTGAACATATAAATGGACCGAGAAGGTTTACGTTATGCATGTTCTTCCAATCATCGTCAGTGATCTCCAAAAAAGGCTTTTCCTGAGAGATAGCTGCATTATTAATTAGGCATTCAATATTTGAATTAAAGTTTTGTTTAGTGGCGCTAAATGCTTGCTGAACACTTTTCCTGTTTTCAACTTGCATAGGGACTGCAAAAATTTTACCTGCAAAGTTTTTAGCTTCATCAAGCAGTGATTCAGCAAAACTTTTATTTTTGTTATAAGAAAAGGCTACATTATGTCCTTGAGAACATAAATGCAAAGAAATAGCTCGGCCTATTCCCTTGCTTCCGCCAGTAACAAAAATTGCTGCCATTTTACTTACCTAACCCATGCACCGCCATTTACTGAAATAGTCTGAGCAGTCACATAAGATGATTCGTCTGATGCTAAATAAACTGCAGCGCCCACCATTTCCTCATATCTCGCAAATCTTTTAATTAACATTAATGAAAGAGCTGTTTCTTTTACATCTGGTGACATGGTTTGTTCTGTGAACTCTCCCGCAACAACTCCAGGAGACAAACAATTAACGCAGATATTTCTTGGACCCAGAAATCTTGCAAGACAATGCGTCAGTGCCATAACGCCCATTTTTGCTGCTGCATATGAAGGTGTTCTTGGCCCGCCATACTCCCCAGAAAGCGATCCAATATTTATAATACGACCATTATCTTTAATGTACGGAAGGATTTCCTGGCAGCACCTAAATACCCCGGTTAAGTCAACATCTATTACCTCATCCCACTCTTCCTCTGTCTGCTTATCAAAATCTGCTGTTCTATTGACTCCAGCATTATTTACAAGAACATCAACATGGCCATATTTATCTGAGACTTTTTGGAAAACTTCTTTAATATTTTCTCTTGATCTAACATCTAATTGAAGCACTAATTCTGAATTGGTATTTTCAGCAACCTTAAATGCATCTTCTTTATTACTTACATATGTAATTACAACCTTTGCTCCCTCATCAGCATATCCTTTGGCTATAGACTCACCGATACCTCTACTTGACCCAGTAACAATACAAACTTTATCTTTTAATCTCATTATAATATTCCATATTAATTATAGTTAAACCCAAACTCCCCCGTTAACTCCAATCGTCTGACCTGTAATGAACCCAGATTGATCTGAACACAAAAAACAACAGAGGGCAGCAACATCTGTTGAGTTCCCAAGCCTATTAAGCAAAAGCATATCTGAAACATCCTTTGCAAGGCTCTGCGGCATCTCAGATAACATTGGTGATTCTATTGGACCAGGAGATACGCAGTTTACAGTTATTCCTTTTTTTCCCACAAATCTTGCAAGGCAATGTGTTAGCGCCATTACTCCTGCTTTGGCGCAAGCATAGGATGGAGTTCTTGGACCGCCATATTCTCCAGATACAGAACCAATATTTATTATTCTTCCATTTTCTGCCATATAAGGTAACACTTCCTGGCAACAACTAAAAACTCCTTTTAAGTCTACATCTAATACAGCATTCCATTGGTCATCAGTAATTTTATCAAAGTCTCCGACTATATTAATACCAGCATTATTTATGAGAATATCGATCTGAGAATATCTTTTATGAACAGCTTCAAATAGGGTTGATATACTTTCTCTACAAGTGACATCTAATTCATGCGACATTAGGCCATTTAAATTATCAGAAAGCTTTTTTGCATTTTCCTCCTCAACCTTGTCTCCAGTATGGTAAGTGATAACAGGAATGCCACCTGACTCAAAAATCATTTCAACCATTCTAGCTCCAAAC